>Ga0307930_1000930_pt1 | contig 23539 bp, 23 predicted proteins | sample OrgLakmetageno46_FD_203161 | JGI IMG/M metagenome (GOLD analysis project Ga0307930, IMG submission 203161) | Saline water microbial communities from Organic Lake, Antarctica - #46 | ecosystem: Environmental > Aquatic > Non-marine Saline and Alkaline > Saline | place: Antarctica: Organic Lake...
CTACAATTATGAGAGGACTAAGCACCATGGGGGCTCATCATTTAATAGTTAATAGACGACTTCCCCAAAAGCACAAAGAAACACCATTGTGGCATATGATGGTATATAGCAACAGAAAAATGTAACCATCAGAACAAGTCTGACTGGGCTGAGTGTCCATTTGCGTAATGCAATTGTAATCATTTACTCTCGAGGTGTCCTTCAGCCATCAGGCATCAAGAGGTTTGGGAATGGAGTGAGTCAGCTGTCTCCACTTTGACCTGTTCTTGGCAATGGCGATCCACTCATCGAAATCCTTCGAAATACCCTTACTTTTGAGCGCGTTCTCCAACGTCCGGCCTCAAGTCATCTGTGGACAACCAATCGGTCGAGAATGCGATACCCAACCAGTCAGTAACTGCCGAGCGCTCTAGTAGTCGCCTGAGGAGTCCGAATCGCTGAGGGGCTGGCTAGCGCACAGCGCGCAGCCGCAGTCGAACAAGTACTGGCGAAGCTTGACCTGCCGCGCCCGACGGGACTGACGCAGAGCCAGGTTTTCAGTGCCCAAGTAGCAGTTGAGCACCTAGGATGCATACGATGATGAAGGAGAAGAAGAGAGAGAAATCGAGGGCAACAGAGGAGGGAATTATGTGAACGATTCGATGCGCGTGCATACGCGTGAAGACAGAAGATTAATAGGAAGTAATGCGAGGAAACATAACACTACTGCGACATGCTCTCACTTCATCTCCAGTGCGGTGTGGCTTGGCCGCAAGCACATTTACGCCGACTACTTCGTGTTCGTGGTCCTTGCCATACAGCCCTTTTACAGCGGCTGGCAGCTGGCCAGCCTTCAATTCGGCTGAAAGAGTTTCAGAGGCCAGCAATGGTGACGACGACACGAATTGCTGTGGGGTCAAGCACAAAGGGTCGTTTCGAATCGAAGGCTCGCAAGCGTGGTTCATGGTGGCGAAGACGGCGTAGAGCGCGGTGCCCTGAAGTGCAACGGATGATCCCTTTGGCTCGAGTTCCTCAGAAGAGGAGGGTGGTGGAGGCTCAGAGGTAGGGTGAACTAGTGCATTGGGGTCGGCAATGAGCACAGCTTGGTTGTTGGTGCGCAGGCAGCCCATGAGACCGTCGAAACAAGCATCGTTCAGGCATGCTGCCACCCATGCAGTTGCTACGTGTGCGCCCGTGAGAATGTGCTGCGACGGCGACGACGGCGACGACGACAACGATGACTGATGGTCAGGACGATCGCAGAGTTCATCCCACAATCGCGCGATAGACGCCCCCATAACAGATGCCAGAACATCGCGCGGCTGCTGCAAGGCTCCCGCGAAGTACGCGGGCTGAAGGGTTTCCGTGAACATGAGGTCGCGGTCTGGAAATTGCGGCTCATCGTCGCTGTAGGGGCCATCACTGCCGTCGTCGTTGTCATCTTTGTTGCCATTTTTATTGCCGCCTGCGGCTGCCGGTGACCCTTCAGCAGCAACAGCAGCAGCGACAGGAGCCTGCGCGGGGGCTGACGCACGAGCGCCCCAAGGGCTCGGAGGCAAAGTTCCGCTCCGGAAGGCGTGAGTGCACACCGTCCAGGGAGGGCGTGCCCAAGGTGCCAACTCAACATCCAAACACGCAGTGGCCTCTGCAGCTAGTGCAGCCGCGGAAAGTGGTTCAATTCTGCTATCGCTGCTGCCGCTGCTGCTGCCTTGGGATACATCATCATGTGCCAGCGAAGAGCGCTGCGCTTGTTGAAGGTGTCTTAGAAAGCGAGTCGCTGCGCGCGCAAGGAGCTTAGCAGCACAGCCCACGTGCGACGCAAACAAGGCATTATCGTCTGCTGCAAGCTCCTGCTCCATTGCCCACAGAGCACTAACAGCAGCTGCAGCGGCGTCTGCACCTTCACTCTCCGTAAGGCCCGAAACAGGACCCCGTGCAGCACACAACAAAGCATGGCCTCCTGCGTTGGCAGCTGTCAAGCATGCAGCGCTGCAAAAAGGCACCTCGCAAGCGCCTGGACACATGGTGACGTTACCGCTGCCTGCGCTGCCTGCTCCGCCTCCTGAGTCAAACCAACGGCCACAGTGGTCGCAAGCAGCGCGCTTGCCGTCCAGAGAACCGCCTGTGCCAGGGGCGCGGTGCCAAGCCACAGGCAGTTCGGTCCACAAGGCTTCCCCCGCAGCTACAGATCGGGCTGCTACGAGAGCATGGCCGCGGTTTGGCAGAGAAACGCGCTGCACGGCTGGTCCGAGGTTGCCTGGGCTAGAGTTGGCCCAAACCACGCTCGAGGCCGCCGGTGACCATTCCACAGTCTCCGTGCTTGCGTCACTCACGAGCTTGGACATAGGATTTTACTGTGGATTTGTTGAAAGTAGTGTCAGGTAGTCTTATCTATAGGTTGTTGATGTGATGGCGTGCGAAGTTTGGTAGCTTTTTAGTCTTCCTCCTTCGCAGTAGGCTTGAAGCGGCGCACACGGTTCTTAATTGTCAATTTAGGGCGCTCATCAGGCGGCACGTAATTCGCCACTACGCTAACACCAATAGCGAAAGCAACGAGAAAAACGGCGAGGCCAATGTACTCAACCAGGTTCAGACCATCGTCTTCTTCCCAGGCAACCTCCCAAAGGTGACCTACATGAGTGCACGCAATTATTACAGCATGATATCGAAAAACAACCGCATGCTAAGCGAATGTAGATTCAAAATTTGGCTTCGGTGGGAACTTACCAATACTACCCATGTGTGAAATCTAATAACAGCGGAAGGGGCGCAAACTTGAACGACACGGCAAAGAGCTCTGGGGCCCCTTCAGCCAAAAATAGCGAAATAGTCGAACTCAAAACTCGAAGGTACAAAAAGCAAGCAAGCAAGCATCGTCGGCCAAAAATCTGGTTATCAAAAATAATTGCTGCATGTCCTAATGGTATATTTTCACTGTAACCGTTGCTTTCATTAATTTTTGGATGATGCAGTTTCTCGCTTCTCGTTGCTAAGCCCCACGAGGCGTGCACTATACACCGGCTCGAAGCAAGACAGCAGCAACACTCCGATCGCATTGGCGAGCTCCATTTGGCCTATCTTTTTGTTTGTTGAAGTCTACATCATGGACTTACCTGGGGAGCGCATTCTGCTTTCCTCCATCCAGCCCATCGACTACGAGCACATGGGTTCAGAAAATCCTAAAGTTCCGCAGGCGACGAAATCTCCTGGGCTCATGGCATCAAGCTTTGCCCACAAGCCCGCGAGTGAAAATCAATTGATTTTGTCTTCGGCTCCAGCGGGACCAAAGCGCACGCCGCTGTCGCCAGTAGTGGCTAACAGCAACGTTGATCAGCCAAAGGACGCCCCTGCAGCATCGACAACAAAGCCCTTAGTTACTACTGGTTCCACCTCACAAAGCAACCCCTTTGCACGTTCTTCATTCCGATCTACCCTCCTTGGCTTCAAGGTTCGAAGTTAGCCTACTTTGTTGATAGAAAATAGCACCAACAATCTTTATGATCTCATAAATCAACCTCCTACGATGGTGCTCTTTAGGTGACGGCTCCGGGTCAAGTTGCTGCGCCTCCTGCTGCCGCACTACCAGACTCAACATCGAAATCATCGGAGGCCGCGCCTCAGCCTACGTTGCCCAACAAGGTAGTGGCACTACCTGTGGAAGCCCCCGCCGCTGACGTGTTCAAAAGTTTGTTTCCACGCCGAGTGGCAGTGGCCGCTCCCACGACCACTACCAGTGAGACGACCACCAATGCTACATCTTCCACTGGACCATCTTCTGTTGAGAAAATATCATTCGATGAGGATGCATCAGTCAGTGTTGAAACAGTTGCTGTTGATGAAGCAACCGTTTCGGTGGATGAAAATGACGTCATTGACGCACTTGATCCTTTTGCGCGCAAGTGCAAAGTAGCACGATCCCCACTCCAAACCACTGCTCCAACTACTGCAGAAGCAGCAACCCACCAAGCGACCCCAATGGCTCAAGCTGCACCAGCTCAACAGGCAGAAGAAGAAAGAGCTGCAGAGGAGGCTGAAGCGCGAGCTGCTCAGGCAGCAGCAGCAGCAGCAGCAGCCGAAGATGCCATGCTAGCGGTTGACGATATCTTTGCACGGAAACCGAAGCTTGCTGCAACTCCTTTTAAACCCGCATCTCTCGTAGCAGCTAAGCCGGAGTGTGTAGCAGAGCCTGCGGAAGTAAACACAGTGGCAAAGGAAGCAGTGGCTCGTGAAAGGTTTGGGAAAGCAACTTGTCAGAACGCATCATCAACACCGCATCAACAATCCATGCCTTCAACGCCAGGCCGCACCGAGGCTGCTCCAGAGAAGATGGACGAGTCGCCAGCTGCAACGCATGAGCAACCAACAATGGCCACTGGTGCTGCAGCACTGGATCAAGATGCATTGATGAATCTTGATGCTGCCGTTACTGCTGCACAAGAAGAGGTCGCAGCAGCAGAAGCTCGAGCTGAGGCACTGGCCCAAGAGCGGCAAGACTTTGCGCAGCGCGCTCTGCACACACAATGGCAGCGTCTAGCACAGGTCAGAGACGCGGACAAGAACCTCGAAACCAGCCGACAGCAGCAACTGCACTGCTTGCGGCAGCAAGCAGCACTCGCGGGGCAAGCTTTCAGTGCGGCCTCTGCTGCTGCCGCGGCATCGGCAGCCGCTGCTAGTGTCGGGGCCAGCGCAAGTGCAGTCAGTGCTGCCGCTGCCGCCGGCGTGCTAGTGGAAGGGCTAGTCCGGAGTGCGATAGCCGTGGCGAAAAGCGCTGACCAAAAGCTTGCCAGCCATGCCCAGAGCATGCAGGCATCCCAAGCAGCGGCACTCTCCGCTGCAGAGGAAGCCGCCAGTGCCAAAGCCAACGCAGAGGCAGAAGCTTCCAAAGCAAAGGAAGCAGCAAAAGCTCGAGTACAGGCTGAAAAAGAAGCTGCCACCGCAGCGGCCGCCGCCGCGGAAAGCACCGCAGCGGCCGCCGCTGCGGAAAGCGTCGCGGAGCGAGAGCGGCGTGAAGTTGAAGAGGCGGCAGCAGCGCAGCGGGCAGCCCAGCGGGCAGCGGCACAGGAGGCAACAGTCAATGAAACGAAACAACTGAAGAAAGCCAAGAAAGATGCCACCAGTGGAAAGAAGAAGGCCACTGCAAAGCCTGCAGCGAAATTAGATTCCACCGTTGAGGAAAGTGCCACGGAAAGAACAGTTGAGCCCAAGGCTAAGAAAAATGCAAAAAGTAAGAAAGCTGCGTCGAAAACACCGTCTAAAGAAGAAGAAGAAGAAGCTCCGAAGAAAGCTTCAAAGAAGAAGAACAAAGCTACAGAGAGTGCTGCTGACGAGAGCAGCGATGCGAGCAACACGATGGCATGCAAGCGTACCAAAGGCAAGCCAAAAAGTGAAGCTGGCAGCAATGCCACAGTGGAGGAGTCGGCAGCGCCTCTGGAGCCAATCATAGAAGAGATGCCTGCTGAATCAGTAGCCAAGGCTCAACCACCTCTGAAGCGCTCCAAAGGCAAAGCCCATGCAACAGCAGCTGATGCTTCAAGCACAGCAGAGGAAGCATCCGAGAAGGCCGTTCCTGCGACTGAAAGCAGAAATTCCAAACGAACTGGGACCAAAAAAGACAAAGCCTCCGTGCAAAGATCAGTGTCGAAAGGTGGCACGCTAGAGTCAGTTGTGAAATCAGCCATCGGAGGCATGGATTTGGAAGAAGAGCTTGAATTGGAAGAGGGCAGCAGTCCAAAGTGTGAACCGAAGAAACGGCAAAAGAAGGAAAAAGGTCAGAAAGGCCCGAAGAAGCCAAAGGAGCAAGCAGAAGCAGTGGATGATGGCAATGAAGCAGAGGGTGAAGGAACAGGTGATGATAATAATGATGGAGCCGAGGTCAATGGCGAAGCCTCACAGCAGGTGGAAGCATTTCCACCGAAACGGCGCCGCATCACAGCCCCCACTCCTCTGGCTCTACCTACTGCCCCACCTGCTGCTCTGCCGCAACAATCCACCGCGACCAGCAAAGCGACGACCACAACAGCGGCTGTTGAGAAAGGAGCACGAGCTGCTGCTTCAGGAGGAGCTGGGCCTACCGTAACAGCTGCAGCACCACCACATCCACCAGCACCGGCACCACCACTGGCACCACCAGCTCAGAGTGGCGCCAAAGCAGCGCGAGACCGAGCTAAGGAGCAAAACTTGTCGCTCTTCGCGGCTTTCGCTGACGGCGCGGCCTTCTCCGTGCCGAAACTGAAACCAAAGATGAGCCTGGTGGCAGCGCGAAAGAACGGGTTATTACCGGGGTCCAAGAAGTAAATATGTAGAGCTATTAACAGCACTGGAAACTTTTGGGGGCTCGTGTGGCTGTTATCTGTTTTAAGAGCACTAAAACAGTTTCGTCGCCCTGACTGCTGAAATTCTCGTTTACGAAAAAAATGTTTTTAAAAGAACGACGGAGATGAGCACAATATATGGCTCGCGCTGAAGTGTTCTGCCTGTTCCCCGTCCCGGCAGTGTAATTTCTCGTCGTCCCGACGGTACATGGATCGTTCTCCACGGTTTCTGCACCAAATGGCACACAAATTGTTGCGCTTAATTTACCCATATTTACCACACAATAATATCAGACTGCGACGTGAAGTCGCGTTTACTAGGGCCCACCCTGTCGATTGTCCGGTAAGAACGTATCGCCCGCTCTCTTAATCTCGTTAATACGGTAAGTCGAACCTCCCCCACAAACCACAAAGGGGAAATTCCTCAATAACACAACACCTCCCACATACATCAACAATACTTGACATGGATAAATATATTTTATATTATGATTCTAGAGGCTAGATGCTAGTGGCATACCGAAAATACTGCCGTAGCTACAGGAAAGTGCGCGTTAGGTCGAGTAGATCACCTTTCGTTAATGCAAGTGCGAGCGAACTCTCTGGCGAAACTAACCGAGATAGTTCCAGTGTTGGCTTGAGCGAATCCAATTAAGAATTAATTATACCGGAGACATCATACTACAAATCATTCAACTGACCAAAAATGGCATTGGTATCTAATCATGCTCCTCTTTGTGCCGGCGGTGACCATCGAGGGGGTCACTCCCCGTGCGTTGCGCCACGAGCTGGCTCACGGCGGATCCCGCCAGCATGGCGCCCCCGTGTCGACCGATTCCCCCCGAGGAGGGGGCGTGCGGATCGCGCTTGGTGTGATGGAAAGACCGCAGCTCCGCCTTGGAAAGCGGGTGAGGCTTGCCGTAGCGCGCAGCCCACGCCAGATGCTTTTCGTGCTGCAGGCGGAGAAAGAGTAAGAGAGTGGCACGCGCGTGAAAATATGGCAGTGGTCGTGAAAGATGATCACGGTACACAAACAGGTTCATCGTCATCACCATCTCTCTATTTCTCGTGCATGCATGATAAAGTATTGCACCTTTTCAGCCGCAGCGGTCGAGGCTTCTTGCATCGCAGCTAGTTCCGCTTTGCTTAGAGACTCATCTTTCGAATGTGGGTCTGCTGATGAGAGGGGCCGGCCTCCCTTGCCAGGTTTACAGTGTTTGCACCATCCTTGCTTGTGGCTGCCCGCTGGTCTTGCTCCTCGAGTTGGCTCCTCCTCAAAGGCGATGAGGTCAGGTGAGGAAGAAGAGAGCGGCTCCGAATCGCCTACTAGGAGTGGACGTGGCCTATCATGCGTCAGACCGTAAAGAATGGAGAGACGCTTATAAGCGCTTACTCATGAAAGAAGATAAAATTGGGGTAAGGAGCGCAGCTGTGCCATGAAAAGTGAACACACTCTATTCCGAATGATATGACTGAACACATGAAGTACCTCTTTGTTTGGCCTGCCACTTCTTCCAAGGAGGCTCTTTACCATGCCTGCCACCACCGCCAGCACTACTGCTACTACTACTGCTACTTTCTCCAAAGTCTCCACCGCTGTGCCCTCCATTATGCAAAGCAGCTGCTGCTGCTCCGTGAACTAAAGCTGCTGCTCGATCCATGACCACCGAAGCCGCCACGCTGAGCATCCCTTCGCGGTGCCATGGGTCCCTCGAATCGAGAGGCTTTTCACAGGTGGCCAGCTCACTAGCTCGCTGGTGCGGAGGTTTCGGGGGGCACGGGGACCGAATCAGCTTGGTTGGGTTCGCTCTTGTCGACGGGTGACCGCAGCACTTCGCGCACGCATCCTTGGGGCAAGGCCGGCCTTCCATCGACGCAATCGCTGCATTCAAAGCTCCTTCACGCCTCGCCCAGATCTCTGTGCGGTTGAACGCATCGTCGGCGATGGCAAATCGCTTCTGGACCTCTGCAGGAGATTGAATCGGTACACCTCGACCGCCACTCCCACCTCGATGACCACCCTGCTGCTGCTGCTGCTGCTGCTGCTGTGGATCTTCGCCATGAACTTCTCTGACAACAGCCGCCACATCATAGGCTGCCATCTGCTGCAAGTCGTGGGTCTCCTTCAAGACTGCCAACAAGTAGGCTTCCACCATCGGCTGCCCCAGGATGCGCTCTGCAAACTGCCGCGCGGCTGCACCAATGGCCGCCGCTTCCTTGTCGTGGGTCTGCAACCACCCCGCCAGCCGGTCCAAATCGCCACAAATGCAGGACCCTGCGTCGTCTTGGTCCGTGGCGTTGGGGCGCAAGGAGTACCGGAGCCGCTTGTAGTGCACGTCGGGCTTCAGGAAGCGCCCGTAGTAGGTGTCGTGGTTGATGTACTCCAAAAACACCGGCAAGGAGCCGCAGCCCAGAGTGCGGTGCTTCGAAGAAGTGTAGCCTTCGCCTTGCGCAAAGACCGCGGCTTTGAACCGGCACATGCCCATCGGTGGCTCCCACAGCTCCGAGTTGGGGCCCGCTGCGCGAATGTCGAGCATGCTTGAGCATTTGGGCGACTCGTTAGCACACGCCGCTAATTTCTTCCTCAAGCCTCCTGACCGCGCAAGGCCACCTCGCCAGTGCACAAGCGGCGCCTTTTTGTCCCACGGCCACACGAATGCCGAATCTTTCAACAGTTCCCACTGTGACCGGATCGCTTTCTCAGGCCAGGCCCAGAAACTAGGGTCGGGGATCGCGACATCCAGGTGGTCGGGGGAATTGGCAAAGCTCAGGAGAAAAGGAAGCATGTCACGCCACGGCCAGCGGGCTTTCTCTACATGTGCACGGTCCATCACCGAGAGCACGAAATCCACGTCGGCGATTTGGTGTTTTTTTAGCAGCTCTATGAGTACTAACAAGTATACTCCGTCTCGCGACCCGAAGCCAGCGCCCAAATGTGACGCGTACAGCTGGTTGTTGTGAATGGTAATGCGCAGCCAGCCGTCGTTCGTGGAGCGCGTGAATTGGTTGCGGTGCACGCGCCATGACTGTGCTTCGTCAACATCTGAATCCACAGAGAAACAAAACAACGCTATAAGCGAGTAGGCGTTTTAGACCTTGCACTCAAGTATTCAGAGTTATCAAGACGGATGATTCATTGCCGGTGATAACATCCTGATCTTCAAAAGAGACTGTTAAGACTATCGCAATCTTCAAATGCGAATGCGTTATCTAGGCATAAATAAAGAATGGCGTCACTAACTTCAAAACTTCGCCAACCTTTGCGTTTGATACCACCGCGGAGGCGCCATGGCTCGAAGTCACGCTTAATAGCTGATATCAAGCTGGTGCCGTCACAGTTCTCGAGGGAGCATGGATTAGGAATAGCAGATGGAAGCAGAAAAGCGACAATAATCGTCCAGAATAACTGCCTCATTGTTTTCACAACCATCGCATCACTTCACCACTGATTTCGTAGGGCGACAAAAGATATTATGATATGAAATGGAAGAGCTGCGCCGATGAACATTTTTTCAGTGAAGTGGGGGACTTTTTACAGGGAGATAATTGACTAAATTAATGGACTTAAAAAAGAATCAAAACTTTGAACCTGGCGCAGCGGGCATCAGGCATGAGATATGCGATGTGGGCTGTTGCTTTATCTGCCTGGTATTAATACGCCATAAGGAGGCGATTCCGAAAAAGATTAAGGCAAGTCCACTACACGCATGGCAGTTGAGAAGCGTGGAGCTCCGAACTACCCTACTTCTATGTTATTTTTCCTGGTTGTTTTTTTCATGAAAAAATCTGGCTGGTGCTAGTGTCCTCAACTTCCCCGAAAAGCGCCGACGTGTAATTGAAGCTCGTGTAATCTGCCATGTAGCTACCACATTTCGCTACACACCCACTGTAAAGGTCCACCTGATTTATATAGGACGGCAGACATTGATCAAAAAGTAAGCTACAGAGCATGGTGCATAGTCCAAAAAATACTGGCAGCTACTTAAGGCCTAACAATTCGTGCCTAACAACAAACCTGGTTGGAACAGAAGTAGTGGTATTGATAATCGTCGATGGCCCCGCCCTGGACAATGCGGTCGCAGTCGTAGTATCCAAAGGTATAGATGCCATCCTTCAACTCATACCTGCACACACAAATCGATGTGACCAGAGTCAGCAACAAACACGGTTGATTTTTTTATTGGGTGGCAGGAGATCAATTGATTCAACATGAGACGACGTATGAATAGAATAGTATGTATACGATTCTATCAGGATCTGGAGATCTGACCCCGAACCCCGAGATCACGAGAGAAGCGGTGTGAGTAACAATAACCTAACGCATTCAATGAGGCGCCTCACCAGTCGAAGTGCGCGCCGTTGTTGCCGCCTCGGCCGTTCGCAAAGTTGCCACCTCCGGGGCCGGTGTTCCCCATGCCTGGTGCGCCCGCAAGCGACTGCCCCCCTTGCCTCAGGACGTAAAAGTCGTACGTCATTACGCCGTCTCCGAGCCAGGAGCCGCCTTGCGAGTGGCCTTCTCCAATGCCGCCACCACCGCCCACTTGGTAGTTCGTGTCGCCGCGCTGGTACTGGTGCCGCGAACTCTGAGAGTCCGTGTACTGGTACAGGCCGCCCGTGGAAAATGTCAAGACGCCATTGCCGTAATGTTTCAAGTATTTGCAATGCGTGGCTGCAGAGATTCCCGACAAGCCAGTGTAGGTGGTGTCCGTTAAAAAACAGTCCGAGCTGCCCATGGCAAAAGGCGCAAGATAGTCTACTGCTGACGACCCTGACGTGGACCCATCGATCGGTACGCAATTTTCACGCGATCCACCGTAGCCACAGAGGGTTTTCGTTTGGCCGTAATCGCTGTCAGCTCCGATCCCAGCGCCAAGGTCCACGAAGAGAAGTAATACGAGAACTCCTAATGTGCGGCTCATTGAATAACCCGCGAATCTGACAACCTCCCTTTCAATTCGATCCTGTATGAGAACAATTTCAACATGTTTTAGTCTGTTGATCACTCATCAGAACACAGTCCAGCTAGCTTTCTAGTTAGTCCGTAGAAGTGAAGAGGATGAAAAATTAAGAGGTGTGTATTTCGAGCTCACGTTCCTCGAAAATAGTACGGTCAAATCGCTACGCGCTCAATCCGTGTTCGCTAGTAATAAATTTATAGACACATTACTCTTGACATACCGGCAACTTCTTCGCGCCAAAGGACTATTGCAGCAGTGTGGGCTAGTGCTGCTACGACAATGCTGCCGTCATGCCGTGTTGTCGGTTGTCGGACGATAATTTGAGCAGCTAACTTACAGGGAGAAAACTCTTGAATTCTCAAAACTGTACTCTCAACGGCCGCTAGCTGCTAGCTAGTCAGTAGTCTACCAAACAGTTGCGCCATTGCGCTTAGGCGCATTCCTGCTAGAGCATAAGAAGTTGGCTAGCTTCAACTTTTTTTCATTCATCTCTTGAGATTGAACGCAGAATACGATGGAACCATGCAGGGTGCTAACCATGTCGCCCGAGGGCTAGCCAGAAGACAAGACGTTGAATTAGTGGTTTACACAACGACCGCGACATAAATCAGAACATCAGCATCATGGCCACTACACCGGATGTCTTCTTTCTTACAGCGGATGAATCTCCAGCCGTGGCGCCCTCAAACTTGATTCGTCGCGTGCTTGATCGCGTGTCTCATAAGGGTCCTGATGGCTCCACGCTTAAACCTACATCCAGAGATTTCGAAAGGTTCCGAAGGTGAGGTTTCACAATCCAGGATTACGATACGCCCATAAGCTCATGCTTTACATCTTCTTCCATTCACACTCGTGGCTCAATTATGTTCCATTCATGCCTGCGTCAGGGGGCGCCGCGACTTGGGCAACACTTATTGGGTGGCTGCAGCAGACGGTGGCACGATGCAGGACAAACCTGGCTCAGAGTTTGAGAGCGGGCCCATTGTGCTCCGTTTTCAATTGAGCTTCAATCGGCGACCGCACTGGTTCGAGCTTAGTCCGACTGAAATTGCATGGGAGGTTGACGGCGACGGTGGCCTGGAGTCGGTGGGTGGGTTTCCCGGGAAAGGTGGAGCTGCCCTGCCTCTCAAGAAACGATCAACGTCAAACAAGGGCAAACCTCCGCGGCCGGACATGGTGGACGGTGTTCTCGTGCTCGCGTGGCGCTTTTACTGCAAAGTGCAGACGCCAGGCGCGCAGCTAGGGAAAAGCCGCTTGACGTTCGACGAAACGCTCGAGGCTAACTCCAGCTTGAGCTTCCTCGGCCTTTTAAGCTTTCTCCGAGACTTCGATGTGGTAGGCACGGAATAGGCGCATTCCGCGAGAGTTGTTACGAAGACTTTTCGATGCAGTAGAGCGCGCTCGTTGTAATACACGGTTCTGCCACATTTCGTAGAGGACTTTGCGAACTCATTAGTGAACGTGTTTCTTGTCCTTTTTCTTTTTAACGTGCAGGTGCCTCAACTGCTGTTACCCGAGGACGTGGGGGCGTTGTGGCGCATGCACCTCGCGCAGGGCCGCCACGACCGCGGCCGCGTGGTAGGCGACCAAGTGCCGCCGCCACGCGTTCGATCCGAGGACGTTGCCCAGAGCTCTCTGGACTTGACGGAGTTCACGCACTTTCTCGTCAAGGTAGAAATGCTCTTTCGTGAGACTAAATCACTGTATCAATCATTACACTCTCTTATTTTAGCTCTTGCATTTACCAATGACCATGCCACTAGTCGTGCATAACCTCGCAATCATCAACGTGCATGATGTCGCATCCGACTTCATTTTTGTCAAGGTGGCTCTGGTCGCTTTCGCCGATCGTATCGATCGCGCTGCTACGAAATTCGACTCGAAAGAAAGTGCTTCACACGGAGATCGCACCATGTCTTCCGATCATCGAGTGCTAGGTCCCGCAGCGAGTGTGCACAGCGAAGACACCTCCAATTCCACGGTGGCTGACACAGACGACAACACCACTGCTGCCAGCAGCAACCATGGGGCTTCGCGGTCAAGAGCGATGGACAAAGAGGCTGCTGTCTCTGGGGCAGTGACGCGCGCAGTAGCACGGCTGGGCGCTTATTTGCGTTTGCACGACGACAACTGGTGCCGTCACGTGCTCGCCACACGAGGCAGCATCACTTGCACACGCATCAACAACCCAAAGGTAAGACTGTGTAAATTGACAACCTTGATGTTGGTGATTGCATGCGCCCTGCGCTCAACATCTCTCCTTGATGTTGGTGATTGCATGCGCCCTGCGCTCAACATCTCTTCTTTTCTACCTTCGATGCTTCTCTTTCCAATTTTTTCCTCGTTCTCTACTTTCACAACATCTTTTGATTTCTACCCGTGCTTTGTATGAAAATACTCCAACCCCCCCCCCCCTCAGGCGAGCGCGGGTGAAGGCTTCGGGGCCGAAAACCGCGCCATTTCCCTGCGGGAAGCCAAAGCCCGGGCTAGTATTGGCGAGCGGCACCGCCAAGAAGCCGCAAATTTACGCCAACAACGGGCCGCGGAATGGGCTGCGCATGAGCAGAAGCAGCACAGTCAGCAGAGTGAAGCCGACCCTCTTTTAGGTCGAGTGACGAGACCTACTACTCCTAAGGTGCGACCGCAGAGTGAAGGGAACGCACATAAACATGACAACAGCAAGCCACCGTGGCAGAGTGGAGGCTTGGTGGAGCGATCTCAGTGGATGGCGCAAGACAAAGATCATGAAGCTCCTGGATCAAAAAAGAAGAAACCTTTTAAATCGAAGCGAGTAACCATTGAGCCTAGTGCCAAAGGTAGTGGTGGTGCAGACGACACGGGCAATCGCGAAGCAGGCGAGGCAAGCCACCTGAAGAATGAGGTTGAAGAGAAAGAGGCCGCAACAAGACCTTGGAAGCCGGGCCAGCCGGCGATTCCGCGGCCGTGGGAACGTCCACACAGCGCTGGCAACACTGCTGCTGCTCAAAGAGAAGGAGGAAGCGATGGAGTGGTGTGGGTGGCTGGTGCTGAAGGCTCGAAAGAATGGGGCAAGTTGTACAGCAAATTCTCCGACCAAACCTTGATTACCAAGCGAAGATCTGCAAGTAGCAAAGAAGACGATGAGAAGACTTTGGTAAGAATTTTAAAAGATAATACCTTGTTAAAACTGCAGCAAATAAGAACTATATGACACATGTACGCTTCCGTTAATAATTGATGCTCTTGACTTGTTTCTATCTATCGTGTCAATTACCTGCGTGTATTATTTGCTACGTCAGGTGGGCTTAGACAGAGAGCTGTGGAGTCATCGACTGCTGGACACCCAACGTGCTGCCTTGCGACGGTGGGAGCAACATGAAGATATTACTATTTGTTCTCTCTTCGTGCTTTCTTGGATACTTGTAGGGCATGCGTTGTGTTTGGCCATGTTTTTGTTCTTGCTAATCTATTTCTCCCTTTTGTCTGCACTCTTACTCTTCAATAATTATTGGACTCAAATCTGTGCTCCCGTTTGCTTTCACTATATTTCTCCTTTACTTCTTGCTCTACATAGCTACCGCCCCTCGCTGGCCTCCTCGCTCGTGCCCTTTGTCTTTGAGCCGAAAAGGCAGTGGCTGGATTTAGTGGTGCCTGCTCTAGACCTTGGCCTCCTTCACGAGGGCGCCGTGTACCCTTTTGAGGTTAGAACCAGACCAATTTACCTCTCTATCTTCTGTTTCTTTTCGTCGAAAGTTCACCATTCCTCTTAGTATTCTAGCATTCTTTCCTGTCTGTCTTTTACTTGTGCGTATGTCTGCCTCTGCTCTTGTTGGTCCTTCGTGGCGTTTTTCCTTCCCTCAGATGGCGGTGAAGAACACCTTCGGCGCGGATGCGATCTCCGCCCACATTCAGCACATTCGCGGGAGCGCACTGCGTGAAGTCACCACCACCACCTTTGTAGCGGCCGTAGGGATTGCGCCCGGCTTAACGCACGGGTGTTTGGTGGAGCTGGACTTGAGAAGACCCGCGCTGAGGGCAGCGTCAGCAGCGGCCGCGAAATCGGCGCAAATCAAAGTAAGATCGATTTGCATGAATGAAATGATGTCGCCGTTGATCTTCAATTTTGCTCTTCTTTCGTATCTTACTCTTTCTTGCTTCAGTAGTTCCTCGCCAAATTTGTTTGTAGTACTTATTTTGAAATACTTGCATGTTTTGTTATGAACTGCGTTTTATCAACCACTCGAGAGTTGGCCCGTTCTTATTGATAACCACTACACACCTTCATTTGACTACCTCATGCCTCCTTCAGGCCTCTGCCAAGGCAGCCAAGGCACAAGGAGCAAGCGCGTTTGCGAGCGGGCTCTTCGGGCAAGCACGCGAAGAACGAAGGCAAGAAGCTCGCGCGCAGTCTCCAGTTGGAGCCAAAGCGAACGCGACTGCTGCTTCTGCTGCTGCTGCTTCATCTGCTGCCTCTCGTGAAGAGAATAGCAGCAGCCTCCCTACCAATCCAGCTGCCACGGCCCATGCTTCCACCACTGCAATGGCTGCTACTACAGCCGCCAATTTAGGAGAAGCTAAAAATGCTTCTACCTCGCCTGCTAGCCCTACCAACGTTGCCAACACGGCCGTGGGAATGGGTGCAGCCGCAGCCAAAGCAGCGCGGCAACGAGCTGCTGAACAACGCGCGCAAGCAGCGGCATCGGCCGCAGCCGCCAAGGTCGCGGCCCGTGCTGCAGCCAAAACCGCTCAGGGGCGAGGGGGCACCGGGTTAGCGGCTGTGCAAGGTTCTGCGGGCTCTGTCGTGGAAGTCTCGGGGTTTCTTGAGCTGCACGTGCGACGGCTAGCGCACAGCATAGGGCGGCAGCAGGCGGTCGCAAAGCATCAATCGCCGCAGTCGGCTTCACATCCTGCAGCGAAGAGGGGTGATGGTGATGAAGAAGTGTCAGAAAGCGGGTCGGCTGGAGCTGGCACGGCTGCCGCTTCCGTAGAACCTGCTACGGGAATGGTGGTGTACTCATTGCCCATATATTTTCAGGTGCAGCTCTCGGGGGCGCTCTGACGTCTGAACTTAAGGGCTAGGGCTTAGCTAATCATTAGACCTCGTATAAAAAAATGAAACCCCATTCAATTTGCATTACGGGTCGATTTTCTAACTAACATTCGATTTTTTAACTAAGATTTGTTTTTATATACCATGGTATCAGATATCATGCGTCGTTGTGATATCCCGCTACGATATAATCATAATTTCAATTAATGTTGCCACTGCGATGCCCACCAAATTTCAAACAAAAACAATTGGCACTTACCTCATTGCTAAAGAAAAGCAAAAATGCGTTGTATTTGTATATAACTACGCTAGACCCTCAAACCGAGATGGGGACACGATAATTCATGCGTATATTTCGCTTACAAGTTTACAAGCCAACAACGCAAGTGCGTCCTTTTTGGTGGGATGGGAAATCCCAGTAAAACACGAAGGCCAACTGTAATCTGCAATTCAAAAACAAATCGGAATGGCCCGTTCGGGTCACACACGTACATACGTAGCACACACCCCGGTTTGTGTTTACAAAAACATATTGTCGCGGAATAACCCTATCGAGAACAAGAGAGATAACGGGGATTTGTTGGGAATTTGGCTTTCACGTTTTAGGTGAATTTGGGTTATTTCGCAACAGATTAAGGTCACATATGCACAAAATATCCTTCGAACTATTCGCTGCTGGAGCGCCGGTTCACCCGCGCCATGACAACATTTTCAAGGTGCTTGTGCCCTGCGTCGCACAGCTGGCAAGGGGGCTCTCGCCATTCAGTGGAATAGTTCGACGACGACGAGCAGTTGTCAAAAGGCGGGTGGCACGCAAACGCCAGCGCGCTGAACTGCCCCAAGCTGGCGAGCGACTCAGGCGCGTAGGCGCCGCTTCCTGCTTCGTCGTTCGTTGGCAATGGTCGGCCTTTCTTCGGTGTGAAGCGATTCCCACTGGAGCTCGCACCTACTTCCAGCGACCACAGCGTTTCGTGACAAGGGCTGCTGGCACCACCGTAGGACTCTGCGTGCTTTGATGGCATAGGGCCAGAGTACAGAGCAGCGAGGGCTGAAAGCTCATCTTCGGAGAGAACCTTTGTTGGTGCAAATAAAAGAAGTCAAGTGACAACCAGGCATCAGAATGCATGTAGTAGTATAGCAACATCGTGAAACCAATTGAGACATCGAAGGTAAACTCTCATTCAAGAAGCATCTCTAGTAAATGCACTTGTTATGAGATTTACCTCCACGAGCTCCTGCGCCTCGCGCTCGTCTTCTCCCAATCCTCTCAACGGACCTCCACTGCTACTGCTGCCACTGCTACTGCTACTGCTGCTGTTACTACTGGGCTCTTCGGCCGTCTCCTTCACGGCTCGTGACGAGGGTGCGCGGCCCGCTAACCAATTCAGCATGTGCTGAGGCACCATGGGGGCATCGTGAGCTGCGCATCGCAGAAGGTTGGGAGGTGGGAGAGGAGGCAGTGTACGATTGCTGCCCTTCTTGACTGGGTCGCGAAGTGAGCGGCGCCATCTGCGATTCATAGATGCAAGTTTTAGAGTTCGTACAACTCATGCTTGAAGGAAAAATGCTTTCATGATGCATTGCAAAAACTAGATAATATCCCAAACAAACATAGCTGCTACAAATACCAACTAAGAGTGTTTCATACAAAATCAACAACGTACTCGCGAAGCCACGCATGAGGCAAGATGTAATAAAGGCCAGGCTGGAGAGGGCAGCCTCTCTTGGCGGAACCGAAAGAAGGCACAGAAGTTCCTCCCTCAAGTCCTGAAGGACCTCCTCCTGCAGCTGCTACTCCACCTCCAGCAAATTCTGCTTCTTGCAGGCTCAACGCGAACGCCAGATCAGCGTCTGCTTGTTCTTTGATGCTCGCGCTGGCAAACTCTAAAGCTAACTGCTCCGCTGCTGCTGCTTCGGCTGCGGTCCCGAGGCGATGGCCTCCTCCGCTGCCACTGCCTACCGCACTATTACCAAACAAACTACTATTGCTATGGCCACCACCACCACTGCTGCTGCTGCTGCTGCTGCTGCCCATGTTAGTGCCTTGCTGGTGGCACGAAGAGCGCTCTTGCGACCGCAGTAAGTGTGATGGGCAACCGCCACTGTGGTTCGATCGCCGGCTCAAGAGCCGCCTCAGAGGCAGTGGAAGTGCAGCCACGTAAGCGTCGCGTGCGGCGAGGGCTGCAGAAGCATCCGCTGCAGCGGTGGCCCGACCTTGCGCCGCGTCACGCGCACACGCTTCACACTCGCCAAAAGCCCCTGGTTCAGCTTTCGTCTCCGCTTCAAGCGAGCCTTCGTCCGTAGCGTCAATGTGACTTGCGTGAGCGTTACTGCTAGACGAGTTCAAGGCGCAACCATGGCCCGCCACAGGAAAAGCCGTCGAATTCGGGTGCGCTCGCAGTAGAGCCATCCAGGCAGCTCTCGAGACCGCACGCCGCGCCGCCCTTGGACTGTTCTTGCCACTGCCCCCACCGCCGCCCACTTTCAGAGGGCGGAGCTTCCCATGAGGACACAAGAGCTCAAAATTAACATCATTGTCTGCTCGAATGTCCTGCTGCGATCGAGCATAAGTTCCAGTTCCGGCAGTTGTACTCCCCCTGCCTCCACTGCTCCGGCGACGGCCGTCAGAACCTCCTGAGGCTCGCTTGTTGCCCCGCTTCGCACTCGAGCTGTTTGTCCACTCGGCTAGATCGCTGCGGCAAGCTTCGTGCGCTTTCCGAAAGCGCTCTAGCCACGCATGGCTCACCCAAAAGAGATTCAGTTGCCGACCGTTGGGGGCTGAAGCAGGAGAATCAGCCACGAGCGCAGCGGTTTCGTCCCACTCGAGAAGCTTCAGCTGCAGTAAAGCAGGCAGCGCTGCAGCTAACGCAGACCCTCTCTTGGTGGCCGTACGTGCAGCTACTCTCGCCGCGGCGCCTGGGATGCCTAGGATGAGTGCTTCGGTAGCGGCCAGGACAAGACGATCGACGAGGCGTGACGAATGCAACGGTAAAGTACCACCCAAGGCGCGAGCGGCGACGGTCCAGGCGTAAAGGTCGACGGCGCGGAGCCACGAGCCCACTAGTACAAGAGGGCCTTCCGGGATGGTTTCGAAGAGTGTCATTGTACCTCGGCGCGACACTCAGCAACAACTCCTTGGAACTTCATTTGCATCATCATCTCAATTCAAAAGATTCCAGATTCTCCAAGAAGGAACATGGAAGAAAGGTACTGTACAGGGACGTTTTTCTTTTTCTTTTACCGTGATCCAATCATGGTTCTTTTCCTCTGCTCTGCTAACTTACTGCTACAGTACCTGCTACCTGCTACCTGCTACAGGTACTGCTACTGCTACTGATACTGATACCGATACTGCTACTGCTACTGTAAATGCATGCCCCTGACCTACCTCCTTCCTACTCTTTATTCTTTGTACTTCATACCATTTACCATGAACTTTTACCTCCTGCTGTAGAAATTTGGCCACTATGATACATGATACCGCTTGCCGCTTGCCACAACCTGGACTTCCCCCCTTAGCCTTAGCCCCAGCCCTAACCATACCTATAATTCCGCTATCGAGTCGCGGGTTGCATCTACCCTTTATCTGTTACTGTTAACGGAAACAGGGCAGGGCGGTAAAAGGTTCAAAAGTAGAGTTTTTGCCAACTAACTTTTTGATTAATTTTGATTAATCTTTGATTAATCTTTGATTGGTGATTCGTCGAGAGCAAAGGAACGGCTGGTTGAGGCCCGGCTTGATTTCAAAGCGCCCATATTCAGGGACTGCACCACTGCAATACAATGCGCTGCTGTAGTGCTGTGTAAAGTGCTGGTGCCTGCTCTACTAGTCTACTGTGCTCTGAGTCTGAATGTTTAACTCGGGCTGAGTCAATATGTTTTACAAGAAGTCGCAAGTCGATTCTACCTCAAGAATTCTATGAACTTCAGTCATATGAACGGTTCAACCGCATGTGTGTGTGCAGTACAGGCGCACGAGACCGACATGGGGTGATGGGGTGATAATATACGGGTATAGCCATAGATAAAGGATTTCGTTTGACCAATGATGGCAAACCAGTGAATTTCACCGAACATCCGAACATCGAAGAAGACATCAGCCAGCAGCATCCGTTTAGTGTTTCAATACCCAAAAAAATACCCAGAAGCACCAACCAAAAACGGGCGCTGGATTCAAAAAGCAGTATACAATCTCCCCTCCTACAAAAAAAAATTCGCCGCGAAGCCATCGCTCCGGTGCCAACTAACTTTCAGGGCGGTTTTACCGCCCTGAAACAGGGTTATGGACTAGCAGGAGTTTAGTTGCTGCATATCGGCAAATAGAATGACCTCTAGCGGAGCAAGGAAAAATAAAAGGAACCCATCAGTGGTTGAATCGCCGGCATAACCGAAGAAGCCCCAGTTGTAATAATCCCCCACCTTCTTGAGGACTTTTGTATCCCAGAGCCTTCAATAGCGGGCCTTTGTCGAATTCGTTCACTTATCGCCAAAGTCTGTATTGCTGTCGTCGTCATTGTCATTGTCATCATCGTCAATGTCAATGGCTGAAGCATGAACTAGACCAGGACCACACGCAGCCGCCCATCGAAAACCTCTCGTGTCAACAAACGGTCCATCCGAGCGCGCCAACAAAAAGAGGTCGCGGGCTCCGTGGCACCTACAGCGAGGAAAGATGGTCAGGGGAGTGTACTCACAAAGTTGAAATGATAGAATATGAAAAATGAGGATAATCTGATCATCATACAAATGCTTGGACTAGGTTACACGTACTCAGGACGACGACAATTGAAAGCGGTGTCATTGAGGCTCGCCGAATTGAAGCTTTCGGTGGTCGCTGGGTCAGGAGCCTTAACCAAACAAAGAACAATTGAAGTGAAACAAAAGTGTCAGATTTAAGGGGCCTCAAAGAAAAGAGCACCACGAGAACACAGAGAACTTTATGAGGTCAAGCCATGCATAACCCCAAAACATACACAAAATCTGGCAGGCAAAAAAATTCACCGGTGGCACAAGATCAAAACACCGAACCTGGTTGAAGTAGAACTCGAACCCAATGTGCGGCTGCGAAGGTGGGCCTCGAGCATAAGGAGGTCCTACGGATGGCACCAAGACTGCACCGCAGACACCGCACGACAGCTGCACCCGAGAAGGCAGCCGCACTTTCAGAGTTGGCATGGACGGCTGAGCGGTAGCTGATCTTTCTGCGGAATCCACACTTGAAGCAGTAGCGGTAGCAACAACTGTAGGTGCTGAATCAGCTGCATCCTCAACAGCTGAAGTGTGATTGAGCCCACTCCGTGTCTCGAAAACACCTTCGAAAAGATCGACACGACACCCAGAAAACCCTTCCCACGAAAAACACACGTCTTCTTCTTCTTCTGTCTCTGCTGTCCCACGCACTGCAGTGCCGCTTGCTACTTCAGCGAAATTCGGGTTGAAGGCGTTCGTAGGCTCACAAGCATCGTTTGACCGGCGCCTCGCAGCGAGGTCCTCAGCAGTGGCGCGCGCTTGGTTCATCGACAGGGAGATTCCCGCCGCCCCCGCCAGAGCACGCAGCACGGTGGCCGCGGCGTCCCCGCGCAATTGAGACGACCGGGGGCCGCGGTCGCCCCCTCTGCCGCTGGACCCAACGTAGAACGAGGCTGCAGCTTCTCGCGTGCCGCCCAAGCCGAGGCGGGTGAGGCGAGGAAACGCTGCTGGTAGAAAGGGCACCTGAAAGGGCCGTTAGCAATGACAATGGCGAAAAGCAAGTGTTTTTCGAAATTGGATTTGCAGAAAATGATGAAAAGTTCAGTGAAAGGTTCAGCGGAGAATAGGCGAAGAGAAGCTCTACGGAAATGCAAAGTCTTAAGGTAAGACCGAGATGGCTGGCATAGAACGAAATTGCAAAATGTAACTGGAAACTACAATACCAAGATTACACTCGTACCGCATGGGGAAAAATGGCATTGTCTGCGAGGTCCAACTCGCGCAGCGGTGGGCAATAGCGGCCACTTGCCGTCATGAGATGCCATATAATTGCATCCATGGATCTGGCTCCATTGGCTCGCAGGTCTAAAGATATTAAGCGCGCCTGTGGAACGGAAATCCATGTGAAAGAATAAACGCAGCGACACCAGCAAAAAAATAGTTACGAAGCCGTAAAGAGACAAACCCACTCTCATACTATGCGATAGCTTTGGCAAGCACCTGAACAGCGCCTCCAAGAGCAAGTTGAGCGACTGTCAAATTAGCCCAGGCATCGGGCACGCCGCGCAGTGACAAGTTAACTAGATGGGCGCAGCTCGGTATGAGGTCACAAGCGTTGACCACACAGACGTCGAGAGAGTCTATGGGTGCTGTTTGTGTGCTGCGTCGAGTCCCCTAATGATATAGATAGGAGACAGCCAAGCGTTATTAGAAGTAGCTCAGTGGCAGCGGCTCCAAATTTACAATCAAACCAAACACACGTGATTATCTCTGGAAAAGTGCGAGGAAGAAATGCAAAGACGTGAAGTCGTGGCTTGAATACGTAACATCTGATACTTTCAACGCGAGATGTTGAAAATAGACAATGCGTATACTGACAGAGGAAGCTTGACGCCCTCCGTCAATATCGAGGACTTGCAACGACTGGCGGCCATCGCGTAGAAGAGCGCGCAACCCAACCGATGTAAGCCCCGCACATACAACAGAACTAGCCGCGCTGGATCCAATTCGAATGCTGCCACCACTAAGACCTCCAGAGCCAGCAACGCTCTCAACTAGGATGTGATCTACGGCGCTGTTGCCATCGGAATTTCCTGGCATCCAGTCAAAGGCCATATTCCGAAGCCTTCCAAGCAGCCCGCCGGTCTGTGCTGGATTCAAAGTAGATCGAATCACTAACGTCTTTCGGATTTCCACATTGGGATCAGTAGCGCAGGCGTAGAGCTCGGCAGAGCAGCCTCCGACACGGCATACTTCAGCTAGGTTGCAGTATGCGAACACATGTGCCACCCACACTTGAGGCGGCAATCGTGGAGGCATTTCGAGAGCTGACGAAACGTGTGTGGCGCTATCTGGCTAGCTTGAGCAACTAAGGGCTTTGAGTTAGAGTGCTGGAGCCTAAAATGAGTTAGAGTGCCCCAAGCCCCAAGCCCCAAGCCATCTCAAGTCTCAAGCAAAGGTATCTACAGAAAAAAAAATCACTAGAACCACCAAGAACCACCGGTAATTTAACAATCGGCACTATTTATCGATCGGTTTAAAATTCACTAGTATGGTATAAAAAGAAAAAAGAG
>Ga0307930_1000933_pt1 | contig 23503 bp, 21 predicted proteins | sample OrgLakmetageno46_FD_203161 | JGI IMG/M metagenome (GOLD analysis project Ga0307930, IMG submission 203161) | Saline water microbial communities from Organic Lake, Antarctica - #46 | ecosystem: Environmental > Aquatic > Non-marine Saline and Alkaline > Saline | place: Antarctica: Organic Lake...
CACCCATAAAGCAAAGTAGACAGAACGAGAGCTTTGTAAACTTCTCCTTTGAGGTGATTAGAAACGTGTTTATTTCGAAGCACATTGCTCAAAGCGCCAAAGGCTGCCGAGGCTTTGGATTGGCGGAAGAAAAGAACTCATTGAATGGTGCTTTTCTTAGGCGGCCCTGAAATAAGAACCATATTTACAGCAAGCACGGCGTAAGTGTAGGCAAAATTATGAATGATAAATTGCGGTATATAACTCCCTAATTCCATGGGCATGGGGCATTATCCGACTCCGATATCGCAGCCGGATTCGCAGACACCGCCACTTCGAAAAATACACAAGGCCGCGATAGCCACATACCACACAGGATATTTCTTATTCTACGCCAGCGGCCAGCGTAGAACTTATATTTGTACTTTCACTTCGCACTTCGCACTATCCTGACGATAACGAAGAGGGCTGTTGGCTGGAGTTGCCGCCTTTGAGGGAAATATTAAATCATCTCCCCTAGGCACTCTAGGCACGTAGAATCATGAGGACTCTACAAGAATGATTAGAATAGAATAGGACACTACGAGGCCTATAGGAATAGAATAAGTTTATCAAAGAAGGCCCGTTTTAGAGTACTGTAAGCCGATCTGAAGGAGGCCTCGCGAGTTAATTGTCATATTTGCAATAAAAATCACTTGGGATGGGGATGGGCAGCGACTTTCGTAAAGACCAAGCACCAGTGCCCCTCGGCGTAAAAGTCTTCTTCTACCCGTAACCAAGGCTCCTCTGCACCACGCCCGGCATTCAACGCATCCACGAGGGCTGCGAGCTCACCTTGTTCAAATACATGGCAATATCGCCGCAAATGTGCACTTCTTGTACTTGAATCGTCGCTGTCATTAACCTCTTCTTCATGACCCTCTGTTGTCTGAGGAACACTTCGCTTTCCTCGCTCGTCTCGTACTTGGCCTTGTACCTCGCGTTCAACGTGGCTACTTTTTGACTCATACTCTAGACTGCTCAAAGAATCAGATTTTATTGAAGCTGCACCTTCGACTGTCTTATCGAGTTTAGTTGGAAAAGCCGAACCAGCAGGAGAAGAAGCAGATGCAGAAGCTGGATCGGCAGCCTCAGACGATATGGAAGGCTTCAAAGAATGCTTCAAAGTATGCGCTGGGCGACCACCGCCCATCCAGGGCACCATCAAATCGGCAGCGCCAAACACGTTGTTGTGCTCGCCCCCCACGCCGCCCTCGGCGGTGCCCCACTGCTCGCGGGCCCACGCGCACACCAAGGCCCGCCCACCTACGCAAAGCACGCGTGCGCATTCGTGCAACAGCAACTGGCGCCGGGCCAATGAACTGATGTGGTGTAAGACGGCAATGGACAAGCAAGCCCCGAAGCTATCGTCTCGAAACGGCAAGCACAATGCGTCAGCGCCCATGGCCTCGTAGCCTTGAGCAGTGCTGAGGCTAGCGAGCGCCAGGGAATTGTCTGAGCCAATGATCAAGCCACTCCCCGAGCAGCCCATCGCTTCGTCTCTTTTAGGGTATACACCACCTTCATTGCATACGCCAACCTCCTCTTCTACGTCAACTACGCTACGTCGGCCGCACGGCTCGTTCGTGGGGCCGCTCCCGCAGACAGGGCCAAGCGACAAGTTTTTGCCGTCGCCGCAGCCTGCGTCGCACACTAGAGTGTGCTTGGGAAGTGCTGCCACAAAACGACGCACGCAAGGCCACGCTGCCAGCCGACTACCTTTCCATTGGGAAGCTACGGCATCGTAGAATTGCTGCACGAATTCCTTTTCGAGTTCGGGGAGCCGCCGCAATGTCGAAGCCTCGGTCGATTCAGAGACTTCTGGTGCCATCTCTGGTGGTAGCGGAGTGGCTCCTCCTCGCCAACCCCACCATTTCCCATCGTTTGTAGGCGGCTTGCTACCTACTAGTAGTAAGTCCATCATAAATCATTCATGAATGGTCTCTTCGACTCATGGTGAGCAGCTTAGCATCATGATGGATAGGCGAGCTTATTTTACCTAACTTAAAAGCTACAGTACAGTAGCTAGCTAGAGCGCTTATGTACGTACAGATACTTGTACTACAGAAGTAGTACTCTAGCTACTAGTAGCTTCTAGCTAGCTACTGTACTGTACAGATACTTGTACATCTGTACTATTGTACGCGGCTGGAGCACAAGCATAAGTACTGTAAGCATCAACTGTAGGGTGATTACGTGATTAGATCTTATTACCCTTGCAAGCATCGCCACCCTTCCTTCTGATCAGAGAAAAGGAAAACGAACACGTTCGAAATGTCGTCATGTGTCGTTTTCGCTAGCGTTACCTCCAGTTTGCCCGGTGGACTCCAACTGGGAAGGTAAGTTATATCAATCAGAACAATGGCGAAGAAAAGAACGATGAAATTCGGCTCAGAACGAGATCAAGCTGCGTCTCCACAAAGCCTCGTGTAATATATCAAAACTATTTGCGACCACCAGTTATCATGTCGTCTACACTACAGTAATGGCTACATCGGTAATTTTGTGGATGTGCTATGAATTCACACAAAAAGTTCTAGGGTTTTCGATTTCCACACATAAAACCTAGTTCCATAACACGTCCCTGGTGCTCCCAGAGATCCCCCGGAGAACAGGAGTGTCGCAGTAAGATACAGTGAAGGTATAGGGAAAATATTGCTGAGGTAAGTAAAGGTACTTGGAATTGAAAGTCTTTGCGTGGTACTTTTAATAGCTGAACCTGAACGCACAGAGTTTCAGTTTAGAAGTAGAAGGGGATTAAGCTCGTAGTGCTAAACCTATATCTTATTTAGGGACGTATTATACGTCATTAGATAAGAACACAAATAATCAAAACGAACTATCTACCATTTCCCTATTTAAGTGACTGTCCAATGAATAATACAGATATTTCGTTAATTTCGTTTCTTGTATCAATCCATTTTCATTCATTCGTTTGCTACAAGGAGGTTATTTAGATGGGTAGTTGTAAGAAGTTTAAGATAGAGAAGAAAGGATTGCGTTCATTTTTAATTCATTTCCTATATCAAATGTAATCGAAGGAATTATATTTAGGACTTATTTAGATCGTTCATTCGCCATTACCGAAAGATTTAGATCAGAATGTAGTGTATGCAGCTGATAGGCACATGAATCAAGGTAACCAAATATGAAATTTTCATCTACATAAAACACTACAAGCACAAAGTAGCCAAAGGCTTAGCTTGCGTTGTCGCTGACACACTTTAATGATGCCAGATAGTAAGCACGAGGCCAAGTCAACGACGGATCATCATCTTTCAATGAAGCAGCGAAGCTCCCAAGAAAAGCCCAACTCAACCTTAGTGAGCGCACATAGCCCAGAATAGCAATTGCTCCAAAGCAACCACCGTGCATGGCACCGCACACAGAGGGGAGAAAGGCATCTGATCCAGCCAAGAAAAGGCCTGGGATTTCGGTGCGAGGTGTGGTGGTCCATTTGCGGTTGGTTTCGTTGAACATGGCGCAATTAACTTTTGTGCCGTAGCTTCCTCCTTTAAAAGAAGCAAAGTAGCCTGATTCAGTGAGAGGAGTTCCAAGCATTTGAAACTCTACCTTGCCCTTGACTTGAGGAACCACTTCGTACAAGACGTCCACCAAGTTTTCTGATAGTTTTTTCTTGAAGTTGTCATAGGCTTCGCTTCGATGGTGAATCGGCTCTTTCTCCCATTCTTCGAACCATTCATAACGCGCGCTCGAAATGAGGATGCAATTGCTAACACCCGGAAAACGCTTATTCCAGGTAGGGTCTTTCGTGCATGGAAAGCCGATGTACACATTCTGTGGTTTCTCTGATTTAGGATTCGCAAAGTATTTGTCGAAAGCGTCATCCACATCGTAGCCATTAAACCACCAAAGGTTATGCGAAGGCAAGCCTAACTCACTTGCATCACCCTGGATCTTACAGAACAAATAATTGTGTCCGTCGCTAGGTTCACAAGTCCTCTTCCTTGGGTTGTGAAAGTCCTTGACTTGTGGTAGACTTTGCGGCAGTGCCTTCTTGTAAAGATTGAATATACCGGAGGCCCAGACAACATTTCGACAACGGATTTCCGTCAATGCAGTGCTCGATTCCATCAAATTCTCTGACGTGGATGCATGTGTGTTCAGGTTCGACGTATTTGACACGTGCACCCCAACAGCGCGGCCATCCTCAATGATGATGTCATGCACATACGCATCTGTCAAAACATCACCACCGAATTCACGAACCATGTACAATGTTCGAAGTGAAATCTTTTGTGTAGGTCCGACCGTATAGGCAGCACCACGGCTATAATGTGCTGTCGCGCCACCGTGAGCCACAAATGATGCTTCTTTTGGCTCAACGGCATAATCACCGATGGGATGGGTGAATATCGCCTTAAGGCGACGAATTATTGGGTCAACTTCTGGCTCATCCGGAGCTTTTGGGCACGTGCGAAGTAGCTCATCTGCGTCGTAACCTAGATTAAAGATTGCGTATTGAACATCGCGGACATTCATTGCAGCAAGTTTGTACAAGCGCTCGATCTTCTTGCTTACTAGAGAGAGCAAAAATGGCGGCAATATTCGAGAGATCCCAAGCGCGGTGAACCCAGAATTAACCTCAAGGCAAAGATCCATGTAAATTAGTGTCCGTTTCCTTAACTCATCATTCGTTGGATCAATACTAGCAAGGATCTCGTCAACAGTATTATGAGCGCCTGAGACAAAAGAGTAAGACCGATTGTTCGGAAGACCCTCTTTAACTTGATTGTCAGCTGGAAAATGCAACTCATCGTATGGATCTTCGAGATTTGACCACTCTTGCATCCCACTAGTTATAAAGTTCATTATTGCTCCGGATCGCGTTGTCTTAGTGGCCATGTCTTTGCTTGTGTAATGCAGGCCAGAGTCCCATTCACAACCATTTTCCTTGAATGAATGTGTACAACCTCCAGTACAGTAATTTTGTTCAAGAACGAGCACTCTCTGACCAGACTGTGCGAGTAGATTTGCGCATGTCAATCCGCCGATTCCAGATCCAACGACAATGGTATCAATACGTTTAGGAACGTTTTCAGGCCGAAAAGAACATGCGCGCATCTCCTTGACACGCACATTCTTCGCTGGCCACGTCAGAAACCACGCCAGAAATCCTCCAACGAGGCACACGAGAGTAATTGCGGTCACTGATACTCCATGATACGTCAACTTGAGGTTGGAAGCGACCAGAAGAAGGCCGGTAAAAATGATCGTGAATATCATGGTAGAGTTCGTCATTTTCGAATTACTTATTCAATGGATTTGTTCGTTTTCTCCTGAACTGAAAAGATGCGACCTTTTTACACATTGTCGAACATCGAACATCTACTATGTTTTGATTCTTCAAAGCGTTGTTGATCCTTACCCTTCTTGTTGTTTAATCTCCAGATCTTAGAATTATAAACAAATGATAGCTCATATATGCGGACTATTCTCAGTCCACGGACCGTGCTTGACAGCAGACAACGCCGGTTTTCATAGACTTTTCCCACGATCTGGATTGACAGGACATGTACTACCGCAACCCCAGACCTGGATTTTTATACGATTACTCGGTAACTGGGAGGTGTGCTCCTCACGTCTAAGGCCCAGTGTCGTCTCTATGACCTAACGGCTGGTCGTCGATAAATACTGACATCCGATAGTATTCAGCAGCAGCCTTACTTAAAGCCAGAGTTGCATAAGTCTTTGGCTGACGACGAACCGAATGGGGCTTAGGGGTTCTGCCTTTGGTAGTTGGTTCTAGTAGCTAGTGGGGTTATGGCTTCGTGCACCTGGGTTTACAAATGGGCGATGTGCAGAGCTCATCATAAATATTGGCCGCATCCGTATCCAAGAAGGAGTGCCCAAGTGGGACCTTTCAAGTGCCATATCCACATCTTTCAATAATGACTCGGGTTTTACACGGCGGTTGGCGTCAGTGAAGTCGCTCTCCGATAATCCTTCCCTTGGACCAATCTGTAGAAAGGCAGAGCCTCATTGGGGCGGATACCTCTCCTTCAGCCACGCGTACATGGCGCGCATCCCCTGAGCTTCCCCGCCCACTGGCCGCCCGGGCCGCGCACCACGGTTGAACCCCATCATGTCGACGTGAACCCATGGAGTCTGCACAGGCGGAGTGGTTACCTCGTCTTTGTCGTTACAACTACTAGTAGGATCCGCATTGGAAAAAGAGCTGGTTCTGCCCGGGGCGTTTCGTAAGAAACTTTGCAGGTATAATGCAGCTGTTATGTGCCCGCCAGGTCCACCTATAAATTGAATAAACGCGATGAGAAAAAGAGAGAGCTAAATGCATGAAACCAAAGACGGTCAATCAAACTCCAACATGTCGTATAATACGATGCACTCCAGGTGTTCTGATGATATTGTTGAGGATTACTTACCCGCGCCAATGTTCCTCAAGTCCGCAATTGGCGACGCAAGCTCGGAGCGGTAGCATTGGGCCAAAGGCTGCGCCCACAGGGGATCGCGCACGTGCGGAAGCTCGCTCGTGTCCTGCAGGGCGCGCGCTAACTTTGGGTCGTTCGAAAATACCTGCATTGCGCATAGGCATGGGCATGGGCACGTATGCGCATATTCATAAGTACCCAAATAGAAACAAACAACAAAAAACAAAGCCATTAAGGGCCTTGTGGAGAGTTTCTGATTCACTGGATAGTTGTTCGAGCAAATTTTGTTTACCGCGCCGATGTCCGTGCCAGTAGCCACTCGTGCTGCGCCCGTCAACGTCGCAAAATCAATGATCAAGTGGTCGTTGCCCTTGGTGTCATCGCCGTCGCTGTCGTCGCCATCGATGCTGTCCGCTTCCACTAAAGCGTCACCCAGCAACAGCCGCCCTTCTGCATCGGTGTTGCCCACCTCAGTAGTTAAACCATTGCGACCGGTGAGTACGTCACCTGGGCGAAAACTGCCTCCACTCACGCAATTTTCTGCCACTGGCAGCAAAACCCGCAGTCGCACCTGTTTTGGGGGGTTTGGCACGACCACCATATCCCATTAGAATCAAGTTTACCCCAAAATTAGAGCCAAACTTGGCACAAACGAATCGAGTCACAAGCGCAAACATTAGCTACTATAACAACCCACTGATAGTGTCAGATAGCAGGCTCGCGGCCATTCTAGTTCTCGCACCGGTAATTTGGCGTCCACCACGAGGCAAGCGAGCCCCAACACCGTTGCTGCCCCGCCCATGTCTTTCTTCATGGTCAGCATCGAGTCACCAGGCTTGAGGTTCAAGCCACCTGTGTCAAAAGTAACGCCTTTGCCAATGAGCGTGAGCCGAGGAAGCAAATTATTGCTGTTGCTGCTGCTGCTGCTGCTGTCTTTGCTGCCGCTATCGCTGCTATCGCTGCTGCTGTTACTGCTGTTACTGCTGTTACTGCTGTTACTGCTGTTGCTGTCACTGCTCGGATTCGACACTGAGCCATTCCAGGTTAAGTCAATGAGGCGCGGTTCTCGCCCGGGAGCTGCTGCACGCCCTACAGCATGGATCATGCGGTAGCCTTGGCCTTCGAGCAACTCGTTGCCAACCAACACTTTGGCCTTCATAAACATAAGGAAAGAGAGATTAGTAGAATCAACATTAATAATCCTTAGATAACCACACAGCATTTTTATTTCCTGACTAAATCCAGATTGATACTTCTTAAAAATATAAATCTAATCGTTTACCGAGATAGCATTCAAGGCAGTCGCCATCTCCATTGCAGCTTTCTCGACGTCGGCAGGCCCGCAGTCTTCCGCAGGGGTGTTGATCAAGTCACGCACTAAAAACGTGGCGCGAGCTATTGCTGCAGCTTCGCTGGACAAAGGTGCCTCATGCACCAGCACTGGCGCTTTGAGGGCAGGTGCGCTGTGTGTATTGACACTGCCGTTTCCATCGTCCCCGTGACCACTCTCAGGCAGTTTAGATTGCTTCTTCTGCTGCTGCTTGTAGCGGCGATATTGGTAGCTTCCTAGGGCCCAAGATAGCGTAGGGTCGACGCCGCTTGGCAGCGAGGTCATTGGGTCGAAAGCATAGCGGCCCGGTGGCAAGGCCGCAGGAAGGCTCGAAAAAGCAAATGGCGAGAGAAGCCCCCCGTCGTCACCTCCCGTAGTGTCTGCAGTGTCATTTGCTACAAATACGACACGAGGTCGAGGCGCCTTGCTAGTTCCTGCAGTTCCGGTAGCCGCTGGGAGGAAGGCAAAAGAATGTGCTTTTGGGTTGGACGAGAAACCTGTGGCTTGAAGCCATTGGGTTACTTGTCGAGGCTGAGTCAGAAGCCACTTTGAAAACTGAGCTCGAGGAACTACTTCAATTAGTGTTACTTCCTCACTGTGACTAGTAGGCAACACTCGGTGTTCACCTTCGCCTGGCACTATGAAGGCATCACGCCAACGGTTAGCGTCGGCCATCCACGAGGTTGATGCCCATCGCACACAATGAAGCCGGCAGCCTATTCTATGCTGCATAACTCGAGATAAACGATTCAAAGAGTTTGCCATCGCTCCTACTCAATCAACTTGTGGAGCCTATGGAGTTCTGGGACACAATTTGGGAATTTTCTTTAAAAAAAAGAAGAAAAAAGAGCACCGGCAGGTTGTCGAAAGTCCGTCCTTCTTCCGACCCGACCTAACCAATACTTGGGAATAGCGATTTCCTTAAACCGCCGATTCCCACACTACGCGCTTTGACTCTCAATCCTTCTCGCCAGGTAATCTTGACCTCGAGATTGCTTGAGCGCCGAAGCCCGCGTAGCCCACGTTGATTGCGCCCCGCCAGAGAGTATGAATGATGAAGACAAGGGCCTTAACGCCATCAGCTTTTTGCGCGGTGACGATTATTCCGTGTAGTATGTTGGTGTATACGCACTGCGCGCTTACTTACAGCAACTTACGAATGCGCTCCGAAAAGCGAGATGACTTGAAATCTCCACACCTTACGCAGGTACGGTTCAAACACCCGGATGTGGTCCGAAACACAGGGACCATGTAAAATTTTGGGCACTCTTATGGTCAAATAATCTCAATTTTTGCTCGAATACAGCTAAATTCGAGTGCTATTCGACGAAGCTACAAAGCTACTTATGCTAGGCCGTAATGTCGTCCCGAGCCTATAGAACTAGGCCACTTAAATTCGCATGGCCCCGAAACACACGGTCCATACCGCGCCTTCACTTCTCCGAAAAGTACTGCGTTGTATTGTGTAGATATTTTTTTGACACAACCCCGATGGGCCGGAATTCGAAGGCTAAAAATCCTATAAACAAAGCAAAGCAGCTTGCACTAGACACTGGGAACTAGGAAAAGAGACGGACCGCACTTTACACTTCGAATCCAATCCAAATTCCAAATCCTAGCTGCATAATGGGTTCAGCAAATACTTCTTTTCCTTTTCCTATGCCCCCTCCTGTGTTCAAAAGAGCAAAGAAGGGGTATTGTGTTCCTATTGAAAGGGCACTTGGCTTCTTGCTACTTGTCGTCTTATGTTTCTTTGCGATTAGTGAATGGGGAGTATTTTTTTCCATCCAACCCCCTTTTGGTATATGAATTATCTTTGCCGCTATGTATCGATGGGTAGCTAGGCATTTGAGGGCAATGCATTAAACGTAGGCAAGGTCAACAGCCATGAACAACCGGTGCGTCAGCCATCACATCCAAACGTGAGCATCTGAGAGCTGACAGCAACATAATTCATAAACGATAAATCAAGAGCGAGTAGCTCCCAAAAATCCCTTTTTATGCATTCCCCACTCCAAGCGCTCTCTAAGGACAGCCGCTTGCTTACTTTCGTTTCCTGCAAAACGCTCCGATTATACGTCCATCGGTGGCGCGTCCGCGGCCCGCATAGCTCGTTCGAGGCCTTCCCGCTGCTCTTGCATCTGAACGTCCTTGGCCATGGCGTCCCAGTCGATGGTCCCATCAGCCTTCACGAACGCTGGCCGGCCTTCTTCGCCCTCCTACAATTTGATAACGCTGAGATGATATCGAGCTAGAAATAACCCAGCAACAGAAAGTGCCCCCCGTATAAATAAGTTATCGAGTTACTACGGAGTTAAGTGAATCTTGCTCCGATTGTTCTGAGACCTGACGCCAAGATTAGAGAGCGGCCTAGCAGGTGCATATTTTACCTGCGGGTGAACGTTTTCAGGAGAATTCCAGCCTTTCTTTCCCAAGTCTCCCATGCTAATGCCCAGGTCCGAAACGTCTACGGTGGTGCGTCCGCTCTCTGGGTCGACGAACGAATCGGTGGCGTATTTCTTGTCTTCTGGCAGCAGCTCGCCCCAGCCTTGGAGTCCTTTGGAAAAACCTGAAGTCAATGCCAATTCGAGTGAAAACAGTTTTCTATTGAGGCTGTCGATGTACATTAGCGGGCATCTGTTTGTCTGTTACCTACCGTCATTACGCCTTTCCAAGTCTTTCGGAGCATCCTCAGGACTCGATGCCAGAGGCTCTAGCCGAGAACGCGCACTGGGAATCACGAAGGCACTCAAGCTAGGAGATAATGCTGCTAGAAAGAACAAGTGAGCCACGAGGAAAGATTTGAACACCATCTTTTTAAGGGCTAACAAAAAGAGACTTAGAGCTACGAGGCTATGAGTGTACTTCTTCTTGCGTGCTATGCTAAACGCTAAACGTCTGCATGATGTGTGACGTCATGCGTGTACCAGGAACCGAAAACCGAGAACCGAGAATCTCCCGAGTACTGAGTAGTCTACTGTACTGTAGTATGCAGTATGCTCCTCCTAGCTACGTAAGGCACGACCAACGAAATCGGGCAAAAAAATCATCGGCCAAAAGTCGGGGCTGAATCAACGAAATTTCATGCGCGAATAATACCACTCGATTCAGCTCGGCGAGAGGCATCGATATATACTATTTTCATGAGCATCCGAGACATGACCTATTTTTCGGTCTTTTTGCAACTACAGGGGAGGTATTTTCTACAGGGAGGGGTAAAATCCTCCCTGTATCGCACCAGGAAGGCACGATTTTACCTCTGAATAGTAGCGGCGAAACGAATTATTATTTTCTCCTTGATTTTAGTTGCGTTGGCCTTGTCCGATTTAAAAATCCGCTCCCGACAGTAGTTCCTATTTACCCCAATCTGCTAAATTAGACCACTTCTTCGACTGTTGAAGTTAATTTCAGGAAGCAGTTGGTGTATCCACTATTACCCGATTTCCGTGGTTAAAGCAAGCTTCCGAGTCGACACTATCGAAGTTGCGATAAGTTTTCGTATCTGTGTTTTCAACTCGGCGAGTTACGTCCATTTCCGCGTTTTTTTATGTTTTTGGCGTCGATTTTCACTCGACCTTCGTGAATTCGATTATGCAGTTAAACTGATTTGACGAAAGCCAAGTGGCCAAAATAAAATATCCATTGCCGAGAGAAGTTCCGCCTCTTCATTGCGCATTGAATGGTACTCTTACTTGCCCCTAATGTTTCGATGGTCAAAAGTAGTTCAATTTTCCGTTTGGCCGTTCGATTTCCCCGATTTCGTTGGTCGTGCCTTAGTAATAAATCAACTCAAGCACCAGCAGCACCAGCACCAGCAACAGCAACAGCGCCAGTAGCACCAGTAGCACCAGCACCGGTAGCAGCAGCAGCTTAAGATGGCGATACTCAACCAGTGATATAGAAAAGAGGCCGCTGTTAATTTTACCTCTGCCCATTAATGCCGTGAAGTCAAAGCTACAATTGATCTCTGTAGGTCTGAATCGGGATTTCACGTCAGCAGCCACCAAAGCCACCAACTCCTTCAGCATCACCTACATCACCCTTAATGGCAACTGCCAATTATCACTGTTTTGGGTTTCTTGTTACTTGTTATGGCTAGGGTTTCAGCTACAGCTACAGCTAGCCGTACGAGGTCCATAGCCAATAGCCATAGCCGTCCGCGATTTTTATTTTATATCAAAGATTTCGGATTCCAGAAGTACTAGGAAAATTTGGTGGGCAGGTCGCATGTGAGGTCGCAGGCAAGCCGATAGGACCAGAGGAATACTGATGAGTGATAAGAAGGGCCATATAGCTTAAAAAATAGTAACGCGACTTAATTTCAGAATTTTCGCACAGGCCCCGAGGGCCCGAGGGGCCAGAATTAGAAGGCCAACAGCCAACAGGGAGAGATAATAAGCAAAGCAGCTCAAACTAAGAAGCTACGTAATCAGGCACGCATTCCCTAGTTGCCATGGAAGTGGTGATATCGGTCCAAGCGCCCGCAGCCCGCAGAGGAGGGGACTACTACGAAGTCTATACTTCTCGAAATTAATTGAAGCTCCCTTTCCCTTCTTCTAGCCAAGCGCCAGGTCGCCATGGAAGGTGGTGCTGTGGTACACTGTGGTACAGTGGTACTACTTGCTTACTCGTGGCGTGTACTTTATAATTCGTAATTACGAGATCGTAAAATCGGTTGGATTTCACATCACAAGATACGCAGCAGCAGCGCATGCGTGGCGGCTTCCCGTCGGGTTGCCCATCGAAGTCTTATTAGCCCGCTGTGTGTCTGAATCAGCGTATCATTTCCTAGCTTGCACTACCTCTTTGGAAAGATGCTCGTTCGCATTGCCACCGTGGTAACCCTTCTGGCTGCCGTCCTCGACTCGGCTGCCGCATTTGCTACCCGGCCAGGTTGTTCAATTTTTTTTTGTTGTTCGAGACGTAATGATATTGCACATATTCTGGCATCGCTGAGCAAGAACAGCCGCGTGTTGCGGCCTAGACAAGAGCACTAACATCGAATTTAAACCATCTCAGATCCAGTGTTCATTATTATCATCGCCTACTTGCCTCCCATTCTCTTCCTCCAGGTCCAGCAGCAATTAGCCGCACCTCTCGCAATACCAATGGTCTCACGATGGAATACATCCCCGACGGTCTGTCGAAGGATCAATGGGCAAAAATCAAAGAAAAAGAAGCAACCAAAAAGGTTATAACACCTCGATTCTTCTGTGGCAACTATTCCTGTCATTCAAATCTAACCTCGTCTTTCTCCTTCGATATAATCCTGTTGCCCCCTATCTAGATCGGCAAGTTCGACGGGCTTTCTGGCGCGAAATTTCGTAGCCGATCGATGCATGATTACATGGTGGGGCGTGCAGCTGGCGAACTCAAACCAAACATGGTACGCCGCTGGTATTCTTCTCTGTATTTACGCTGCCTTTCACCATCGCCTATGGTTACTTTCGAATACTTCTGAATTTTAGGATTGCTTAAATTATGTCTCATCTCATATCCTGTTTCACCTCGTTTTTCCGTCTGTAGCCAATGGAATTCGCGTACGAGAAATTGAAGGCCGGAAAGATCAAAGCCATTGACATTCCATACATGCAGCGCCCTGGTGGGAAGCCTGACAACTCGGACCTGGACAAAAATGGCAATTTCAAGGTCGACCCATTCACAGGGAAGAAGGTATCGAAGTGGCCTTGGCAAAAATAAGCGCCAGGCACATGCATCGCTGAGACGTTTAGTCCAAACTGAGCCGAATCATTCACGGGTCCTTAGGCATTGTGATTTAGCCCCGACGGACCCAAAATGTCGATTTTTCAGTCGCATCCAATTCCACTTTTTGTTTTTGCGATGGTCTCTATGGACCACGGAAAGAAGAGAACAAGCGCAGTTTGATTCAAAACGGCCCCTATAAGCACCCTAAATGAGCTATCAAAGATGAAAATTTTCTAGAGCTAAGGTTTTAAAAATATTAGCTCTAATATAATCAATATACACTACAAAAAAAAATATTTAGCTCGGACTCAGGCTAAGCTACGCCTTCGCTTCCAGAGAAATGCGCTATACCTCCCGGTGAAGCCGCTGCCTGAAGAGCTAAAGAGCTAAACGTTACAGAAATTGCCATAAAGGTCACCTCCATTGCTGAGAAGGTGCGTTTCTGTCGAAAGATCTAGCAATGGATAGCCAAGAAGGCCTCAGTCCACGGCGGAGCCCGCACGATCACACCCGCACGAGCATTGGCGTCTTCGTAAGAGCCCGCAAGAGGGATATTCACCACGCCAAGGGCACAGCTGCAAACTATATTACGCAAGGATCTGCTCTAGTGGTTTGTTTTGGCACGTGATATGCAACATGCCGTCTATGTGTGGTTTGGGGGTAGGTATGTTGCTGTTTTTTTGCACCTGGAGAGCCTAATGCATAAGTACTATTGATATTGTGGGATTGGAACCAGGCACCGTCAAAGGTGAGGTCAAAATTTTCTGAACGGATGTGCTTAGCTTTCTTCTCTTACTCTGCGCATTCTCTGCGGTGGCTAACAGGAACACTAAGAGCTAATGGATGGCACGGCTGTCACTCCATGCACTAGCTGGCGAATAACGAGGGACGAAGTGCCAGGAATGCGCTCATTTCCTTTGCATCAGCTAAAATGTGACCATATGTTGCTTGCAGCGTGTTCGCGGAGAGTAATGCATTTGCAATTATTGGGCACCGTGCTATCTCGTGGGGCTCAGTGATATGGTCGAGGCAAACGCGCACTGCGATTGCAAATCAACGCTCAACGCCGCAGCACCAACACAGTACGGAAGTGTGAGACAAGTCTTTGTGCTGCACATCAAGTATGCTTAGCAATACTTTCTGGCGCTATTGGCAAGCGGCTATTGGCTTAGCATTCGAAGTGTGGCTAGCAGACGCGCCGAGCATCAATGCACGCCGCAGCTTTCAATGAGACTGCGAGGTAAGCTACGAATAGTTGAGGATTCAACCAAGGCCTCACTCGCGTCTTTAACAATTTAAACCTTTGGAAGCATACTAACACCAAAGATAGCGCATGTGGCGTAACGAACTTGGCGTGCGCTTGCAGGGAGGTTGCTGCCTTATGCGCTTCAGTGAGTTAGCAGAGAACGCCGCGCACTGCCACTGCAATTTCACATCGTTGTCAATTCAGTTATTGCATTCATGTAAGCTGTGTGCGTGTAATTCTCACAACTCGTCTTGTTATTTTATGCCTTTTGTTACTAGAGGCAAATACCTGTTTTTGTATTGAAGCACGGGAGTGCGGGGGTACCTGGTGCATCTGTAATCTATTTTAAACTTTATAATCCTCCACTGCTGGCTTTTTCGTGCGAACGCACTTGACACACTTGGCATCCCATTGATAACTCAACTGACACATACAGGATATGGCTTAAATATGTGTAGAGATCGTATTGGATGCCGCCAGGGCACTGCACCACAGTCTTATACTATAACTCATAACTAGCTAGAACTAGAACTTACTAGAACAAAAAGGGCACCGCGCATAGCGCCATTTGTGATGCATAAATGGCTCATGAGCACCGCGGCTAACCCAAATCGCCCCTTATCTTAATTTCCGGGTTAGCGGCCTGTCGCCAAGATAGGACATCTCAGCTCCAGGACACAGCAAAGGCTTCCGGTGGAGCAGGCCAATCTGTATTAATAATCATTCATCTGCGTGAAACTGCTTCGCGAGGATCGCGTCGCCATGATTTCAGAATTGGAGCGAAGGTAGCCGAAGAACACGTAGATATCGCTACGTAAGCTGTTAAGCACATGAAACAATTTCTGTAGCGCCTAAACGTGCTAGAATCAACAGTGTGACAGCGTCAGCCGCAGAAGTTTCCTCGACTGCGGCCGCATTCAACCGCACCGCTGCAGCGACATCGATGGCTATCGTGTGGTAGGTGGCCGCTCCACAGCAGAATATGAAAAAATAGTTTATAAAAATATCTCGTATAGAACAAGGGCACCCAGCACCAGAGAGATCGACTTTGTTTTTTTTTTATGCCGAACGAGTCTCAGGCTAAGCCCCAGTTGTCAAGTCAGCTAGTGTGCATCGAGGCTAGCACGTTCGAGCAACCCGCATATTCTTTCAATGAAATTCGCTAGATTTTACCATTGAGATATAATTCGAAACGTCAATCTGCGATGATCGGTGTCGGATAGTCCCATAAACCGTTAAGTGCAGCTGCCTACACTCTGCCCGTGTGTTGATTTCTGACAGAAAATGGCGACCACAGTAGCGCAGAACGCCTATATCACCAAGCCAACCGGTGAATATGGCCAACCACAGCTTGAATATTGTATCTGGCGTCTTGGGATTACTTGGATCTACTCAGTGGGCCTCAAGACAGAACCTGTAGGTCAAAAGAACAGAAGAGAGGAATCGTAAGGAGCCGCATTTAATTACATAACGAGACGGCATGCGAGCACTTACGATACTCATGAACGCACCAATACTTTAACATAGCAAAACGAAAGGGATTTATCAACAGCTAAGCTACTTAATGTTGCGTCATTCGTCTCCAGTGCGTTATTCGTGGACATCTGAGAGAGAACGCTGAACCATCAGAACCACAACGACCACAGCGTGAGATCATGAGCATAGACAGACCTTAGCTGTAGACGATTACATCTGGCATGACTTCTACCTCAATTTGAGACTTTTACAAAGATGTGATTATTAATGCTTCGACCTCGTGCGCACTTTGAAGTCGCTCCCCGTGAGAGCTACTATTTTTGTTGGTGCATCCTTCGAATCAAAACAGTCAAACTGAAATTCGACATTGGTCCAAACGTGTACAGAAAACCCCCTCCCTGTAGACCCAATCCGTCGGGGCTTATGTGATTCTGGCTGCTGATTTATGAAAGGAATATGCAATAGTAAGGAAACAAGTTGAGAACAAAAGAGAACAGAACAGAGGTGGGTAGGTCCGCAGTTGACCACAAAAGAAATAAAAATAGCAGGCATTACAGGAACGGCGCTGCTTACATACACGGGTTTCTATGCGTTTTTTAACCTTATTTCCATGTCATGTCTGAATGTCTCGGAGATTAGTAGATGAACGCGGTTTAGTCTTAAAATCGATACAACAGCTCAGCAGCTACCGGCATCTATATCTATAGCACTAGCAATGAGGTATCTGGTATCTGTAGAAGTAGAGGTAGTAGAAGTGCTAGGCAATAGTTTAATAGAAAAGGTTATTAAAGGACAAGGGTAGTTTAACCGGGAATCCTTTAGAGTGGAGGGAACGCACTCGGATTTGTGAAGTGGCCATGTCGGCTGTCTCTTTTTATATCCGTGTCTGTGCGCCATCAAGAGATGAATCGCACTGCGGGTTTGTTTCTTCTTTCTTCATCGTCTTCCTGGGGCCTGTTTCTACTCAAGGCTTTTTCCCTTTATCATTCGCATTGCCCAAGCCGCTCCTCTCGTAGCTCCTTTTAAGCAGCCACGAGTTCCTCTTCTTCCACCGCGACGTCGACCCACTTGCCGTTGGCCTTGATGAGGTCCACCAGGGCGTCGCACGCGTCTTCGTTCGGGATGCCCTTCTTGACGATCTCCTTGCCCACGTACAGGTCCACTTTGCCCGGCAGCGAGCCCACGTAGCCAAAGTCGGCGTCCGCCATCTCGCCCGGCCCGTTCACGATGCAGCCCATGATGGCAATGGCCACCCCCGGCAAGTGGCCGGTGCGCTCGCTGATTTGAGCGGTCACCTCCTGCAGGTCGAACAGGGTGCGGCCGCACGAGGGGCACGACACGAACTCGGTCTTGGTGTTGCGCATGCGGCTGCCCTGGAGCAGGCCAAACGAAGTGGTGCGCAAGAAGTTCACGTCGAAGCCGCTGCCGGCGCCCGCGCCCACGCACACCCCTTCGCCGATGCCGTCGATGAGCAAGGCCCCCACGGCAATGCCCAGATCCAGCGCCAGTTCGTACGCCTCTTGCTTGGCGGCGGTGTAGCGGTGCACCAAAGGGATTTTCGCGCCGTTCGCCTTGAGGTACTCGGCAAGGCGGCGGCCTAACCAACAAGAGATGAACGGAAAACGTGTTACTATCAGACAGAAAGAATTGAAAAAAAAGAGCAACATTAGTAGCAAAAAAAAAAGCCACGAGGTTGATAGGATCAGACAATTTTTGGGTTTAATTTTTTTGCGAGTGTTTTTTTCTTGCGGTGCAAGACACCTAATCAGTTCACAAGTAGGGAAGGAACAGACGCGGCCAAGCCATGCTGTCCCTCAAAATTCATTACCCGCGTGGAGGCGGCTGAGGTGCTCGTGGGTGTCGAGAAGCACCATCACGGGGTTGAAGGCGGGCAGCTGCGCGAGCACTTCGTCCGGCTCGTCGCCGCGCACCGTCAGCGCCAGGCGGCCGGCACCCCCGGGAAGGGGGGCATCGGCACCTTTCGCCGCCCACTCGGCGATGTCGTAAATGGCCACCGCGTTGGGCAGGTCCACCTTCTCCAGGCTGGGGCCGGGCACCAGCACCCCCACCCCCACTTCTTGCATGCGCCGGAGCGCCGTGCGCGCTTGGTCGTCGTCCGCAGCAGGCGCTTCCAGGAGCACGATGGAGTCCGAAGTGGCAATGTCCTAACGTATAAGTGACCATTGTTGGGAGGGCATGGTGAAAGGTAAATCATGCAGATGAACGGAACTTGGAAGAAGAAACGTTTGAACCAAAAAAGTACAAAAACCAAGCAACAAAACGTTCGAACGAAAAGGTGATTTACACACATGTCATTTACCTTGAATGGCATGCCTACGGCAGTCTTGAAGCCCAGGCTCTTGTACAGGGCGTCGGGCGAGGCCAAATCCTCGGGTTTCACCTCCGAGAGCACGCTGCCGTCGCGGTGGAGCAGACCCCGGTAGTCCACCAAATCGCCTTCCTTCTGGACCGGCAGCATGTCTTGGATCGGGCCGCTGGACCGGGCGAAGGTCAAGTAGTCTCGGGTGTCCTTGTACGCGGGCACCGCCGATTGCTTGGCGCCTGTTGGCAACCAACATTGAAATAGAGAGTGAAAGGTACGAGATGAGTGGGGATTCAAAAAAAGAAAAGTGGTGCAGGCATTCGCAGAAGGGTTCGGAGAAAAAGAGGTCAAGCAAGAAATAAGAGGATTGCTCGTTTGCGTTCTCGAGTGCAGGGCAAAAATGAATCTTATTCATCCAAACAAATCACACTGCCTTGTCTCTTCCTCTTTCTCTGCTATATCTATTTTATTCGACATGTATTACCTTCGGTGAGCACTTGGGTCCCCAGCTCCGCGAGGCGGTTGCACGGGGTGAACTCATACTCCGGGTCTTCGGTCAGGGACACGCGAATCGTGTCGCCCAAACCATCCGAGAGCAGAGTGCCAATACCAATCGCCGACTTCATCCGCCCGTCTTCGCCTTCGCCGGCTTCGGTGACCCCCAAATGCAGGGGGTAGTCCCAGCCCAGGCGGTCCATTTCCGCGGCCAGCAACCGGTAGCCCTGGACCATGACTAGGGGGTTGGAGGCCTTCATGGAAAACACGAAGTTGTGGAAGCCCACTTGCCGCGCAATGTCCGCGAACTCAATCGCCGACTCCACCTAGTCGATGACGAGAGGAGAGAGAACAATAAATTAAAAATGTACAATACGGTCTCAGTCGTTTCGGTGGAATACGCTGCATAGTATCAAGGATGAAGAAAAAGACCTCAAGTATATTGTATCTCTCTTTCATGCCAAGAAGATGTCTAAACAATGAAGCAGAAGACGAAGAAATACTGCGGTTGATCATACCATGCCGCGAGGCGTGTCGCCGTAAAAGCTCAGCACGCGCGCAGACAGGGAGCCGTGGTTGGTGCCAATGCGAATGCACCGGTCCAGCTCCTTGCACTTCTCGAGCAGCGGCACAAAGGCGTCCACCAAATAGCCGCGCTCGGCGACGTAGTCCTCCTCTGTACACATGTGCACAAAGAATCGACATGAGGATGACAAGGAACAAAAAATAATGAAAGGAAGGAACAAAACTACAATTAAAAAGAATTTAAAAAAACAACAACACACACACACACACGGCACAATACTTCTGCAATGGAGTCGAAGAAAAACAAGCTAGACAAGGTAAAGTTTAGTCAAGACAGCGGCATAGCTGCACTGCAGCACAACCCTAGATACTCATGGAAGCCTCCAATCCTACAACTGACCAGACTCGTACACTTTCTCTTCGAAAGACTTGCGCCCGTCCGCAAAGTTGCCCGGGTTGATGCGAATCTTTTCCAGCGCTTCCGCCACCCGGATCGCCACCTTGGGCTGGAAGTGCATGTCCGCGCACAGGGGGATGTCGTAACCCTTCTTGAACAAGCCCTCCCGGATCTTGTGGCACGCTTCGGCTTCTTTCATGCCTTGCACGGTGATTCGCACCAGGTCAAAGCCTTCGTCCGCGCAACGCATGATCTACAGGCGTAGTTCCACAATCAATCGCAATACACGAAGTGGTCGTCAAACAAACAGCAGCAACGGTTGCTAGCTCAAAAAGACACGCTGCCGGACACCAATATGCCCAAATTTCATCCCTGTTTTAAGCTTACAGCACACACACACACGTGTATGTACACACGCGTTCGGCCATTACCTGGTCGATGGACTTGTCCACGTCCCGGGTGTCGGTGGTAGCCATGGTCTGGCGCACCAAAGGGTGCTCCGAGCCGAAGCTGATGGGGCCGCAGGTCACGGTGCGCGTAGGCCGCCGCTTCGTGTTGTACCGGTCGACACAGTAGTCCTTGAGCGGCCTGCGAAAAAAAAAAAAAAAGAAATGAAAGAGAGCAATTTGAAAATTGGGATTATTTTCAATTCTTCCTACTTATGCATTGATAATGGAAGGATATGAGGGTGGTTTGAATGTGAATGTGATTTCGAAATGGGAGTGTGCCTGCTTCACTAGGATTTTCATACCCGAACTTCTCATCGCGTGCACCCGACTTGATTGGCGGCGTCCACAAGAGGCCGTCCAGGTCTACGCCCATGCGGAGGCTCGAGGTGCCCGTACGCTGCAAAGCCCGCGGGGTTGCACGAGGCACCACTAGAAAGAGCGCAACGGAAGAAAGCATTCATTGAAAGCGGGCTTTAAGACTAAACGGAGACCTTCGAAATATCTGAAGGCATAATTTTGTGAAGCCTTTGCAACTTTATACTATGACACAAGCCAATAATAATTTCATTCGTCGCTAGCGTGGGCTGTGCCATTTTCTTCAAGAACGTTGAGAGCAATTTATTTCTACTGGCTTCAAATGTATGCTATTTGAACTTCAGCTCACCGAGTGCCTCGACAGTAACCAAGAAAAATAGCGCAGCAACGACGCCTCTAAGAGCCATGGTCAGTGTCGTCCTCGTTGGTCGCACTGGGCAAATACTACGCGACGTCACAAAAAAACAAGCTCAACTTGACGCTTCGTTTCTTCGTTTCGTCCTTCTCGATGCCAAGATGCCAAGAGAAAAAGGCCGCGCTAGTATGGTATGGAAGAAAATACACGAAGAATTGATCCGTTGAAAATGATGCCCCATTTTAGTTGCTGGAAGATTTTGCACCAAACGAGCTCAGGACTCAGGACAGACAGCGTAGCGGAGTAGTGTAGAATTGTAGGCCCGTGCACTGACTCCTACGATCAAAGAACTTTTGCGCCAATCTTAACCTGCACGTAGGCGTCTAAATGGCGGCAAGTAATAGAATGAAAGTCGTCATCCTCGGCGAAGGTAACAGCCGCCTCTCTTTGCTACAGCTGGATTACGGGCTTTTGGATCGTGTCGCCTGTTCAGGGACAGTTTCCCATAGCCTTCTGTTATCCAACCTCTAAGCCGATGCCTCTTTAACATTTCCCACAGGGCGCGTGGGGAAAACATCGATATTATTGCGCTATGTACGCGGCGAATACAGCGACAAGCAGCAGTCGACGCTGCAGGCGTCTTACCTGGATAAGCGGCTGGTGGCAGCGGGCACATCCACGCAACTCAGCATTTGGGACACAGCTGGGCAAGAGCGCTTTCACTCCCTGGGCCCCATTTACTATCGCGACGCTGGTAAGGGATTAGAATGTCTCAGCGTTCTCGCTTCGAGGATCTTAAGTTCCGGGGGGGGGGGGCGCTGTTTTTTCATAGTGACGCCCATAAAATGATGCACCCCATCTTACCGTGAAGGAGGGCCCTTCGTGCTATCACAACAACTACGCTATACTAGATTTTTGTGCATGATGATCTCCTTCTTGAGCACGCTCTCCAGCTTTGCATCGGCTTCAAAATTAGACTGAATCTGGGCCCAAATGATTTCACTCCTTCTCCTTCTCCTCCTCGCTCCCTAAAAAAAAAAAAAAAAATCTATGTTGCGTGTGCGTAGACGGCGCAATGCTTGTGTATGACCTAACGGACATGGAGTCGTTTGAGAAAGTGCAGAAGTGGGTGAAGGAGCTGCGGAGCATTGTGGGCAACGACATTGCACTGGTGATTTGCGGCAACAAATACGATCTGGAAAAGCGCCGCGCGGTGACGGAAGAGGCGGCCTTGGCGTAAGTTTGCAGGGAAGTATTCATGCACATGTGGCCAAAAAGTATGACATGATCCTATCCTTGGGGTGATTATTTTGTGGGCGGTTGATGGAGGAGAGAGGAAAATGGGAATGTCAAAGGAGGGACCTAGGCTGCTGTGTTTTGTTTTCCGGGAAAAGGTGACTCTAAACTTCACCTGCGGCGCCCTTTCCCATAAGCCTGCACTTCCCACGCTTTCCTTCTCCTTGTCCCCCAGGTACGCGGCCTCAGTGGGCGCTGCGCACATTTACACCTCCGCCAAGTTGAACAAAGGCCTAGACGAAGCCTTTGTGGAACTGGCGACCCGTGAGTTTCATAAATCACTACTACGCGTTCGTTAGCCTCTGCACTCGAGGGAGAGTTTATTTACTGCTTTCCCAAGGAATTGACAAGGATTTAGCCCAGTAGTGTGTGCCCACCCTATGCAATCAATCGCGATATCTTGACGCCGCTTGAAGCGTCTGTTGCACACTGTCCTCACACTTCTTTTGCTTTATTCTCTGCTTGTGTGCGCGCGCTGCGATGGCGACACGTGTTCGTGCCCAACGCAGGCATGAACAAGCGAAGAGCTGAAAGTGGGGGCGGGTCAGGCATGGGGGGTTTAACAGGTGGCGCGGGCGGTGGGCGGGGCAAAGCCAAGAGCGGCCTCACGTTCGTCGACAACGACGCCAATGACTTAAAACCTGCCTCGTCCAAGGCGAAAGGCGGCTGCTGTTAAAGAGAGGTGGCGAAGCGTCTCAAGCATTTGGAATACTTTGAGCGCCTACGGGCCTCCGCGGCGTTGTATTTCTTTAGAGCCCGGGGGAGGGACGTGGGGTGATGGCCTTGGAACGAATCGACACCGAATATATGCTGCTCTTATCTTTCCATGGAAACTGCTTACCTTTCACTTGCACTAGCACCTAACTCGATACTCGCTAAAACGACTGGCTACCTGGACGCCCTGAGCCTCGTGCATTTTGCATTGAACACAAATTGATCATTGAACTGCTAACGCATTAATAATCAATAAGTAATCGACCGCCTTGCACACAGTAACCAAGAAAACCGAGGAGGCAAGTCGGTTTTTCTTTTCGTCTAGTCTAGTCTAGTTAATACTCTCCCAAAAACAAAGAAAGACAAGTACACAGCAGTCACAGAGGCACATAAAGAATGCACTTGAGCTGCAAATGCGCTAGCGAATTCGCTCCAGAAGGCCAAT
>Ga0307930_1000936_pt1 | contig 23445 bp, 28 predicted proteins | sample OrgLakmetageno46_FD_203161 | JGI IMG/M metagenome (GOLD analysis project Ga0307930, IMG submission 203161) | Saline water microbial communities from Organic Lake, Antarctica - #46 | ecosystem: Environmental > Aquatic > Non-marine Saline and Alkaline > Saline | place: Antarctica: Organic Lake...
CGACGGCCAGAAAACACGGGCTCAATGTCCTCGACACCCTGACCCTGTCACCATCTCAGATCATCGCCCGGCTCTGACCGCAGCCCCACTGCACCCCGTTATCGGAGAGGGTGCTTGGGAGTTACTATCTTTGTTTAACGGGGCTTTGCCGTTGATCGCCATCCAGGTCCAGGCCTATGAAGTTGGCGAACATGTCACCCTCGTCTTCACAACAGTTTTGGATGAAATGCAGCGGGGGCTGGTCGACGAAGACGAAGATGCGATCAGTGCGCCTACCGACCGTGCCTACTGGGAGAATGAGAAGGGCACACCAAAAACGGTTGCCTTGATGGATCGATTGTTCGAGCTGGTTCGAGAGGACGATCCCGATGTCCAGCTGAAGTACAACAAGTTCTATGTTGGCCTCACAAAAGACGGCCGCGCCGATAACTACGCTCAATTTAGACCGCAGAAGACATCGGTCATGTTTGAAATTCGTCTGCCGCGTACCGATGAAACCGATGCGCTGCTTGAAGAAGCCGGTATCGAGACACTCGAATACAGTGCCCGGTGGGCACGCTATCGAATTCGTGTGACGGAGAAGGATTTCAAAACCCACACCGAACTTTTCAAGCAGTTGATAAATGAGGCGCGCGGCCAGCGCGAAACTTGATGTCCCGGAGCTTCAGCACCCAACTTGCCGGACAAATCGGTGAAAGCCTGGTGGTCGCCGAGCTGGGACGACGCGGAATCATAGCTACAGCGTTTGCCGGAAATGTTCCCGATATTGATCTTCTCGCGTACCGAGATGGTAAAACGCTGGCGCTTCAAGTGAAAGCCATACGGAGCGGGTCAGTGAGCTTTGATGCGAAGCGCTATATGCAGGTTGAATTCGATGGTGATAGACAGTTGGTTACAGAACAAACATCCGGCCCTAACGATGCCATGATCAACGTTTTTGTAGCCATTGGCCAGGCGCAGGGAGATGATCGCTTTTATCTTATTGAGCATCGCCAGCTGCGGCAGATCATCTACCAAAATCATCGCTCATGGTTGGCCAAGCATGGTGGCGTTCGTCCAAAGAATCCCCAGTCCACCCACACAGCGGTTTCGCTCACCGATCTTGAGGAGTTCTACGGAAATTGGCAGGCGCTAGACATCTATTTGTAAGAGATTTGGGCGGCACGTCCCATCCGGGACCGAGTCCTAGTCCGGCTGGCCGGACCTGAGCCAGCAGGCGCTGTCTCTGCCCATGCGGGTAACGGCCCCTCGCGCAAGATCTAAACGGCACCTGCGTGCAGGCACGCAGGTAAGTTGGCACAAAGGTCTGCGCCGGTGACCTCAACGGGCCTTTGGCCCGCTCAGCCCTGCGCAGGCGTCATCCTATTTTTTTAAGAACCGCCCAACATCCCGGTTTCGGAAAGTCAAAAGACAAGCGCCGCATTCGCGTCGTCTTCGCCGTAGACCGTGTCCTCAACCTAAAGGCCTGCGGGCCGCACCATCCCCGCCTGCGATCCTTTGACTGTCCGCTCCCGGGCCGTGGGTCGGGCTTTGCCCTCATCCACTCTGTTCCGCCGGAAACATGCGTTTCCGGTCAGATCAGAATGGCCGCGGCGCAGCCCATAGGCGGAAGGAAAGGCATCAAGCCCCGACCGCGTCAATTGAGAGGAGGCCACAGATGGCTTACAGATATCCCCCCCCGAAGTTCTGGACTTGCGGTTGCGACCGCACCACCGGCGGTCACATCATCGCGGGGCTTTATTCAGCTTGCGTCTATTGCAGTAAAAATCGCTCTGCTTTGAAAGAGATCGTTGTGCCCTCGGGGCTTGGTGGCGTGTTCGCCGTTGAAATTCTCGAGGTTGGTGACGCGCGCGCCAAGGTGCAGGTGGTGGATCAATCAAACGGATTTGACCAATTGCCCCCGTTTACCGTCGCGATGGCGGATCTTGCCCCCCGTTGGAAGACCAAGGCAGAGGTGAGCCAATGAATGTTAAAGTTCACAGCGGAGATGTCTCAACCGCACTGGCGCAAGACAATATCACCTTGCGGGAGGCCGGTCGTGAGGCCCGCGCAGCGCTCTACACCGTGATGGAACGGTTGGAGATGAATGACCTCAGTGGCGAAGAGATCCTCCTTGTCGACGATTGCCTTGTGGCCATCGCGATGCTCGAGGAGGCCTTGAGATGACTTTGCAAGAGATCAAGACAGCCGTGGACGCGGGATACCGCGTTCACTGGGCAAACCCAGGCTATCGCGTGATCCGCGATGGCCTCGGGCAATACCTGATCGTGTTCACCCGGACCGGTGACGCCATCGGGTTGACCGATCAGACCGGCACGCACCTCAATGGCGCGCCGGATGAGTTTTTTCTTGCAACGCATGCAGAGGAGGTCTCCCAATGACTGAAGTTCAGATATCACAAGACCTGCGCCGCGATGACGGCACTGGCTGGCAGGTTGGAGAGGTAAATGGCTGGCGTGTCGCGCGCGAATTCGCCCGACCGCTGGAACGTTTTGATCCCGAAACCGGCGTATTTACCTACGGGCCAGGTCCAGCAAAACCCGGCCCGTGGTGTTACAACGTCACCGGCTTCACCACGCGGTCCGAGTGGTCGGAGCATCCTCAATATGATGGCAACTGCGGGCATGTCGCGCGCAGTGACGGCAGCACGCAGCCAGTGCGAATGTTTGGCCGCAAGCTTTTTGTAACACCGCATGGCACAGAGAATTGGAGCCATTGATCTGATCACGCGGCATGCGTGCTGCCAGCGGCGTCGAGCACAAAACTGGTTTGCTGATTTGCGGGTTCGGCCACCCAACAACCGAACTGGCACCGCCCGCTTTGGATGCTGCACCAAACAAGCGGCTCACCGGGCGGGCATTACACCACATGTTGTGCCTGACGAAACAGCAGGCACAACATGATTGACACAATTTCTGATTTGTTCCAAATTGGGTATATCAACAAAGGAGCTGCCCCGATGTCTGATTCTGCTGCAAGCTATGCACCACCCATGGCGTTACCGCCGACCTCAAAACAGATCCTGTTCGCGCGCCAGCTTGCTATGCAGACCGGTGCTGTTCTGCCCTGGCAAGTGCAACAGGATCGCCGCGCGTTGTCCCGCTGGATCGATGCGCAAAAGGCCTATACCCTAAACTCCGACGCGGCCCACCGCCCGACGTCAAAGCAAGTCGCGTTCGCGGAACGCCTTGCCACAATCAAGCGCACCAATGTGCCCGATGAGTGTTTTCAAGACCGTCAGATGTTGAGCCGCTGGATCGACAGCCACAAGCACTGACGCCTGCTCTGTCTGCCTGCGATCGAGAGTTCACCGCCTTGAATCTCGATCTCTGCCCTGGCCCGGACTGCTTGCCCCCAGTCCGGGCCGCCTTTTTTTGAGTGACACTGTCGTTCATGGGGTGCGACTATAAGTTGCCGAAGATCCGGGCCGAAGCACGCCAATGTCTTCGCTTAGGTGACGACCTCACACCGTTGCAACCCGGTCCATCTCGAATTCTGAAGCGCCTTTCTGATCCAGACATCACCTTTTCTGCGGGGTTCTCAAAACGCGACCTTTGGCGCGGGGCGTGCTTTGGCGAGCGGGTGCGGCGTTGCCACCCCCTTCAACCACAAAACCGGTTTCCACAAGCGGACCCTCCGATTTTGAAGTGGATCGCAGCTCGTCCCGGCCGCGGGCGTTTCCCATCGAACCACGCATTGAAAAGGAGAAAAGATCATGCGGAGCTTCAGCGAATTCCAGATCATTGGCCGGGTAGGCAAACTCAAAGAGGTCGGCCCAACCCTGCGCATCAGCATCGCCTCTGAGTACGGCCGCAAGGACGACCAGGGCACCTTCCAGCCGAACCCCTTCTGGAACGAGGTGACCCTCTTCAAAGAGGCAGCCATCACTTGGGCCAAGGCCAATGTCCGCCCCGGCGACATCGTTCACGCCCGCGGTACGATCCGCCAAAGTCAGTGGGAAGCGCAAGACGGAAGCACCGTCTACGGCGTCACCCTCGCAGCTGACAGCTTCGATGACTTCAGCCAGGACGAACGCCGTCGGGCAGAGACAGCAGTCGTCGAAGACTGACGGCGAGGCGGGCCTTCGGGCCCGCTTCCCAAGTCAGTCCATCATTTCACGGATCGCGCAGGCCAACGGCTCGTTGTCACCATGAAAACTTACGATCATTGCCTGCATGAAGACAGGTGGGTCGATATATGCCTCGCTCATCTCTAAACCTGCATGGCTCAGCAGCAGGTCTAGCAGCGTTAGCTGACAGCGACCGTTTCCTTCACGGAAAGGGTGAATGGCGTTTATTTCCGCTATGAAGTGCGCAGCGCGATCAGCGAAGTTGGCGGGATCAGACAAACTGGCCAAATGGCCTTCATCTGCCAACTGGGCGAAAATCTTGCGCATCTCTGCGTCGATGTGCTCTGGATAGCAGAACCAATTACCGCCCTTTGCCGTGCGGATCTCGCGGGTCCTTCCTGCCCAATTATACACGTCCTGGAAAAAGTGATGATGGATGCGTTTGTAGTGATCGTAATCCAAGGTGCCATCAGGCAGTGCTTCCTCTGACCGCGATAAGAACATCAGCTGTTCGAACTGGTCAAGTTCATCCTGATCCCGCAGGCCTGCTTTGTTTTGCAGGACATGCGTGCCGATGTAGCAAAGTGGGTCTTCGGTCGCGTCGTAGCGGCTCATCAGCCCTGCTTGCTGGCAAAATCGCGTGTTATTGCACTGCGCAACGCATCACCCTTCAACCCGCGTTGTTCCAGACGGGTGATCAAGCTGGCCGACCTCTGGTTCAGCGAGATGCCTTCAACCAAAGCGAACTTGGTTGCTTTGCCTTTTCCAAGCGGCTTGGCCACGAGCTGGCCCGTAGATGATCTTCGTTGTTTAGTCACGTTGTTGTCCATGTAAAAATCTTACCATGATTTGGTGAACAAAGGCAAAAAGATACGGCTTGCCTTGGGCGTTTGAGCGGCCTTTTGTCACCATCTGGCCCTGGAGTTGGTTTGGGTCAGGATGCTGAGGCATCGCCCTTAACAGTGGAAGCCGGGCCTTGCCCGAAGGAGGCAGCCGGAGGGCTGCCAAATTGAATACGGGGCAGTTTCTGCAAGATTATAATCTTGCACCAATTATGACGATCTGTCATAACGAAGCTGCTCCGTATGAGAGTGGCAAGAAATAGGGATGATTACTTCACATGGCTGCACAGCGCGCCAGATCGACTGTTCGGCTCCGCCAGGAGCAGCGCTTTGCGATTGCGCGCAAGCGGTCTGAGGGCGTGGCCGTGGGTGATCTGGCGCGCGAGTTTGGTGTCACGCAGCGCACGATCTACTACACGCTGAAGGCGGATCAGGGCCGCAAGGTCGATGGCCGGGTGCGCACTGAGGTGGTCAATGTGAGGCTGACCCGATCAGAGCTAGCGACCTTTGATGCGGTGTTGGCACGACGCGAGATCCACAGCCGGGCCGACGCGCTGCGGCGTTTGGTCCATGCCGCGAGTGACCTCTTCGTTCCAGATGATGATCTGGCCTTCGAGATGCGCGGTCTGTCTGCCGCGCTGAACCGCGCAGGCAACAACGTGAACCAGATCGCGCAACGGCTGAACGAGGCCAAGTTCCGCGGCAAGACACCCCCTTATGGCGATAGCGCGCATGCGCAGGTGCGCGCACTTGGGGCACTGGTCTTTGATATCGCCGACCAGGTTCAGGATATGGCGCAGCGACGGCGCAGCGCCCTCTCGGCCGAGGTCGCCCGCGTATTGAAGGGAGAGATCGATGGCCCGGAGTAATGCGGTAGCGGCAGCCCATGACACCTTTTTTGATCGCGACTGGAGCCGGATCAGCGGCAGCGCGCCCCGGGCGCGGCAAAAGCAGATGGTGCGTGCGGCCATGGGTCATTCGCCCGCGATCTTCAAAGCAATCCGAGGTGGTGGCACCAGCAATCGCGCGCAGCTGCGTAACCAGCTGGAATATCTGACCTCAAAATCCAGCATGATCATCGACAATCGCGGCACCTATGACGGGCAAGAGCGGCTCAGTGCGAAAGAGGTCGAACAAGTCACACGCCGCTTTGCCGCGCAATGGGACGAGCGGTTCAATCCCAAGCTTGGGCACACCTCGCATCTCTTGATGGCTTATCCTATCGGTACCCGCGGGGAAGATGTGGCGGACATCACCCGTGAGATTTGTGAGCGGTTCTTCCAGGGCGAAGGCAGTCACTTCGACTACATCGCTGCGGTGCATGAGGACCGCGACCATCCACATGCGCATATTGTGCTGAACCGGCGCAGCAAGGATGGCGAGATGTTCTTCCTCAAACAGGATCATCACTTCAACTACGACGCTTTCCGCGAAGCGATGGTGGAGGTGAGCGACCGTTTCGGTTTGCGGCTGGAGGCCACCCGGCGTGTGGAGCGCGGCGTGGTGACCAAAGCGCCCGCCGACGCCGAGGTGCGCCGGGCGGCGGAGAATGGCGTCACGCCTCCCGAGCGCCAGCGCATTGGTCCTGAACTGGACCGCACGCTGGCTGACATCGCCGGGCATGCGCAGCTCTATCGCGGGCTTGCGGCAGAGGCTTCGCGGGAAAATCACCAAGATATCGCGGCGGCCTTGGACCGTGCAGCGACCCTTTTGGGGCAAGGCGGATCAATCACAGCAGATGGAAAGGTGTATGGCATGGCAGACGGGCAGCAATCTTTTGATGAGGTCGTGGACGCGTTCCACGCCAAAATCCAGCAAGCGGAAACCTTGGTGGCTGACGCGCCGCCGGACAGGCGTGTTGCGCTTGAACACCAGCTCAATGATATCTACCGCGACATCTCCCATCTCAGCCCGCTTGGCATCCAATCCCGCAGCTTGCTTGAGGAGCCGTCGGCGAGTGGGGTTTACTCCGCCGCAAATATCGAACGGGATGCCGTCCTGCGGCTTGAAACCCCAGAGCTAACGGAGCAGCTAGAGCGTGCGCTGGAGGGCACCGGGATTGACGCACGGGATGTTGCTGCGCGTGTGGAGCTCGGTGCCGAGAATGCTGCACTCGAGCGACAATGGTTGAGTCAGGACCTCAAGGCCATTGCTGAGACCGAAGGCCTCAATCTCAACCGTGCCGATGAGCTGGAACAGGCCATCGACAGATTGGACGCTGTACATGGCGAGTTGGGCCGCGTCTTGGCTGAGGTGGAGGTGCTGCGCGATAGTGGGATGCGAGAGGCGATTGAGGAGGTCGACCGCGCTGAGCGGGATGCTGATCTGGTGGATTTGCCCCCGACAGTGGCGGATGTGCTGAGCCGCCTGCGCGATGATCCGACTGCTGATCCGTTCCGGGACCCGGCTGAACGGGAGGCTTTGCGCGGGGAAATCACCGCACTTATTGGCGAAGAGCGGTCGATCGAACTGGCGATCGGTGATGATGCAGCCCTGGACGAGGTGTTCGAGGATCGGCTGGACCGGCTCTACTTGGCCAAGGCCTACCTGCAAAGCGATGCAAACCTCGCAAGCAGCATCGCGATGGAACATGTTCTGGACGAGATCGCCAACGAGGAAATCGATGTGCAGCGCGAACGCAATTCTGAAACTGACGGCGAAGGGGGCGTAACCCATGGGTAAAGGACGGATTGCAATCGGGGTCTTGAGCTTTGCGCTTCTTGGCGCGGCCTTTGGCTATGCACTGGCCTCGGCCTTTGTCAGCTTCCGCTGGTTTGGGCCAACGGCTGAGATCGATTTTATGATCCTGGCGCGCAGCTATGCGGATCTGCGGATCACCAACCCCGGCGATATGACCATCGTGCATCTGATCATCGGGATTAGCACGGCCGCCGGGCTGCTTTTGAGTGCGGTGTTGATGAATGACCTGCTAACCCGCTTTGGGGAAACCCATTGGCAGTTCATGTCCGAGATGCGCCGCAACGGGTTCTTTGGCAAGCCGGGCCATGGGTTCATTCTTGGCAAGATGGGGCCGCCCAAGGGCAAAAAGCCATTTGTCATGTCGAAGGTGTTCCCGCACGCCCTGATCGTGGCACCTACGGGCCGCGGCAAAACCACCGGCTTTGTGATCCCGAACCTGCTGGCCTATCAAGGCAGTGCCGTGGTGCTGGACGTCAAAGGCGAGAACTTCGAGGCGACGTCGCGCCACCGCGCAGCCAAGGGCGATGACGTCTTCCGTTTTGCGCCGACCGATTGGAAAGACGGCCGCTCACACCGTTACAACCCGCTGCTGCGCATTGCGTCGCTTGAAAACGTCGACCGCCAGCAGATGGAGCTGCAGCTTCTGGCCTCGCTCTTCCTGCAAGCTGACAGCGATCGGGTGCAGGGCCTGCTGGATGGCGGTATCGATCTCTTCGTCGCAGCCGGACTTCTGGCCTTTGAGCGCAAGCGGCCGAGCATAGGCGAGATCTACCGTATCACCGCCTCAGGAGGCGATAAGCAAAAGGAATATCGCCGCCGCGCTGATGAGGTGGAAAACCCCGCTGCCAAGCTGATCTTTATGCGCATGGCCTCGACCAACAACGACACATTGACCTCCTATCTGTCCCTTTTGATGACTTCAGGTCTCAAGCAATGGGCCAACCCGGCCATTGACCGCGTGACCACCACCTCGGACTTTGACTTCGGCGATATCCGCAAGACCCCGTTCAGCGTGTATCTGGTGGTCGAGCCGCTGATGGTGAAGCCCCTTGCGCCGCTGATCCGTCTGTTCTTCTCGGACCTCTTGGCGTCATTGCAGGACCATGAGCCGGGCGAGGATGAACCTTGGCCCGTGATGATCATGCTCGACGAGTTCAACCGCTTGGGCAAAATGCCTATCGTGCTCGACAGTATCGAGACCCTGCGTTCGTATCGCGCCAATCTCGCGATTGTTACCCAGACCATTCCCGCTCTTGATGAAATCTATGGAGAAAATGCTCGCCGCGCGCTGCAGGGTAACGCCGGGATCAAGCTTTATCTCACGCCATCAGATGAGAAGACCATCGAGGAGCTCAGCAAGGCCGTGGGCAAGACCACGAAACGCGTGGTGACGCGCTCGCGTGCCATTGGACGCAATCCGTTCGCCGGGCGCAGCATGTCAGAGCGGACTGAAGAAACCGCGCTGCTGCCGGAGGACGAGGCCCGTCGCATGGATCTCGATGACATCGTGCTGGTGGTTGACGCCCAGATGCCGGTGCGCGCCAAGCGGATCAAGTATTACGACGACCGGTTCTTCAAAGCGATCTACGACACGCAGACCGGCCCACTACCATATCCCTCAGCGGGCGATCAGGTCCGCGGGTTACAGGGGCAGCTCAAAGCGCTGGAGGCCAAGGTCGGCGCGCTGGAACTGCCCGCGGCACAGTCGGACGCGCCTGCGCAGAAAAAGACAAAGCCTGGCGCGAAGCGCCGCGCAGAGATCGGCGCTATGGAGAGGGACCGCGCGTCCAATGCAACAGACACCGCGCCCGATGCAGAGGCTTACAGGGCTGGAGCCGCGCGCTTGGATCAGTTCATGGGGGCCGCTACACGCGGGTGAGTTGAGGAGGCCGTTCTGCCAACCATTCGTCGAGCTTTGACCATCGCCGCCGACCGGACACGTTTTTGACCGAAATCGCCACCGCCTTCTTTTGGCCCACCAGGACCACCAGCTTTTTGCCACGCGTGACGCCCGTATAGATCAGGTTACGCTGCAGCATGGCGTAGTGCTGGGTCATGACGGGGATCACCACTGCGGGATATTCCGAGCCCTGGCTTTTGTGGATTGTGGCGGCATAGGCTGGCACAAGCGTGTCCAGTTCACCAAAGACAAAGCTGACGATGCGGCCCTCAAAGTCGACGGCGACCTCGCCCTCATCCATGTCGATATCTTTGATCATGCCGATGTCACCGTTGTAGACTTCCTTATCGTAGTCGTTCTCGATCTGCATGACCTTGTCGCCTGGGGCAAAGGTCCAGCCGAAACGCTCCACCTTTTTGTCACCTGCGGGGTTCAGTGCCGCCTGCAGTTCTATATTGAGCGATCTTGCCCCTACGCCGCCACGGTTCATCGGGCAGAGGACCTGAATATCCTTGATTGGATCAAAGCCGAAGCGTTTGGGGATACGCTTGGAGACCAGCTCAACAATCCGTTCCACGGCCTGTTCGGGATCCGCGGCTGGCACGAAGTAGAAATCAGCGTCTCCCTCTGGCGGGGTGAGATCGGGCATGCGGCCCGCGTTGATGGCATGGGCCGTGGTGATGATTTTGCTCTGCGCGGCTTGGCGGAACACTTCCGTTAGACGCATGACCGGTACGGCACCGGAGCCGATGATGTCGGCGAGGACTTGGCCGGGACCAACGGAGGGCAGCTGATCGATGTCCCCCACGATCAAGAGGGCCGCATTGCTCGGAACGGCCTTCAGCAGCGATTGCATCAGCATCACGTCCACCATCGAGCTTTCGTCGATCACCAGAAGATCGCAGTCGAGCGGGTTCTCTTCATCACGCTTAAAGCCAAAGGCCTTCGGGTCAAACTCCAGCAGCCGGTGGATTGTTTTGGCCTCCATGCCCGTGGCTTCGGTCATGCGCTTGGCTGCCCGTCCCGTGGGCGCGCAGAGCAGAAGTTTGACGGATTTGGCGGCGAGGATGCGCAAGATCGAGTTCACGATGGTGGTCTTACCCACGCCAGGGCCACCAGTGATCACCATGGTTTTGGACTGGAGCGCAGTGCGTATGGCCTCGGCCTGGCTTTCGGCGAGGATTAGGCCGGTTTTTTGCTCGATCCAGGGCAATGCTTTGTCGGCATCGATCACAGGCCAAGGCAATGCGCCGCGCTGAACCCGCTTCAGATGCTCTGCAATGCTACGCTCCGCCCTGTAAAGCCCGGTTAAGAAAATGCAGTCCGCGTCGCCCACCGTATCGGCTGTTACCGTCTCATCGGCCAGTTCTTCGCGCAGCGCGCTGTCGATCAGGTCGGTGGGCACCTCGAGCAGTTTACCCGCAAGTCCGATCAAGTCGGCGCGCGGCAGGCCGCAATGGCCATTGCCCATCGCTTCGCTCAACGCAAAGGAAATCCCCGCGCGCACCCGGATCATCGCGGTCTTCTCGATCCCGAGCTTTTCTGCGATCATATCTGCCGTCCGAAACCCGATACCGCGGATGTCCTTGGCCAGTTGGTAGGGGTTCTCGCTCATCACTTGCACGGCGTCCGTGCCGTAGGTTTTGAAGATCCGCACCGCGCGGGCCGTCCCCACGCCATGCTGGTGCAGGAAGACCATGATCTCGCGGATGACTTTTTGATCTGCCCACCCGGCGGTGATCTTATCCGCGCGCTTGGGGCCAATACCATCGACCTCGCGCAATCGTTCCGGTGTGGCTTCGATGATATCGAATACATCCTTGCCGAACATCTTTACCATCCGCTTGGCGTAGACCGGGCCAATGCCCCGGATCATGCCAGAACCAAGGTACTTCTCGATCCCCTCGATACTGGAGGGCGCAGAGGTACGCAGAAACTGCGCCTTGAACTGAAGTCCGTGCGTGCGGTCATTGATCCACACACCCGAAGCCGTGACCCATTCACCAGCAGAGATCATGGCGGCATGGCCCACGGTTGTGACAAAATCGCGATGCCCACGCGCCTTCAGCCGCAAGACGCAAAAACCAGAATCCTGGCTGTGAAACGTGACCCGTTCCACGAGGCCCGCAAGCACCTCTGTCTGGCTGTCACCCTGTTGCGTCATCCCCCGCGCTGTGCCTGCGCTAATAAAAGTGCTGCGGTGAAGGAAAGGCAAAGCACGAAAGGCAAAATCCTGTATAGAAATTGTAGTGGGCCCCTATATCTTGCATAAAGCTGCGTACAGGTCGAGTTGCCCGCGCGAGCGCGTGTTGGCAGTTGCAGCATTTGACATGATGGGCGGAATCCAGTCATTCGCTGCAAGTGCGCTGGCTCTGGGCCAATCTGGCGAAAGCAGCCGTTCAATGAGACGTCAAATCCACGATTGCTGCAAACGATCTAATGGCGGTTGGGAGCCCATCTTACCTCTTTTCTGCACTGCGGCTAATGTCTGCTATGATGTAACACTTCGAATCCCTCAACAGTTGGCCGGGTTTTGAATAGGATTTCTAAACGTAAACATTTTTTGCAAGTGACTAACTACCGATCTGACAGCCGTCGAGGGTAAGCTCAGCCATAACGGTCAAATATTCAAAATTCTGCAAGATGCACTTAGCTGCTCAATTTAGTCAGCTTATAAATCGGCTTGCACATCTATTCTCAAATTGCGTAACCTGTTCTTACCACAGGGGAGCCGCATAATGTTGCGGCTGAGATGTAGGCGACAAGCCCACGGACCCTCAAAGCTGATCTGGATAATGCCAGCGTAGCAAGGAGGACTGAAATGTTTGCAGGCGCACAAATCTCACTTTATCCGATGACCGACGGGTTCGTTGATGTCATTTTATCATCGCTAAGCGCGCTTGATCCGTGGCGGGATCGATTGCGGATAGAGACCGATGATATCTCGACCCTGATTGTCGGACCGCCCGAGGTTCTGTTTCCCGCGTTGCGTGATCTGTACGTCGCCGCCGCCAAATCAGGCAAACACGTGGTGTTGCGCGCTACCCTGTCACGCGGGTGTCCGGGCGAGCCGGACGACCCGATCTGTCAGACAGGCGCGTTGGCCAACCCGTCTGAACCATTGGAGTCACGGCAAAAGACATCACTTGCAGCCTTGGCGACGACGCCCGAATTAGGCCAAGCCGCCGACGCGCAATTTTCGCTGTATGTGATGGGCGCGGGTGATCATATGGCGGAAATCATGGGCTGTATCGATTTCCTAAAACAAAGTGGCACGTTTGATCGTTCCAAAAACTTCTGCACACGGCTGACGGGTGATGCAGGCCCGGTCTTTGCCACATTGCAACAGGCGTTTTGCCAGTTCGGCCCGCCAAATGGCCATGTAACGATTGATTTAACAGTCTCTGCCAACAGCCCATCCAAGCGCTGATCTGATGGCAAACCCGATACCCCGCCCTGTTGGCGGAGGTTTGGCCCACGGCATTCCAGCCGTTCTAAGTGTGGCCAGCGCCTTCGTGATTTGGGAAATCTACGTCCATGTGTCAGGCATTTCACCCCTGATGCTGCCCGCACCGTCGCGGGTGTTGCAACAGATCGCGCTAAATCGCGCGCTTTTGTGGGACAATACCGTGCCGACAATCACGGCAACACTGGTAGGGTTCAGCTTGTCGTTGGCCGTTGCGTTTGTGTTGTCCGTCATGCTGGATTTCATGCCGCGTGTGCGCCGCGCGCTGTTCCCGATTTTCGTCGTTAGCCAGACGTTGCCGCTGGTCGCAATCGCCCCTTTGGTCGTCTTGTGGTTCGGATTTAATCTGACGCCGAAAATCTTGCTGGTAGCACTTGTAACGTTCTTTCCGATGTTGGTGGCGCTGGTCGACGGCTACGAATCCACAGACCCCGAAATCGAAGATTTGCTTCGTTCAATGGGGGCATCACGCCGCGTGGTGTTTCGCACGGCGCGCCTGCCATCCGCGATGCCCTATTTCTTTGCGGGGCTGCGCATTTCAATCACCTACGCAGTCGTGGCGGCGATCTTCGCGGAATATGTTGGTGCGCGGGCAGGGTTGGGGATTGTGATTCTGAATGCCAAAAACAGTTTTCGACCAGATCTTGTGTTGGCCGCTGTCGTGATCAGCTCGGTGCTGACGTTGGTGCTGTTCGCGATCACCGCAACGCTGCAACGCGTGGTGCTCCGCTGGCGCACTGTCGGGGACGGCAGATGAGCGTTCTGAACATGCAAAACGTCGGCGTCACATTGGGCACGACCGAGGTTCTTGCCGATATTTCGCTACATCTGGCGCAAGGCGAATTTGTATCCATTCTGGCACCATCCGGTGCAGGCAAATCCACGATTTTCCGGCTGCTGACCGGCGCGTTGTACCATGACCGTGGCACAATTTCATGCGACGGTCGCCCGCTCGGTCAAAACACGCAGAACTTTGCATTTATGCCGCAGCGCGACGCGTTGATGCCGTGGCGGCGTATCATAGATAATCTGACCTTGGGATTGGAGGTTCAGGGCATAGTGCGCAAAGACGCCCGCGCCCGCGTCATGCCTTTGCTGACCGATTTTGGTCTTCAAGGGTTTGAACAGCATTATCCGGCCCAATTGTCGGGGGGCATGCGCCAGCGAGCGGCCATGTTGCGTACCATCGTCCAAGCACGGCCCGTCCAGCTTTTGGATGAACCTTTCGGCGCGCTTGATGCATTGACCCGCACGCAGATGCAGACGTGGTTTGAGGAACGCTGGCAAAGCGCGCGCTGGACGACGTTGCTGGTAACCCATGATGTCCGCGAAGCGGTGGCCCTGTCCGACCGGATTTATGTTTTGTCGCGCCGTCCGGCCCGCGTGATCGCCGAAATCGCGGTACCCGCGCCGCGCCCCCGTCTTGGGCAACCCGTCAGCGCCGATGCCCATGCGCTTGAGGCGCACCTGCTTGATATTTTACTTAACAAAACCGGAGATAGTCCATGAAACATATGCTAACTGCCGCCTTCCTTTGCACAGCCTTGCCTGCCGCAGCCCAAGACACCGTCAGCGTCGCGCTGGATTGGACCCCGAACACCAATCATGTCGGCTTGTATGTGGCGCAGTCCAAAGGCTGGTTTGAAGACGCCGGATTGGACGTCGATATTTTGCCCTACACTGACACCTCGTCAGGTGTTTTGGTGGCCACGGGGGTCGCAGAATTCGGTATCCTAAGCGCTGTTGGGTTCCACAGCCAGCGCGCGACAGGTGCCGATATGACCGTGGTGATGGCCGTTGTGCAGCATGAAACCGGACGGTTGGTATACAACGGCGAACGCGACGACATTCAACGGCCCGCCGATCTGGATGGCAAAATCTACGCAGGTTTTGGCAGTGCGTGGGAGGAAGCGCTTATTTCTACGATTATCCGTAACGATGGCGGGGAAGGGACCTTTGACACCGTCACCTTGGGGACATCCGCCTATGAGGCACTTGCCAATGGCCGTGTCGATTTCACGCTCGAAGTCAGCACGTGGGAAGGCGTGAACTCGGTTTTACTGGACCGTCCACAACGCGCGTTTCGCTACGCGGATTTCGGGGTGCCGGACCAGCACACCACGTTTTTAGGCGGCAACGGGACATGGCTGGCGGCCAACCCGGACGCTGCACGCGCGTTCGTGCAGGCGGCGCAACGTGGCTATGAATATGCGGTCAATAATCCGGCGGATGCGGCAGAAATCCTGATCGCCGAAACGGCGGGAATGTTGTCACGACCGGAACTGGTGCGAGCCTCCATGGAGGCTTTGGTTGCTGGCGGTTATTTGCAAGACGCTGGTGAGCCTGTCGGCTTGATTGACGACACGATGTTTGCCAACATCACGGGATTTCTGTTCGAGGCCGGTATTCTGCGCGGCGAAGACGGCGCACCTCTTACAACCATGCCCGATGTCTCGGTTTGGTACACAAACGACTATCTAGCGCCTTAAACACGTCACCTTCCTTAGCAACGTTAAAGCGTTGGTTGGGTTTTAAACGGTGCGGTCCGATTAAAACCCAACCTTTAGGATCCCAATAAAGAGACAAATTCTTTAACGCGTTCTTTAAACCCGACGTTGCAGCAGCCGCAGCGATCGGCACACTTTCCCGGCCAAGTCATTGGTGCAAAACGCAGCGAAGTTCCCAAGATATCCCAAACTACCCGATGCTGCGTTATGCACGGCTGTCCACTAACGAAGGACAGCCAAGCTGGTGAGGGTGTCGAGACGATTGCAAAGGCACCCAGCGGAACGCCGATGAGACATTAGCCAACGCATTCGAGCCTATGCCATTCCAGTATTGAAAAATTACACCTTGAAAGGACCGGCGATGACCAAAGGCAAGAACAGCAAGAAAGTGACCTTGCATTGCATAAGTAGTTCGATTTCGCTATCAAAACAACATGACATACACATCAAGCGGCTCTGACGAAATCGCCGAACTCCTCATCCATATAGGGCGCTCTTCGCGGGGTGAGGATTTGGCGTCCCCTCTGACTGCGGCGCAATGGACTTGCCTGCGGTTTTTTGCGCGCGCCAACCGCGTGTCACGCACACCATCCGCGTTCGCTAGTTTTCAGGTTACCACGCGGGGAACGGCTTCCCAGACGATCAAAACCCTCGAGGAGAAAGGGCTTCTTGCGCGGTTTCGTTCTGATCGTGATGGCAGGAGCGTTCGTCTTGAGGTCACTGAGCGGGGGCAAGTAGCCCTTAACGCGGACCCGCTGGCAGATTTGATGTCTTTGATAGACGTCATCAAACCGAAAGAACGTGCGGCATTCTTGGCGACACTGTCCCGCTTGTCCGAAAATCTCGCAGGGCTGAAGGGCGCGCAGGCGTTTGGCACGTGCGAAGCTTGTACTCATTACACATCATCGGACGGCGGGGGTTATTGCGCCTGTGTCGCGGCAGAACTCACGCCCGATGACTTAGGCAAGCTTTGTGTAAATTTCAGTAGTGGCGGTGTGTTGCCACGCCCACCAATTCTATCGAATGAAATCAGAAAAGGTCGTACGCAATGACACAACAAGACGCCCATGCAAACGCTGCAAATTCCAGTCACGACGAACGCAAGTTGATTGCGATCAGCAGTGGCAAAGGTGGTGTCGGGAAATCAACCGTAACGGCCAATATCGCGGTCGCAATGGCGCGTATGGGATTGCGGGTCGGCGTTGTTGATGCTGATATCTACGGGCCGTCCATCCCGGGAATGCTTGGCATTGCGGGCAACCAGCCACCTGCCATGTCACCAGACAAAAAAGTGATCCCGGCGCAGGCGTTTGGCATCAAGGTGATATCGATGGCGATGCTGTCGGATGATGACAGTCCCGCCATTCTGCGCGGCCCGATGGTGACCAAATACCTGCAAATGTTTGTCGGTCAAGTCGAGTGGGGAGAGCTGGACGTGTTGCTTTTGGACCTGCCCCCGGGAACTGGCGATATCCAACTCACGCTTGCGCAGGCTTTTCCGCTAACCGGTGCGGTCGTGGTCAGCACACCGCAGGATGTCAGTTTGAAAATCGCGCGGCGCGGTCTGCGCATGATGCAACAGGTGAACGTCCCGATCCTCGGCATTGTCGAAAACATGAGCGGCTTTGCCTGCGGGTCCTGCGGTGAAGTTACGCATATTTTCAGCAAGGGGGGTGGTGAGGCGATTGCTCGCGAAATAGGTGTGCCTTTCCTCGGTGCGGTTCCAATCGAACCGGCAATTGTGGACACAGGCGATGCGGGCACACCAATGGTTAACGCCCATCCGGACAGCCCCGCAGCGCAGGCCTACGTCAAGATTGCAGAGGCGCTTGTTGGTGGCGGTTCCGCGAAAGGCGGCCTTGCGTTGCCCTTCGATTGGCATGTGTCCGAGGGCACGGGGAAACCTGCTGACGCGGCCCCCTTTAGTTACGGTGGTGCTGCTGACGTGGTCATAGCGCTTGATCATGATGATCTCGGGCTGGCAATCCGCTGGCAAGACGGCCATGAACAATTGATCGGGTCGCGCGATCTTCGGCTGCAGTGCCGCTGTGCAGCTTGTCGCGATGAGATGAGCGGTGCGGCAATCCTTGATCCCACCAGCGTGCCGCAATCGATCAAACCGACGCGGATATGGAGCCTTGGAAATTATGCTCTTGGGCTGGCTTTCAGTGACGGGCACAGCACAGGAATCTACACATTCAAAGCTCTTCGCGCCATGCAAAGCACCGAGGTCGAGGATGTCTGAAGCTGCAACGCACCGCCGCATTCGGGTACAACCCACGGTACAAGACCCGCAAACCCTGCGCTTTATTCTCGAGGCACCCGTCCAAGACAGCGCAGCAGTTTGCTACGACGATGCAAGCACGGATTCCCCGCTAGCGCGGGCATTATTTGCCATTTCCGGTGTGCAGCGTGTGGAAGTTGACGGTGCGTCGATATACGTAGGCAGCAACGCGGATGTGGATTGGTCCGCTTTGAAAGCCCCAATCGCCGCAGCAATCCGGAACGTTCTGGACAATGAATCCTTGCCGTTGGGCGCAAGCTCGGACGCTCCAAAAGATGAAAATGCACGTCTTTTGCGAGCCGTCGCTGATCTGCTCGACCGCGAGGCGAACCCTGCGATCGCCAGCCACGGTGGCAGTGTCGCAGTAGAGCGCGTTGAGAACGGTGATGTCTATCTGCGCATGTCTGGGGGGTGTCAGGGATGTGCCGCGTCATCCGCCACGTTGCGACAGGGCATCGAGACGATGCTACGTGCAGCCCTTCCTGAAATTCGTGAAATCATCGACCTGACGGACCACGGTGCCGGAACCAATCCTTTCTACACCGGTACAGCGGGGAATACGCCGACCCTCAACCGGCCGCTGCCACCCGGGGCAATCGACTGGGAAGACGGACAGATCATCATAGATCCCGAATACCTCGCACCGAAACTTGGGTTGACGCCAGACACCTTGCGCGCAGGGATGCGCAACGGTGACATCGTCAGCAGCTCCGAAACTGGAATTGAAGAGCACGCAGGAAAGACACGCATCACAGTGCGAACGCCCGTCAGAGCCTGGGCGGCAGAAGTGTTTGCTGATGGCACAGCTCGCGAAGCTCCGCCGCCGCGTGCAAGGCCCATTCAAGCCGTCGCCGAAGATCCACTGCATGAAATAATTAGGAGCTATCTTAAAAACCTGCCCAAAGACAAAGTGCCAATTACCTACGGCAAACTTGCGCGCGGGCTTGGATATTGGGCACCGGGTTCGATCTCCAAAGTGACTTCCGCACTCGAGGCCACAATGCGCGAGGATGCAGCGTTGGCGACACCCTTCATCGCAGCACGGGCCGTCAGCCGCGGCGGGGATAAACTCCCCGGCAAGGGCTTTTTTGAACTGGCGCAGGCGTTGGAACGTGGACCCACAGATGGCGAAACTGACCGTGCCTTCCACGACCGGCTTCTAGGTGAAGTCTCTTCCACGCTCGAAAAAATTCAAGGAACTGCTCCAGAGTAGTCGCTTGAGCAGATTGTTTGTGGGGCAGATTTCCATAAGGGGCAGGATGACACTAAGCATTCTCATCGAGTTGAGCCTATGCCCCAGTTGAACCTCTCAAGATTGGCGTCGCATAACTTGTTGATTTTACTTAAAGGGGTCTGTTCCGTAGGGGGCACTATCACATGGCGGGGCTGAACTTTCTGGCCGCGATCATCATATACTGGAACACCGACCAACTCGGAAAAGCTATGTTGCAGCGACAGCAAGCCGGATTGGACTGCGCCCCAGATCTCCTAGCGCACATCTCGCCGCTCGGATGGGCGCACACTCTGCTCACAGGGGAATATCGCTGGCCAAAACGCTAGCACAACTCCCTTATGATACGATCCTGCCCCCCCCTACGGACCAGACCCCCTATACCCCTTAGGTGAGACTTATTCGGCCACGTAAACACGACTGAATTTTTCGTCGTTTGCACAAACCCCTAATATTTGTTAGTTGGTAGCTATGATTTACGCTGTCTAACTTTCGCGTCCGAATGGACGCCGTGTGCTGCATCAGCACATCTCAGCGTAGCTTCGCTAGCCTAGAATTCTTACCGGGTTCATGAGTTTGCAGGCAGCTATGGTGTCCATCAACCACCCCCCGTGCGTTTTGAACAGACAATCCGTGAACAACCGCAGCTAAGGCCATGCCTATTCGGCACCAGGCCACTGCACATTGAAAGGACAGACCATGACCAAAGGTAAAAACACCAAAAAAGAGACCAAGACGCCGAAGCAGGAAAAGCCAAAAGTACATGCGACAGCAAATTCTCAGGCGGGGAAACCCACGCTATCAATAGCAGGTAGAAAAGTGAAATGAAGCTGGCGCAACCTCAGCAACGCATACGTTAAGGAGACTAAATTGATGGCCAAACTGGCGAAGATGACTGAGCTAACGACCGATGCCGCCCAAAAAGAAACGCCGCTAGACAAGACGACGCGCATCGTCAAAAGAATAAATGAAGCGGAAGCAGAAGTGCGGCAGACCAAAACTGCACGCCTCCGCATTGCCCGTCTTGATTGTGAGGCTGGGACACAAGGGAGCGCGCCCACGGGAAATTCAGGAAATTCCTGATGGAGGGTTAGAGGAACGCCCGCAAAGACGCATAACTAGGGCTGTGATGGCTCAGCCGCTTGCTAAGTCCAAACCGCCTAAGCCAACAGGCGGGCGCGAAAACACCATTCAAAGTAACTAACCGATTGCTATCCAGTCGCGGATGTAAGGAGACCAATGACCAATCATGCAAAAGAAAAAATATCGAATCCAGCACGCTACTATGAAACGCCTGAAGATGTTCTAGGTGACGACAAACTCAGCCATGATGACAAAATAAAAATCCTTAGCTCTATGGCTCTGGACGCTCATCAGATGGTGGAAGCAACGTCCGAGGGCATGTCAGGAGCCAATGTGGCATACAATGCCGACGACCTTCAGGCTGCCCTGACTAAACTCGAAGAAATCAATAAACCTAACGTTGTCGATGACTCAAGTCAGCCAACTGCCCGCTTTCAGCGGATCATGGTCGTAACAACGGTTAACCAAGACTTAAACCGCACAACTACGGATGTAGCATTTGACATGGCGGAGATCACAGGTGGCAAAGTCCATTTGCTTAATGTCGTTCCGTCCGCGTTCGAGAGAACCGGATTTGTGGCTGCGGGACCAATGGGTATCGCAACGCCTCCCCCTCCAATTGACAACACTCAAATCATTGAAGACCGCAATGCACTGCTGACAGAACTCAGAGTCGAAAGTGGCTCAAGCGTTGAGACCGAGATTGAGGTGCGTAGTGGTCAAATCGAACAGGTGATTGTTGAATATGCGAGTGACTGCGATGCAGATCTTGTTGTGGTTGGTTCTCCAAACCGTTCTTGGCTTGAAGCCTTGTTCGAACCTTCCATGGCCGACAGTGTCACAAAATCCGCATCTTGTCCTGTCTTGGTTGTGCCTGAGCTGACATAGCATATGCATTTTTCACCGACCTGAAGTTGTTTGCCAAACAAGGCTAGGGCCCAATTAAACTGCAATTTCATACTCTGCTTTTCTCACGTTGTTTGGGTTTGAAGCGCTTTTGCAAAGAGCCTTGAGCAAGAACTAATCAACCAATCAAAAGGAAACTTGCCATGATCCTCTATCCAATGATCGAACTGCTTGATGGTCGATGTGTTAGTCTATTTCGTGGCCGCACTGAAGAACCTCACATCTGGCATGTCGATCCCATCGAAAAGGCAAAGAGTTTTGTGAAGTCTGGCGCAGAAGGGCTACAGATCACTGATTTTGATGCCATGTCTGGCGATGAACGTAACACTGATCTTATTCGCGAACTGATCCGAACCGTGGGTGCCCCGGTGCAGGTGGGAGGCGGCTTTCGTAGCTTGGAACGCATCGCTGATTGGATTGACCACGGCGCGGCGCGTATCATTGTCGGGACTCTGGCCTTGCATCAACCTGATCTTGTTAAAGAAGCAGCAAAACTTTTCCCCGATCAAATTGTGCTTGCGGTTGATGTCTTTGAAGGCTTCGTGGTCAGTGATGGATGGCGACAGAAGAGTTCCTTCACGCCTTCGGCATTCCTGAAAGCCTTTGAAAATGATCCGTTAGCGGCGATCATCCTAACCGATATAGATGCAGATATCGGCGATGCCGAGGACAGCGTTGCATTGATCGCACAACTGGCAAGCGAGGCCAAAACCCAAGTCTTTGCAAGAGGGCTGTCCCGGACCCTTGATGATCTGTCACGCCTGAAATACGTGCCTTTCGTCTCCGGGGCACTGATTGGTCGCGCCTTGTTTGATGGAAGCTTCAACTTCGAAGACGCCCTAGAGGTGGCCAAACCCCAAGCAGACGAACGTGCTCTGTTCATATGAGATATCAAGGACGTACCGCTCAGTCGGCTTAATTCTGCAATTCACCGTAAGATGCATCGACGTTTGCTTGGCAGATTTTGCCACGATTATACGATTTTGAAACACCAGTTAGCATTCCTAGGCATCCCGCATGAAACAGAAGATGACACCAATAGCCTCAAATGAAGTCACGCTCGTTCAGCAACACCCCGATCATGCTGAAGATTTGTATTCAGCTCTTAATGACCCGAGCATCTACACATTTCTTGATCACTCGCCTCCGAAGTCCGTAAGGGCCGTTCAACAAAGTATCGCAAGGCAGATGATCGGTGCACCTGAGGATAGTTCAGACGTTTGGCTAAATTGGTCAGTTCTTATGGGGAAAACCATTGTTGGGTACACACATGCAACGATTCAAGACGGGCTAAGCGCCAGCCTTGCTTGCGTACTTTCACCTGATGTTTGGGGGACAGGTATCGCCTTGAGAGCAGCACAGCTTACAATGTCTGAACTGACCAATCAGCACGGGATATCGAAATGGATCGTAGATACCGACGTCGGTAATATCGCATCCCAAAAATTGTTGAACCGGCTAGGTTTCATCGAAGACTCGCGTCACGGAAGCGACATCTTTTACGTCCGAGGATTCTAAGCCCTGGATCATCGGGATGCTTTGTTCCGACTAAAGTCCCGGTCAACAGGATATGCGCCCAACCCAGTGGAGATGTATGCGCCAGCAAGTCTGGCTGAACAGACGGGCCCGCGTCTTGGCGTTTTGCAACCGCCTCACCAAGATGGGCCGTATTCAAGTAGAAGACGATAGTCGCCAAAAATTGAGCGCCGCCATACGGTAATGCTGTCTCTCAATTGCCCTGTTTCGTATTTCGCCTTGCCCGCCAATGCGCAGCGCATGTCGACCGCTACTCCGATCATCACCAAGACGACACCAATAACGTCTACCGCGCTTGGGATTGGGGCATTGTGCGACGACTGCATCAAAGCGCATTTGCGCTGTCATTGATCGGGCTGGCAGGCTTTATGATGCAGTGGGGTCTCGCCTTTGGCGGGCCAATTTGACGGTATCAAGTCGACCTACAAACCGGCCGGATACCTCATCGCAACGCTCGCTTGGACATGGGGTTCGTGGCTGTTGCTAGCCGTATTGACGCTCGATCCTTGGCAAGGCTTTGGTCAGGCGGTCTTATATGTGGGTGGTGTGGGCCCACTTTTCTGCAAGCGATTTCCGAACGGAAGAATTCATCAAAAAACTAGCCGTTTCTGGAATAACGAAAGGGTATGAGCCACTGCTGAAGAACAGAGACCGGACATTCATCGAAAAACACCAAAGGTCGGCTTCGTCCGCACTGTGCCAGTTCACTGTCGGCTCGATTTTGCACCTGCAGCGAAAGTCCGGAATGACGGGCCGCACCGCAGCATCCCAGCACCTTGTTGAGTGACCGCTAAGGGCCGTAAGCACGGCTCTCAATGAACTGACATCGGCTGCATCATGGCACTGGAGCTGGTCAATGGCCAGTGTGGCCCGTCTTGCCGCGCCGGGTGCCCAGCTTACAGACCTTGTGAATTACATGGC
>Ga0307930_1000937_pt1 | contig 23445 bp, 19 predicted proteins | sample OrgLakmetageno46_FD_203161 | JGI IMG/M metagenome (GOLD analysis project Ga0307930, IMG submission 203161) | Saline water microbial communities from Organic Lake, Antarctica - #46 | ecosystem: Environmental > Aquatic > Non-marine Saline and Alkaline > Saline | place: Antarctica: Organic Lake...
CAGCAGTGATTGCGGCACTAGCAGCAGCGCCAGCAGCAGCAGCAGCAGCAGCAGCAGCGGCGGCAGCGGTGGAAGCAGCAGTAGCAGTAGTAGTGACAACACTGCCACCTTAACCGCCCCGAGCAGCAGCGGCGGTAATAACAGTAGTAAGAAATCGCCGTCTAAAAAACAGCTCAAGCAGCAGCAGCAGCAGCAGCAGCAGCAGCAGCAGCCGCAACAAGCGGCGCTGGGCAATGACGTCACTGCAAAGAGTGGTCGCGAGACCAATGATTCCGCGAAAGCTGGGCCGTCTAGTGAAGATAAACGGTCGCACACGCCGTCGCCGCCGTCGTCACCCGAGTCTAGCCGGCCTGAATCGCCATTGTTTGGGCCGCCAGCTGGAGGTCGCCGCGCTGCTGCTGCTGCGTCTGCTGCCGCGGTACCGTTTTCATCGCCAAGTCGCAAGGAGAGCTTGACCTCCACGCCGTCCGCGTCGTCGTCGTCGTTTGACCAGGAAGCAGAAGACCTGAGCGCCCACGCCGCGAGCGAGTGGGCGGTGGTGTCCCCCAGGAAAGGGGGAAAAGCGTCCAAACAGCAGCAGCAGCAGCAGCAGCAGCGCGACCGCAGCGGCTCCTTCGGGTCGACCTCCAGCCGTGGCTCTGCGTCCTCTGTCACGGACCAGAAAACTGGCAGCAGCAGTGGCGCGGCGGCGTCATCGCCTGCTCGGCCTTCGAGAGCCACCTCAAGACCTTCTTCCTCCTCCACAGAACCAGCGCTGGCCGTGCAAGCTGGAGACTTGAAAAAGAAGTCTTCGCGCGCGACCCGCACCAGAGGCACCAAGGCTCTACAGGATGACGGCAGCGGTGGCATCAGCATTGTAGACCTTGCATCCAGCGACCAGCTCAGCGACACTCAGCGGAATCAACAAGGCAGCGACAGCAGCAGCACCCACAGCAGCGACAACGGCAGCGACACGAGCGGCAGCCGCCGCAACAGCATTCAGCGCGAGGAGCACAAGCGGCACGCAGAAGCTCGGAAAGCAGCCAAGCAGCTTCATGGCAAAAGCGGCGGCGCTGACGCTGTGGCCTCTGACGCGGCTGAAGCCTCGACGGCTGGCGGCAGCGATGGTGGTGGTGCAGATTCTGCCACTACTGATAGCGGCGCCGGAGAGTGGCACACGGCAGTGCGCGGGCGAGCTGACCGCAGTGGAGCATCCCGAGGCGACAACAGCAAGGGAAACAGCGACAAGGCAACGCCTCGAAAAGCCAAGGGGGATAGCAGCAGCAGCAGCAGCGGTGCAGGAGAAGGAGAGCGCAAGCGGCGAAGCGGGAGCGCGCACAGCACGGGCAGCGTGAGCAGCAGCAGCAGCCGGAGCAGCCGCAACAGTGCCCCTGCTGCTGATGGCTCAAGCAGCAGTGGCGTGTGGCGCCGCGGCCAGAGCCCAACGCAACAAGATAACAAAGGTTCAGGACGCGCTACGAGTAGTAGCAGCAGCAGCAGTGGTACTAGCGGAGGTGCCAACGCTGCAGCTGCCGCCGCTGCTGCTGCCCGCTCCGACGTCTTCGCTGCCATGGAAGAAGTCGTCAGCGCGGTCGAAGAAGGCCGCCCCCTTCGCGATGCACAAGGCAAAGCTACCACTACCACCACAGCAGCCTCTGAAGCAGCAGCTGCAGCAGCATCCGGGCCACCTCGGAGTTGGGACAGCAATCGAGTGCGGCAAGCTGCGCATCGCCTCGAGGCCGCACCTGTGCCCACAGCGACGGCGCCTCCTGTGAACCCTCGACTGACGAGCCTAGGTGCCACGAAGTCAGCCCACGCCAAAGCAGTGAGCTCAGCGGAGCAAGCAGCACCGCCACCACCAGTGCCGGCACCGGGTGCAGGCTCAGGTTCAGGCTCAGCAGCGGCGGCAGCGGCACCGCCGGCTCCAGAGATGATGCCGTCGTCGGAGCCTCGAGCAGCAGCCCACGAAAGCTCCGTGGCGGAAAAGCCAGAGAAGTCAACGAAGGCTAACAGCAAGGCGTCGAAAAAAGAAAAAGGAGAAAGTGCTGCCGCAGCAGCTGCAGCCACAGCCAAGGCGGCACCGCTGCCTGCATGGGGCGCGCCTGCACCGGCAACGGCCACAGAGCACGCAAGCAAGCCGTCTAGAGCTCAGACACCGCCAGCAGGAACTACTGCAGCAGCTCCTGGACCTTCGGCAGAGGCTGCTTCCACGCCTGCCTGGGGCCGAAGCACGACTAGCAAGCCGCCGCGAGGTGCCACTGACGCAAGCTCCGGGGCACAATCGATCCGGGCAAATAGTAGCAGCAGCGGGCACAGCGGAAGTAGCAGCAGTGGCAGCAACAGTGGCAGTGGCAACAACGGGAGACCAGCCCTAGCGATGCCTCGCCCAGCACCAGCAGCAGCAGCTGCACGGCCGAGTGCGCCGCGATCGTGGGCTAGCCTAGTGAAGGGCTCCTCTTCGGCTAGTAACGCTGTGTCGGCGGGGCCACCTCCTCGGCCGGCAAGCGCAGGCGCTGGCAGCACCACGGGTTCATCAGCGGGAGTGGGGCCAGCTGCGGCGTGGGGAAAGCGTCGAGCAGCAGACGATGCCGCAGCCGGCCTCGGCAGCCGCGGTGGTAGCAGCGGTAGCAATGCCTCGCAGTTCGGTGCTGCGTCGAGTGGACCTGAGAATGCACGGCAAGCGAGGCAACGAGACCGGTCGGGCGGGAAGCGCGACGGCAGCAGTCGAAGCGGCAGCCGAGGTGGCAGCCGCAGCGACGGCAGAGGCGACGCAACCCAAAACGTGCCCCGCGGCAGGAGAGACCAGGCTGGCGACGCGCGCAGCGATCGGAGCCACGCAGGGGCGGGCGAAGACCTTAATGGCTCAGGAGACATGAGAGGTGCAGCAGCAGTCGCCGAGTCGCACGCAGCAGGAAGAGCAGCCGCGGGAGGGGTGGAGATGGGCGGTGGCGGTGAGAGCGCGCTGCATTCGGCCGAGGCGAGTGCGCGAGCTGCCAACCAGGCTGCGGCGGTGGCGGCGATGGAGGGGGAGCGGCGGCGGCGCATGGACGAAGTGTACCGGCACGAGGTGGAAGCAGGACTGGAGCGCACCGAGCGGCGGGAGTGGGCGTCTAGGCAGCTCCAGCAGGAGCACTTGCGGCAGGAGCAGCAGCGCCGGCGGGCCCGGGAAGCGCTGCACAGCGCGCTGGCCGACGACTTGTTCGACTTCGTGGCGGCCTTGGAGCGGGCCATGGTGCCCCGGCGGCGGCGCCGCGCTCGCGTAGTGCGCTGCTTGGAGGACTTGGTGGCGCAAATTTGGCCGGAGCGGGGCCGCGTGGTGCTCTACGGCTCCAGCTTCACGGGGCTCGACATTCCTTCCTCCGACGTGGACGTGGTGGTGCGTGGCGTCGGTGGGCCGCACGACCCTACCCCCGCCCAGGGGCCCGTGACGTGGCCGAACGACCAAAGCGGCAGCGGCGGCAGCACTAGCAGCGGGAGCAGCGCGTTCCACCACCACAACAAAGGGTCGCTGCGGCCGAATGTAGCCCCCCTCGGAGGAATGCCGCCGTCAGCAGCCGTCGTGCAGGCGCTGCCAGTACCTACGCCATCGCCGGTTCCGGCACCGGCACCGCCGGCACCGCAATTACAGCAACCGCGCCCGTACCAGCCGCCAGGGCGTGACTTAGCGCACATCGGCAAGGTTGCGGGGCCTTACCTTTCTGCCGGCGACAACGCGCGCATGTTTGCGGCCGGCCGCTCCTCGGGTGCCCGTGCTGCGTCATCCTATGGGCCTATAAGTGGTGCTGAAATGGGAGCAGGCGCAGGCACAGGAGGAGGGGCCGAGGGCGCCAACGACCCCGACTGCGCCGAAGCATGTGCCGCGGCGCTTGAAGATGTCCTCGCAGCCGTGGAAGCTGGCCGCGCGGCTCAGGGCGCCCAGTCGCCGACGCAAAGCCACCAGCGCAACACTGGCAGCAGCCGCGGCATGCCTCCTCCTGCCACAGGTGGTCCTGGTGGAGGTGGGGTGGGAGCTGCCGCTGCCGCAGGAGCTTCAGGAGCCGCAGGTGGAGGCGGCGGCGGTGGAGGTAGGGCAGGAGCAGCGGTCGACATGGTAAGCTCGATTCAGCGGCTTGCAGCGGAGCTCTCGGCCTGCGACTGGGTGGTGCAAGTGAAAACCATCGAAACCGCGTCGATTCCCGTCATCAAGCTCCTGGCGGACCCCAAGCGCTGCAGCCCTTTGCCGTTGCCAGCGCGGGCTGCGAGCAGCAGCAGCAGCAGTGGCAGTGAGGAGCACGAGAACGCGGACGGGGTTGATGACCTAGCCGCGCAAGTCGCTGCTGCGGACGACGCCATCGTGAACGAGGGCGCTGACTGGGGCGGGTCCTGCATCGCCAACGGCTTGCTGGCTGTGGACGTGTCCTTCGCGGGCAGCGACCACGCGGGCATTGCGTCGAGCTTCTTCGTGCGGGACCTGGTGGAGCGGCGGTTTCCCGAAGCAGTGCCTCTGACGCTAGTCCTCAAGGAGCTCCTGGTGCAGCGCCACTTGAACGAGCCCTTCAGCGGTGGGCTGTCCAGTTACGCAGTGCTGCTCATGGCAGTGGCCGTGCTGCAAATGTGCCGCGCGCAGGTCCCGCCGCTCACTGCGCTCGGCAATGAAGGTGGGCTTGAAAACAGCGGCAGCAGTAGTAGCAGTGAAGGCCCTCTGCCCTCAGCAGTCGCAGCTGGAACATCGTCTGCCACCGCATCGTCGAGCGCAGAACCTCAAGAGCCTGCATCAGCCGGTGGTGGTGCAACTTCAGGAGATGGTGCCGAAGCAGGTGCAGATGCCGCAGCAGCAGGGGGGGGTGGCGGTAGCCAAGGGCAGAGCCAAAATGCTGCGCGGGCGGCTGCGGTGGCGGGTGGGCGTTGGAACCCAGCGCGCGCGTTTGCGACCTGGAAAGGGCATTCGGCGCGGGGCATCTCCATGGGCGCGCTTCTGACGCGCTTTTTGGCCTTCTTTGGCCGGGAGTGGGACATTCGCCGCTACGGGCTGAGCATTGCCCGCTCGCCGCCTGGCCCTTTTGAGCTCCCGCCCGACCCGCTGCGCACCGGCGCCCCCGATGCGATGATGATTGGGTCCACCTCCCCGGTGATCGAAGAACCCATCACGCTGAAAAACGTGACCCGGTCGGCGTTTCGGTTCGAGCAGTCGATTCAGTGGCTGTTTTCGAACAAGCTCACGGAGCTGGAGACCCAGGGCATGGCGCTGCTGGCCAAACACCACGCTTCGCCCGACGGCGCGCAGCGCCCAAACGTGCTGAAGACCGTGGTGGTGCGGTACTGAAGATGGAAAAAAATATGGGCTGAAAAGGGGCACATGATCAACATGCCCTATCAGCACCTTTGCAGCATGTCAAAGAGAATTGTGTGGAAGCAAAAACGAGGGCGCACAAACTTGTGCATTGCAAATTCCTCGAAGGAAGCAAAATTTATGTGGAAGAACGTGCTTGGAGACGGGACATGGAAGTGAGTGAAAGCTGAACTCCAAGAGAGAACGAGAGATATTCAGAGTTGACTAAACAAGGAGGCTACTATAAGAGTAAGGGCGCTAGAATGGTAAGCTCTTATCGACACCCGGGTTTCGTGTAGTGGTTGGTGTTATCTATACAACTATACTTATGGATAACTTATGGCTTATGGCTTATAGTTATAAGCGCACCACGGAGGTAACCCGGTTATCGGTTGCCGACAAGAGCTCGCTTCCAGCTTCTGTGGAAGTAAAACGCGAGATTTCAGCTATTGCTATCACTGCTGTCAACTATCAAGCCATCGCAGTTGTTACCCGTATTATTTGGCATTGGCATTGCTGCTTGGCATTAGCTTGGTTGGCGTGGAGGTCACGGACTCAACAAGGCAAGTTTGAATTTAAAAAGCCAGGAGGCGGGAACAGAGCCCCCAAGGAATACAATTCAGGATTTCAGGCATTAGCAATGCATCAGACTTCTCATCTTGACGCAGCAGAACCTTGCTGCACGCACAGCTGAGCTCTAAAGCTTTGAGCGAAGCACATCTCCCGCTTGTGATGATATTTTGTGCTGACCTAGGCTTTTGTATTGCTCTGTTGCTCTGCTCCGCTCGAGCTTCAGCGCGTCGCCCAGTGGCAGCGCAAAGCCGTCGCGAAGCGTTTTGGTGTAGCGCTGCACCACATTCTGATGCATCTTTGGGCCTGCAATCTTTCTCGCGAGAGTCACCGCAGCTTCCCGAAGTGCAGCAGGATCAGGGACTACAGCCACGAGTAGCCCCCATGCTTCGGCTTGCTCCGCGCTGATCACCGCCGCAGTGAGGCTGGCGAGCCGTGCACGCGACGGACCCACGATCCGGCTGAGCTTTTGCGAAAGGCCCCAGCATGGCACCACGCCCACGAGGCAATGCGTGTCTCGGAACTTGGCTTGGGTGGAGCCAATCAAAAAGTCGCACGCGAGAGTAAGTTCGAAGCCACCCGTGACGGCAGCGCCGTTGATTGCGCCAATGATAGGCCGCGAGAAGGCTTCCATTGCCCTCACAGGATTGGTCAGCATTGCGGCTGGTTCCTCGCTCGCTTCTTGGAGCGCATCAAGAGGGTTAGCTAGATCAACTCCAGCACAAAAAGCTTTCCCATTCGCTGCTAATACAACCGCAGTTACTGTGCCATCGCGTTCTAAGTCACGAAATGTTGAAGCTAGCGATCGAGACAAGGCAGGATTGATGGCATTCTGCCGGGCTGGCCGATTCAAAATCACTACAACAACGCCGCCTTCATGCCGTTCAACGAGAACAGGATTATCCATGATGGATAAGTGCAATATCTATGATGCGCTCAGCTACCCTCTCTAGGTAACACTTAACTCTACCGTTGGTCTAGCTAGCTTTCTGTAATAATTCGAGCTATTATGCAAGCTAGCAAGCTAATCTCATACAATACAAGTTGTTTGCGTCTTCCGACTTGCGACGGTATTTTTGTATGTTGTACAAACGTACAGGAGGGTACACAACCTTGAAATCAAGATTGCAGATCACCGCAGCATTATGTACAGCAAACATAGGCTAGCTAGCTAGAGTTTAGCTTTAAAAAACGACAACGCGATTGCTCAATAGCTTTAACTCTAGCTACGCAGAGTAACTTCAGTTATTATAGCGCCCCTCGTAGCATCCAACTGCTAAATTTAATTGCTTTTCGTATTATAATCATAGTATACAATATGAGTAGGGTATCGGTCCTGATAATGTGTTGCGCCTATGCAGCCAATTCTCTTGCGCTTTGGCCTACGAGGCGCCAAGTACTCGACAGCTCTGCCCTCTTGCTAGGCGGCGGTGAATTCTTCAGCCCAGCCAGCACACATGCTGTAGAGTCGTTGCGAGATCGATTGGCGAAGCGGGACGCCAAAGCTTTAAAAAAGCCCATTTTCAGTGCACAACCTGAGCTCCAAGTGCTTCCTAGCTGGTTCCTGGGCTGTTGGGACACCACCGTAACCTTCAACGGCTTCGAGTTTCCACCCATTGAAGGACTCAGCAAGGAAACGCTCGTGAAGGACGTAGGTCTCGCGGGCTTTCAAAAGCTGAGCATTGCTATGCTAGTAGACGTGGGCAAACAGTCAACCACATACGAAACTCGCTTCGGCCCAGCCCCTGTTGTGGGGGTATTTCCAGCGAAGCCTGGTGCCATTGAAGATCGCGCGTTCAACCTGAAGTCAAGCATTGAAGCTACCCTGGCCCGGCCGGGTTGTGTGCCTCGCGTAGACTATGACAGCCGCTCGAACCCAAACCGCTGCTCGGTTACCTTTGCCGAAGGTGCTACTCGCAACGCGGAGCGCATCGAGCTCTTCACCAACAACCGCGAGTCTGAAGTGATCGACGAGCGCACGTTCGTTGCCTCGGAATTGTTTCGGCAAGTCACTTTTTCAGCGTCTCAAACCGCTGGCGTGCCCCGAGAGGCCATCACTGAATACCAGTACTTCTGGACCCACCGCTGCTCGGAAGATGGCAACCTCATCCGGTCAAACCTTTTGACCGCAGCTTATTTCGAGCCCCAAGACCCCAATTTCTTCAAAGCAGTCAGCACCCCAGCAGCGGTGTACTCACATAATTTTGAGTATCGCAGACGGGCATTGCCTGAATCCGCTCTCTCGTTGTGATTGGGTTTGTGCTTTTTATATCCTCTAGGAGCTTCAGCTCCGTAGGAGGAGTATACAAGATTTAATTGCCCGTCCGTCCGTCCGTCCGTCCGTCAACAATTCTGATCTTCAGAATTTGGATTCGTTGGAACTTTTTTTTCCAGTGAGTTCGTCCGATCGTCCGAAGGTTGCGAAGCTTTCGTCTCAAACGCTTCGAGTTCTACGCTAACTTTGCGAAGCTAAAGAGAAGGTTGCGAAGCTTTCGACTCAAACGCTTCGAGGTCTACGCGAACGTTGCGAGGCTCTCAACTCTAATGAGTGTGAAATTCGTGGTTGCGAAGCATTCGTCTCAAATGCTCCGAGGCATACGCTAACTTTGCGAAGCTCTCAACTCTAATAAGAAATTTCACAGTGTGCAATTCGGAACGCTTCGAGTCTACGTGATCAATGCAAAGCTCTCAGCTCTAAATTTTACAAGTGTGAAGGTTGCGAAGCTTTCGTCTCAAACGCTCCGAAAGAGCTCTTCGTTTCGAACTCTTCGTAGGCTACACGAACAACTCGCGAAGCTTTCAACTCTAACTACACTTCACGGTGTGCAGTTCATACACGGCTTCACTACGACCTTAGTAATGCACCAAGCGCGTCTGATGTTGCCTCTCCGTCTCCAGAGTTTCAGTGGAGTCACTCGTGTCTGACCATTTGGAGAACTCAGAATTCCTCTGCTGCACGCATTTCCAGCTCCGAGTCATCTTCCTCATTCGAAATACGACACTCAAATGACCCAAATACTCCTAGAGGAATACATCTTTATATGTACGTCACGGCAAATTTTCTTTCGAGATACAAGAAATATCGATATCCTGAGATAGTTCTTATAGGTAAATCTGAGGCGAAATAAAGTGCTTTTCCTACTTACAACTAACAAGCCCATTCTAGCTTTCAGCAACCAATAACTTTCACTTGGTTTGGTTTTTGACCCCTTCAATTCGAGCGCGGATGGCATCCACATCACCAACGTACCGGCCTGTAAGCGGTGCGATGGCATCAGGATGCGGAATAGGCTTCACGTCTTCATCAAGTTCATAGCACAATGGTATTCCTGTGGGGATATTCAGCTCAGTAATGTGTTCTTTGCTGATGCCGTCTAAGTGCATCACCAAGGCCCTGTCAAACAAACCAGTAGACAAGAAACGAAAAACGAAATGAAGTTTAAAATTGTGATGAAGTAGTCAGCGTTAATATTTACCGAAGACTATTTCCATGTGCTGCAATCAATATCCTCTTTCCACTTTTGATTTGGGGTACGATGGTGTGTTTCCAATACGGAATAACGCGTTCTGCGGTGGTAGCGAGGGACTCAGTGGTCGGTAGCAACGCCGGATCAACCAATTCATACCTATTAAGACACTAAAGAGTTGAATCAATGGCATTGTGGAAAAACGTATGATCAACTTGCAGAAGCAACACGAGGGCACGCCACCGAATGTTATATACAACAGTAGTTTAGTATTTACTTGGGATCGTTGCCGGGATAGTGCCCCGAAGTTTTATCAACTTCAGGTGGCGGAGTATCATAGCTCCGCCGCCATATCAGTACCTGATCTTTCCCGTACTTGTCCACTATGTCCCGCTTGTCGAGTCCTTGAAGCGCACCGTAGTGACGCTCGTTGAGCTCCCAAGCTTTCACTATTGGTATCCACAAGCAGTCCGTAGCTTCAAGAACTTGCCCGCATGTGCGGATTGCGCGTTTCAAGTAGCTTGTGTAAGCTAAATCAAATCTAAATCCTGCATCATTCAGCAACTCGCCGCCTTCAGCCGCTTCCTCGTGCCCACGAACTGATAACGGAACATCACACCACCCCGTAAACTTGTTCTCATTGTTCCACACGCTCTCACCTGATGGTCATTTTGCGCGTAAAAAAGAAACAGCATAAAATTGAACACTGAGATTTTTTTTCTGGTGATAGCATTGCTCGCACACTCTATTCACTGGTTACATCCTCTAGAAGTTGCTATCTGTCGTACACATTGCGGCGAAATCATTATCTTCTTTGTTCTCTATGGTGAGGCAATTTTCTCGTAATAACATAGAAACAGAATTGTTACTACCGTGTCGAATTAGGACTAAAGTATACTTCGAGCGAACTGTATGCGCGAGTGCTATGCTGCGGGAGGCGACCACTGGGCGACGAAAGGAACACACCGAGCGCAGGAACATTTTTTAGGAACAATCAACAACCATCAGTCTAGCTAGTCCATCATCAGCTCAAGAAGACCGGGAACCGGGATAAGACTACTTTGGACTTTTCCGTATCAGGGTGCACGAGATTTCCGTATACAATAACCGTCCACCGTCCAGCATCCAGCATCCAGCACGACTTAACTCATAAGCTCATAACTTATGTGCGATACCCCGTAGCTTGCGTGGTATATCCTCTCGAGATAGATTGCGAAAGATGAAAAAGTAAATAGCTCGTTTGAACGCTTTACACCGAAGGGGTTATTATACGATACTAACGAAACTATCCGCGGCCCATGTCTGCGTGGGCATTTGCTGACCGCGAGCTTCCTTCTGAGGGCGTTGACTGGGCCAAGTGAGTCGATTTTGTTGTTTTTGTTACTGCTTTGTTGATGAAGGCCGCGTTGTGCCGTACTATCGCAGGTACACCAGGAGAAGAAGAACAACAACAACATCTTCCCGTATTCCAGAGCTGGCTAGCATTTATTTGATTTGCACTAGCATAACCCATTCCTTCTCAGGCTTTCGGCCACGGCTGGCGTGGATTTTGATGAGCTTCGCGTCAAGTATGCTCCTGGCGGGCCGGGCAACCCTAACCCTGCAACTAATGCGCCTAAAGAGATGACACCTGAGGAGGCCGAAGCAGCACAGCAGTTGAGCGAGAAACTTGACTCCATTCGAGCGTGCGGTACATGTATGGGCAGCGGCATGGAGCGCTACACCTATAACATGCAACAGCGCGAGCGTACATGCGAGACTTGCGATGGAGACGGCATAATCGACTTGCGACCGGCTAGTGAGCACTCGGTTCCTGCTGCGTCAGTGTCAGCTAGTGTAGTTGCTGATGAATCACAGGGTACATTGACACATGGGAATGCCTTGGATGAACAGTCGGAACCTCCCGATGAACCACCACCGGTATTGTTTTAAGGTTACCCGGCATTTGCTGTTGTTTCACGAACGAAGCTCAAAGAATTTACACTCAAAGTGAAATAGGAAATGTGCTTTATGTTTTGACATATATCTCACTTCCATTTATGTGATTGAGTATGAGTTTGTTATTATAATGATAACAATGGCGAATGATAATATGATAATGGAGGGCAGAATAAGCGCAAGAAGATCAAAATGAATTAAAATTTGAATTCGGAATTAAGTAGCAAGATCTCGTTCTTATGTGGGCGACGCGGCTGGGCGCGGCTGTAGGATAACCAATGCGGATTATGGATCGCGGATCGAAACACTATCAACTGCTTGTTGAGCGCCGTCCGAAACCGAGATTCTAGAAATAAAAATATCCCCAAATTGTGAATTGCAAAGTAAACAAACCGCAACACACCGCAACTGCCTTATTCTATTCTATTGCTTAAATATAAATTTTCATGCATTTAAAAATCGGAATACCCCCAGTAAATACACCTGAAGTAGCACCAGGGCCCCTTCTGCCTTCTCTCATCTCTAAATCATTCCACAAGGCACAAGGCAGCTCGAGGAAGATTTCCCACAGAAAGGGAAACGAACGAAATGTGCCATAGAAATCAACATTGCACGATATCTCTCACAGGCGCATTCTTCTATAGCAAAATAATTTAAATCACTAAACCGATTCTTCATCGGCGCCCTTTCAAGCGCTCCATGGCTGCCACGATGTCGCCGCCCACGCCACCGCTCGCCGCGGCCTGAGATCCTGGCACGATGATGCGGGGAAGTTTCTTCTCATGGTGGTGGTGGTGGTGGTCGTGGCTGCTTGAAGAAGACGACTGGTGAGATCCAAGCCCAGCGCCGAGGCTGGTGAGCTCAATCGGGGGCCGCGACATAGGGTCTTCCATGCGAAGGTAAGGAGGCAAGTGGCGACTCTTTTCCCTTAACTTCGGGTCACCCACCGACACCAGAGAGGATCCTCCTCCTTCTTCTGCGCTGTGTGCGCTGCTGCCTCCTGAAGCAACAGACACAGCGTGCACGTCTTTCACGTTGGCGAGTACCGAGAGCACCATCTTGTGGTTTTGTTCCTTCTCGCTGTGCAACCTTCGCCCTTTCGACCCCATGGTCCGCCCCGCTTCTCGCCTCGCAGCTTTCTCCTCGCGCGCTGCTCGTCTCAACGCCTTGGCTTCCGCCTTCTCGCGCTTGCGCTCTTCGCGCATCTTCCTGGAAGGGTCTGCAGCGCGCCTCCTCTGTAAAGCACCTGAAATGGCGGCATTCACGCGCTCGTTCTCCGCCTCATCCAGCACTCCCACCTGCACTTCAAGGTCCCATTTCGGGTTCCGACACCCCACAGGGGCGTTTTGTTCTAGAAGGCCGATGGCCCCGCCACCCACGGTGAACATGCGAGCGCAACGGTCGGTAGAAGAGGTCAGCAGTACCGTAGGTAGGCCTTCGCCGCTGCACACTTTCACCGTGGTGATCACTGCACCGTGCGCGGCCTCTGACCCCCACACCAAGGACACTAGACTTGCTCCGCGGCTTTTTGCTTGGGAAGGTAACTCGCACATGGCTTTGGCTTGACCCACGGTGAATATTTGCTGGGCGGCAGGTTTCACGCGACGCCGGCCGCCACCCATGGATGTGGTCTCAAGGGGGAGCACTTTCAAAGTGGCAAGCAGGTCTCGCAAGTTCCACTTGCGGAGGTGTCCGCCTTCATCACCCGTGTACAAGCATTCCTCGGCTGAATCCCAGCCTAGACTCGTCACGGGCGAGGAATAAGTCTGTTCGATGGGAAAAAAGTCCGGGTGACGCACAATGGGCGGGTCGGCTGCTCCACCGGGAGGCAGCGGTAATAGAGGTAGTGCGCTCTTCGGAACCTCACTTTTCAGGGCCTGCTCTTTCTCTAGAGCAAGTTCTTTGGAGAGGGCAATGCTGGCATGGATTCGCTCATTGCGCTCCATCTCTGCGGTCGGTCGAGTGTATTCTACACCTCCTCCTTCCTTCTCCTCCGGTGTGAAAGGAACAGCAGCCTCATCCGCCGCTGCAGAAAGGTAAGCATCAGACGGAAGTTCATTGACCCATTCGGCTACGCACAAGCTCTGAAACGGCGACTGCTGGGTGCCATAAATACGCAATTTGGAATCGGAACACGCCACTGCTACGAATGGGTAATGGCCCAAAAAGGACATGGCTAGTATTTCGTAGTCACCAGTGGGAACAATGGCATCGCATTTGCCGGTTTCGAAATCCCATAACCGTAAACCATCACTACCACCAGTAACGGACAACCCACTGTCAATCATAAAAACCAACGCAGAAAGGTCGCCCTTGTGTGCGTGTTGAGGGTCTAATTCCCGTAAAACGGTGCATTCTTCAATATCGTTCTCGTCGTAAATGCGCACCTGACGTCATGGCAAAAAGAAAACTTTTAATACACGTGACAAACACAAGAGACAAAGTGAGCTTTTGTTGAATCACCAACATTAACAACAATTATCTCTTCTGCGACGCCTTCACTCACCGTGCTGTCTTGGTAAGCAGCCACTAGCGCCTTCGCGTGATCGCTGTACGCTAACTGCACTACTGGCAAGTGATACTGAGGCGCAAAGGTCTTCATCTTGTCGCCGTTCCGGTAGTCAAAGACACCAATCACCCCCGAGGACTCTCCGAGGATAAATTTGCGCTGGCGGTCGTCGAGGCACAGAGCAGTGATTTCCGACGCCACGAGCCCTTTGAAAATGCGTTTCACTGTGCCTAGAACAGCATCCCAGATCTTTACCGTGTGCTCTGAGGCAGTTAAGATGGTGAAGGAGTCGGTGTTGAAACAGGCGAGGCGCACCTTCAGGACGGAAAAGAGAGGAAACGAGGGTAAAAACAGCAAAGCAATGAAAAAGAGAAGGAAAATGAATAGTTAAGATTTCAAGAATAGGGACTGCAGCTGCGTAAATCATTTGAGAGATAGTGAGTTATGGCGAAGAGTAGTAAGAGGTACGTGACCTATGACTATGCATCGCATGTTACCGCTGAGTCGTCTGAGACAGGCTCTTTTAGCTCGCGCACTTGGTCAAAAAAGCTCAGCTTTTTGCTGCCGGCAATCAGCCGATAGTCTTCGAGCATCGGTCTTGCACCGTCGTCTTCGTCATTGTGGCCTCCTAGGTTGAGGGCGTTGAGCATCGGGAGCTTGCTGTGGGCGAAGCAGCTGAGGTTGCCGGTGAGGTCATCCAGGTCGTCAGGCTCGTGGTCCGTCGTGAAGGTTTGAATGCACTAATATGGTAGGAGATAGAGGCAAAATGGAAGGATTATCCACGTGAATGCGAGAAGTAACGCATATCTAGGAGATGGGAAGGAGATGTATCCATAGGTTGATTCAAGGACACAAATGAACCAAAGCACGAAGTAAACGAGACAAAAATAAATCAAATGATATGCAGGTTACCTGAAAGTTTCGCAAGTCCCAAAGTTTAAAGATGCCACTCGCATCAGCGGTGATCAGCTCGTGCGTGCCCTGTACCGTTTCGCAGCCAACCAAAGAGGCTCGGTGCCCTTTCAAGCGGTTCAGCAGAGTGCTTACGAAGGGGGACCAGATGAATACGTCGTGGTCGAAGCCACTGCTAATCAACAAACGGTGCGTCTCATTGTACGCCACGCTGTTGACACCTTTGGAGTGACCAATGAGCCGCGCTGTCTGCTGCTCTGTATAGGTGTCCCATATGTTGATGGTGGTGTCCAGGCTCGACGACACAATGCTGTCGAGGTAATCGAGGCTCAGCACCTGCGTGCAGAGGAGAAATGAGAGACAGTAAAATGATTTAAATCAAGATAAAGAAAACAATATGTGGAAAGTAATACAACACAGGCCTGCCAAAGCGATCGTTTGGCAAGAAAAAAACGATTAAGAGGACGTGTAGCAGCCTACCTGCGTCACGATGTCGGTGTGCCCCTCGAGGCAGGACTTGTGTTCCCTTTTCTCGATGTCCCACGCGTTCACGCGGCCTCCCACACTGCCGCTGTACAGCAAACGGTGCGCGGGCTGCCAGCACATCGTGAGCTGGGTGTCGGGAGTCGGCCACATGCTGCGCTGCTTGTAGCGGAGCTGGCGAGAATAAGGCGACGAGGGAAGCAAAAGGAGTACTAGAATTAGAGCGAGCATGCAAAGCAACCGTGCGATTTAATGAAGTGGGAAAGAAGAGACTCCTCCAAATCGGCCTAATTCAACTCAGCAGCAAACTGGAGAGTCGAACTGCACACACATCAGAGCTTTCACTGCACACCTTTTGGCTGAATTCGCCCCCGACGTTGAAGGTGACCATGGTGGTATCCGCGCAGGCCGCCACCAAACATTGCAGTGGCTCGACGTAGCATATGCCCAAGGGCACTGCATGGCACCGCATGCACGCTTGCATCTCACCACTGCGGCTGCTGTACAGCGCGATGTCGGGAGAGTGGTTTTCGACGCAAGCAAACTGTTTGAGTCTCGGCAGCACGCAGATGTGATCGATGGAGTCGCGGTGGCGGTGGTGCCCGTGCACCGTACCCATACTCGTGATTTGCAGCGGTTTGTTGTGGTTATAGTCCGGGATCCGGTCCATCGACTGGAGCTCCTTGAAAGCAGCCGCTTTTTCGACCATAAACCGCGTGAACTCTTCCCACTCCATAGACTCATCTCCGTTCACGTCGACTTCCTTGAACAAATCAATCAAGTTCGAGGTGAGCTCCCGCCGATTGTGCGCCATCGGACCCTCTAGAAACTCATTAGGCAAATTGTCTTCCATGATTTTGATGAAGTCGTACAGGTCCACGGCGTCATTTCGCGCGTCGAACTCAACCTTGATCCGTTCCACCTGATGATGAGATAGGGGCGAGGGATGATAGAGTCAAGCCGGCCATTAGAAGACATTAATTGCCGCGGACAATCCCTACTTTAGAACCCTATACGCATATTTCAATAAATATACCCGTTTAGAGTCAAGCGACGTCATGATTCGCATTGAAGTCACTTCTCGAGACGACTTTTTTGCTGCAAAGGTCGACCGCGGCGACGGCGGCTCGACTGCGGGCTCGGAGCTTATCTTTGCATGCGCCATGACCTCAGCCCAAGATATTACTCCTTAGCGCGCCAGCTACAGCAGTCTTTGGTTTTGGGAATGCGATTTCTTAGCAAGCAAGGCTGATTGCTGCACAACTATCACTATCAAAGCGCTATCGGTAGCCTGACCGCATTTAACGAGCGCTCAAACTGAACGATGAGCTCCAAAAAATGTGTACTATATTGGGGGTTGACAGAGGACGCCGGCAAAAGCTGCAAAAAGCTTTTCTGCAAACAAACAATGAACGGAGCTGCACACACGAAGCTACAACTGTTACTACTAAGCTTACGTTGCTATCCAAGCGAAGGCACAAAGCTACAAAAGTTCGCTTATTTGCATTGCATGGCCAACGCTATAAAATTCTAAGTGCATCCAAAGTAGCAACTATTTTGCGGATAGTCGCATAACACCATTTGTCGGCTATTACAGTATTGTTCTGTAGCACGCTTCTTTAAGGGACGGCGACACCTTTCCTAGGTCAAGGCATACATGCAGCGCTTCCTTGCAGCTGCTATATTAGTCTCTTCGGTCTTCGGTTCGACGAATCCTAGCCCGAAATTAACTTCGAAGCTAGTGTCCGTGGGTTCAAGCTACGCAATAGAGGAATTGGACGTAGGCGGGCACATTGTGGGCAATGTTATTGTGGACACCGGCAGCTCCGACCTTGTTGTCGTCGCCTGCAGACATTCACATCAGAACAAGCATTGCTACCTTACAAACACTTCGGCACCTGTCTCATCCCTCGCCACACCGTGCGTGACTTTAGTAGAAGACGGTAGGGATTCTATCTCCTATTTAGGATGTATCACCGAAGAGGCGCCTGTGAAGGTTTTTAGCAACGCTGGTGCTAACGCAGAGAGCGACCCGTCGTCAACTCAAGCTGCGGTAGCTCGATCAGCGTCCTTTCTAATAGCCTCAAGCGTTAATCTGACGGCCAAGGAGCTTCACCCATGGAAGGAAGCAGGCGGTCTCTTGGGTCTCGCTGGTGCTGGCCTCGCGCAATACACGAGCTCAGGAGGCGACACCCTCTTTACCAAATTGGTAAGCAACGGATCCTCTGCTTTACTCTCTACAACCTCCAATGATGAGATCGAATATGAGCCCCGGGAGCAGCGGCGGCTGTTGGCAGGTTTGGACTTCCGAGCGCCGATCTTGGAAGCATCGGCCGAGTCGGTGCTGCATCTTGGAGGGGTGAGCTCTGACTACCCTCTGCGATGGTCGGAGCCCTCCACCGAGGCCTCGCTCGATCCTCTGGGGGTGAGCACTTTTCGCTCCTTGCGGCTTCACTTTCCTTCCTTCTGCGGAGCGCCACTGCTGGGCGGAGAGTCTTCGAGCTGGCCAGCGATCATCGACACGGGCTCCGATTGCCTGGTGCTGAAGCTTTCCTTGTAGGGTGCATCAGCATTGTTGCTAGAGCATGCTTGTCCTTCTTTGACTCTATCAGCTCTGCGGCCACTTACTTAACCAACTTTCTCTAATAAGCACCCTGTTTCCATGCATGTTTGTGTTTGTGCCTTCCCAGAGCCTCCCAGCAGAGCCCTTTGACACATTCTTGTCTTGGGCTCCTGTCGCCTACTGCGGCAAAGGAGGTCAAAAGGGCCAATCGAACCGACACTTGTGCTATGTGGATGTCTCTGCGGTGCAATCAGGCCTTCCATGGATCTCTTTTCAGGCCACAGGGGGAGGTGGCAGCGCAGGCCTTGTGCCTCCAAACTCCTTTACACAAAGATCAGAGGAAGGAGATGACCTGAGAAAACAACTCGGACGGTACGCGCCCTGTAGTCTTCTCTTTTTTTTGCCAGGAACTTTAGAAATAAACTTGTTGTAGTTTTTCATTTGCCGAATCCGAGTGTTTTTAAAATGCGCATGCCGTCTTCTAAATTCGAGTTCATTGTTCTTTTCTCCTTCTTCTTCTTGTATTTGTGTTTCATTTCCTTACCTTCATGAGGTGGTTACATGTGCCGTTAGAGGCTCTCTTGCTCGATGCCTACGACTCAAGCGGACGGCAGGCGCTGTGTGTCGAGCGGGGCGATCCCATCATTGAGCCGTTGAGCAGCTATGAGGCTGCCGCCGCCTCCTCGGACGGGTGCACGAATGAGACATTTAGAAGAGCTTCTTGCACGCAATTTGGAATTTGTATGCTATTTTGAACGTATGTGTGAGTGCATAGTCCTCACATTCACTCACGGTTCATTATGTGGATGGATGATACGATCATGGAATAGGTCATCGGTGATGGAAGATGACCTTGCTTTTGATGATTTAACGACCAATGCTCCAATTGAGGCGCCGATTCTCGCTCCCAGGTACTGTCATGCAGTATTTCGAATGAAGTTATGCTTGCACTGCATGCATAGATGAACTTCTATTGCCTTGAGTATTTTTTCGTACCATTCTAGTTGCCTTCACGTTACCCCCCCCTTATCTTCCTCCTCTCTTTGTGCTTCTACAGGTACACGGAGCCACCTCCACCGATTGTGCTTGGCTCGCTCGTGCTTCGTGCGCTGTACGTGGGTCTGGATTTGGACAAGAGAGCCGTTGGACTCTCAAACAAGCTGGATGCACCTTATTTCAAGGCTCTCTCGGAGGAGCTGACTCACACTCAAGCACAAAGACGAAAGGCTTCTTCATCATCACATACAGCTGGTCGAGATGGTGCAACATCAACATCAGCTGCAGCGGCGGCTCCGGTGGTAGAGACCTCCAAGAGTGGTGATGACGTCATCGAAGCTCCCTGGCTGACAGGGTGCGCGAAGGCAGTGGGGTGTGTTGGTTGGGAGCAACCGTCGCTCACAGGCGCGAATTCGTGCGATCCTCCCGACTGCGACGCTTACTTTTATCACGTCTACGATGAGGTCTCGTGAATGGATGCCCGCTTCGTGACACTGAAAGTATTTTCTGCCCACTGACTTTTTTTGCCGCTGCTGGGAGTTTTGTTTTGAACCTTCTTCGTACAATAGGCGTAGATTTTTACCAATTTCTTGCGTAAATGACTTCTTGACAATGCTTGCTGTAGCTCCTTTCCAAACTTGACCACTGTGCATTTTACGGCTGGTTTTGTAGGTTGCGGGCGTGTGCGTCCCCTCTCCTACTTCTCGCGCCTTAATTGGGTTCGCAGTGGTTTTCCTCTTGCTCATGGAGCTTTTTGCCTGGGTAACGCGCACTCGTCTCGGCGACCTTCTCGCCCGTCAGGTTGTGAATGCTATCTTAGAGCTATTGAAGACCGGGAGAGTCGGGGTTCTTGAACGACTTCGTTTTAACGTTCTTCCATACCTCAAATTAATTTTCTCTTGAGTTCCTTCCTTTGTTGCTGCTCCTTAGGTCGGGCAGCCACCGTTGTCGCGAGGTCGAGGTGGAGCCTGGAGCCGTGTTGCGGAGCGAAGTGGCTTCACAGCTGGGTGGGCCTATGCAGGAGTTTGTGGGGTGTGGTTGGTGGATGAATATTTGGCGGCGAAGCAGCGACGTGTGGAGCGAAGTGCACTGAGAGAACAGCAAATGCAACGCCGCCTAGATCGATTAAACCGCCGCGCTAACGCAACGCCTCCACAACGCCCGAATTTGGCACCAAACACAGCAGGCTCGCAGCCCGCCATTGATGCATCTGCTGAAACCGCATCATGATATAGAAGAAGCCAAAAATGAGTCGGCTGTATTGCATCGAATATTAGATTTCTCCAGCCGTTTGGTGGCTTCGATTGAATTTTAGCTAAGAATAAGAAGAAGGGCCAATGCAAATCGCCAATTGCAAATCGCCAAATGCAAATCGCCAAATGCAAATGGCCTTGTAGCTTATAGAAATGGAAAATCAAGAATTCGCGGTTATTAATAAAGCCTTCCCTGGTTTTTGGCTAACAGATATTAAAACCATTAATAAGAATTATATGTCTTATGTCTGTAGACTTTAGACCCATTGAACTTTGCCTTTGGAACTCCGTTTTCATTAAGAAGGGAGGACAGGCAGCTTGATCTTGATCAAATAAACACGCGCTGCTGTGGTAGGAAAAAACAATTTGCGAACGCGTGTTGTCTTATGTGGGCTGTGCCCCTATGCCTGTATGTCTATGAGCTAAGTAGACCTCTCGTAACTTGAGCTCCTTGTGTCTTCTACGAGAGGGCTTTCCTTCCTGCCAATCACTCTGCATTGCTTCCAGAATTCCATCAATCATGAGCTCGCCCGTCGCCCCAGTTGCCACCATTGTTCTTGTTCGAGCCAGCTGTTGCTCGAGTTGGTCCCGGAGAGATCCTGAGGACTCGCTTGGAGGACATTGGCATGCAAAAGAGGCTCCCGTCGCGCGCCACAACGCCGCCTTCCCACTTCCCGAGCTGCGAACACTCCGATGGCAGCGGAATGGCAGTCACTTCTTGGGTGTCGAGATCCACACGGCACACACTTCGGGCACAGTGCGGAATGCCATAGATACAATTATCGCGGCCCATGAATCCGTTTTGCCACTTGGTGTGGTTCTTCTGTTCGTGCTCTAAAGATGCGCCGACAAATCTTGTCGTCTCGGACACTGGATCGAAGCGGCATACAAAGTCGGCGTCAGCTGGCATGAAATAAATGCAGCCATCAGTGCCGTTCACGCCACCTAAATATTTGTACTTTCCATCAGGGCGCTTTTTACTTGCAAGTATAGGACCGCCCACAGTGGACACGGTTTGTGCCTTGACGTCGATTTTAAGCACGGTATCCGCATGACAGGGGACCCCGTAAACATTGCCATCAGCACCAACATTGCCCCCATGCCACTTGAAACCGCCCTCGGGAAGGTCACCGAGCTCCACGCATTCCTGGCGATGCACATCAATCTTGAGAACCGTGTTTTTATTGTGGCAGATCCCGTAAATGTTACCATCGATGGGTGATAACAAACCCCCATACCACTTGTTTTTGCCTGAAGAAAGGAAAAACATGATTTAAAATTAAAACACATGTTATTGGTAGGATCAATTTAGGGCTTCAAGCCATCATTACCAGGAAACTTTTTGCCAATTAAGGTGCATTCTCCACTGGCAACATCGATTTTAAGGACTTGTTCAGCCATTTGAGGAATGCCGTAAATGCAGCCGTCATCTGCTAGCACACCCCCGTGCCACTTCCAGTCGCCAGGCCATGGACCACCAAAGGTTGCCACTTCCTGCGTTTTTGGGTCAATTTTCAACACGCAATCCGCGTGGCAAGGAATTCCGTACACGCACCTTTTGGTTCATAGGCAAATGAAAGCAAAGTCTCAGTCATGGCAACGTAAACATCCAACAATAGTACTGTGCAAAGATCAAACTTACCCATCCTTTGCTAAGACTCCTCGAAGCCACTTGTATTTTCCACCGAATGAAGGACCAACGTAAGAGACTTCGGAGGTATCAGGGTCGATTTTGAGGACGCGCTTAGCGTTGCCTGGAATGCCGTATACTTTACCGTCACTGCCGAGAACACCGCCAAGGTACTTTTCTTGACCCATGACTGGTGCTGATTCAAGAAGCTCGATGCAGTAGCTCTCCTCTTTCTCATATTTGTGACTACTAGAAGGCTCCTTACTTGCAGTCAGCCTCCGCCACTTGAACGCCATGGCAAGCGCTACACCAGCTAGTGCGACAGCAGCAACAGTGGTTTGTATTTTGGTAGCTTCGACCATACTTTTCTTTCAACAGCGAGAAATGAGACTTGGTTTACGCTGGAACTTCTTCTAACAATTTGGCTCAGTGTCTGGCAGAGCTGTTGCTCTTTCTAGCAGCCTAGCAGTACGTGCATCAACAAGGTAAAAGCATCGAAGGAATGGTCGAAAGGGACGAAAGGTCGAAGGATCAAAGAAAAATGAGCGTCAACCAACAACAGATCGCCAAAACAGTACCGTACCAAAAAAAAGTGTGTAGACGACTATCACTTGGGCTAAGGTGCTAAGATGACCGTGGCAATGGTGGCGAGCTATCCACGCATGAGTTCAAATACAAGCCTACAAGCCTAAGCTAGCTGTCCAAGAAGTTGTTGGCTGCCTCGTTGGCCTAATCTCGTAAAGCTGGCCGAGTCCAGTCAGCCTAAGGTGAAGGCTTGGGAGCCCTTCATCATGGTCCTTCGTAGCGCCATGCACATCACGAAAGGTTCTGCTAGAAACCGAAGCACGGCTGCACCTCCCAAGCCTCTCGCCGGCGAGTTGCCTGTTCCAATGAGGGATCGATGTGACGTGGCTTTTGATACTAGCACATATGATCTTCATGGCTCTCTAGTATCAGTAGTGGATAAAGCTGCTTCTGAAGGGGTTCCAATAGGCACCTTCGCAGAGAGCTGCCCTCGGAGGCTCGAGTATCTCAAGCTAGATGAAGAATCATACCGCAACAAAGACAAGCAAGCGAAGCTTTACGAACTTATCACGACCGACGATTGCTTTCTGAGTTGCTATAAAAGGTTGCTCGAGGAAGTGGTAGTCCCCGACTTGATGCGACGACTAGCGGAGCTGCCAGATGGGGCTGCACTCAATGCTACAGAGGATGGACAGGGCGGCAACACAGTATTCTATTGCCAATTTCCACCGACTCTACGTTTGCAACCTGGTCCAGGGACGCGTTACGGTCGACCACATAGTGACGACGAATATGGGCACCAAAACGGCGAAATCAATTTTTGGTTGCCACTAACGCCAATTAGTTTAACGCAAACTGCTCTGTGGGTCGAAAGTAAACCTGGCCTAGGAGATTACGAAGAATTGTTGATACCACCAGGTGAAATGGCTGCTTTTCATGGGACTCTTTGCCGGCACCATGCCAAACCCAATCCATCAACCTTCACACGCGCAAGCCTCGATTTTCGAGTTGGAGTAGGCCGCTACTTTGACCCCACCTGGGTTCTCCGTGGCACCAAAGCTGACCATGGCCGCATCGCAATCAGAGCTCCTGCTCGGAGTTGTCTCGTTGATTCTCCGAAGAGCCAATCTTCTCCACCTGCTGGTGCTGCTGGTGCTGCTGGTGCTAGTGCTGCTGGTGCTAGTGCTGGTGGTGGTGCTGCTGCTGCTGAAGAAGAAGAAATTGAGTCGTTTGATTCAGCGTGTACCTTGAGTGATATATCTGTAGCTGCTATGGCGTATCGTGCTCGCAAAACACTCGAACTTGATGCCAG
>Ga0307930_1000940_pt1 | contig 23413 bp, 17 predicted proteins | sample OrgLakmetageno46_FD_203161 | JGI IMG/M metagenome (GOLD analysis project Ga0307930, IMG submission 203161) | Saline water microbial communities from Organic Lake, Antarctica - #46 | ecosystem: Environmental > Aquatic > Non-marine Saline and Alkaline > Saline | place: Antarctica: Organic Lake...
GCTAAGAAGAATATCCCCGAGGGATTTGAGGCATAAACCCGAAAACGAACAATGCAGTGGCTCTACGACAACCAACTGAAGTAAAGGAGCCCAGCGGTCCTCGGCCAATCGCTTCTTCTTCTTCTTCTTCTATTCGAATTAGGTGTGCACGCACACATCCGGGTCAGCGCACGCAAACGCATTGGCCCCTTGGTTCACTTCTGGGCTTGGGAAAGGGCGGCGACTGGTGCGCAAACTTTGCCACTCCCACGACAGCACGTCCTGGGTCTGCCACGTGTCACCTCCTGTGGACGCCGTGAATCCCACCCAGGCACGGCCGTGGTGCAGCTTGAGCAAACTTGTCAAGTCCAGGGGAGTGACGAGCAGCGGAGATGCCAAGTCGTCAACATAGACCTGCGCGCATGCACACACACAGCAAATAGAGGGGTAGGGAGAGGGTAAAAGCTGTGAAACCGGCTCATGCGAGAAATAGCCAAGGCGATGAAGGGACAAAACAAGTTTAAACAGATGAATTGACATCAGCAGAGTGGGTTGTTGGCTCATTATGTGGCGGGTGCAGCAGCAGTACCTCTAATTGGCCGAGGCCAATGCCAAAGTCCGGCAGACCACCGTTGGGAAAATCCGCGTTGGTCAAGAAGTGGGCCGCGTGAGGGCTGGCGTCAAAACGCCCGGACGCGATGATCGACGGGTCGAGCGTAGGGCGGTACACCACACGAGCGGTGTGCACGTCACGGCCTAAATCCGAGACCTGACTCACCAGACAAAGAAGAAAAGGGTGAGCGACGCAACCATGAACTGTTGAAAGCGTTAACAAGCAGAAACGGCGAATGATGCGTTCATACCAGACAGAAAAACAATGAAGATGCAAACAAGAATACCTGAGTGGAGGACGCGAGCGCGTAAGAGTGGTTGGCATTGTTGGCATGCCGCCACCCTCGAGTGTGCACCGCGACATGGTTTTCGCCGGATTCCAATAATTCCGCGTTGTAAAACGTGTCAAACTCCACGGCCACGCTGTTGGCGACCCCCGTGTAGCCCAAGCCTGCGCCCCCAGCGCCCAGGGCCCGCGGGGACTGCCCCTGCACTACAAACGCCAAGCCGTCCCCACCCCGGCTCCGGCAGTGGGTGTACGCGTCGTCCATTTGCCCGCAGCGCAGCGAAGGATTCGCCATTCGAAAAGTGAAGGCGGTGGTGAAGCCTTCTTCGACGTTTTGTGGGCGCGCGTACCACGCTGCCCCGACCTGCCGTGCCATCGAGGAAGTTAACCTCAGGGCGGGCCCACACGGCATGATTGGCCTCAGGCTGTTGCGAAGGTGGCTGCTGTCGCCACTGCTGACGTCGCCCCAGCGCTGCACTTGTTTTGGGGCTGCGGTGCTCAAATCAGGGTCACTATAAGGGACGGCGCCGCCTAACCCTAACCCTAATTTAGCGTTGTCCCCGAGCCACCCGTGCGTCTCCACTCCATCGACGAAATGCACGCCGTCAAAGCTCCCCGCACCGCTACAAGTGAACGCCGTAGCAGCGCAGCTCGAAATGCCCAAGGTGTAATTGTAGCGGTCGCAGCAAGCCACGCTCGCGTTGCAGTTTTCGACGTTGGCGTCCCCCACCAGCACCATGCCGTAGTGGCCTTCTCCGCCAATCACGCCCGAGGGACCGAGCGAAGCTTGCAACCCAATCCCCGCCTGGCTCGCATTCACGGTGAGGTTAGCTGAGAAACGCTCGAAGAGGAAATCGTGCTCGAGCGTAGCCGTCGCGTTGGTGGTCACCGAGAGGGGGCCGATCTGAAATTGAAGGATGGAAGTAAAAATAAGTAAAGAAAGAGCAATTCAAAAGAAGCAGGCACAGAATATTCAAATACGTTCAAATAACAACCTACTCAATGCACAGCGATGCATCTCATACAGTTTCGTGAAACTAGTACCTGCGCGCCGGGCAAAAGAGGTCGCCTTCCGTACAAGTCAAACGAGGTCCACGCCTCCACCAACGAGGCGTTTTCGGCCACGGCCGCCACTGCCACGTCGTACAGGGTGTCGGGAAGGAGGCCCACTACGGTGGTGGTAGTGACGTTGCCTACAGTGACCCACCGTTCGTAGGCGGTGGGCCCGCCCAGCTCCCGCACGCGCACCGCGTAACTGGTCGAGAACAAAGAAGAGACAGTTGTTGTTGTTGTTGTTGCGATAGTCGGAGGGCAAAAAGGTGCGCGAGGTAACTTTGAAAAAATGGCTTGCAAGAAAGTGAGCGAGGTTTCGACGAATGCAAGAACATGAAATCGAAAGGAACCAAGAACCTTACCCGGTCACCGTCAGTTGGTCCCACAACGATCCCGGCGGCACCCAGCTGACGTCGAGGGCCCGCGCAGCTACGTTGCTGATGGTAGGCATGATGGGCGCAGGCGGGGGCACCTGAGTGAATGAGAACGGGAAATGTAATTCAAAGTGAATAAGATCAAGAAGGAGTAAAAGATGTAAACGAAAGTTGTAGAATTCGTCCCAATGACCAAGTTGGGAAGAAATTCATTAAATATCTTGAAAAAGAAAGTGTGACGATTAGAACAAGAAAAGACGAAGGCGTGGTACCACAACAAGTAAAAAGGCCGAGCATAGAGGTGCACCTGGTACGACAGCAGCCCTGCAGCTGACGCGACTTGGGGCACTTCGCCGTGCGTTACTTCCACCGCCACATCTCGCAGCCTTCTCCTGCTTCCTGGGCCTTCCACGCCTACGCCATGCGTTGACTTATCCCAGGCAGGGGGGCCCGGAGGCGCACCAAAACGGCTCCAGGGACCGCCTAATGTAGTACCGGGAGAAGCACCCCACAGGCCACTGCCCTCACCCCCTGAGGGCGCGCCGCTGCCACTATAGCCTGCTGCGTCGCCACCGTCACCAAATCGCGCGCCCCAGCCTCCAGCACCACTGCTGCTGCTGCCACTGCCGAACCACTGCCCACGCTCAGAGTCTCGGCTCAAGCGATTCTCACTGCGGCCGCTGCCGCCGTAGCCCCCCTCAACGCTGCTGGCGTCAGAGGGTGGTAGAGAAGGCGATTGCGGCAGCGTGGGAAGCGTGCACTGAAGCTCGTATTCGGGCACAATGACTCGCACATCATCACAGGGAACGCCCCCAATGTGCACCAAGGGCTGAGACTGCGCATCGCCCAAATGTTTGCCTCGAATCGTTACCACTTGACCGGGCAAGCAATTGTAGGTCGAGGCGTAGGGCAAGAAATGCGACGCCCACGGCGCTTGCGTAAACGTAGTGGAGCGAAGGTAGTCGTTGGTGGTCGTTACCAAGGGGGTTAGAGCACCTGCGGTGGGAGCTTCCAAGTTTTTGCTCTCGTAGTATTTGTTCACCTAATAGCATAGCAATACAGAAAGAAAGTGTACGAGACAGGTGAGAATGTGTGTTATGCACACGTGTACTGAAGGAAAGATAAAGCGGGATAAAGGCGGAAATGTAAGCTCTCAAAGAAAGAAGCTTTGAAGTTCTCTTCACTCCTCTATCTATCCAATTCACCTGGCATCCTTCCACCCGCATGATGGTAGGCGCCACCACGACACGAATCCAGTCGAAAGCAAAGGCGTTGCCCTTGGTGGGCGGGGGTGCGTCTAACTGCCGTAAGACATTGGCACCATCTGCGCCGAGCAAAACCTCCGTTTCTGCAGCGCCTACACTTCCAAACACCCCGTTGCTTTCGCTGCCACCACCACCAGAAGCGGTGCTGCTGCTGCCACCGTTCTTGCCGTCGTGCGCTTCCGTGCGCAACGCATTTGGGTTGCTGGCCCCACGCACGTGCGGGGCTTGCACGGCGGGGTGGAGTCGAATTTGGTGCAGTTGGCCTTGGAACTTGGTGTGGAACGGCAAGCTCACCGTGCGCCAAGCCCCGTCCCCCACAATCGCAAAGTCCATGCTCACGATCGTGTCGTCGGGGCCGCGGAGTTGCACTTCGCGCACTTCAATGCCCGACCCGCCCCAATTGTCCCCGACGTACAACCGAAAGTACCTGGGCAACAATGCGTCGTGTTGAAACGATTAATTTGTTGATCGCGGTGCAAATGTCACGAATGAGAGAGTAGCTTCTGAACAACCTTGTACGGTTCATCAGCAAATGAGTAAAAGATAACATAATCTGGCGATGCACGTATGGCCCCTGTCTTACCGTCCACGCGTTGAGAAGCCTCGGTAGCTGAGCGCGCCAGGTAATGTTTTGCCAGGGCTGCTGCTCTCACCAGCATGCCGTGAACCTTCTGTAGGCCCTACAAACTGAGGCATGGCCTCGAGGTCGTGCATCTGTATCGGTGTATCGAGTATAACAACATGGACAGGAATGAACGCAACGGGTTGAACGGGAGTTAGCATCAAAACGTCACTCGGCAAGGTAAGTAGCATACTTCCATTGCTAGAACAAGGGCATAATTACCGCCGTGTAGCGGGGGTGAATGTCCCCCGCAGTGTAGCCGTTCGCGGAAGCGGCATCAGCAGCGCGGCGGCGGTACTGAGGGGCGTTGGTAAACCCGTCCGCAAAAGTGGTCGATTCCTCGCTGCCGTCAGTGGCGGTATTGTTGGCACCGTAAATCGTGTCGTTAGTGGAGGTCGCGTTTGGGTGCGGCACGGTGAGCGACAGCACGGTTTGAAACGACGGGCTGTCGGGAGAAGGCCCCACTTGGAGCCGCACCGACTTGGGGGCTTCGTTGCCTGCACTGCTAGTGTCACTGCCACTACTAGTGCTCGAGCCCAGGGAAGAATGCGCCCCAAACGCAACCACTAAGTCCAGCTCGGTGACTGCGAACACGCCGCCCAAGTCTAGCACCACCCAAGCGTCATGGGCGACGGGGGCGCGCCATCCCGTGTGGTGCGACCCGTCCACTAGCTGAGGTGCCCCTATAGAGCCCTCGGACCACCGCACTGCCGTCGCGTTCGGGCGCCCCGTGGTGGCCCAGTTGACCACTTCCGAGCCGGACATGTAGCCGCTGCCGCCGTCGGCTTCCGGCTCCGCGCCCGACGACCGGAACAGCGCGCGCCCCACTTTGGCGGGGCCGGAATACAGCATCCGGAACACCAGGTGCTGCTTGCCATTCACCGCCAGGTTCAAGCGCGGCGAGTCGAAATGAGGCGCCGAGCCGTTGGCGCGCGTTCCCTCCACCACGCCGCGGAGCTCGCCGCCGCGCGTGTACACTTCGGCCTCCATTTCGCTGGCAGTTGCATTGGCCCATCCTTCCAAGGCTGCCGCGGCGCCTCTGCCCCCAAACCCAGGCGCGCGGTCACTCCCGTCGAACTCCCAGTTCGCCACGACGTGCCTTCGCCGCTGTGCGTGCACGGTGGAGGCTGGCGTTGGAGGCAAGCCGCAGGTCGAGGCGCACGCGTCGGTCCAGGCATGTGGGTGGCCTGTGGCCATGACCGTGCAGCCTGAGGACGCTGGCACACAGTTGTCCGGCCCGACCCCTCGGCTAGCGCAAAAGGACACCCCCGTAGGACTGGCCAAGAAGGCCACGCAGCTCGAATATTCGGTCGAGTCTACGAAATGCAGAGCAAGCCGCCGTCGCAACGTGGACTCATCACCATTACTTGCGCCGCCGCCTGCAGTCGACGGGCCGTTTTGGTCGTCGATAACCTCGAAGGCAAGCGCCAGCTCGCGGTAGGGTCGGTCCACCGTAACTATTTCATAGGTGGTGCCCGTGGGCATTCCTTGCGCAGTTGCTCCCTGAGCTACCACTCCCCAACCATCGTTTGAAGAAGCTACGTCGAATTGTGGAGTGGCGCCGCGACAAGGAAGCTGTGCTACCGGACCGTCCGTGAGTGCGCAATTCACACTAACTGTGGAGGATGTGCCACCCATTGTGTACCCGCCTTGTCCTAGCCCACCCTCACCCGTGCGACTATCAATCGATGGCACGGCGGTCGCCACACCTAGCGCCACGAGAGCGGCCGCTAGCAGTTTGTTTCTCATTTTCCTGTTCAAACACGAGAGAGGCGTTGTCGGATTGCATAAATGGCGCCCTGCCCTGTAATCACACACATCACGCATCACGCACACATGCCACGAGCCACGAGGAAAGTACGAACGAGAGAGACGAAGACGCCCTTGTGGCTATCGAGCTGCCTCTCTGGCTGTGGTACTTGTGGCTTGTGGCTATCGAGGAGAACAATGCAGGACCAGCGGGTGTAAAGGTATATGGCCTTTTATTTTCCTTCTAAATTTTATTCTATCTAAATGCATATAACTGAGGGAGGTCATCAGGGCAAGGTTGCGTTTCACGTCCCCACGCGCGATTCACGTGCGGAGGCTATAAATTTACTTCACACGTAAAATAAGCATCATTTACGCGTGTTGCACACGCCAAATTCTCGCCCAGAACATTCCTAAGTGAAGGCGTGAATCACTTCGGTGTTGTTGAAACTTCACTTTCCGCGTGATTTCCGCGGAATTCCTAACCTAGCTCCATGCTCAGGGAGAGAAGCCTCATACGCATTAAAGAGAGGAATTCTTAAGGGATAGAGAAGAGAGACGCGTTGACAGTTCTGAAGCCAACTACATGCATATAAGAGAGGGAAGTCCTCTGGAAGAGAAAGACATGCGCATTGAAGGGGCAAATTCTCAAGGGACAGTGAAGAGAAGTGACGCGTTGACACCTCCGAAGCCAAACGAATTGCACATGGCGACTTGAGGTCTTAGTGCTGGCGAATGAGCGGCAAACGCTGAGTCATTGCTACTATTGCTGATGCCACTCCCTTGAGACGGAATGTGCTGCCAGCGAGCCGAAGTAACAGGCGCTGCCGCAACCTCTTCCTCTGAACTAGGGCCGCTAATTGCAGAGTCAGAGACAGACCCTGAGTTTACGTTGGCTTCCGCTTGCGCTGCGACGTCTATGGCTGCCGCCGCAGAAGCCGCAGCGGCGTAGTCCAGGTTGCGCGTGGTAGGCAGCACGCCGTGGCGAAGGCTCAGCACAGTGAAAGCTGCTTCGAGCGCGCCTGCAGCCCCCAGCAAGTGGCCAGTGGCGCCTTTGGTCGAGGACACCATAGGCAAACTACGCTCGCTGCTGCTACTGCCACTGGTGCTACTACTGCTGCCTCTAGGGTAGAGGTTGCCCTCTGGCAGGCTCTTGAAAAAGCAGTCTAGAGCGTGGCCTTCCACAGCATCGCCCAGTGGGGTTGATGTTGCGTGCGCGTTGACGTAATCCACGTCCCAAGGCTCCAGTCGCGCTAAGCTACCACCGCTGCTATGATCGCTGCTGCTGCTGCTCCTGATACCATTGCTACTGTCGTCACTACCTGTGGAGCTACTGAGACTTCCCCCCGAACTAAGGCCACGGTTGGCGTCACGCAGCGCAGCGTGCATGGCGGCGAGGGCGCCCCGGCCCTGCGGTTCGGGCGAAGTCATGTGGTGCGCGTCGCAGCTCAGGCCGCAGCCCCGCAGGCGCGCGAGCACGGGTGCGCCCCTCGCCAGCGCCGCACTTTCTTCCTCGAGCACCAGCACGGCCGCCCCTTCGCCGACCACGAACCCGTCGCGTTGCGCGTCGAACGGGCGGCTGGCGTCGCTGGGTGCGTCGTTGAAGCGGGTGGACAGCGCGCGGAGGCGGCCGAAGCCAGCGACGGACAGGCGAGACACGCAAGCTTCGGACGCGCCAGCTAGCATTAAGTCGGCGTCGCCGTCTCTGGCAAGCGCAAATGAGTGTCAGATTACGAGTGGGCGCAAAAGAGGAACAAAGTAGTGTTGGGTGCAAGACAGAAGAAATGTTTACACCAGTGTGGTAGGAAGTTGGCGTAAAACAGGAACCAGGGAGTACGATGAGAAGATGGCACCATAATATAATCTATAATATTGAACTACTTCTATGCATTACCGAATGAGCCTCAGTGCATCGCCGATCGCGTGGGCACCTAGGAACCATTACAAAGAGGAAATACAATATAGCATAATGTGGTGTGATCTAGGACTAGACCAGTGCATGATGTGTTTCTTCTAGTAGTAGGAGTAATAGCTTTCATAAAAGCGCACCAGTCGCGCACGCCGTCGCTGCGCTGTGGCTGGGGCCCCGCAGGCCGTGCCGAATGGCCACGTGCCCTGCGCCCATGTTCGCGAGCACGCGCGGCACGAAGAACGGGCTCAATTTACCAGGCCCCCGTGCGCGAAGCAATTCCCCCGCGGCGGCGATCTCGTCCAAGGCCCCAATCCCAGACCTATACATGTGCGTGCACAAAGGTCAACTCAAGAGAGAAAGAATTCTCGTTATACAAGGCCAGCAACATTACTCAAGCCCATACACGGTATAGTAGTCTTGACAGAAGTAAATGAGTCTACTTTCGTTTGGATACGGAAATTGATTTTCTTGGCCCTACTCTAGAGGTGCACGATGATATCAAATGCTCCCTATCCGTAGACTTTGCAGCGTACCCGATGGCGGAGCCGCACAAGTTCGGGTCGTACGCTCCGAGGCCGAGCACACCAGGGGTCAAGCCTGCAGCGAGCACGGCTTCTTCGGCTGCGGCCATGGCAAGCATCGTGAAGCGAGCCATCCGCCGCGGGTCCGCGCCAGGAGTTCGGCTAATGGCAGCGTCAAAGTGCTCGGGCTTCACGAGCCCACCCACCCGGCTCGAGAGCATCCCGTTGGGTCCACCGGAGGTAGAATCCCCCACAAAGTTAGCCGGCAGCGCGCTCAGGCCTGAGGCGCCCTGGACGAGGGCAGCCCATGAAGTTGTCGCGCTGCTGCCTAGAGGTGTCACCATGCCTACGCCAGTGACCACTACTTGGCGACGGAATACAGATGCCATGGCAAATGGATCAGGAACTTGCTGCCAGGCCTACCAGTACGGAAGAAAAAAGTTGACGTGTTCAGGTCTTTCGCCAAAGAATTCTTAGCCGAGATAGATGATACTCTGGGCGAATGCTACAAGCAATTCTCGGGCTCATTCATGGACCAGGCAATGCATACTTCAGATGAATGGATTAAATTTGATGTCGATGTTGCCACAGAAACTCGTAGGTTATGAATCTGTTAGCTAGCCATTCTAGCTCTAACCTCTTGTAAGGTACAGCGGTAAAATATGCATTGGCTCGTTATCTCCAGGCGAGTTACCTAGTAGAAGGCGAGGTAGGTATAGAACTAATAATATTCAGAGGTTGATGAGATGGTGAGATGGGAGAAGAGGATTATTTTGTTGTTGTGTTTTTCTTTTTCTTCACAAAAATCCGAAATTCCTTGAGACCCGACGGGTACACGGGCAGAGTTGAGAAGTGTATGGGAGAGTAGAGGTGAGAGAGCAGAGGAGTGTGGAGGTGAGGGGTGGCTAGTGGTTAGTCGGTGTGCCTGCGTGTGGGATTCAATTGCCAGCCACTTGCATATAGTGCATGCATCATTGTAACGACTATTGAGTTTACAATTTCCCGCTTTCAATCGTCTTTGGCGTGACCCAGTTCATCGTGAAATCATTTGGTTGACCTCGCTGAATTTAATCCCTCGTCGTTGTTTGACAGTAATATCTTCACTTCATCATGGGAGGAGGAGCGTCTCGCGAGCGGACGCCTGCAGCCGCCTCATGGGACGCTGTATTGTGGAAGCTTCAAAAGCAAGCAGCAGAGGCTAAAGATAAAGCTTCACTTGCAAACACTGACCCGAATATTCGAGACAAACCCCTTCCGAAGGGCTGGGTTTTAGTCTATAGCAAAGTATATCGAACACACTTTTATTATAATCGAGAAATGAAGACATCAAGTTGGACAGAACCTGAAGACGACGACAAGAGTGCTCTTGATGATAATCTTGAGCGGCTTTCGAAATCGCCGCGTGCTAGTGCGGATTCAGATGAGATTCAGAGTCCTAAGAGGCCAACCAATGCGCTCATGGAGTCATTTCGCAAAAAGACAGCCGCTTTCAAATCGAAAGGCGTTTTGCCTGACGTACTCGCTATGGTTCTTCGTGATGCGGCACTAGAGCAAGAGCCATTGATGACTGCGCTGATGGTCGATATCGCTCACGAATTTAAAGGCCAGCTCGAGGGATTGGATTTTAGGCTCAAATCGCCTAATTCATTAAGGCAAAAGGTTAAAAGAGATGTACGGGAAGCAAATTTAAAGCTGCTCGAAGACATTGAGCAGCGCCGTGTTGAAAAATATTTGCGCCAGCAGCGAAATCAAGCGCTTTTGAATTCACCTGTTGAATCAGATCATTTAGAAAGTCCACTGAACGTAAAGTTCTCGAGCTGCTCATCGATGCAAGGTGTAGAATTGGGCGCCTTTGACGACATGAGTGGGAAGGCCGCCTTGTCTGATCCTGAAGAACTTGTTTCACCATCGTCACTGCCTTTAACGCCTCTCAATAGAACGGCTCAGTCAGATGGATACTTAGATGAAATTGTGCCGCAGAGCCAATCGACACCTCGAGGTGGAGCCCCTGGGATACGAACTGTCTATAGTTCAAACCCGAATGAGACACGTTCAACTTTAAGTCAGAAAGCGAAAGTCTTCAATGTCGAATTTACCTCAGAACGTGATCTCAAACAGGGCCAAGCTGATGGTCAAGCGAAGGAAAACGCCCTCGTATCAACTACTGAAGAAGACCTCGTAGTCGACTTGGAAGGCGTTGTGTGGGCTGTTTCAGACGTTTTACGCTATACTATCGTTTTCGAGACTTCGCAGTACACGCAAAGTGTGGAGAATACTCGAGCAAAGTTGCTTGGTAAAGACATCGTCCCAGCAAAGCAGAAAAATTATTGGGGTCCAGGTGACGCTTACCAAGGAATCAACGACGTATTTTCTATGCCTTGCGGTAAGTCGCCGACTGGCTATCTTTTGGTCGAAGTTCAGTTTCACACTCCCGAGTCTTTGAGACATAAGATGAAAGCTCATGAAATGTACGAAGAATTTCGACAAACCATTGATCCTGAATTGAAAACTGCCCTTTGGCGGGATTCTTGTGCCGCAGCAGACAGGTTGCCTGTGCCACCTAATGTGCTGGAGCTTCCTTCACTTTGCTCTCAACCTGCTCCTATTACCACTGACTTGTACGTCGACCTCGTACTTGAGCGAGCCATGAAGATACAGGATGATGCGGCATTGTTTTTGAATGAAGTAGCGGACCAGACGAAGTTAGCTCTCTCTAATATTAAGGGAGCGCCTGCTGAAATTGATAGTCTCGGTAAAGAAGAAGTCAATCAATCTAGTGCAGTGAAAAAGAACTTGTCACTGATAGATCAGTGGATGCATCTAATTGAAGCCACGATCGAGACAATTGTAGCCATTGAACCAGTTTCGGTGGTGAAACGACTCATGTCACCGTCTGTGGTGGAACAGCATATCAAGCATGAGCTTCACCATTTGCAGCGTGTCCGAGAATCTACGGGAAACCTCGATGACGAAGATGGCTCTGATTTGAAAGATGCTTGCTTAGCTGTCAAGGATGCTCTTATTCTTAGTGTCGTGATTGCAGATGATCAGTACGCGGCTACCGTGGCCTTGATGTTAGAGCAGCTCTCCTCGACGAAGAGTGCGGCCATTAAAAGCAGGGGCTTCAATATTGTCAAAATCGAGAACGACTGGGCATCGCCTGTGGAGTTCGCGGGAAATGGTGTCACAGGTGGTTTTGGGATCCGCTGCGAAGCGACTATGGAAGGTGAAGATGATGGTGTTGCCTTTACACCAGACGATGCGTATCCGTTGTCTATACAATTCCATACTCCGCAAAGTTATTTCGGAGCGCTCTCTCTGAAATCGGCTTGGTCGCAGTATCGAAGCGCGAATACAGTGAAGCAGCGCAAGCAGGCCAAGCGCGCAGCGCATGACATTTCGGCACGCGTGAAGATTCCAAAGGGCGCTTCGATATTATTAAATTTGAAGGACCTTCAACTTCCCGGCAAGGATCCACTGGAATCGCAATAGCTACGGGTGCGAGCCGCCATAATAGACACTTGTGGGGATTTAGTGCTGAGCACCCTCCCTACTTTCCACTATTCTACTGCCAACAGCGAAGAATCAAGAAACCCTGCCATATATACAAAGCAGCTGAAAGGACCGCTCATTTGCCCTTCAGCATCCGTCTCAGCCATGAAGAAGCATGGTCCGTTAAGTCAAGTCGCTGATACCAACCTCATCAAGAAAACCAAAATGATTTACTAACACCTGGGTGTAATACTTTTTACTTACTTCGGGAGTAAGGTAGTCCAGAATTCTAACGCTACATGTACCAATACCGCCTAACAGATGCTATACCACAGCCGAAGTCATCTAGCGAGACACCGGTAATTATATATCACGGATATGATTGGGGCATGATATATGATACACCGATGCGCGTCTAGGAATTATTTTCGTCGATTTGTCGACAACGAATTACCCACACATGCCACATGTAAGCGCAAAGAGCCCAGTTCGATGACCGAAGGTATGACGTATCTACTTTTAAATTACTTGGCGAAGAAAGCAGAAACCCTTTCGCCAGCTTCAAGTCCACTGACTGCAGAAGCCTCGGCTGGGGTAGACGGCCCTTCTGGCGGCTTCTCTTTCTCTGGTGGTTGCGCCTCGGCATCGCTTTTGTGGCTGTCAGGGTCGTTGGAGGCCTGAGCTTGGCGGGGCGTGCGCACGAAATCACCGGCAATGGCGAGCCGCCAGGGCTCGAGCGCAATGGCGTCTTCGTGGAGGCCCAAACCTTTGGACGACTGCAGCGCGTGAGGCCACAGCGTGGCCGTCGCCGTCAGAGCTTCTTCGGACGCTAGCGAGGAAGCATTCTGCGACGCTAAACCTGCATGCGCCGCAGCCGCCAAACCCAGGAGCCGCTGCAGCTCGGCTTCCATGGGCCCTACTGCGGCGTTGCAGGCGACTTCGCGCAAGTGGGCTAACGCCCTTCCACTAGTGGTGGAGGTGGAGTTGCCTGCGTTCGTAGCAGCAGCAGTATTGGAAGTAGCCGCAACGGCGAGAGCGGGGAACTGCGCAAGGACGTGTTCGGCAAAAGCCGCCGTCGACACTGCTGTCCAAAGTGCGCCTTCAACCCTGGGAGCAGCAGCAGCCGGGGCAATTGAAGAAGTACCATCACCAGGAGCAGCAGCAGAGCGAGGCCAAGATGGGCGCAGAGCTGGGCGGCCAGGTTTCGAGGCATCTCGCGCGAGGAACTGCAGGATGGGCGAGCCTGGGATTGTAGCAGCGTCCAAAGATGGCACCGAGGACTCTGCGGTAGCAGGGTAGAGCGCAGACAGCGTCAAGAGGGGCCGGCGTTTCAGAGCACGTAAATCGTGGGCCAATTCGTCGAGACGGCCTGCGGCAAGCAATTCCCATTCATCTTCACCGCTGCCACTGTTGCTGCTGCTGCTACTCTTGCCGCTGCTCGAACCGTGCACTTCGCGCAAATCACCTGAGATGCCCTGCACTACGCGTGCTGCCAACAACGGGTCGTCTGCGCACAACACTAAGGCGTCGAAAAGCCCTGCGTCTTCTGGACCGACGGCACTGCTGCCACTAGTGCTATTGAGCTCGAGGCGCCACCCACCGTCACGGCCAGGCGTGAACGACGCGCCGGCCACGCTTCGCCCAGACCACACTTCTACGTTAGCCTTAGCGAGAATGCCGTTGCAGAGAGCGCCCATTGTAGGCATACCAACATAGGTTGCCGCCGCAGATGCCGCAGAATTCGGACTCGTCAGCTCATTGATAAAACCGCAAAAGTCGCCACCTTAAGTTATAGAATAAGAAATGGGGAGTTTAGATTAAAATCTACTGGCTGATTTTGATTAGAATAGCAGAAGTAGGCGCTTTTTTTACTCGTACCATCGGTGTATGCCGAGAAACTACCGTCGCTGTTTGGGGCCTTGGCTGCACCCAGCTTGGTGGCAGCCACCACTTCAGCGGGTAAAAAGCCGCCGCCGCTGGAGCCAAGGACCCCGAATCTCCCAGCCCACTGCGCCACTAAGCCCTCACGCTCGAGCATTGCCAGCATTGCTTGCAGTCGTGGATCTACCGCTCGAAGAAATTGCGTGCCGCTATCAGGGAGCGCGCCGCTGTGACCTAAGCTACTGCGGCCAGCATCAATGACCACTGGCCGAGCGCCGCGCATTCGGAGTACTAGAGAGCATAAGGAACCCGTAAGGCCGCCACCCACAACAGCTACACGTGGTGGCAACGGCGCCATAAATTACTAGTCTGAAATTTAGATTTGTCGAAGTCGCACACTCGACGAAAGATTGGCAAAGTATCGCAATAGAATATCCAATTATCCCTACAAAGAAGTCGTTCGCTTAAAAGTAATATAGCCCTAAAGCGCTGCAATGCGATATGAGTCTAAAGCTCTACAAAGTTTCAATATTTCTTCGTCAGGATGAAGCGTGCTGGTTGCAATCAACCAGCTACAAAGCCTAAGAGATGAAGCTGTACTTGGCACGTTATTTAGCCATTTTACAGATGTTTCAAAAACAGTGTGAAGGCCTTTTCCCCGACTTTTGTCGCGCTGTCGTTTGTCGTTGTTGTTGTTCGTTGTTTGGGCGGTCTGTTGTTTGTTGGCGTGTTGGCGTTGTGTGTTGTGTCTCCTTTCATTTGTTTGTCGCGAGGCGCTGTCTGCGGCACCCTACTAAGATGGGTCAACAGATAGGCAAGGCGTGTTTCGAGGAAGATGCTGTACCATTCCTCAATCTTCCAGGCCCTGCAGTGCACGCTGTGTGGTCCCAATTCAACCTTTCGGCGGAGTCTTGGGGACTGCAGATCGTAAGCTTCCTCGAAACCACCGCGCCGCTAGGAGCATTTCTCGGGCTCGAGCCAGCTGCCATGCAAGAACGCGCAGAGAAATTGTTCGAATTACTCGACACGGATGGCAATGGTATTGTGGACGCGCTTGAATTTCTTGCCACGCTCGCCATGCTTTCAGCGCTCGAGCCTGCTGACAAGGTAAAGCAACACTGCAATTTCAGCACAATGTTAATATTATTCTAATCATTCTCTGGAGAATGGCTGGGAAGCGATATCACCCCACTTTTGAATATTCGTTTCTTATGATTCTATTTAATAACATTTTCTAGGAAGGCCGAGCCTATCAATTCAAAATATTTTCTCTCGTCGCCTCTCAGACCTGAACGAAGCTGCTGTTTTGTTATAACACCTAGGGCCACCAAATCGTAGCTGTGGCGTTCTCACAATAAACTCTTATTTTCTCATTTCTTTTCATAGGTGAAATTTGTGTACAGCGTGTACGACTTCAGCGAATCGGGCGAGCTGACTGTAGACGAGGTCACGCTCGCGGTCAAGTCGGTGGTGGACGGTTTGAGCAAACTCGCCAAGCTGGCACCGCCTTCCACCGCCGCGTGCGAAAGCGTAGCCAAACTCGCGTTCGCCGCCAACAGCAAGCCCATTGGGCCTTCCACGGGAAGTGACACCAAGTTGACCCTCGCAGAGTTCTTGGCGTACGCGTCGGGGAACCCTACGGCTGCTTCGTGGCTCGGCTATTTCGACGACATCCCCGACACTGCCCCCGAAGCGCCCCCACCCAACAAGTTGCTGGCGGCGCCCAGCGCTGCCAAGCGGTCGCCTCAGGACGCTGCCCTCATGGTGGGCCGCCCAGTGCCCTTGCCGCCTCCGGGCGCGAGCAAAGCGGCCCTGGCGGCCGCGGAGAAAGCCCGGTTGCCACAGAAAGCGTGGTACCGCGAACCAGTGGTCGACGAAGACTGGGATGGCGTGGAGCGCCCTGCCACTGAGAGTGGCGGGAAAGCATCGAGTGCCGACAGCCCGCCGCCGGGCTACCTCGACGCGGGGACCCCCTGCTTTGCGGCCATGCACGAGTTGCTCAAACCGGAGGAGCGCAGCAAGACCGTGGGCACGGCCCCGGACTCGCAGCTGGTGCTGGAGTGGGCCCACGGGGTGGCCACCCGCGGCCTCCGGCAGCACGTTAAATATGCCGCCGATGGAGCGGTGCTGTTTCCCGTGGCGGGGCTCGCCGTGCAGTACCGTTTTCCCACCCCTGAGGGGGAAGAGCCCGAGCCGGGCGCGCCCGAGGGCGGCGGCGCTCGTCAGTGCTTCTTGCGCGACCACACGGACCTCATCACGGCCTTGGCCCGTGGGCCTGCCCTTCCTTCTCCTACCAGCGCGAAAGGTGGGCCTGAGCAACAGGCCGCACCGCCAGTGGCGACGCTGTGCGCGTCGGCGGACAGCCGGCAGGGCGCCCCTTGCGTGGTTCTCTGGCGGGCCAGCCGGGAAGGCAACCGCGCGATTGGCTGCTTGGGAGGCGCCCGGGAGGCCATTCAGAGCAGCAACAAAGGCAGCAGCGGCAGCGGTGGGTGCTGGGCGGACGGGTGCCCGCCCTTTGCGCTTGACTTTTCTCCGGATGGTGCGCGGCTGTTGTCGGTGGCGAAAGCGGGCTCCCAGCACCCTCCGCTGGTGGAAGGCGCGGCGCCCCAGGAGGCTTACAGGGTGGTGGTGCACGACGTGCGCACGCGCCGGGTGGTGTTTCTCATGGCCACGGTGCCGGCCTCCTTTGGGGTGGTGCTCGACGCGAAATGGTGCTGCTCGCAGTCGCCTGCTGCTTTCGCGGGGCGTGGAGGAGTCTCACCCGAGCTTCGTGGTGGTTCGTTCGCGCTGGCCACTACCAAGGGGGTGGTGTTCTTTGCCCCCACCCCCGGAGGTGGGGTTTCCTACGCAGTGCGGCGGGGCGTCGCCGGTAGCAAAGCCTCGGTGGAGGCGGTGTCCGCTCTGTGCGCGCTGGAAGGCGTGGAGGCGATGGCAGCGGGGGGCATGAGCGGCACGCTGTACCGGTACCAGGGGCGCAACGTGGCGAATGCTGTCGAGGGCCACCACGCGCCCATTACTGCCATGTGCTTCTTGCCCGCCAAGAGTAATTTGGCCGCGGGCGACGGAGCGCGCCTCTTCACGGGCTCCACCGACGGTTGCGTGAAAGTGTGGTCGGCGCTCAGCCTCGAAGCGCTGGCGACCCTGGATTTGATGGCGCTGGCGTCGTCTCTGGGCCGTCAGGTGCTTTCCTTGGACGTAGCTCCTGGTGGAGCGAAGGTGCTGGTGGCCACCTCAGGCGCGGAAGTGTGGGAGCTGTCGCCCGTAGGGAAGCCTGCCGAGGGAGAAGACGGCGAAGCGCCAGCCGCGCCCGATCCCGACGACCCGGACGCCGAAGGGGCGGGGGCTGGAGGCACCCCGCCCGGTGCTAGCTTGCACGAAGGTGGCGCCTTACTCAGCGGGCATTTCGGTGGGGGCGTGACCTGCTTGGCGGCCTCGCCCAGTGCGCCGGAGTTTGCTACAGGGGGGCGTGACGGGACGGTGCGCGTGTTTGACGCGTCGGGAAAAGTGCTCTTGCGCGTGCAACGGCTCTCCACCAACGATCTGGGTGACGACGAAGAGACCAGCGGCGGCGGCGGTGGTGAAGGCGGTACCGTCGCCGTAGCAGGTGCCGGGGCAGCCGTTGCTGAGCCGGCAGGCGTGACCGCGCTCTGCTACTCACCCGACGGGGCGCAGCTGCTTTGCGGCATTGGCGGAGGCGTAGACGTTCTGGACCCGACCAATTTGGCAGAGCGCGTTGCTCGACTCGACAGTGACGATGCCGCTGGTGCTGCGAGTGGCCGTGATGTGCCAGGGATGGCCCTCTTGCGCTGGTCTCCGGATGGCTCCTTGGCTTGCGCGATGGACGATAAGCTCAACCTCTATGTGTTCACCGCAGGGAGCTGGGCATTGCAGCGCAAGGTGGACTTCACGCAGGCGCCTGGTTTTGGGGAAGGAAGAGTGGCCACGGCAGCAGGCCTGGCCCGCGCACGAGGTAACGCCAAAGCCGCGATCCGGTCAACGGTGTGCGACTTGGAAGTGTCCGACGACAACCAGTGGGTCATGGTGGGGAACACCTCCCTGACGCTGGCGTGGGTCAACGTGGAAACCGGCGAGTTTGCGGCCAACGGCCACCGCACCGTGAAAGCTGCCAACGGGAAGTTTCCGCAGTGCGGGCCGGGCGTGGCGCGCATCGCGTTCGAGAAATTGGGCGCCCACCCGCCGAAGCTGGAGTGCAGTGACTTGGTGGCGTCGCACGCGAGCCCGGGCGCAGGTTTGCAGCTGTGCGCGGACAAGTTTGGCGCTGTGCACTTGTTCCGCTACCCCGCCTGCAAGGAGCCCATGCAGGCGAGCACCCTGCGCCTTGCCCATGTCGGGGCGCTGGCGGGCGCGGCCTTTGTGAACGGCGACGGCGCGGTGTGCAGCGCGGGCGCAAGCGACGGGGCTGTGCTGCAGTGGAAGCTGGAAGCGGACGAGCAGCCGGACGAGTCCAAAGACGTGGGTGGGGACGAAGGCGGCGGCGGCGAAGACGACGACGAGGAGGGCGCGGGCAAGGTGGCTGCGCAAGACCCCGAAGACGACGTGAAAGATTCCGAGGACTACGCCCCCGGCGCCGTGCTGGGCTGCGCTGACCAGTCCCCTCTGTTTCAAGCACTCGTGACCAAGAGCTCGACGGAGCTCGCAGCCCTCATGGACTCGACGACCAATCCAGTGGCTGCTACGCCCGGCAGCAGCAAAGCCAATGCCACAGGCCTGGGTCCAGCCGCAGTGGCGGCCGCGAGCGCGGGAGAATACGCGCCGTCGTGCCATTTGTTCCTGCAGGGCGCAGTCCCACCGTCTTACCCCACCGTGCCACCGCCCGCGCCCCCACCGCACAGCCTGCAGCTGGAGTGGGTCCATGGGGCGTCCTTGCAAGGCAGCCGCGGCAGCGTGCGCTACAACGCTGCAGGGGAGATCGTGTACCCCGCAGGGACTCTGTGCGTGTTGCTGAACAAGGGCCTCGATTTGCCTCCTGGGACTCCTCAGCCGTGCACCCAGCGCTTCTTGGGTGGCCACCACACCAACACGGTGACTTGCCTGGACGTGGGGCCAGCTGCCTCGGGCAGCGACAAAGCGCAGCTGGTGGCCACTGGCCAGCGCGGGCCTGCGCCGTGCGTGGTGGTCTCGAATGCCTCTACAGGGCGGGTGTGCGCCGTGCTTCCGTGCGTCACGGACAGCGACCCAGGGGCCATTTCGTGCGTCAGCATTTCGGCGGACGGAGCCCTGGTGGCGTTTGTCGCGTGCGACGAAGGTGCGAACACTCTGCACGTGTATGGCGCCACGGATGGGGTTTTGCGGGCGACAGCCCCCACCGGCAAGAACAAAGTCCTAGGTCTGGCGTGGTGCCCGGACGGGAGTGGGAAATTGCTGGCGTGTGGCATCAACCACTTCGCGCTGTGGTTCCATGCCGGCCCGAGCCTCACCCGCAAAAAGGGGATTTTCACGGCGGCCGTAGCCAAGCAAACCGTGCTGTGCTGCGGGTGGCTGCCTCCCCCTCTGGGGGACGACAACGGGGCCTCGGCGCCGTGGCAAGGGGTGCTGGGCACCCAGGGGGGGCAAGTGTTGAAGCTGGACCCCGAAACCCACCGCAGCGTTGCTGACGTGGCAGAGCGCGTGCACCCGGGGGGAGTCTACGCGCTGTGGTGCTTCCGGCCCTTCGACGGAGACGACGGCGCCTGCCTGGCTTCTGGAGGTGCTGATGGTACCGCGAAATTGAGCGGCTATGACTTGGAAGCGCGCTCTACGGTGAACCTCAAAGACCCCAAGTACAAGTGCTACCGGTACGGCGTGAAGTCGCTGTGCGTGAACCGAGATGGGCGCAAGCTGCTGATTGGGACTCAGGGGAGTGACATCTTGGAGGTGACTGCCACTGAAGAAGCCGCAGACTTGAACGATGGTCCTCTGGTCACTGGCCATTCGCGCAAAGCCCTCACCGGCCTAGCTGCACACCCCTTAGTGGCAGAATACGCGACCTGTGGCGGTGATAAGTCGCTGCGGATTTGGTCCTTACAAGACAAGCGCTGTAGCCGCAAATTGGAGCTGCCTGGCGAGTGCCGCAGCTGCACCTATTCCCCCGACGGCTACATTTTGGCGGTGGGCATGACCAACGGGACCGTGTGTGTGGTGTCCCTCCTCAAGCCTGAGCTGGACCTGGTGAAAGAACTGGCACCCGAATCCGGAGCAGCGGGAAGTCCCGTGGTAGGGGTGAAATTCTCCCCCAATGGCAAAATGCTCGCAGCAGTCACCGATCGGTCACAAGGTGGCAGTGGCAGCAGCGGCGGTCATGTGGTGTTTTACGACTGTGAAAACACTGCCAGCCCCGGCGGTGCCTTCACCTTGCGGGCGAAGCTGGACGTGGGCTCCGTGGGGGAGTCAGCCCGCCGGGCTGCGCCTCCAGCGGTGGCGGCGGATTCGCGCCCAGGCACGGCCACAGGTGCGGGTGGAGCAGCCGCTGCTACTGACTCTGCAGAAAAGCCTGCCGCTGCTCCTGCTGCGCCTTTTGCCTTAACCCCAACGGGCGCAGTGGACTTCTCGGCGGACTCGCAGTTCGTGCAAGTGGCGACGTCGGAAGGTTGGCTCTATGGGAACGCGGCCAACGGCAGTGTAGTGGGAGTGGTCGAAGGAGGCCGGGCCACCGAAGCGTTCAACGAGAAGTACCCCGATGCGGCGGAGCAAGGCGTTGGGTTTACGCCTTCGGACTTCGTGGCGGCGATCCGAGGCGGCGGCGCTCAGGAGCTCAAGGACGAGAAATGGGCGTCGTACAGTGGCCCTTTTGGGTGGGCGGCTCAGGGTACTTACCCCCCCTTGGCGGGGCCAGGGGACGTGCCGAGCGCAGCGCGGAGCCGGGACTCGAGCCTCATGGCCACTGGAGACGCGTTTGGTGGGGTGCACCTGTTCAACTGGCCGAGCCCGTCGGGGGCTGACGTCAGCAGCGGGGTGGGCGGGCAGCAGGCCCCCAAGCGGTCGTTCCGCGCGCACGGCCCCGGCGTGAGCGGGTGCGCGTTCACTGCGCAGGACACCCACCTCATCACCGTGGGTGGCGGCGACCGCTGCGTGATGCAGTTTGCGGTGCTCGGTGGCAGCGGAGAAGCGGCGCAGCGCGCTCTCATCGAGGCTGCCGCCAGTAGCCCCTTAACGGGTGGTGGTGCGGCCGCTGCTGTTTCATCGTCCTCCTCGACGTCGAACATGAACGAAGAGGATTGGGAAGCGCAAGAAGCGGCGGAAGCAGCGGCCAAAGCAGCCGCCGAAGAATTGGCGCAGGGTGCGCAAGATGCGTCAACAGACCCTAGCGCCCTGGCTCAGATCTATGCCTTGAGCGCAGCCGCTACCGCTGCCCACCGTGTCACCTTTGATTTGCCACCTGTGCTCGCTACCGCGGCCACTGCTGCTAATGGCGGCCTTGCCAGTCAGCTCAAGTTCGTGGCAGGGCACGACACGTTCAGTGGCAACTTGTGCATGAACGCCGACGGAGCTTCGGTCTATGCGGCTGGAGGTTTGGGGGTGGTGTACCAGAAAAACGGCCACGACCAGTTGCTGTTTGGGGGGCACACCAGCCTCACCGGCGCGACAATCACCTCGTTGGCTCGTGGTGGCTCAGAGCGGCTCTTTGGCGCGTGCGTGGCCAGCGGCGACGCCCTGGGTGGGGTATGCGTGTGGGACGCCAGCACGGCTACGCTGCGCAGTGCTTTGCCTTCCACGTTTTATCGAGGAGAATCCGTAGCGGCGCTCGCCCTGAGCTCGGCTAGTCGTGGAGATGTCCGAGGCCATTTCTTGGTCACTGTGGGGAATGCTGCTAGCCAAGGTTTGCTAGGTCTCTGGGGCTCCGCAGCGGGGGACTGGAGTGACCCATCTTTGATCAGTACCACGCATGTGGGGCCTGGCCTGACGACTTTCTGTTGCTGGTCGGAGAGCTGGCCGCAAGCGGTAGAAGCAGCGGGCGCCGCGCAGTACGACTGGGACTTCGCTACGGGCGGGGACGATTACAATGCTGCCAACAGCGAAGAAGGCTCGGCCCCACAGTTTTGGAGCGTGGTCGCGGGGATGGCGATGGCGATTCGGGGTACTTATGCGCCCGGTTTAGCGCCCGAGCGATGCCTCACGTGTGGCGTGGGCTGCGGCAGCATCAGCGGTGGAGACCTTGTGGTCAGCAGCAAAACAGGCAAAAGTAGCAGCAGCAGCGGCAGCAGTGGTGACGCGGCCAGTGGCGTGGAGCTGGCGCCGGCGCGGCTGCCTCTGTTGGCTTGTGGGGGCGCGTCTGGGCGGTTGCTTCTGTGGGTTGGGACCCAGTGCTCCAAAGCAGTGCGGGCGCACGGGTCGGCCGTGACCGACGTGCGGCTCGTGTCCGACCTGGACATGAAGCCCAGCGCGGTGTCCCTGCGCGCCGCAGGCACTCTGTCGGGGCCCGGTGGTAGTCGCGCCAACAGCAGCAACGCGAGAGCGGGCGTGGTAAGTGGAGGCCTGGACGGGATGGTGAAAGTGTGGGGGGTCGCGGTGACCCCAGCGCCGCTCGGCAGTGGCGGACCCGAAGACGCCAGCCTCGCGCTCATTTCGGCCTTCGATGTCGCGGCCGAGTGCGTGCCGCGGCCCGTGCGATCGGCCGTGGCGGCAGTGGCGGTCGACGCTGCGTTTACCAAGGTTGTGGTCCTGACGGCGTCTGCCGAGCTGGTGGAAGTTGTGCGCGATTCTAGGGCGACGGTGCCGCTTCTGCTCGCGCACGCGCAGACCAGGCCGCCTTTACCCGAAGGCGGCGATGCTACTACTCCTCCTTCGTCAACTTCAACATCGGCATCCACGGTGAAAAGCTGCACCCCTTGTGCGGCCCACCCGAGTGACAGCGATCTGGTTGCGACCGGTGGTGCCGACGGCACGGTGCGGCTGTGGTCGGTGAGTGGGCGCTGCCAGCTGGCGTGCTTGGAAGTGGACGGCCCCGTGAGTGCGGTCTGCTGGCGCGCGGACAGCGCGGCAGACAGCAGCAGCGGTGGGTGTGGCCTGGCGGTGTGCCTCGCACCCTCGGGGCAAGTGTGCACCATCACCGTTGATACGCGCTCGTGGGTGCTCGCCAAGACCCAAGTCGTGGTCCCCGCCATTACGCCAGTCCCCGACGCCCTGGTTGCGAGCGCCGACGGTACATTGCTGAAAGTCATCAACGAAGCGACGGCAGCAGCTGGCGACAGTGAGGGCGCCGTGCAAATTTACGAGGTGGCGTCGGGCTCGGTTGCGAGTGAGCGGGCTGCAGGCTCAGCGAATTGGCTGGTGGACACCCAACCCAAGGGAGTGGCTTCGGCGGCTAACAATGGCTGCTTGTTTTTCTTCTAGATGAGAAGAAAATTAAGATCTGGATGAGAAGAAAACATCGTTGCTAATGCAGGGGGGATAGATTGGCACCTGGGATGCAGCGCCAACTAGCTACTAACTAGCTAACCCTAACCCTACTTATTAAGTTTGGATGGCGGGGATACGGGATAATCCTTATAAAATTATAAAGGGTAGTCACGTGGTTTCCAATTTCCAATCGCGATGTATATGTATCACTGTGTATGCGGAAGATTCTTGGTTATTAAAAAAATGTTTCAAGTGGAACCTCCCCAACAAAGAGGAAATACCTCAATACTCAATTATCAATTATCCCACCACCTCCAAAGGGCAATGGCCT
>Ga0307930_1000946_pt1 | contig 23374 bp, 30 predicted proteins | sample OrgLakmetageno46_FD_203161 | JGI IMG/M metagenome (GOLD analysis project Ga0307930, IMG submission 203161) | Saline water microbial communities from Organic Lake, Antarctica - #46 | ecosystem: Environmental > Aquatic > Non-marine Saline and Alkaline > Saline | place: Antarctica: Organic Lake...
TGTGTAGCTCTCTCTCTCTTATACTCTCGCTTTCTCTATGATTATGTATACCTATAAAATAATAGGACTGGGATGGTGTCACCGGCTACGACTCGACGAAATTGCCCGTGTGCATCTACAAGGAAATGACTGCCACTTCCGCGAAGGTGTATATTTGCCTATTTTGTCTTTTCTTTCCTTTTGCTGCTTAACCTGCATGGTTCCCTTCACTGAATGTTCTCTCAACAAAGATTTTCATTTCTCATCTAAAAAGCTGTGCCCGTGTGAAACGATCACCAAAAAGGTGGTGTGCGATTTGGACAACGAGCTAGTGGCAATCACCGACGGCCTGAAGGCCAAAGGCTGGACCAACAAGGACGACTTCCACTTCCAAAAGTAAGCAAATAAACGCAACTAAGAGACACTTTTTCAGAAGGCTCTCTCCATCTCCCCCTCCCCTCAATCAGGCGCTTTTATTTTTCTTTTTATTTCTGAATGTGTGCATGGCGTTTGCTTACTGTAAACATGCCCTGGTTGTTCGTAACAACTCGCATGTCTTTTTACGACTTGCCAACAGGTGCGTCACCGAAAACTACTTGGATCAAATTACCGACTCGACGGACGTGGTAAGCACAGCATGGGATGCTTCTCTATCAGTCTAGAAAGGGCCAATCAACGATCTCTGCATGGTTGACAAGTGTGCGCTAGCATCGGAAGCTGCACCATGAGTGGCTTCATTCACCTCTCTTTGAACCTTTTTTGTTGTTGACATGTCAGGTCACGTGCATCATGACCAACAAAGCGTTTGCCAAGCACAAAATCCCGTACAAAAAGCTGCCAGATGGCACGGTGGTGCCCGTGATTGCGCACAAGTTCTTCGAGACCGACTTGCCTTTTGGCCTCGTCACTTTCAAGGTGCAAGTGGTTGTACTCGTTTGTCAACACCCAAGAAGGATTAAGCGAAGAGAGAATTAAGCGAAGAGAGAATTCGTCGCATGTTCCGCCCTTTTTAAATCTCAAACGTCATCTTTACGTTGCATCTTTTGCTGCTGTGCGAATGATTTTGTGTTGGTCTGTCGGTGCTCTTATTGATGGCAGGACATTGCGCTCTTGTGCGGAGTGCCTACGCCCCTCATCGACGCGATAATCCTCTGGAACCAGAAGCTCATCAACAAGGTTAATTGATTTATAATAGTTATAGCGCATCCTGGTTGCTGTCTTCGAATATTGCTGTGTGCGCTTTCGGTTGCTTCCCAGCCTTTCTTGCCTTTGGTGTTTTTTTTTCCCAAATCCTCTTCTTCTTTATTATCCAATAAACTAAATAGGAGTACATTGCGGCCGACGGTTCGCTGAGCGGTGCCGACATCGACGAGTGCATCGTCCCGAGCCGCATGGGGATTGACCTCGTGAACCTCAGCCGTGGCATGGGCAAGGAAGGGGGTGCGGAGTCCCCTGCCAAAAAGGCGAAGAACTAGAGGTCCATATGCGCATGCCTTGATGGCGCAGCGCGCTGGAGCGCCCTGTGCACGGCAATTCCGTTAGGGTGGAGTGCTTTTTTTAAAATTTCAGAAGCAGTTATTTACGAAGGGGAATTGATAATTGAGTTGAATTGAGTCCCGGACGTATGGACTTAAGGGGGGACCTGCCAGACCATCCGTTTTACTTCCCATCTGTTACTTAAACTTAAAGCTCCTAGATGCTTTGGTCAAATCCGCAACCTCCGACATTGGAAAATGGCGTTAAAACCAAAACCATGAATCGCATCGGAAAGTAGCTCGTCACTAGTAGCCGGGGAAGCGAGAAGTTGCGTGTCCGCAAGAAGAGTGCCATTTAGTGAGCGAGCAGAGTACAGAGAAACGTTCAACATAGGCCGAAGAACCGAAGAACTATCCGGGGTGCCGTCCGAGCCCGAGTCCGGAGAATGAGAAGGATCGAAAGAATTATTCGCAGAGGAATTCATTTAGATTACTGGGCGCCTTATACCTGTAGGAGAAGTAGAAGTGCCAGGCAATAGTGTAATAGAAATGGTTATGAACGGAAAGGGAAGCGAACTCGAACTAATACAAACCCAAATGGCACTGAAGCCAATGCTGCGGGCAGAAGTGGGAATGCGCGTGCGTTGCGCAAACAAAGCAAGTGCGGGGTGATTCAGGAGGGAGAGGGGCAATGGCCAAATTCCTCGAAAAATTTGCAAAAAGCGAGGAATTTGTGGGTGTTGCGCACTCCGCAGAACAATAAAGAGGAAGGCGCGCGAGCAAAGGAGCTCGTGACATGCGGAACACGAGGTCGGAAAGGGAAGCTCACAGCAGTGGTGACTTCAACCTCTGTAACTCCACCTTACAGGGGAGATTATTTTCTACAGTCGCGAGGATGGAGCACATGGATCCCCATGAAGGATTGAACGGCCTTTCTTACATTTCGAGACAGGCTCCGAAGGGCCAGAATTAGAATTCTGACAGTATACACATATTTCCAACTGGGAGTTCGGAATTCGGAATTCGAGAGAGGGAAATCACGAAATCATGCGAATTCACGGGAATTCCTGCATTGAGAATTCCAACAAGCCCACAGCACGACGCGACGGCACCACAACGAGGAAAACTGTTCCAACAAAAATGGCTGCAGGCTGCAGACGTCTGAATTAGCTTAGCTTAGGTCCATTGTCCTTCTCGCAGTCGAACAGGTATCTATAGCGATAGTAAAATCTACGTGCATGAATCAATGTGATGACTCATGCATGGATGGCGCGTAAAGTGTGACTATTGTCGAATTTGCACGCTCCTAGACTTGAATATAATTGTATCTGGGATAAGCGCCGTTGCCGTGGACTGAAGGTAGCGAAGTTCGCAACAACTCGTTGCTGGAACATCTGAAACACTCTAGAATACTCTGAGGAGTTCAGCTTGTCTTTAGGCTAGTCGTAGAGCCCACCATGAATGTCTTATCATACGCGTTGGTAATTTTGGGTATAACCACGAGCATTTCATCAGCAATTGAAGTCCCGTCCCTCTGGCCTCGATCGGATGGAAAAAGGTGGGCGGCCGACAACGCTAGCGTAGCCCTTTGCCTAGTAGGGCATTACCGAACTATGTTTCACCCGGCAACGATTGGAGCGCATCTAGCCGCTTTTGACCATTTACCGAATCTTGAGAGGTTTGCAGTGCTGTCTGTGGCGTCAGATTTCCACACGAAAACAGAAGTTGACGAGCGTGTGACCTCAAAAGAGTCATTTCAAAGAGAACATGCTGCAGGGTTAGCACGTTACAATTTGTCGTCGTTGCTTCTCTTGGATAACAGTCAAACGTTTGCAGCGGAGTTTTTCAGGACTGGTAATTGCAACCCAACGAATGGTAGTTGCGTGGGTTTGAATCGCGAAATTTGTGAGAAAAGATCGTGTGCGTCGGGAGGCAAGCGTCAAGTTCCGCTTTGCGACAAGAGATACATGCACATGAGGGCCAATACCAAAGAAAGCCCTGAGAATTGGGTAAGAAATACTGTGCAAGTTGTGCCTTCACCTTTTTTTCCTTAATACCTACCTTTTTGGCCATCTATTTTGTTTTTGTCTGTAGGCCGAGCAGACCTACAAATACGCCCAATGCGTGCCTATCATCAGCGAAAGAGAGAAAGCGCGTGGGCAAAAGTTTGACTGGATCATCAAGTCAAGGCCAGATTTTGTGCCTATGGGCCGTTTCCCACCGCTAGCGATGTTTTGGCACACCAATCCACTGCGCGTTTACATGTCGTGGCTCAACGACCATTGGAACCTGTGCCCCCGAGAGATGTGCGAGCGCTTACTAGTGGAGCCATCCCGGAAGCAGTTGTCGTGCGAAGCAGGGTCGGATCTCGGTTCTAGGCAAAAAGCCAAGCTGGAGTTTGCGGGCCTGGGGCCTGACTTTATAACCGAAATGTCCGTCGACTACTTGATCTTCCGGGACCGAATTCACTTCAACAACGCCAAACAATTGATTTACATCGACTGTAACTTCTGGCGCAACGTGCACACCGCCTCTTGCCAGAAACTGGCTGAGATTGTGGAGAAATCGGGCCCCAACGCCACGATGACGTGGGTGCAGCAAGGGGACCCAGAGGAGTATTTGAAAGCAGCAATGCGCATGGTGAGGGAAGTGCCGCCGAGGCCCCGCCGCATTCCCAGTGACGCGATTCTGGTGTGAGCTGGGCTTCAGTAGGTTGCGCTTAAAGCAGGTGCATCGGACACTTTCCCACTGCAGACTACAGTAGTGGACTCGTTCCTAGTTAATTGGCCTTTCCCCAGTTCCTAGCTAAGTCCCCCCTGGCCGTCCCTTACACCCTCACAATGAGGTCTGGTGCTCTTTTATTTGTATTATGGTATTCTTTTTATGTGTCCCCGATGTGTCTTTGGAAATCGGTGCGGTTCTAAATTACGAGTTCATAGTTCTATTCTATAAGGTATGAGATATGGACTTATTTGGAATATTTGAACTCGGCCATGGGTAATCGCGGTTCTCGAAGTCCCTGAGTGCTGGGGGTTTGGGGACTATGCGCGTCCCTTTAAAATCGGTATTAGCTATTAGTGAGTTGAGGTGACAGATAACTAGGTCTCCTCTTGTGATGCACTCTAATCACTATCGCTATCAGTACCATCACTCTCGTCTTCGTCGCTGTCGTCATCACCATCCTCATCATCATAATCTCCCTCGTCATCGCCGTCTTCATCTTCGCCGTCTTCTTCATCTTCCTCATCTTCATCGTCTTTTTCTTCCTCATCATCCTCCTCGTCATTCTCTTCCTCGTCATCCTCTTCCTCGTCCGGAGGCAACGAACCTTCATCGGCAGCATCGCTTACCTTGCTTGTCGCCTTTGTGTCCTTCGAGAGTGAAGGTAGTGCATCCGCTTTATCAGTTTCAGCACCAGACTCGGAATCCTCTTCTTCATCCTCGTCTTCCTCCTCTTCATCACTTGTTCCTTCCTTTTCGTCATCTTGACCCTTTGCAGCTTTCGGATCATCATCGGCTTCTTTCGCCTCATCATCATCTTGCGCATCGAGCGCAGCCTCGTACACCGTCCCATCGCCATTCTCATACTCAGTGGCTTTGTTGGTGTTCGCTTTCAGCACCCCCGTAGACAGCATGGTGTGCACTTTCCCGCCGTCGGCGAATTTGCCCTTGTCTTGGCGCTTGGCAAACGGGTCCGGTTTACTGCTCTCCCTCGCTGCGTCAAGTGGTGCCAGAGATACCATAGCGGCGACCTCTCCTTTTACTCCCAGGTCATGCAGCGTCGTAGCAAATACATCCTTCCCCGCCTTGCTGTCAGCGCCGCCTTCGCTTGCGTCAACACCGCATGCTCTCAGCACCACTCGCAGAGGGGCTCGGTCATTGGTGGTATTGGGGTCAGAGGTACTAGCGCCGTATAAGGCACGAACAGCTGCAGGTTGCTGCCGCACCCAGGTCAAGAACTCAGCCAGCGTGGTTTTACGCGCGTCGAAGTCTTGGGGAGGCAACGCTACGTCCTGGCCCCCTTTCTTGCGCGCAGGCACGCGCACCGCCACCCGGCAATGCCCATCCGCAGGTGGAGCGATCGCTGGCGCTTTCTTCACATTCGCATCTTCTGCGCCCTCAGGCAAAGACCACGCTACATCCCTTCCAGTAGCGCCACTAGTAGGATCATCTGCAGCCACGCCGGTCGCATCCCCGGCAGCAGCCGCTTTCTTGAAAAGCTCGGCTTTTGCTTTGCGCTGACGTTGCATGGTGGCACCCGGGGATGCCCAGCGGACCACCGAGTCTCGAACGAGGCTCACCTACATAGAGTCCACAATCGGACGACACAATCGCATGAGCACAAACAACGTGAAACAGGAAATCGCGTGGAAGCATGTGCACCCCGGGCTTGGACTCAGGCAAAGCAAGTTTCATCACAAAAGAGCCATTGTAATGCATTACTTGATGCAGAAATGCAAATAGAAAAGGAAAAAATAAGCTCGATGTTAGAAGCTCTCGTTCTCTAACACAATACGGTCATTTTACTAGTACAGCAATTACCGCAGCCAGGTTACGGTGCTTGATCACTAGCATAGTGCCGTCGGCGTTCGGTTTAAAACCCGCCGATTTTAAAACAGCCACAGCCGAAGGGAATGGCGCAATGTACTTGGTGTAGTATTTCGCAGAAGTGGGCACCTGAAGTTTAACAAGGATTGAACATCCAAAAGACACATGCACAACATGAGAAGTGAGCCAAGGAGGCGCTAAAGAGCAAACGAACAATAAATTCTCAAGTTCTGATCATCGTAATAAAGATAGTTTGCTCTACGAAACCGTGAAGCTTCAGAAGTCTTGCTTTTTACCTGGCGGAACTTTTCCGACCGAATGTCGTTTTCCAAGTTGCCCAAATATGCTGACAAGGCGCTTGCCACGGCCCCAACCTTCGGCACTTCCTTGCTGCCAGCGCCAGCAGCAGCCGAATCAGGCGAATCAGCAGCAGCAGGAGCAGCAGTCGCCGCTGTGGCAGCAGCAACAGCAACTTCCGTCTCGAGTTGGTTCATGTAATCGGCGGTGGAGTCTTCCAAAGATTCTTTCTTTGCAAACCCAATCGACGCAAGGCCTGCTACCCGGCCCGCCGTAGCGCTCATCGCCTTCAGTGCTGCGTCACTGTGCTGGTGCTCCTTGCCTGATCCCAAGAAAAGGCGCCAAAGCAATTTCACATACAAGCATGCGCATAGGCCATTGCACAAGGAGAGGAATTGAATGATCAATGGCATCTCAGCAAACAATTTGCATGAAGTGAGGTGTGGCATTTCAACGAAGACATCGTGAGTCTTGTTGTTGCTATCAGTTTTGTACCGGGGTCATCAGAATCAAAGCTTGTTTTGCGCGGAGGCACCGGTTTTCCATCCTGGCCCATGGGGGCGCCCACTGCCCGCAAGAAAAACGCCTGCAATTCCTCCTGGGGGGGAATCCCCACGAAAGAATCCGTAGCCAAGCCCTGCTTGAACGTAAATACCGTGGGAAACGCTTTGATTTGCAGCACGTGGGCCAACGCTTTGCACGCTTCGGCGTCAAGCTTGGCGACGCGCACACTGCCGCGGGCCTGTTATCAGAGGAGAGGAAAGGAAAAATAGGGGAACACGCGAGACTGGCCATAAGATGGAACTGTTGCACAGACAGAAATGATGATACCGTTCCGGTATTCTTCCATGTGTAAAGTTGTTTCAGGACGACATTATTCTCGCACCTGCTGGGCTACGGACTCCAGCACGGGCGCTAACGCTTTGCAGGGGCCACACCACGTGGCGTGCACGTCCACCAGCACGGGAACGGGGGAGTCAATGACCAGGTCTTGGAAGGTGGCTTCGGTCACGTTGAAGTACAAGGCCTGTGCGGAGCGAGGTAGGTTAAGTTGTGGAGCACGATAAACTCGGTTGTAATCACAGGGATATAGGAAGGAAAGGAAACCACGTGCCAAAAATGCAACAGGTAGGTGAGAGGTGAAGTAAAATCGATGTACAAAATAATAAAGTACTATGGGTCATAGGAAGTTGGGCACCCAAAAAGGCACCTTCATTTCTTCCTCGGTCGGTAACGGAGGCATTGAGCTCGTGGCATTATGGTTACTACTCGCACTCGAAGAACCGCCCTCTTTGGCGTCATTGCTCATGTTTCCAACCCCACCGTCTGTTGCGAGAGTATGCTTGTCCTTGCGAGACTCAATCTGGCTCAGCAAGTGCGCGCGCGCCTGCAGGAGCAGAAAGCAATGTCGGAGATGATGAGCTATCAAAATGGGTTCAAACAAAGGCAAGCAAAGATTGGTGTTACCATTCCTAGGAACCAAGTACCTCGTCTTCCGGCCAGCCTTTGGCCCCCATTTGAGTGACTGCTTCCTCGAGTTGCTCGGCCAGCGCTGCTGCGTCGGCCGCCAGGGCCAACCCTGCTTCCGTCACGTTGTTCATGCTCTCGCGCATAGCGTTCGCTGCAACTGTTTAGATTAAAAAATCAACAAATCAACATACAAATATGCTAGGGAAAAATCAAAATCTTGGAAGATATAAGGATACTGGGTATCTACTCTTGAGAATTTTAGCCCATTACGGTAGAATGTTTTGTGCGCGTATTTCATTGTTTTTTTACCTTCAGCGTCGTAGCCTTTCGCAGTAAGTTCAGCCAGGCCTGCGGCTTGTGTAGCAAGTAGCTCTGCTTCCTCAGCGGCTGCCAAATTAGCATGAGCAAGCTGTACGTTGCCATTGGCGTTGGCCAGTGCGTCCTTGGCTTCCTCAGCCGACCAGCCGCCGAGACGCTGTACTGCAAGCACACTTTCGTCGTTTTCGGGATCTTGCAGAGGTGGTACGATGCTATCGTCACTAGCTGCACTAGAATCAGCACCGCCGCGCGTGAGAAGCATGGTCCGGAACGTAGGCTTCGAAGACCAGCCATCAGTTGTTACTGCTCCGATTGCGTGAGAGTCAATTCGTGATGTCCATGGAGTCGAGCGGAGTGTCGTGAAGTGTCGGGCGCATGCAGCAGTAGCAAAGAGGCTACTTAAAGCCCGCTTTGCCTTCATGTGTACTGAAAGCCCTAGGACTAGTTAGTGATATACCCAGAGCCTTGATACACTAGCCGCTATAGGAGGGTCTGTAGTCCAAGCTCAAGCAATCAACCGACCGGAAAGCAAAAGCTTCAAGCAAGAGATCGCAGCTCCTCGCAGTTCTTCTCGTTGTCGTTCGTCGTTGTTGAGTCGTTTATGTACACTGTGCCGCAGAACAACAGAACACGGCTCTCTGTTGAGCCCAATAAATTCAGCAAATCAGAGATAGAAGCGCACTTTTTCCACAACGAGAGCTCAACACACAGATCGCACCATATCACCATAACACCATAACCCTCATCATCTCTCGTCCCGGTGTGTTCGGCTCTGGGCTCCCCTACTAGCTCCCAGCCTCCCTAGCACAACAACTTCGGCTCGCGGTCCATAGAGCGGTTTTCGGTACCTCAAAATTCCTGGATAACACTAGTCCATTGTACCAGAATAATAGTAAGGTCTTCACCTCTGAGTCCTTGCACTCATCATGCCGACGCTAGCTCACGATATGGTTGAGCCAGCCGATCTTGAGCTTTCACGCTTTGACAAAGACCTCCAAGACTTCTTGTACGACAGCTGTCTAACGCATAAAACAGAGGAGTTCTACACGCAGCTGCACGTAGTATCTATGCAGGTAATGCTTAACAGGATCCTTCAACCATCCACTCCCGCTGATTGTACATCAGCAAGTTATAACATGGGCCTCATTAGAATTTCTGCATTTGCTTCACGCGGTTTTGATTCTCCCATTGACGTCCCTCGCTCCCTCCCTTCTTTCTTGGCACATACTACAGGATTTGGCGCTCTTGACGGATGAAGAACTTCGTGGCGTAATTACGGGTCAAGAGCTCGCCTACTTCAAAGAGATGCTTACAGCCAAAAAGGTTTGAGCCTGTATTGCAAATGTTAAACAGCTCGCCTTCGCTGTAGTGAGCCATTCTGTGTATCTTTCTCCTTGCAAATCGGCCCGTAATTAAGTTGTCAATCAATGTATAACGAATTTGTATGTCTCTCATAGCCCATCGGTAAATTGCTTCTTTCTTGTACTTCATTTTTCCCCTCCTAGATAACCCGGATTCCTCCGAAAGCGCTCGTCGGCAAATGGCTGGACGTGGAAGGCTTCGGCCCTTGCCAATGTACCGCTTACCACAAGGTGCAAAAGATGTGCAGCCTTCTCATCTGCTCTCGTATTCCGCTTTCCATTGACTTTGTCGTTTGATTTTCTGATTGCTTGTTTTATCTGCACCGCCTGTCATTCTTCACGCCCACTGGTTTAACGTCCCTTTGGTAGCGCTTTGACTGCATGCTATGCTTATTAGTTCTCATCCTGTACCTCTCTGTTTCTTTTCTTTTCTGAATGTGGATGTGTCCCATTGGTAATGTGTAACTAGGTCACCAACTCGCTCCTGTACGACAGCCACCACATGGTGCAGCCGTGCAACAATGGAGCAGCTGGGTCTTCTGACCCCAATGAGTCAACTGCACATGACTCTGCAAAGCCTCAGAAGGTGCTCCTTCGCCGCCGAAAACTCATGCGCTGGAACGGTGCGAACTTAGGAAAAAGATAAGAAAAGTGCACGCCCTTTCAATGCGCGTTTGCACGCATGAGGGCACATCAAAAAATAATTGAAGGTTTACAATTTGTTGGTGTTGACGGGGCCGTAATCTTTTGCACGATTGTCTGTCTGTCTATCTACTGCCTATGATCTACGTGCCTTCGTCCTTGCTTGCTCTCTACAGGGGGATTGCGGTTTAACGTGTTGGACGGCGAGCCCACGCCGCAGATCGTGCGGGAGAGCGTGAACAACGAGCGCGCGTTTGCCAAGTCGGTGGCCTACCACGACCAACTCCTGCAGAAACAGCTCAACGACGCGAAAAATGCGCCAAATGGTCAAGCCACAGGGGCAACTTCCAGCACCGCTCCCAGTGATGACGATGACCCCCCACCGCCGTACACCCCCTCGGAATCGACAACCGCCGCTCCTACAGGTGGTGATGCTGGCTCAGACCCAGCCGCTGGCGTGGCATCCCTTTCGCTCAATCCGGCTGCCGCGGCACCATCGTCCTCATCGCCGCCTCCGGTGCCCATGCCCATGGCGCCGGGCATGCCTTCGTGGGGAACACCGTCCACCGGTGGTAACAGCGCCGCTACCAATAATAGCGCAGACAACGACAACAGTAAAAGTGGCAACAACGACATCAACAACAGTGGTGGTGCTGCCGCCGTTGAGGGCAGCAGCAGTGGTGCAACGCCTGCAGTGAATTCAACGGAGTCACGGGAGAAGAGCTTTTTCGAGCAGCGGGCTCAGGAAAGCGCGAAAGCAAGGGAAGCTGAGCTCGCGAAACTGTCGCCGGAAGCGAGGGTGCGGATGCTGGCGGAAGAGGCGGAGGTGAGACATGGCTATTTGCACTCTTACAGGAGGTTGAGTTGTAGACTGCTTGGCTGAGAGGGGGGCATAATGTAGTTTCTAAACAGTGAACTGCGTAAAATTTGGTCTATGTTTATGCTAATCGAATGCCCATTGCTTCAACGCTTTTCTTCTTTATGACAGGCCAAGAAACACGACGACGCGAAGAGCCGCCACCACTTGAAAACCACGCGGGCCTACAAGCCCGTCAACCCGCTAGCCCTTTCCACGAAAGGAGGGCGCGGCGGCGGCGGTCGCGGCGGCGGTGCTGGGAAAAGGCCTTCGAGGCTTACAGGCATTGGTGCGCCCGCTCCCGGTACTGCCGATGACGCTGCCGTGGCGGCGCCTCCTGAAGACGCAGAAGTAGTTGCGCTGGACACCGCGAATTCCGCCAAACCTCCAGCTGCTGGCGACGCTTCGGGCGACTACCGAAGAAGCAAGGAAAAAAGTGAGACAGAAGTCCACGTGTTGTACGCATTGTTGGCGCAGGTTGAGGGGAGTGGGGAGGGGAGTGCAGTATAAGCAAATGCTTTGACGAGGATGGCATTGCAGTGCAGGAGCAAATATGGCTCCTACTGGCCACTCAAATCCCGAATAACCTGTTTGACCATGTGTCCTTTGGCGAAATTGCTGGCTTAAGAGTAAAGGCCAACGGCCGATCGCCTTTCTTGCACAAAGCCTCACGTCACACCAAGTGCCAAGCTTAGTGATGCCGTTTTTTTTTAATGCCAATACCACATTTATGTTATATGCGTAATGGATTCGGGATTACGGGGCATGGGCATAGTAGCTAAGTTGCGCATTTTTTATCTAGAAGCCACTGCATAAGTAGTATGCACTAGTGCAGTGGCTATATATATAAAGCTACTGGGCTATTGGAGAGAATAAATGCTACTATCCACACTTCTATTTCAATGTGCAACCCTTAAGATAAAATCGTGAAGTAAAACACTCGCAGCGCGATTTTGATTGAAAGTGAAAGCCAATGGAAGCGACAAGCCCGTTGCCTTGACTTTGAGTCAAGGCGCCCGTGTGTAAACTTTGCGAAGCACACGCCGAAATCGTAAACCCTTTTTAGAAGTGCCCCCCTCAGCCTTCCTCAGCTCCTGCGGCCAATGAGGCTCCTCAAGCCATTGCCCGTCGCCCATAGGCGTGCCCCAACGGCCACGAGGATCGCTGCTAGCGCCGTGGGAACCTTGGCGGGTGGAGCAATGCGAACCACCGCGCCTGTAGCGTCGGTGAGGGCAGCGGGGGTTGCCGCCCCCGCAGCCAGCGCAGCTGCTGTGTAAATGGCCAAGCCCACCGTGACGCAAAGCGGGCCCAGGGGCTGCGCTTTCGCTTTCAGCAAGAGTTTGTTCAGGAGGCCGTTCGGCCCAGGGCTATTGTTGTTGCCGCCGGGAACGCTCACGGAGACCGACGGCCCACGTGCACCCGATGCAGATGCCGGTAAAGGCGATGGTGCAAACGCTTTGGCCCACCGTTGCCGCGGTTTCCCGTATTTTTGCATGGTGGCCCCTAGAGCAGACTTAAACGGTTGCTTCGCGGGCGGAGGCGCGCCAGTGGCCGACGCGGGGCGCACCACCGCAGGCTCCGAGGAGGAGGAGGAGGAGGAGGAGGCAGCCCCAGCTCCAGCGGCAGTGGCAGCAGCCTTGGCAGCTTCTTCAGCAGCTTGGGCCGCCGCTAGTTCCGCTGCGGCCTGCTTCGCAGCTCGCGTCGCAGCTTCGTCACTGCCAGCTTGCACTTGCTTCTGGGCTAGCTGGACTTGTTGCGCTTTCTTGGCCTTCTCCGCTTCTGCTGCTTCTGCGACGAGGGCTTTGGCCGCCTTGGTCTTCGCCCTTTGTTCCGCTACGAGCTGAGCTTCCGCAGCAGCAAAATCAGCAGCCGCCTTCTTCTCCTCAGCAACCTTTGCCTCTTCTGCTGCCTTCTTCTCTTCAGCGGCCTTCTTCTCAGCAGCAACAGCAGCTGCCTCTGTGGCAGCTTTCTCTTCTGCAGCCTTCTTCTCAGCAGCAGCCTTCTCAGCAGCAACCTTTGCCTCTGCAGCAGCCTTCTCTTCTGCAGCCTTCTTCTCAGCAGCAGCCTTCTCTTCTGCGGCCTTCTTCTCAGCAGCGGCCTTCTCTTCTGCAGCCTTTGTCTCAGCAGCAACCTTTGCCCCGGCAGCAGCCTTCTCTTCTGCGGCCTTCTTCTCAGCAGCAGCCTTTGCCTCAGTAGCAGCCTTCTCTTCTGCAGCCTTCTTCTCAGCAGCAGCCTTTGCCTCAGCAGCAGCCTTCTTTTCTGCGGCCTTCTTCTCGACGGCTGCCTTTCCTGCTACGCTCTTCGATTCCTCAGCGGCCTTCTTCTTCTCAGCTGCTGCCCTAATCTCTGCAGCCTTCTTTTCCGTAGCAGCCCTTACCTCTTCGACCCACTTCTCCACAGCAGCCTTCGATTCCTCTACGGCCTTCTTCTCCGCAACAATCTTTGCATTTTCCGCAGTACGTTTGGCCTCGACAGCTGCCTTTGCCTCAGTTTCTTTCTTGGTATCATCTAACACCTTTACTTCTGCTGCAGCCTTCGCACTCGCTACCGCTTTGGCTTCTGCCTCCTCCACCGCTGCCGCTGATGCCTTTGCTGCAGCTGCAGCTTTCGCTAGAGACTCTGGCGAGTCTTCTACTTCCTCAACCCACGCGTTCAAGATGTCGGGAGGCGCCATGAGGTAGTCAGCTGCGCGCGTGACGTCCTCTGAACGGCCCGATGATGCTGAAGATGGGCGGTCATGGCGTTTAACCGTCATGGAAGGCAAAATGAAGGCTTGCGATGGCTGCCCCATCAAAGCTAACGCAAGAATCAACATTTGAGCAGTACGCATCCTTGATGTCGAGGGATTGTGGATTGTTGGGCTGAACAACCTACAACTGCCTACAAGTAGTTTAGTTCTGGGCTTGATGTTGTTGTCCGTCCCGTGGTGCTGATGGTTTTGATTGTCCACGTGGAATGATAAATGACAAACATCCCTGTAATGCAAACAACTTCTTGAGATTTCTTCATGATGTCCTTCAGCTTCCTTGCTTCAGCTGAAGCGAAGGTTGAGAGTTGAGAGCGCCACGCCCTAAGCGTTCTAAGCAGGGGTGTCTTTCGTGGACAAAAGCGGCGAAACAATCGGCGCGCTTCGTTGCTCATCTCCTTGCACAAATCCTTGATCTCCTGTCGCCGTTGTCAGCAAACCCTGGCACGTGCATTTGAGCGACTCCTACAAAAAGAAATGAGCCGTGTGGCTCCAGCCCCGGACGACTTTGATGACCGGATTGCAGCACTAGAGAGAGAAAAGGCTACAGCAGTATCGCGTGAGGACTATGGCCAAGCGCATAGCCTCAAAGGTCAAATTGAGGCGCTGAAGGTGGAACGCAGTGAGGCGAGAGCACCTACCACTCGGCGGCTTGCTGAGCTCCAACAGCAGAAAGCTGACGCAGTACGTTAAACCCCATCACTTAAATGAAGTCAGGTTCAACTACTTGTTTGTTCAAGTTTGGAGAAAAAAATTGATGCATTGAGATTATACTATTGTACCCGTGTACATGCTTGCGTGTTGAGCCTGCGCTAGGGTTCGAAAAGATATGCTCATAACGGTTTCTTGATCGGTGAGCCTTATGTACATTTTCTTACGCTGCCTGCATGGCACATTGTACCAGGTAGCATTGGAAGATTACGAGCGCGCGCAGCAACTCCAGGCAGAGATCTCTAGCTTGCAAGGCGGTTTCTCAGAGGGGCGACACACCACCACTGCCACTACTGTACCCGTTGCAGTAGGTGTACCCGTCGAGAACGGCCGCCCCTCAGCAGCAGTTGGCTCTTCTGTTTCAGGAGGTTCAGCAAACAATGGTAGCGGTGGCTGCGCTTGCTGCGGCGTCCCATGCTGCGCAGGCTGCAATCAGGGCGCCCAGCGCCGTCGCCGTCAAATGGCAACCCAATCCTCCTCGGTAGACGGCGCGGCCAACGGAGTGCAACCGCTCGACCAACTGCCGTTGCCCGTGGCTACAGTGGCCACGCCCCAGCCAGGCGTGTCGAGTGCGTCACTGAAAGCGGGAGAAGCATTAGCGCTGCCATTGGACGCTATCCACGTGGTATCGCGCGTGTTCCTGGGAGTAGGGTGGCGGGCTGAATCCGCGGCTGGAGATGAGAATGTTGGTGCCATTGACGTTGATTGCCTTGCGGCGCCTTACGCTCAGGTATGTACTTTGGGTCTCAACAACGATGGGCATTTTTTTTTCCATTTTCTGGTCATTTGCTACATGCTCATTGACCATGTTGCAGTTTTGGCCAAGGCAAAGCTTGTTTTTCCTTCTTTATTTATTTCTTATTCATTTGATTTGTTCCTTTGACACTTTGAGCGGCTGTGCGTGCTTTTGTTTTTTTAAATTAGGGCGTGCGGGGCCAAGCCGATACTGTTTGGTACGGCAATTTGATGTCTTCTGAGCGACCTTCAGTGAGCGTGCGTCACACGGGAGACATCCGAGCCGGCCAGAGCAGCGGCAGTGGCAGTAGCGGGAATGGCGGAGCAGAACTTGAGGATCTCGAGCGCATTTACGTAGACCTCAGCTCATTACCGAAGCAGTAAGGCTCTAAACCTGTTTTGCGCGTGTGTGTTCCTGTGTGCGCGCTACTAGCATTCTCTGTAGAAAGTGAATCTATACCCGAAATAGGATACCCGCTGATCTGCTCAAACTTATTTTTGTGTATTTTCCTTGGATGGAAAGAAACAGGAATGTTATCTTCTCTCTCCTTTGGCTTTTCAATCCTATCCCGAATCTATTGTTATGTTCTCTTACCGCCGCCAACTGCACTTAATTTACTTCCTTCCTTTCGATTCGCTTTATCAAGGTACGATTGCGTGGCACTAGAAGCTAGCACCTTCAATCGTCCAAGCTTTGCTTCCCTCAGCGAGTGTTACATTCGATTAGTCAACGCTGACACCAACCAGGTTTGGATCTTTGTACGTATGATCCTTCTGAATTACACAAGAAAATGCTCTCAAAATAGTTCTTTTATGGATCCAGGTCAGGAATTCACTTTTTATCTCATCTGAAGCAAAGTTACAGTCTCATCCTTCTTTTCTTTGTTCTCTTTCTCACGAACACCTTGATGTGTTTGCGGGGTACTTCGATCAACATTCACTCGCTAGGAGCTCATGCGTTGTTCGATCCAAGGGCCCGAAGCCAAACGGTTCCTGCACAGCAAGCACTTGCTGCTCGCCAAGCTCTTTCGAGGCACCGACCGGTGGACGGTGCACGCTGCTTTGGAAGCGAGAGACAAGAGCGTGCGAGAACCAGGATTGAACCCCGATCATGACCCAAACGACCCAGCAGTAGCTCAACAAGTCCGCGTGAGTGGCTAAATATTCCCGCCAACACGCAACCTCCTGATCTGCACATGTTGCCGAATTATTTCAAAGCAGTCTTGAGCTTTCAATGACGTGTGTTGCACAAGCTAAATCGGCTTCTAAGAATTACGGATGGATTCAAAGAAAACGAGTGATACCGAAGATAGTAGCGTTTTTATGATGTGTGAACTTTTTTTTTTCACAATTCTTTATTTCTATCTTCAAAAGGTTGAGTCTGAATTTATTCCACCCGTTGGTCTCGCACCGGAGCCTACCAACCCCAACATGGATGGAGTCCAGGCTCTTACCATCGATCGTGGCGACGACAACGACGCGAAGAAACGTCGAGCAAAACGGCCCGAGAATACTTATTTGGTATGTGCCTGCTCACTTTTAATGGTTTAAACATTTTGTTTTTTTGGGGGGGTAGGTGCTCACAACTATTCACTAGTATAACCCTTAGAGCACGTATTTTTGAAAAGTTTGTCTGAGTATCTTGTTCTTTTCCTCTTCTTCCTGTCTCTCAGAGCCCCTGCCCACTCTGCAATGCGTTGTCTACTTACTTTTTCTATGCTGCCTCTGTACGATTGTAGGTGGGTGGGCTAGCCGTCGCTACCGCTGCCGGAATCGCGGCCTCGATTGCTTTGTTTCACGCCAATTCAAGCCTCACTCCCGATAGCTTGGCTGCGACTAACTTCGAAAGTGGAGTCGATTTCAGCCATTTAGTGGGCAGTTTAGAGTGGCAGGGCACCTGCGGCTACATTTGCGCGGACTTAGGCTGCCGTGGGATTTGTGGGTTCTTGCCTGCTTGCGACGGCTTGTGTTGCGGTCTCGGGGATGGGAACTGCTCGCCTCTTGGGTGTGTGGATGGGTTTGCAAGTTGCGCAGACGGAGCCGCTGCTGCCTGCGTGGTCGGCGCTGAAGACTGCCTCGGTAACTGCGTAGCCTTCCTTGGTGGCGCCTTGGAAAACATTGGCAATGGTTGCCCCTGTGGGCCCAGCGACTGCCCGATCAACCCAAATGAAGCCGTGGGCGCGTGCGGAGAGGTTTGTGGGAGCTGTGGTGGCGCCTGTAGTGCTGTTGTAGGGGTAGCACAGGAGTGCGGTGGCGCTTTAGGCGACTGCGGTGGTGCTGTTGTGGGCGTGTGTACGTCATGCGGGCCTGCTGTGGTAGGCGGCTGCGGCCAGGCACTCAGTGGCATTGGCGACTGCTTGAGTGGCGGAGGTGCCGCGATAGAAGCCATTGGAAAGAGCTGCGGTGGCTGTGAAATTATTTTGAAGGAGCTCGCTGGTATTGTTGAGTCGTTACTCTAGCTCCTACCGATTTTGGATATGAGCATACACATAATGAACTAGTCATAGAATCCAAGTAGCAAGCAACACAAAACAAATTTAGCGGTTCAGAAGCATTGTGTTGTGTTCCAATACTTGTATTGCCTAAGAATTTACCAACTTCAACTTCAGAACCACCAAAAGCCACCAATAATATGTTTGGTGAGTGTGTCGGCATAAACGCGGGATTATAGCAAAGCCAAGCACCGAGCACCAACCAATTGGATATGCACGCGTTTATGGAAGTGTAGCAAGATGTGGGTGGCAAAAACTTTCAGCTTTCAGTTGTCATGGCTGGCAGATAACTTTACACTTTCCTTGCACTTCCCTTTTCCCTCTCTTGACACGCATATAGATATAGCACACCCCTTCTCTAGTTCTGTGGTGAATTGGGGGTGAATGCGTTAATCGTGCCCACTGCTCCCGTAAGAAGTCTCAGCAGCAGTACTTTGAGTAGTTGGTCTTGAAGTAGGAATAGGAGGAATGAAGTCCAAAAGAGGTGATTCCTCTGCAGCGCGCCGACTGCTGCCTACATTCTCTATTGGCTGCCATCCAAGTGGCACGAAAACATCCCGGCGAAGGGGTGGCGTCGCTCGATTGCCCCTTGATGCAGGCGAGCTACCACGCACGGCAGGGAGCTTGCACAGTGGGCAAGTTCCGTTGAACTTTGTGAGCCATTCGCGGGAGCAGTCTCCATGGAAGACGTGGCCACACGGGAGAAGAGCAAGGCGAGGCGGGCAATTGCTCTTATTGCGAGCATCGGCACTCTTTGCGACTGATTGAGGTGGTATCGAAGAAGGACAACCAAAGTCAATCTGGTCCAGGCAAATGGCGCACAATGCGTTCTGAGACGAAAAACGGACTCCATCGAGACGACGAGGAGATAACACTTCGAGATCTTTTGCCTCAGGCAAAGTCAGCGTCCCTTGACCCATAGGACCTCGGGTACCGAAGTACCGAAGGCTTCTTGATGTTGAAACCCATTGGCGACGAGCCTCGGAATGAGTCCTTCTTCCTCGAACTTCAAAAAGTGGCAATGCTGTTATTGCGACGATTGACCCCAAGGCAAGTGCCATGCCAAGAGCTCCTAGGACAACCTGCCATATATGATAGCATGGATAGATCTCATGGGCAAGTGTGAATATCGGTTGAGGCAACTCGAAAGCAGAAGTTCATGCTACTACTTACCAGCGCTGCAACTCCTGGATCATTGAAGTTTGCTGGATGCACTGTTGCGTAAAGTGATACCGTCGGATACCCACCAGGAGGCTGCGGCCCTTGCGGGGAATCTGCTTGATTGGCACTTGCAAATGCAGTTGATCGCAAGTTTGGTGGTTGTTCATGGGAATCAATGGCAGAAGAGTCAGCTTCCGCTGCATAAGCTCCTTCAGACAAAGTCTGTACTGCTGGTGGACGGTTCAATAACTTCACCATTATTTGGCCATCGAGGGCACTTGTAAACACGCTTGGAATAATGATATCACTGACATCTTCGCCTTCTTCCGTTGTCATCCGATACATCCAGCGTTGTCTTCTAGCAGGGCCAAGAGTATTGTGGCGATTGTTGTAAACCACTACTGCTCCGTAACCAGCCGCCTGAGCAATTCTTACTTTATCTACAAAGGTACACGTACGTTCTTCTTTTCCAGGGCCAACTTGGAAGGTTCCGCCTCGTGAGACCAAAAGAATTGGAAGCTCCCATGGTGGCCACTCGAATCGCACTGCATCCTCCGAGAAATTCACCTCGGATACTGGATCATTGGATTCTCCGCTTGCTCTGGTAATGTTATCGAGGCTACAAGCATATATGTCTGGCTTCGCAAGTATAAGGCGGCCACGAATACCCAGGGCTGGCAATGGAGGACCGAAAGTCGAAGCTCGATGAGCAAACTCTTTCTTATGCGGACTACTGCTTACAATAATATGGCCGGTTTGATCGTGCACAAATGCTTGTATCCAAAGAACTATGAGGCAAGTGCAAGCTGCAGCTGTAGCAAGATAGCCAAAAGCTTGGACAGCTGAATGGTCACGTGCAACCGATCTAGTTCCCTGCCAAACACACAAAGCAGCCAACGGGGTGAATAATTTGAGAACAATTTTGATAATATACGTGAATGTATCAGTTTGCACACTGACATTGTTTGGAAGATCCTCATCATCTGGAAAACTGCCTAAAATCCCTAATCCTGACATGATGTATTGAAGGCTGGATCAGGGATAGATTTGGCCCATATTCTTTAAACGATTCCAAATACCTATGATAGGATGCGACTCCACTGCGAGTATTTCCGAATGCCTAAGCAAATGAATGCCTTGGAATTGGTGGTACATAAAATCAAAGGATATCTTGACCAGCAAATGGTACGATGGATTTACATGTGTTTTTGTATTACGCGATCAGGCAGAAGAACAGAAATACTACGCAATATATGGAATTGACATCATGCTGTTCATTCCTCTAATTACTACTACAGTGGTAGCGCAGGTAATTATGTCTAATAGACACGTGGAAAGTTTCATTTTTTGGGATCTATGAAACATTAGTTTACTTATATGTACTCGAACTGCATGTTAAGAAGGGGGCCTTATCGAACGTGCATCAATTTTGACGTGAACCCATATCACGACGTTGCAACCTACACATTTGCGCGCTTTCAAAAATGTTTTGCCCTATTTAGTAGAGCAAAAGTCGTTTTGAATTGCTGTTCTTGCATGTGGGCCTAGATTTCAGACAAACTTACAAAGCCAGGTTCAAGTATTCGCTTCCACGCAAATGGGGTCACAGAATTGCTCTGAGATGGGCGAGGCTCTTCTTCTTCTGGGTCACGCAACTGCTGTTAGACCACTGATTCCGGCCCTTCGGGGCCCATGTCAAATGCCAGCACTATAGTCACAGTTCTTGTAATACTGAACTACTTTTTGAATACTTCCCATAGCGCTGGGAAATCGGTGAAGCACACAACAACCGAATACTGTGACCTCCAGAAAATCTTGCCATAATCAAAATTTAGGCTCAACCTGCTATCTTTACTTCAGCCTGCCCTTCAAAACTTCGGCTATCTTTACTTCAGCCTGCCTTTCGCAACTTCCTTACATGGCGACCAGCAACCAGCGCTTCAGATTAGCTGATGTATGCTTTAGAAATACAGGCACACATGTGCCACATGTCCTACTTTAGAGGGAACTCGGCTGGAAATCCTTTCTATTAAATGGAATATTGTTCGTGGTTCGTTCGTGGTGGTCGTCGTTTTTTATACTTACAGTACTGTTGTACAGATTTGTTGTACATACATGTGCAGATGTGCAGTAAACAAAACACCAGGCGGACCACGGGCACAAGAAGGGACACGCACCACGGACAATACAAGGGCACTCATCCACGGGCATCTCAAGGCCGCGCACTGAGGTGCTAAGAAGAAATACCTACAGCTCTGCAGCAAACACATTGCTCCGAAACCATGCATCGCATGGGCACCTGAACTTGTATTATATAGACATAATGCACGCGCGTGCACTTCTGCTCGGATAATTTGTTCCTGTGCTAACTGGGTCTTTGTTTTTGCTCAGTTCACTACAGCAATGCGCGATATTCCTAGAGTCAAGCGCGTAGCTTCATCCTAGATTAGTGCCCGAATAGCTTATTGAGAGTCCCACCCTAACTGTATTCACTCTACAGAGAGACTTCTGTGTTTTTTGTTGTGTCAACGAAAGCCACGAAATGACGTCACCAGCAGCCTCCAGCTAATTACGTCTGTGTTTGAGCTGCTGTTGGCTAACACGTTGTAGTAGCACTTCACCTTGAATTAGAAGCTAGCATACTCTTACATTGTTTTTCTGAGATGATGGCTTCGTTAAGGTTTTGCATGCTAGCCACTCTTCTGGGTATCGGACAAGGATTCCTATCTCCGATGGCAGCCAGCCCGTCTCGATGGACACCCGTCAAGGTGAACCAACTACAGTAACTAAATTACTGTGCGTAATCTCTCAGTAAATAGTTAAAGCTAGGAAGATTACAATGATTGAATAGTGGGCAATCTATTCATAAATTCATCGTATCAACTCTGTTATTTATTTTTTGTTTCTGAATGTATTTTGCGATTCGAAATGGGCGCGGGTTACGGCGTCATATTCTCACCATAATGCAGGCCTCTCCAGACTTCATTGACCCCCTAGCTGCGAGGACTGCAAACTTTGGAGACCCGGGCCACTTCTACTGGGGAGTCGAGGTGGGGTAAAGATTAATGTGTGGTCGCTGTGCCCTCTTGCTAATGTGCAGCAGTGTTCATGCTGCTTAACTGCTTTCACTACCACATTCGTCTAAGCATGCACAGAGTTCCTTGCTCTTTGCTCATTCGAACTTCGTACTCTTCTTTCGATCCTTTTTTAATATCTCTTCATTTGAATGTATTTGCTATCTTTGTATTCTTGGTTCGCAACAGGACTACACCAAGCTGTACGGCAAGCCTCCTGACATGGCACCTGGCGTCTACGAAGTCATTTTGGACAAACCGCTCGGCATCGTGTTCGAAGAGGTTTCCTGCGCATTTTGAAATCAGCCACTGCGCTCTTGACTTTTTTTCTCTTGGCTGGTATCAGCTAGATCAACTTTTGGGCTCTCGTTATTCATGGCTCACTCCCACTCCCTCTTTCTTTTTTTTCTTCCTATTACCTTTTTCTGTTGGTTTGTCCAGTGCGTGGGTGGTCTCGCGAAAGGCGTGCGTGTAGCTGAGCTGGTCGAGGGCGGCAACGCAGCTACATGTGGCACGGCCATTGGCGCCGGAGACGAGCTGGTGGCTGTCACCGCTGTGAGGGTGGGTGGGTTGAGAGAGGAATGGCAGGCGAAGTCAGAGAAATTGGGGGCGTGAGTGTAGGGGAGGGGGCTCTGCTTCTTTTCGTTTACAGTTCTTTACCAATGCACTCTCCGCACGACCAACCATAAATATTCTTATTTTGCTTTTGCTCCACTTCTCTGATTCATTCTAACCCTCCTTTCCTCCCTCTGCACCAACTAAAGGTGGTAGGCGCGAAGCACGAACGGCAACTGATTGGCGCTCAGGACCTCGACTTCGATACGGTATTGACACACCTGAGAAAATAGTGTATGAAATTGCCTTGTTTATGAACTGCTCACATGAAAAACAACTTCGAGTGACTTAATAAAAGGAATCGCCAAATGTATCTTTGCACTTTGCTGTATGATAATATACCATTTGTGTTATGAAGGTGATGTCCGCCATTGGCTCCAACACTGAGAAGTGGGGCTGCAACGATGTGGTCCTGCAACTCAAGAAGGCTGCTGCCACGGAAGAAGCGGCTTAAGTGAAAGAGGTTGCGGCTGCTGAGGCTGAACTTAAATGAAGTCTTGTTAAAGTATAGTCGCATCTTTTTATTTGCTGCCCTATCGAAATGAAGAAACAAGGAACTTGATAATTGATAGGCATGCGCTTCTTGAATTGTTTTAAGGTGCATGTTAAGCCAGTTCTTCAATTATAAGTTCAAAAAATCCTGCATCGATTAATATCCCAATCCAGTAGTTGAAAATAATAAAGAAGCAGATTTCGGAAATGGTTGTTCTCCTATTTCTGATAAAGATAAGGGGCCATGTTGGTGTCGGTATTTCGTATTTGTCGAAGTACGAACTCGAACTCGAACTAATACAAACCCAAATGGCACAGAAGCCAATGCTGCGGGCAGAAGTGGGAATGCGCGTGCGTTGCGCAAACAAAGCAAGTGCGGAATGATTCAGGAGGGAGAGGGGC
>Ga0307930_1000953_pt1 | contig 23313 bp, 18 predicted proteins | sample OrgLakmetageno46_FD_203161 | JGI IMG/M metagenome (GOLD analysis project Ga0307930, IMG submission 203161) | Saline water microbial communities from Organic Lake, Antarctica - #46 | ecosystem: Environmental > Aquatic > Non-marine Saline and Alkaline > Saline | place: Antarctica: Organic Lake...
CATATGAAAGAACACGTATCTTTACCTCAGTACCCCCAAGAGGGTTTAGGGCAGTTAGGGGACTTTTCATAATCGGGGGGACTTGGGGGACTTTTGAGTGAAAAATAATGATTTGCCTTGGGACTTTTTATAATAAACTTGTTTATAAATCGCCAAGGTTCTCTGGCGTTTCGGGGGTCAAAAGTCCCCCAAGTCCCCCCAGCGTTTTGACCCTCAAAATGAGATAGGGTGTGTTGCTGAGTGCGCCAAAGCGTACTATGCCAGCAAGCAGTAAGGTGCGGAGCGACAACCTCAACCGCACAGCTGAAGAAGCGGCGCGGGCTGCGTAAGGCAGCTGTGCCGGCGAGGCGCCAGGAACTGAGTTAGGCGCCGAGCCAAGACTACTTCCACTCCCAACTGCTGTGGGAGGGAAATTCTGTCTGGGAATCGGAACAACCAGAAATCGGAGTGAATTCCTCCAGAGCTACCAAGCGATCTTACAACTTGTTTTGTAAGTTGTGAAGCTCTTGCTCCCGAGCAAGAATGTGCGCTACTTCGGTTGCTCTGGCTGGTTCACGTCCCTTCAAAAAAAAATTTTCTTACAAGTGCAGCACCGGTTCGACTACTTGGTGACGAGATTGACTAATGATGGTCACATCCATATGAAACTACAAGTGTCTTTACCTCAACACACCCAAGAGGGTTTAGGGCGGTTAGGGGACTTTTCATAATCGGGGGGACTTGGGGGACTTTTGAGCGAAAAAATATGATTTGCCTTGGTCGTTTTTAAAATAAAGTTGTTTGAAAAAGTCCCAAGGTTCTCCAGCGTTTTGACCCTCAAAAGTCCCCCAAGTCCCCCCAGTAAGATTTCAACCTTTTTCACATTATCATAAATATTTACATCTATATTGGATATAAATAATAACATCAATGAATTAAAAACTTATTGGGGCAAGACGCATGCTGAGTTCGCGACCTTACTTAAAATGCTTACCTATTGGTTATGAGTTCGTTATGGTTAGTTATGTTTGCGTGTGAGATTTCTTTGATTCTCCTCTGTATTTTTGAGACCATCTATGCTGTGCTTCTGCTAAGGGCTGGGTGTGTCGTAGTCCACCTATGCGACCATTACTATTTGCAAGGGCATGAAATCGGGAAACGGGTGTTGAAATATTATAGTCCGTATTATATTCGATACGGTAATTTTCGTTGTGCTTCACACTTCACACCTCTTTGAAAGAGGCTCTTTCCTTCCAAAAGATGGAAAGATGCTACAGACAGACGACTATAGTGCTACTAATTTACAGTACACTGCGTTAGTATTTATAGTCCGTCTCGAAGCCCTGTTCAATTTTGCATTTGCTCTTGTGTCACTCCTGGCACTCTTGAGTGCGCTTTATCTAACACGGCGAGCACCTTGAATCGGTCCCAAAATGTTCTCATATCATTAGTAGTGCTAAGACTTTCTTCTTACAGTAAAAAATATGGACGCACACACTTACCGCCCTCACAAAGACGGCAGCAATGAATTAACGGGTGACGACCCAGCGTCGGCTTACCGACGGCTAAAAACATTAGGGAAGGGTGCATATGGCGAAGCAGTTCTAGTGGTACGTCGGTCAGATAGCGCTAAATTCGTCATCAAAGAAGTGCAGGCAGGGCACATGTCTGACGAAGAGTTAGCGAAAGCCCAGCAAGAAGCAAACGTGCTGCGGCGGCTGTCGCACAGCAACATCATTGGGTGTGCAGATGCATTTTTATCGGGTGGTCGAAGCGGCGTGTTTTGCATCGTCACTGAGTTTGCGGACCGCGGGGACCTCTCAGAGTACATCAAGGAGCGTAAATCCTCAGGCCGGGGTTACTTTCCTGAAGGCGAAGTCCTAGCCCTATTTGCACAGCTCTGCCGCGCCTTGCGCCACGTCCACGGCATCAATATTTTGCACCGCGATTTGAAGTCTCAAAACGTGTTTTTGGCGTCGGCTCCTAGCGGGGCAGTAGCGGTGAAGCTCGGGGATTTTGGGATTGCGAAAGTGATGAGCGGCACTGGGAGCTTGGCTGAAACCCAAATTGGCACCCCTTACTACTTGTCACCTGAAATTTACGAAGACGAGCCATACGGGAAAAAGTCGGACATGTGGTCCCTGGGTGTTTTATGGCACGAAGTGGCTGCTCTAGAGCTCCCTTTCCAGGCGAAAAATTTGGCAGCCCTAGCTCGCATTGTTTTGACGCAGGCCCCTCGGCGCTTGCCTCGGCATTCCACGCAAACTGGCCATATTGCCGAAGATGAGAAGTACTCGGAAGGTGATAGCGGTGAAGGAGACGGCAAAGCCGTGTACTCTAGTGCACTACAGGACTTGGTGGACAGTTTACTCTGCAAAGACCCAAAAGGCAGGCCCTCAGCAGCTGAAGTGATGAACCGAGAGCCTTTGAAAGCGTTCCTGGCTTCCGACCGAGGCGCTGCGCTCGTCGAAGGAGGGCTCTCGTACACGCTAGACCCAGCTTTGCGGCCAAATGCTTTGAGTCAACTCAAGCACCATCCTCTGGATAACGACGATCAGGGTTGCGTGGAGGACTTCACTCCTGGATTTGCCACAGTGCGCGACGACAGCGGAAGCGCCACCGTTGAATTTTCCGGCACCTACGTGGGCACTGCCCGCGAGACCACAGTCATGCAACCTGACACCCTCAGGGACTCGGCTGTGAGAGGCAATGAAAAGAGAAATGATAAGGCGAACTTCAATGAGCAAAAGGAGCGAGATAGCAGCGATGCTCGTCCTGCACCAACTCCTGTAGCAGTCACGGTGCCTTCAGAGCTCCGGCGGCAGTACGAGCGCTTAGAAAGAGAAGAACTAGAAAGAGTAGCACGGCAAAAAGCGAAAGCTGCTGCCATCAAGGAGTACGACAGACCCAACTCGCAGGCTGGTAGAAATAACTCTGGGCCGAGCAGCTCTGTTGTAGAAGCAAGGAGCACATCAACGGAGAGCCGAGATAGAAGAACGCCGTCGGCAGCAGCGCACAGCCGTTTATTTGGTGACACAGCCAGTGGGCTGGAGGCACAAAGTCAGCAGTACCGTGAGCAGCAGCAGCAGCAGCAGCAACAGCAGATCCAGCGGCGGCGGCCGAGGCAGCAGTGGCACCGCAACGACAGCATGGCGTCGGAGGACGCGAGTCGCCACGGCCAGCCGCGGCCCATGAGCGTGGCAAGCAGCAACGGCAGCGATGGCCGCTACCATGGAACCGAGAGCGCTACTTCTTATCGCGAAAACCGCGCCGCTGCTCAAGCCTTCAAGGAGCGTTGTGAAGCTGAGGCGCGAGGAGTAGCTCGAATCAACGGCGGCAATGCAAAGGTGCGCGATCGTTCAAGCTTGACCGAGGACGCAGTTGTGATGGGCGCTCCAGCGGGAAGCTCGCGCAGCAGTGGAGGTTACGCGCAGCTGAAGCAACAACAGCAGCAACAGCAGCAACAGCAGCAGCAGCAGATGGTGGCGGTGCGGCATGCGTCCGTGGGTGCAGAGTTTCACGCGCGAAAGCAGGCAGGCGCAGACGCTGCGCCGTTGAGCGAAGAAGCAGCGGCAAACTATGCGCAGAACCGCGCGCACCGCCTCGCAGCCAAGGCACGCGACGAAGAAGACCTGTACGGCCGTCGCCGTGCCGCTTCGGACAGCAGTGCCCCAGGCAGTTATGGAAACGCGGACGCTGGCGGTTGGAACAGCAACGCCGGTGGTTACGTTGCCAACAGCGACAGCACTCACAACGGCCAGGGCGGTAGTAGTAGTAGCAGTAGCAGCAATACCAGTGGTGCCCAGCACGCAGCGGCGGTGAAAGCCGCAGCCGAAGCGGAGCGCGAGCGGCAGCGCAGCGACCACGAGGCCCAGTTGCGGGGCGCGGCCGAAGCGGCCCGACGGGACCGGCACGAGGTGGCTGCGCGCATGCGGCGACGACGCGACGCCGAGGCGAAAGAGGAAGCTGAAGCTGCGGCTGCTGCTGCTACCTTACTGGGTGATTCAGACGACGCGCCATCAACGGCAGCGTTAGCGGCGGCTCGGCGAGGCGGTCATGCAGGCGGCGTAGTTTTAGACATTGACTGGCGCTCCGAGCAGCGATCAGATGGCGGCGGCGGCGGTGGCGTGCGGCAAAGAGAAGTGCTGGCAGCGAGCGAGTGGCAATGGCCGGGCCCACCCAGTGCTGCTCCTTCAGGTACGCCGCCCCGACAACAGCAGCCTCGGAGTAGCCAACAGGCAGCGCGCAGCAGCGCTACTGCAGCGGCTCAAAACGGTCGCGCCAACTCCACTGGCCGACGCGACGGCGACGGATTTGGACGAGGAGGAAGTGGCAGCAACATCGCCAGCGGCTTGCCAGGACGCACGGATAGTGCTGGGAGCAACGGCCGAAGCAGCAGCAACGGCAGTGGCAGCAGCAGCAGTGGTGGCGGTGGAGGTAGCAGCAGCAGTGCATTGGCTCGCGGTGGTGGGCCGGGCCGCGGGAAGCGCCCTCGCCGCAAGTGGGGCAGCAGCGAAGGGTCCCAGCTGATCCCTGACGAGGCGACCCCTGCTGCTTCTGCTACTGCTAGCAGCTCGGCTGTTACTACTCGTGCTGCGCCTAGGAATAAAACTCCGACTGCTGGTGGTAGTAGTAATGCTGCTCAAGCACGCGCGATGGCGCGTGGCGATGAAAAGAATGATTCTGCCGACAGCGACGCAATACCACGCACGCCTCCGCGCAGTCGGGATGGGCGCCTACAGCCAGCTAGAAACGGTACTCCAAGTAGAAGAGGAAGCCAAGGAGAAGATGAGCCGACACGGCCTCTGCACTCTCCCTTGCAGGCTCAGTCCAAAGCCGTGCGAGCAATTACTCCGGCTGAGACTGCTCGTCAGGACAAGGAGAGCGCGGTGGATAGCTTTGAAGTAGGTTTCGCTGGAGTACGCGGCTCCAACGATGAAGGCGCGTGGAATGACTTAGGCAACGATCAGAACGGTGGTGCTGGTGGCGCATTAGGCCTTAGCCCGCTGGTTGAGTCGTTTGGCGGCAGCGGCTCCACTGTTGAGTCCATCCAGTAGCAACACAAAGGCCATGTGCTTTTGGCACTTGGCTTTTGTGGCTTTTGGCTTTTGCCTCGTTTTCGATGATGCCATTATTTCATAACCATAACATTTGTTGCCGTAAGAACTAAATAGTGTATACTGCATATGGCGTAGTGGGGCTCTGTGCTTTGTAGCGCCCGTTTTTGTGTATTTGTATTGGCATCGCGCATGTAGAACCGAATATAATAAATTTATTACGAGACCTCCGTGATTCCCGTAATACGAATGCAAATGCAAAATAGTTTCATTTTTTTCTCGGGTTCTGGACTTCTTTAACTAGTCCCTTGTTTGTTTACAATGGCGTACCGGGTTACGAACATGCGAACTCAAATCCCAGATACCGACAGCTGACAGGGCAAAGGGTTTTTGCTTTTCGGAGTTCAGCTCCTGTACAGACTGTACAGCACAAATATCGCGCTTTAACTTTAAACCCACTCATAGACCAGCACGGCCGCTATTCACAGTTGCAATCAGGCAGCCCCAAGAAGCCCATGGTAGCGCGCCATCCAGTAAGGAAGCAAGAAAGCACCGTTGGCAAATTCAGAGCCGCCGCCCGGCATCACACCGCTGTTAAGCGTGAATGGGTCGCCGTTCCACACGTAAAACATGCGCTCGTTCACGGGAAGCACCAAGTCCTGAGACACTTCGTCCCCAAAGCGGTTGGTGCGTTGTGCCACGTCCACGTCGGACCGTTGCGTGTTCTGAGTAGCCCACGCGACTGGGTCCTTGGCCCAGGTGCGCAGCGACCACCCCACCGTAGCGGCGTCACGGCTCAGCACCCCACTGGAGCGGCCCGCGGCGCACGTGCCGATGCTGCCGCGGTCGGAGCCGACGTACGGCGCGCCCACCACTGCACCGTTGGTGCCCCCTTGCGCCCCACGGGACGAATCACCGCCGCACGCCAGCCACAGGCGCGCGAGGTTGGATACAGCATCATCGTCGTTGCCCGCATCTACTGCAGCGTTTTCGTTATCCTTGTGATCTTTCTCGACTGCGTTGTGGAAGTCTACATCCATGTTGAACTCGTTCTTGTTCTTGTGGCCAGCGTAGTTGTCCAGACTGCCAGTAGCCACTGCGTCGCCAGCAGCGTGCACCAGCGCCCACAACGAGCTTCGCGTGGACGCCCCACCTTGCTCCCAGCTTCGGCCTAGGCTGCACAGCATTTCAGGGTCCAGATTGGCGGCATTCGCAAACACCAAATGGTTGTACAGGGGCACAAAGAGCAGCTCGTCGTCGCTGAAATTGTCGTCGTTGGGCGTGGTGATTTTCGCGTTGATCGCATTCAACCCGTACCCGTCTTGATTCTTGAGCGAGTCTGCCAAGTCGTTGTAGGTGGTGTTGCCGGTGAAGAGAGCCGTGGCCCGGAGCCACGCGAGAATTTGTACCGAGTTGAGACCGCGGCCATCGGCATAGAAATGGTTGTCGTTCAAGTCGCCGGGCCCCCAACGGCCCCAGGTGGTAGGAGTGCCCAAGCCCGGGTCAATCATGGTCCAATTGTGCGACGCAATTCCACCAATGAGGTCGTTCATCAGGGCAATGCCTTGAGCACGCTCCAGGCCCAAGGCCTCCGTTATGGCAGCAGCTGCAGCAGCAGCGTCGTTGGATTCGTCGCCTGCTTTACCGCTGGGGCCACCGCGCAGGCCTGGTTGGTAACCACTAGCGCCAGCGGCAGCACCAGCGTTAGCGTGATCGGATGATGGCGCCACGAGCGCGCCGAGAGCAGAAAACACAAACATGTGGCCAACCACCTGGCCGTACAAAAAAATGTGTTATTGGAGGAAAAGGCCGAAGTTCTCTACAGTGGTAAGACACAAACAAGAGATCTCTCTAGAACGGCATCTGAAGTACTTCGGCCTCGTGGACGACGGCGGTGACTTAAGGGTTCAGTTAGAAAACACACGCAACAGTGGCATTAATATGTGAGATCTCTGGGTGACTTGTATTACTTCGTCGGACGACGTGTCGCCTTTCCAAATCCAGCCGGGAATCGTCGACGAGTTGTACCATGCGCGCGCGTTGTCGTCTCCTGGCACGGGGCCTAGGGGCACTTCGCCGTACCTGAGAAAGCAAAAAGAAATTAGAGGCTACAGAAGTCAAGAAAAACAAAATATCTTTTGAAAGGAATACGTTTTCTGTAAAAAAAAGAAAAAAAAAGAGGGAGACTAACCCAAGTACAGTATGCACTGGAGCGCGCTGCACGCCTCTACGAGTACTAGTATATCCTCCAAAAGCACAAGCACACACGCATGCACATACTTGGCGTAAGATCGCGCCGGGCAACCGGGCCGTCCTGTCACGTCAAAGAGCTTCTTGAGCGCAGCGAATTTCTCTTTCGCCTCTGCTACTGAAGCGTTGAACGCACTACTGTACGCTTGGCCTTCTTGCGCTAGAGTGGCGGCCTTGAAAATTTGTGACGCCGCGTAAATGGAGGTCCACAGGCCGTCGTTGTCGCTGGAGCTTGTGGTGCAATTCGCGTTCGGGTCTCCTCCGCCGTTGCCACTGGTAAAGGTGCAGTCGGCCACCAGGCCATAGCGCGTGTGCCGGGATGTGGGTATGGCCTCTTCAAAAGCGGTGGCTTTCGCACTCAAAGTGGTGCACTGCGGCGCCCACACCGCGAGGCCTTCGAAGGTGATGGCCACCGCTCCAGCAGCGGGCTGCCCGCACCCGTCTCCACAACCGTAGCACGTTGTCGCGCCTGGGCCATCCTTGCCACCTTCGCGGCCGCCATTCTTCTTGCCATCACTGCTGCTGCTGCTGGAGCGCGCGGCCACCAGTTGATGCACGTGACCATTGGCACCTGGCAACCAGCGCGCGCCGTTCAGGTAACGCCACTCCGTGCCAGCCGCGTCCGAGGTGGCATCGGCCCCAGGCTGCAAGCTAGCTGTCCTGCGCACAGCCCCAATGGAAGTACCGAGCCAGAGCTCGTTGTTCGTGGCGAGAGGCAAGAGCGGGTGCCCACGGCTGCTACTCGTAGTGGGCAATGGAGACCCAAACGCGACTGCCGTGATGTTTTCGTACGGCAAACCTTGGCTGGGGCCGTCGAGGCGGCGCATGTTCCCAAGCGACAAGTCGAGCACTTGCAAGCATTTCCCAGTGCCGATCCACAGCCGAGGGGGCACTGCTGCCGACGACGACGAGGACGAGGACGTGAACGGTTCAAACGTGAGCCCATAGCGCGGCGGCGCCCAGTCCACAACCCCGCCTACCTGCGGTACCGACACCCACTCTTTGCGCCACACGAGGCCGTCCTCGCCACCACTGCTGCCGCCACTGCTGCCTTGGTGGCTGCCTGCTGAATTGTCCTTTTGTTGCAGCGCTTGCGTGGGGCTGCCGGTGCTTGAGGCGTAGTACAAGTGGTCGTGCGTCGCGCACGCAATGGCGATTCCGAGGTCATCACCGTCGCTTCCGCTCCAACCAGCGGATACTGCCACGGCCAACACTGGATTGCCATCGGGCACTGCACCACCGCTCATGTCTGCGCTTGCCTTGATCTTTGCCAGCTGCGATGGCGATGGCGACTTGCTGCTACCGCCAATCGTACCTGGAGGCACGACGGACGCGGCGAAGAGGCCCTGAGGTGAAGCTGCAGCGACAACGGCTTGCGTGCCGCTATCAAAACCGGTAGCTGCGCACGCTGTAACTTGTGAGAGCGCTGGGTCAGCACTTGCTACGAGCGACGCAGTGCACGAGCTCTCGTTCCAAGAGAGTGCCCACACGCCACCGCTGTCGCCACCGCTGTCGCCGCTGTGGTTGCTGCTGTTGGCTGCAACCACGAAGAGCTCGCCCGATGACGAACCTGTTGCCACACAGCTTCCCGCGAGTGGGACTTCGGACGGCACGTTGAGCGCCTGAGACAAAAGCAAAAGATGGTAAATGAATACAGTAAAGTAGTACCTCGCCGACGGCCAATGATATATACAGTAAATAGTACCTCACCGACGGCCAATGATCTTCAAATACGAGGAAAGATGTCAACAGAAAAAGGGTTGAATACCTGCACCGCCGAGGTTCCTGAGACTGCGGTGTCTACCGCCCAAAGCCCCCATGAACTGCCGCTTGTAGTTTCGCTATGAGCCATGATCGCTACCGTCGTGTCACCAAGCGGCGCGGCGTGTGCGACAGCATCAAAAGGTAAAAGTGGAAAGCCCGCAGGGCCGGCGGCAAAGGCAAGGCGTGTCGCGACCACCTCGTCGTACAACTCATCGGGCTCCGTGGCTGCTGCAAACGTACTCGAAGCCAACAGCACAGTACTTACGGCCCACGCTTTGAACATATCAAGACGCATTTGGATTGATGTCAATGCCAAGATGTCAACTATCCGGCAGGGTTTTGTTTCAGCTTCGGCAGGCGCTCTTCAATCAAAAAGTAGCGCACTTCGAGCAAATTCTTAAGTATATAACTCCTCTTCTTTTTTCAAAGAGGCTTGAGAGAAAATTTAGATAGAGATGCCGTGTGCACTGTGCGCACCAAAAATGAACACGGTATTATCAAGGATATCAAGAGAAGATGACACGAACGAAGATCACGTTGCGATGATCACGGAAGCAAGATCAGAGAAGAGAGAGAAGGAGAGAAGGAGAGAGCTGAAGAGCTGAAGGGCTGAAGACAAAAAATGTGCTGACGACGACGAAAAGAGTGACCATAAAACTACGCAGTCTCATCCTTTTCGAAGTGGCGAACTCCTTTGCCCAAAAGATGGCTCGTTGGGCGGTGCTTAGCGGCCTCTTCGCAGTGAGCGAAGCGGCCTTCTACCTTCCTGGTGTCGCGCCCAAATCCTACAAGACTCGCGACAATGTACGTGCTGCCCCATCGTTCCTGGCTCTGTAATGCTCTGTATTCGAGCTACCCAACGGGCGTGGCCTTGGGACCACCTCGCAGCTCGATGCATTCATCTATGCGGAGCGCACGGAGAGCCAGCAGCAGCCTCTAGCTGGCTGGCCAAACTTCGATATTAATTCTTTACACACAGCCTGCTCGCGCGCTGGCTATTCTGTGCCTCTACGTCTACATCCTGTGATAACTGTTCTTAACCCGCACCGCCCACCCATAATTCCCCTGCTTGTGTTTCCAGGTGCCTCTTTACGTCAACAAAGTTACGTCCACCAAGACGCAGCTTCCGTACTCCTACTACGACTTGCCTTTCTGCAAGGTAAGTCTAGTCGAGCGCCCTGCTATGATCAAGCGACTGGCCTTGAAATCCTCTCCCACACCTATATATATCCCCTCTCAAAACGAGCGCAACGGCGGGTCAAATGCCAAGTGCCTTACGGTGTTGAATGATGAAGAATAGCAGGGCTTGCGCGCCCTTCTAGCTGTAGTAGAGGAGTCGATAATTGCTTTCGCCTCTTGTGGGTTTTCCTTCTACGAAATTCTTTTCGTGCTTCTAACCGCGCGCTTTCCTGGTCTAAAATCGGGTCCTCCTCTTTCAAATTTTAACAGCCAAAGCACGCGAAGCAAGCGTCGGAGAACCTGGGCGAGGTGCTCGAAGGCGACACCATTAAATCTTCTCTGTAAGTTCATTTTACCCCTCTCTCCTTGATTTTAACGCTGCCCCCACTGGCTGCTGCTGCTGATTCACTCCTTGGTGTCCTCCTGTAAATGCCCGTTCCACCTTAGAACGCTTACGTGAACTGCAGTTGGTTTCGACCCATGATTCTTTACCTATATCAGAGTTGTTGTTACTGTTTACTCTTAGAGGGCGCATACGAATTTGCCCATGTAACCTGACTGGCCATGCGTGTGTTTGCCTTTTAACTCTCTGTGCAGGTACGAGATTGAAATGAAAGTGCCGGACGCGTGCAAGATTTTGTGCAAAAAGAACCACAACAAGGCGGACATGCGCATGTTTCGCTCCATCATCGACGACGAGTACCGCATCGACTGGCTCGTCGACAACTTGCCGGGCGCCATGCGCAACGACGAGTACGTATTTTGTGGTTGGGTTCTGTGTTCTTGCTCACTCGCGTGCGTTTATTCGCAGGAGCTTGAGCCCACCCTCCTCCGTGTTCCACCCTTTGGTGCTCTCGCTGCACGCAAGCTCTGTGCCTGCGTCTCACGCCTTGTTGTTTGCTCCGTCTTGCTTCGTAACCTTTCTGCGGCGTAAACACGGTGACTACCCTAGGTACGACTACGTGACCCGCGGCTTTCCGGTTGGCTTCGTGGCGCCACCCGCGTTTGAGGGGGGCCGCAAGATGCACTTCTTGTACAACCACGTGCGGATCGTCCTCAAGTACCACGAAGACTACGAAGCGTTCAAGGGCGCGAGAATCGTTGGCTTTCAGGTCAGTCGCACCTGTAGTAGTCGGTGTGCAGCAATCCTTGTAGCGGAGTGTTGAATATTGGGCTTGTTGATCGTCGTCGTCGTCGTCGTTGTTCGTGCTGCCGTTCTCTTTTTAATGGATTCTCCCTCGTAGTCTTCTTGTGCTCTAGTGTAATACTTTTTTGAACATATGTCTCACTCTCTTTTGCCGTCGCCATTGCCACCGTGTCTGCCACAGATCATTCCGTTCTCGATCAACCACATGTGGGACCGGCTCGAAGACTTCGACGAGTACACCACCACTTTGTCGACCTGCAACGAAATGAACCCCGCCCAAAACGACCCTGGCAACTTTCAGGTGGATGAAAAAAGAAAGAAGAGGCAACCGTTGGAGAAAAGTGTGCTTTCATCGATGCGCTTGATTCAGTCCTCCTTGTTTCATACGTATTTGCTTTCCGCGCCCGCCTTCTCCTACTGGCAACTCCTTGAAACTGTCTCTCCGAAAGAATTTGCTCAGTCAACTGGTTGCTTGAGCTCACGCTTTTTCTTCATCTTTTAACTATGTACCTCTCCTGGCCTCACGTATAGTCGGTGGAAGAGCCGGACGAAGTGATTTACACCTACGACGTGAAGTGGGTGCCCTCGGACCTGACCTGGGCCCACCGCTGGGACGTGTACTTGAAGGGGAACCCCGACGACGAAATCCACTACTTTTCCATCGTCAACAGGTGGGCTATACTACACTAGCCAATAAGAGAGATGAAAGATATGGAGACTGAGCTTCCGCCTCTGAACAGTTTATTTTGATTACTTTGTTGTTGTCTTTAGGTGTGCGTGTGTGCTTAACGACTCATATTCCTAGAGGGTGTCTCTGAAAAATGGGCCTCCGGCATAATCTTAGCTCACCTCCTCTTTTCTCTCTTCTGCTTTACCGCGTGTGTGCCGTGGTCAGCTTGATGATTGTGCTCTTCTTGACCGGGGTAGTGGCCATGATCATGCTCCGCACCTTGCGCAAGGACATCACCACCTACAACGAAATGCAGACCTTGGAAGAGGCCCAGGAGGAGTCGGGCTGGAAGCTGGTTCACGGCGACGTGTTCCGCGCCCCGCCTACTTCCCCCATGCTCCTCAGCGTGCTGGCAGGCACCGGGGTGCAAATCTTCGCCATGACCTCGTGCTCCATGTGCTTCGCGCTCTTTGGGTTCCTGTCCCCTGCCAACCGGGGTGGCTTGCTCACCGCCATCTTGCTGCTCTTCGTGTTCATGGGTGCTTTCGCGGGCTACTACGCGGCGCGCCTCTACAAGCTGTTCGGCGGGAAAGAATGGAAGCGCAACACGATTCTGACGGCCACGCTCTTTCCGTCCACCGTGTTTGTCATTTTCATTGGCCTGGATTGCTTGCTCTTTTACGAGGGAGCCTCCACGGCGGTGCCGTTTTCCACCCTGGTTGCGCTCATTTTGCTGTGGTTTGGCATTTCCTTGCCCCTGGTGCTGGTGGGCTCCTACTTCGGGTTCAAAAAGGACACCTTTGAAGTACCCGTGCGGACCAACCAAATCGCGCGGCACGTGCCCGAGCAAATGTGGTACACTCACCCGGCCTTTGCGATTGCCCTTGGGGGGGTCTTGCCGTTTGGGGCGGTGTGCATTGAGCTCTTCTTCATCATGTCTGCGCTGTGGCTCCACCAAATCTATTACGTGTTTGGCTTCCTCATGGTGGTCCTGTTCATTCTCGTGGCGACTTGCGGCGAAATTACGATCGTCATGTGCTACTTCCAGGTCCGTAAATTTGTTTCTGAAGTACCTCCATTTCCTTTCTCTTGCTCTCCCGATTTTTATACTTCTCTTGATCGCTCTGGATTTCGGCAAGTCTTGTAGATGACCTTCGTTTTTCAATGCATGATACACATGCAATGTACACGCACTCCAATATTTTTATAATTCAACGCACGCATGCGCATTCATCGTTCTTTGTAAAGCTAACAGCATGCATTATGTCCACAACGCCCTTTCTGCCACTGTTACAGCTCTGCAACGAAGACTACCACTGGTGGTGGCGCTCGTTCCTCAGCTCAGGCTCGGCCGCGGGCTACCTCTTCCTTTACTCGGTGTGGTACTTCATAAGCAAGCTCGAAATCACCGGCTGGGTTTCGTCGGCGATTTACTTCGGCTACATGTTCGTGATTGCGCTGGCGTTCTTCCTCCTGACGGGCTGCATTGGGTTCTGGGCTTGCTTCTGGTTCGTGCGGAAAATTTACGGCGCCATCAAAGTCGACTAAAGAAGGTAAAAACAAGCGATTTAGTTCGCGGGAAGTAGGAGCTCATGCAGGCAGCCATCAGCCATGGTAGCTTCGTGCTAACGCGAGAAATGAATTGCAATTCCTTGGGGGCTCGAATGCGCTTCGAAGGCAAGGAATTTTAGGTGATTTCGGGTGTCTATCGTCGTTTCTACCAGGCACTGCCTTGTGCCATGCGAGTGTGAAGAAATAAGGAATCATGGAGTAGGGATCACCGGTGCCTTTCGTTGTTTCTACCGGGAATTCACTGCTTTCAGATTGGACTCTTCACTTAGCACTTAGGTCGTAACTGGATTACGACTAAAGTCTAAATGCTGTATCTGTATCTTGCTTGGCTGCGAGGCGAGGACTGAGGATTACGCCCGTTTTTTGTTTTTCGTAAACGATACGGGATTTCGTTTCGATGTCGTCAAAGGTTTGTACGTAAGTACGCCGAAATAACGCGAAATCGGGCGTTATTTAGCGTAATAACGAGAAATACGTCAGGTAAATTTTGACGACACGATTCATCGCAATACCCAGATTAGATTAGATTAGATTAGATTAGATTATACTCCCCAATTGCAAAGAAACAACAACAAATAGCATAAAGCTGCGTGTTGATGAATCCTCCAGAACAAGTCTGACTGGGCTGACAATACCCAGCCAAGGTACCAAGGTATAAGGTATCTTTCACATACGAAAAGGTAGGTGTGCTGCACTAGTAGATTGAGCAGAAGATCCTCCTGTTCTGTTAACTTTGCACTTGCGCTGCGAATGCTTATTAAGTTTTGAAATGTGTATATGTGAGTACAGTTACAGTACATGTACATACTTACAGTAGTTACTGTACATGTGGTCATGTGGGGCACTGTGGACTGTGGGTCAGTGGGTCCCATGTGTGTTAAATTGTGTATGTGGGTCAAAAACTTTGCGTACTTCAGGAATTGCTTGCTCGCGACATGTGAACATCGCGACATCGCGACATCGCGACATCTAGCCAGAGAGTTGAGCGAATTGTGCGATCCTTTACCCCGTAGGGAACTCATACCCGGGGGACGCTACGCTGGTCATCATACTATTAGTATCATCATACGTATTTTCTCGAAACATCTGAAAGCTTGGGGTAGCGTCTAATCTTGACCCGCGTTACCATGGCTGAAGGCTGGGGTGAGTATCCAGATCCGGCATCAGGCAAGTCGTACTTCTTTAATGTGAATACCGGCGAAACCGTTTGGGACCGGCCTGCGGAGATGATATCGGATGAAATGCCTCCGCCGCCAGAGTATGATGCTGTAGATGTTGCGGCGGCGTCGCCTGAGCAGCGTTTGGCTGTTGGGTTGACGACAGACTCGGAGTCGAGGCGACGCGCCCTGGAAGAGCTCGTGCTGTCGGAAGCCTCATTCAACGCAGATTTGCATGTGGTTATGGACGTGTACGTCACTGGCCTTCGTGCTGCCGGCAGCGCTGTCATCAGTACCGACGACTTGAAGGGCGTCTTCGGGGACTGGGAGATTTTGATGGGCCTCTCGGATCAATTGTACGGAGACCTGAGGGCTGCCGCCAGCAACCGGAGCTCGCTCGCGGCAGCCCTCACTAAAATAGCTCCATTTCTGAAAGCGTTTGCGCCATACCTTCGAAGCTATTTGGCGGCCACCTCACTCAAAGCCAAGCTTGCAGACGAGTCTGCCCCGTTTGCCAACTACTTGGCCACGGCCAACGGCGACCCGCGCTGCCACGGCCTCGACTTGGGGTCGTTTCTCATCATGCCGGTGCAGCGCGTGCCCCGCTACGTGCTGCTCCTCGACGCAATCCTCAAGAACACGCCACCTGAGCACCCAGAGCACGCTGATGTGGTCAAAGCTCTGGCTGACGTGGGTGCGGTGGCCAAGCAAAACAACGACGCCATGGAAGTCTCCAAGGACTTCAACGAGCTGATGAAAGTGCAACTGTCGTTTGACGCCGTTACTAAGCTCAACTTGCTCGATGATCCAACCCGCAAACTGCTCAAGTCCGGCGAGCTAGAGAAGCACTCGCGGCGCGGCAAGCAACTGCGCCAATTTTGGCTCTTTTCGGACAAGCTCATTTACGGGTCCGAAGCGGTGCCGCGGTCTGGCGTTTTCTCATTGAACATGGAAGTGGACTTGCGGGCCTGCGCAGTGACCGACTCTGATTATGGCAACACCGGCGAGACAGACGCCAGTGCTAACAAGCTCGGGTCCATTGCGTTCCAGATCAACACCCCGAAGAAATCGTTCGTGGTGTCAGCGTCCTCGGCGGACGTGGCCCTGGCGTGGCGAACGGCCATCACCGACGCGGTCAACGCGCTGCCAGCCTCCGCCGACGCCAACGGCTCGGCCGGCGGCTTTGCGCCCAAGTGGGTGCCCGACGCGGCGGTGCCTGCGTGCATGTCGTGCGGGAACAAGTTCACGATGGGCCGCCGCCGCCACCACTGCCGTCGCTGCGGCGACGCGGTCTGCAGCGCGTGCAGCAAAAACAAGCAACTCATTGCCAACATCGCGCCCAAACCCGTGCGTTTTTTCTGTTTGGAGTTGCCCTTTCTCGCTTTCGTAATATGCTGCCTTATTTGTGCAGTCGCCGCAAGCAAGCCCATTCATCTGTCCTCTCGCCCCTCAACCCCTACCCCTCGCAATCCGAACATGTATCCAAACTTTTTCTTTTCCTGTTGCAGGTGCGGGTGTGCGATCCGTGCAACCTCAAAATCCGCGAATCTGTAGATGGCACAAATAGCGGGGCGACTACAGCCTCCGTCCGCATCAGCAGCGGCAGCGGCGACAATGCCGCGGGTCTTGCGGCAATTGAGGCGCCTGGTGTCGCTGGCACTGTCGTCTCGGAGCGGACCAAGAGCCTTCAGCAGTCCGTGGCGCGGCTTCAGGCCATGAGCAACAACAATAGCAGCAGCAACAGCAGCAGCGGTGCTGGAGGAAGGCGCAAGAGCATGCTTGGAGATGGATCGCAGCCAGAAGGCGACAAAGACAAAGACCCCACCAGCGTGCTCTCTTACCTCGATGCCCTCTCGGGCGCATCCAACGAGTTTGCTGCTCTGCGCGCCCACGTGCAAGGGCCAGCCCTCGCCAGCACGACGCTGCACCCTGCCCTGGAAGCACGGCTGTGGGCGAAAGGGTCGCTGGCTCTCTTGCCACGCACTTTGCCGCCAGCGATACGCCCGCCTCTGCCCGTGCTCGACACGCAAGGGACTTCGGCAACGGCTCCAGTGCCCACTCCACAATCATCAAGCAGCCACGCAGCTCCGCCGCCCCCGCTTCCAGTCCAAAATGCCACTGCATCAATTACCGTATCTGCTGCCCCACCACCGCCTCCTCCGAAACCTTCTGCACCAGTTGCTGCGTCTGCTGCCCCGCCACCACCACCACCTCCGAAACCTGCTGCTGTGGCTGCTCCTTCTGAGGCTCCGCCGCCTCGTCCGCCCAAGCCCGCTGACTTAGGTGGTTCTTCTGGAGCACCTCCACCGCCACCGCCCAAGCGCGCTGAATTAAGTGGCTCTTCTGGAGCATCTCCACCACCACCGCCCAAGCCCGCTGAATTAGGTGGTTCTTCTGGAGCACCTCCACCGCCACCGCCCAAGCCCGCTGAATTAAGTGGCTCTTCTGGAGCACCTCCACCACCACCGCCCAAGCCCGCTGAATTAAGTGGCTCTTCTGGAGCACCTCCACCACCACCGCCCAAGCCTGCTGACTTAGCTGGTTCTTCTGGAGCACCTCCGCCACCACCGCCCAAGCCCGCTGACTTGTCATCTGCTGCTGGCGCGCCACCACCGCCACCACCGAAACCAGCAGAGCTGAGCACCACTAGCGGCGGCGGTAGTGTTGGAGGAGGGCCTTGCCATCCTTTAGCGGCGGTGACATCGGGCGTGGCTGCGTCCGCGCTGCCTGCTGGCGTGAACCCTGCGCAGCGAGAGCGCTCCCTCAGCCCGGAAGACTTTGCCGTGGCGTTCAGTAAAGCGGGGGTCGCGGGCGGGCCTGGCCCTGCCACACTTGCGGAGTTTGAAGCACTGGCAGGCTGGAAGCAAAAACAGCTCCGGCAGAAAGCAAACTTATTTTAGGGAAGGGGGGCGTGGGCCATGCAGCTGAATGTGCATGCGCTTTCCTGTGCACTTCGAATTTTTTCTTGTGCCGACTTCACGACCTATTTTTGAATGTGAAGCGTTCTACATTGAAATGGTGCAGATAAAGAATTTTTTGGATTTTGAATTCGAATTCCGGTTTGTCAGATATGTGCCATATGAACTATAGATGTAGCAATTCAATTCAGTTCTCTTGAATCTTAATCTTCCTAAATAGAAGAGATATAGATATGAGTGTTCGCGTGTTGAACCGTGTTGGCCGCTTAGCGCTTAGGCACAGACGTCCAGTGATCTTAATTCGAAGTCCAAGTAAAAAACATCTATGGAAACATATCTTGAAGCCATTTCAATTGGATCCAGAAACGAAGCATTCTCCTTCCTTTGATTCTTTCATCGACTTTCCCTTGAGCGCACTTCTGACACTTCGTTCTCTCGCTTTTCTCGCTTCTTTGCTCCATTTCTATTTTTCGACCTGCTGCTCTTTCATTCTTCTTCTCCTCTCTTCTTCCTGTACTCATTATGTTCAATGCCAGCGTGACACGGACTGACGACGCAACGGCTGGTGGGTTGACGATGTCTCTGCAGATGACGTCACTCGCAGAGGGCCGTTGCGCAGCGCGGCTTTGGGCTTGGCCTCTGCCACAGTAACACGCGAGGGGCCTGCCCCTCCACTCGCAGCGGCGGACGTGCTCGCAGCAGCGGGTGCCGCACAGGCCACGTCACGAGGAGGCTTGTTGATGGCCGCTGCTTTCGGGCCGAGCGCGCGCTTGTTGGCTCGAAGCGGCGTAGCTGCTGTCCCCTTGCTGCGCCCAAAGGTAGCGTCTTTCTCCGTGGCGTCTTCCGCTTGAGAGAGTGGCTGTTGCTGTTGTTGCTCTTGCTGCCGGCTCGCGCCGAGGGGCTTTGCGTCCGGAGACTTGAACGGCGATTTGAAGGACACGCAACGGCGCTGGCTGGTGCTTGCGTTTTCGTCGACGCCATGCTCATGTTCACCACTCGCCACCGATGCCTTTTTCGGAGTCTTGCCGGTGGCGAGCGCACTCTTCTTTGGGGTCTTTCCAGCCGTCTTGGTGCTGTTCGCAGGAGCTTGAGTAGTTGGCGACGACGAGGTTGAGGAGGACGAGGACGACGATGTCGTAACTGTGTTCACGTCCTCCTCTTCTTCTACCACAGGCCAGGCAGCTCCTGGCTTTGTAGGGGGCGAAGCTGCCACCGCTGCAAAGCTCAATTTCGGCGAAGTAGGCGCCGAATCATCCTTGTCTGCAGTGGCCGATGCTGCAATTACCGCAGGTGGAGGTGATGGGGCCGTCGGTGTCGAAGCCGCGGCTGCCTTGGCTGCTCGCGTGTTTTTGGCGGGCGTGGTGGCAGCTTTGGGTGGTAGTTCGGCGACGAGCTTCAAGGTAGCAATCTGCAGAGAGTAGTGCATATTTTAGTGGTGAGGATGATGAAAAGGAATAACATTGAGAGGAATTGGGGCACAACTCATTTACGTATTGGAAGAATTGAAACAGAAATGGGGATAATACACGACTTGGAGTGAATACTAGATGATGTACAGATGTATTACTAAAGATAATGTTATCGTGGAAGACTTTTCACAGACCTGTTGCTCGTAGTTTGCGCGCATACGTTCCATCTCGTCGCGCAATTTTGACGCTTCAGCAGCACCCTCTGCGCGTGCTTTGTCTTCTGCTGCCTGCTCTGCTGCTGCTGCTGCTGCTGCTGCAGCTTTGGTGCTGGTCTTTGAAGCTTGCGTGGTTGCTGATGCTGCTGCCGCTGCAGTCGCCTGCTGCTTAACACGCGCCGCGTTGGCCTTCGCCGACTCCAGCTGCGCTTTCAGGCTTTTCACTTCTTGCTCCGCGCCACTGACCGCTTTGGCTTTTGCTACGTCGGCCAACTGTAAAGCCTTCTCGGCCGCCTTCAAGCTCTTGGACTCTTCGGCCAGTCGCTCTGCCAAAGTGGCGGCACGTTTCGCATGTTCTTTGGCGTCTTGTTGCGCTTTTGCGAGCGCGACGGCTGCAGCTGCCGAGGAGGCACCACCGCCAGCCTTGCTGCTGCCACCGCTTCCGGCTTTGCCAGGGCCATGACTAGCGCTGCTGCCGCGGCCACCACTGATGCTGCCACCTCCACCGAGCTCGACATTCCGCGCACGCTGGCCAAAGGTTAAACTGCACACCGTTTCTTGGACGTCTTTCTGCTCGGGGGACACTTGCACAATCACCAGGGTCTTGTTGTCAGCCCCCAAGGAATCCTGCAAGAGGTAAGTCAACTTTGAGTCGCGGTACGGCACATGCGACGACGATGACGACGATCCTTTGCTGTCCTTGTTGCCGCCGCTGTCCTGTTTCGCGCGCAGCGCCGAAATCACGTTCCCGAGCGCTGACAGAGACTTGTTGATGTTCTGGGCCTCCTTCAAGGTCTCTCCTGTGGCGCCCGTCTTGGCAATCCGTTCGGACCCCGCCAAGTCCACCAGGCACAAGCGGCCTACGGTGTGGGTGTGGGTAGCGGCGTTGTGGCACGCCACGTTGATCATCAGCACGCTGTGGCTCCGGCTTGAGTGTTCGTTGGCCTTGGTTTTCCCCACGGACCGGCTGGCTTGGCCCCTCGCCATGGCCGCCGACACTTCGGTCTCCGACTGGACTTGCAGCACCGTAGCTGTGGGCAAATGCACGCCACCCCCTTCGGACTCGGGCCGCAAGCGAATGTCGCACAGCGCAGCCTTGTCTCCCCCAGCCTCGTCCTTACTACCACTCTTGGTGGCTGCAGGGCGCAGTAAGTCTTTGACTTGGTCGTTGTAGACTTCCACCATGGTGAGTTCCACGCTCACAGTTTCGATGCCGGACGCTTCGCGCTCGCTCTTGAGGCGAAACAGCTCCCCCAAAGCGCGGGTGTTGACGCCAGGCTGATCTGCGTTGCCCTGAAAAACAAGCAATTGAAAGAAATGACAAAAGAAGCACTAAGGATCGCTGAACAGTGCGCACAATGGTAATACTCTTTACATAGCTTTTCAAATCAATCAGAGAGCATACGTGCAACCGTTCGACTTCACATACTCAAATGATAAATTCCAAATGACAAACCTCCATGGTCCACGTTTTCCCGCTGCCAGTTTGACCGTACGCAATAATCGACGCGTGGTAGCCGTCCACCACTGAGGTCACCAGGGGCGACACTTCGCGAAACACGTTTTCTTGGTTGGCCGAGCTGCCGAACACGTGATCGAACTCAAAGGCTTTCGGCAGTGGTGGAGCCTTGCCACCCGACGCCGCGCCTTTCTTGGGGTCCGCTTGTTCTTGCACCAGGACGTCTCCTTCTTTCGTGACTTTCACGGCCAACGGAGAGGCCTCTGCCGTGTCTGCTTCGTCCGTCTTGCTGCCAGTAGTAGTAGCTTCAGTGGCTGCTGTCGCCCCGTCTGCAGGCTTGGCCTCATTCGATGCATCAGTTACAGTTGCTTTGAGCAGCTCCGCAGAGGATTTCGACGGTGGTCGCACCCGCACAAAGACGCGAATGTTGCCCTTGATGGCCTGCAGCTCGTTGAACAGCTTCTTCCGCAGCAAAGTCTCTTTCAGCAGGGACGCTTCGCAGTCGCGGGTTTGGGCCACGTGCTCCTTGGTGCGCTTCAGCAAAGACCCAAACAGGATTCCCACGTCCTGCGCGCACGCGTCCAAGCTCGCCTTGGCGGAGTCGCGCAGGCCCGTCGTTGCGGTCCGCAAGCCAGCGACTTTGGCCGTGGTGGCTTGCCCCTTGCTGGCCAGCTGCGCCCTCGACTCCGCCAACTTCACGTGCAGCCCCGCCGCCAGCTCGCGCGCGCTCTTGGCTTCCGCTTCAGCCGCTTCTGCGGCTTGAGTCAAGGCCGTGCGGGCGTAGGGCGAGTTGATTTCTTCGCCAGCAGTAGGATCAGCAGCAGCAGTTGAAACCTCTGGAGCTGCGTCTTGTTGAAGGGCGTCCGCTCCATCCGTGGAAGCAGCAACGGCGTTGGCATCGCTCAGTTTATCTTCTTGAGGACAAGGACATGTCTCTGTTTCATTGGTCTCATTAGTACTTTGATCTTTCGGATTCGTATCGCTGGACATTCCAGCGGCGGCTGCTTCTAAGTCATCTGCAGTCATGACACCGCTTTCATCGTTCGCATCACTGCACGTGTTGCAGGCTTGTTCAAGGCTAGCCTCGTCTACGACCCCACTTCTTCGAGGTGTTTCCACTTCACTTGCACCAGCCTCCTCTGCAGCAAACTCAGCTGCGAAACGTAACGCCATCGTTTTGTTGTCTTGATCTTCGTTTGCTCCTTCACCTTCTTTCTCAGGAGAAGTCGCGGCAGGCAATTCAGGCTCTGTTGGCAATCGCTGCGGCGAATCGCGTGCAGCAGCCATCGCTGCGAGGACTTCGGCCTCGGATCGTGCCTAACACAAATAAAGAGACATAAATAACTTAAACGTTGTTTTATCTTTGATGAATAAACGAACGACCTGCCTACGCACACAGGTTGTATTGAGGAGATATTGACAGATAGTTTACCTGCGCGGATGCTTTTTCGGATGCTGCGAGCTCAGCTGCTTGACCAAGAGCTTCTTCGACGGACGATACTGGTTGCTCATTGTCAAGTTCAGATGCTTCACCATTCGTCATTGTGCTTTCCTGGGAAAGTGCGGTGGTTGAGAATATGTGAAGGTAAGGAATGTGTACATGCGAAATAAGAGGTGAGATACTTCTACGGCATATATTTGTAGGTTGCTTCACACCTCGCCGCTGACGACCGGCGAACTGCTGGAAGGATCGATTGCAGGATCAGATACAGATCCTTGTGGAGACTGAGCCTCTGATGAGTTTGTTGGACTCTCTTGCTCAGATGTCGCTGAAGGTCGTCGACCAAGCTTCGCTTTTGACGGCACTATCGGTGCCTGAATAGTCTTCGCTTCGTCTAAGCTTGGCCAGTGGGCAGGATTTGCTAGAAGCTGAGGTGGACTAGATGAATCCGGAGATGTTTGATCTTTGTTTGGAGTAGGCATGGCGCAGTCTCTCGCGAATTGGCAGGGCGTCCAAGTGGACGGCCGTCTGCTTCACTGTGAGCTTGTTCGTGTCCTTGTTGATGAGATTTTTTCAAACCAACGACTAGTTCAACGGATACAAGAAAGTGGTACGGTACTGATGAAACTGATCGTTTGCTGGTTTCGAAACATCGAAACAGTTCTCTATTCCCTCAATGAAACCACTTGCACTCGTCACCGCGGCCTTGCTACCCGAGGCGGCTAGGGCTGCTGCCTCGTACGAAGTTCGCCCTTTCGAGTGGCTTGATGCGGAACATCGAGTTGTCATCGGCGTTCCCTCGGGGTTTGAAGATCTCATGGGCGAGAGAGTTGGTAAAGGAGCAACACCATTCGCAATATAAATATTGAATGATCTGGCTGATCATCCCACTATGCTTGACCCTCTCTTCAAAACGTGTTGATTATCGTGCTAATAGCTTCATTGGTCTCAATTGCACGGTACTAGATACACGCGGCGCGTTTCGCCGTGCGGAGGTAGAAAAAACGGTGAATGCACACGTGGAGCGTATGTCAGCACGGGGCGACTATCCAGAGCTCAAAACGGTGCAGTACGCGTTCGTGACGCACCAAGAAGC
>Ga0307930_1000955_pt1 | contig 23286 bp, 15 predicted proteins | sample OrgLakmetageno46_FD_203161 | JGI IMG/M metagenome (GOLD analysis project Ga0307930, IMG submission 203161) | Saline water microbial communities from Organic Lake, Antarctica - #46 | ecosystem: Environmental > Aquatic > Non-marine Saline and Alkaline > Saline | place: Antarctica: Organic Lake...
TTAGTGAAAGAAGTTGTTCCCACTGCATCATAAGTTGTGAATTTGAATTTCAAAAGTAGGGAAAAATTATGGAGTACACCTTGGGTTTGGCTTCCTTGGCAACCTATTGTTTCAATATAGGTTTAGTAGGTTATGGGTTGTCGGGTTTCGACCTATATACAAAATAGCTCAAAACTAAAGCTCAAGGTTTAAATCCAAAAATTCAGTAGAGTATGATCTGCAAGAAAGACAGTATGTAGATTTTTTTGATTTCTGATTTATGATTGAAAAATAGAAATAAGAAAACACAAAAAAAGGCTTTTGATTTTAAAAAATCTCTCCCAATAATTTCCTGTAAATGTTTTGACTAATCTCTACCATTAAACCTTTTTACTTATTATTAGTCAAAAAAAGTGTCAACGAATATTTTAAATTATAAATTATGCTAAAAAAGTGTTTCTATTTATGTTTTGTTTTTACAGTAGCTTTTTCATTAAATTCATGTAGCGTTTTTCAGTCGAAAAAGAGTAAATCAAAGCAAGTTCAATCTCAAAAAAAAGATAAAAAAAATGGAGTTAAGCCTTATTCTAAGGTAGTTACTAAAGATGCAAAAACCAATACAGGTCTTTTTGATGTACATTTTGTAGATGACAAGTACCTTTTCGAAATACCAGACTCTTTATTTAATCGTGAAATGCTAATGGTCACCCGAATTGCAAAAACCGCAAATGGTATTGGTTTTGGTGGAGGCAAACAAAACGAGCAAGTTTTACGCTGGCAAGTAAAAGGAGATAAAGTGCACCTAAGAGTGGTTTCTTATGGTGTTGTTGCAGCAGATTCTTTGCCAATTCACGAAGCAGTAGTAAATTCAAATTTTGAGCCAATCCTCTATTCATTTGATGTAAAGGCAAGAAAAAAAGATTCTATACACAACAATACGGTGGTAGATGTTACAGATTTGTTTGAAGAAGATGTACAAGCAATTGGCTTTCAGGAAAGAAGAAGAAAACAATACAAAGTACAACGTCTAGACAAATCTAGATCTTATATAGACACCATTCGTTCCTACCCAAAAAACATAGAAGTTAGGCATGTAAAAACGTATAATGCTGGAAACCCACCGTCTAATTCAAGTACGGGTTCCATTTCAATAGAGCTTAGTAATTCTATGATTTTATTAGATAAAGAACCTTATCGAAGACGTTATTTCGACCAACGTGTTGGTTGGTTTTCTACTGGTCAGGTAGATTATGGTTTAGATGCTCAAAAGTCTGAATCTGTTCGGTATTTAGACCGGTGGAAATTAGAGGTAAAAGAGGAAGACCTTGATAAGTTTAAAAATGGAGAATTGGTTGAACCCAAAAAACCAATCGTTTATTATATAGACAGAGCTACTCCAAAAAAATGGATTCCGTATATTAAACAAGGGATTGAAGATTGGCAAGTTGCCTTTGAAGCTGCAGGTTTTAAAAATGCCATATTAGCCAAAGAAGCCCCAAGCAAAGAAGAAGATCCAGATTGGAGTCCAGAAGATGTTCGTTATTCCGTTGTTCGGTACTTAGCCTCTCCTATTCCAAATGCCAATGGACCACACGTAAGCGACCCTCGCTCAGGAGAAATTCTGGAATCCGATATCAATTGGTACCACAATGTAATGACCTTACTCAGAAATTGGTTTTTTGTGCAGACAGCAGCCATAAATCCAGATGCTCAGGGTGTTGATTTTGAAGATGAAGTAATGGGAAGGCTAATTCGTTTTGTTTCCTCTCACGAAGTTGGACATACTTTAGGTTTGCCACACAATATGGCAAGTTCTTCAGCTTATCCAGTTGAAAAACTTAGAGACCCAGAATTCACTAAAAAAATGGGTACTGCACCTTCAATTATGGATTATGCACGGTTCAACTATGTCGCTCAACCAGAAGATGGTGATGTAGCTTTAATGCCAGAAATAGGCCCTTATGATAAATATGCAATTATGTGGGGATACAAACCTGTATTGGATAAAACAGCTAAAGAAGAAAAAGAAACTTTAGATGATTGGATTCTAGAAAAAGCAGACAATCCTATTTATCGATTTGGGAAACAACAAAGAGGAGTAATTGACCCTTCTTCCCAAACAGAAGATTTAGGTGACGATGCAATACTAGCCTCTGAATATGGAATTAAAAACCTGAAAAGAATTGTCCCTAATTTAATTGAATGGACAGAAGAAAAAGGTAAAAATTACGATGAGTTAGAAGCACTTTATAAACAAGTTTTAGGTCAGTTTAATCGGTATATGGGTCATGTCACTGCTAACATTGGTGGCGTTTACGAATACTACCACACCTATGACCAAGACAAAGCCAATTACGTTCATGCAGATAAAGCACATCAACAAAAAGCGATGGTATTCTTGCAGGAAGAATTATTTACAACTCCAGAATGGGTAATAGATGAAAACATCCTAAATAAATTTGAATTTGATGGCTATTTAGAACGCGTTCGTGCATACCAAGAAAGAACTTTAAATAATCTATTAGACTTTGGAAGGTTCGCAAGAATGATGGAAAATGAAGAACTAAACGGAGATGAAGCTTATGCCATAGATGAAATGATGAAAGACTTAAGAGAAGGCTTATTTAGTGAATTAAATCGCGGTCAGGAAATTTCAAGAATTAGAAGAAATCTTCAACGTGTTTACATTTCAAGAATGCATCATTTAATGACAGAAAAGCAATCTAGAAGCAGAAGCAATATAGATGTAGAGATGAGTGATATTAGACCTTTGGTTCGTGCAGAATTGAAAGAGTTGAAAAGAGATTTACAACGTGGATTGAGCCGCACAAATGACAAGATGTCTAAATTTCATATAGAAGATGCAATTGTACGTATTGATGATATTTTAGATCCGAAAGGGTAAATATTAAATTGTATTTAATCTATTGTAAAAAGTATGGATAAATAGAAATGCAATAACCTACTTCTCGATACATTTTTTCTACTGCTTTAAAAATTCAATAGAAAAAACACTTAAAGAGACATGCATAAAGTAGAGCTATAAGCCACGTTAGTATTAACGTGGCTTATTTTTTTCCTCAATCCAAAGTGACATGTATTTAGTACTTTGAAACTGATTCAAATGTAAAATCTGACCCATAAAGTGTTTTTGTCTGTGGGCTTCTAAATCACTTTCTATGGCTTCTATTTGCTGTGCAAACAAATCAATATGTAAGGTTTTCAAAAATCGTTTTTGCAAGATGTCGATCGTATTTAATTGTGCTTTTTTCCAACGCTTTTCTAGGGTATACAACAAGATTGCTTGTTTAGCAATTTCTTTAGCTGTGTTTGCAATTTCTCCTGCCCAAGGTAAACTTCCGGGCATACCTTCTACTCCAATGCTTGTAGTTACAGTAGGTGTACCAGTTTGCAATGCATTAAGGAGTTTTCCTTTTAAGCCTGCTCCAAAGCGCAAGGGAGCCAAAAGCACCTTGGCATTTCCAATAACCTGCAAGGCATTTTCTGCTCTCCCTTTTACTAAAAAGCCTTGTTTTGGATTGTGTAGTTGCTTTACTTTTTCTTTGGTGTAAGCACCGTAAATGTGCAATTCTGCAGTTGGAAGTTCTTGTTTGATTAAGGGCCAAATTTCTTGTTTCAGATAAAGCACTTGATCCCAATTGGGAGCGTGTAAAAAGTTACCTATACTTACAAAATGATTTCTATTGGAAAACGAATTAAAATCTGAAGCCTGTGGAATTTCAGCTTCATCTAATAGAAAAGGTAAGTAACATAATTGTGAAGACTTCAACTGGAAATGAGTCTTTAAAATATGTATTTCGGCTTCAGAAATCATTAAATTCAAATCGCATTTCAGCATAGAAGCAATTTCACGTTTAGCTGTTTCGGAATACAGCAGATTTGGTTTAAAACTGATATTTTGTTTGACGGCTTCATGTCTTGCTTTTCGTAAAAAATGCAAATCTTCTGTATCTAAAATTGTTATTGCTTTTGGGCAGATTTGTCGGACTCTCCATCCCAATTGTTCCTCCATGATAAATCGGTCATATAATACATGGGTGGGCTGAAATTCAGTTAGGAAATCATCGAATTTGGCATCGTTAATCTGGATAGAAACTTCAGTTACATTTCGTTTTTCTAAGGCTTCGCTATAAGCGCTTTTTTGTGCAGCACAAGCAAAAGAAATACTGAATCCCCATGCTGAAAACACATCGATAAGTTGAAGCATTCTACTCCCAGCTGCCGATGAAGTGGGTTCGGGCCACACCATTCCTAAAATAAGTAGTTTTTTCATGTTGTGTTCGTACTTGTTTTAATGCAAAACATACCTATCAATTTGTACATTGGATGTATGGATGCACAGCCAACAAAGTTAAACCCCAAAACTTGGGTAAACAAATATTCGGATTATTTGTTTAACTATGCTATATCACGCGTAAATGATTGTGACTAATCAGTCTTCGACTTTTAAAAAAGAGGAAACTTTAGAATAGATAACTTAAATTTGACTTATTTAAAATAGCACATAAAAAGCTGTATTTGTAAATAATAAACAATTGTTAATCAGTTATTTAAAAAATAGTTATATAGGTTCTGTATTAGTCCATGATAACCAATATTTTATTTCAGACGAAGCCTAGTCGGTAGGCATTGGTAGGTTCGCAAAGAAAGAAGCATAAAGATTTACAAAGAATTGACACCGCTATTTTTTCTATATTTAGGTAAAATTTTAAAGGAGAAAAGAACAGGTCAAAACCTTCAAATTAGTACTTTAGGGTCTGTTGAAAAACACATATTTATATATTTTACAATGGATTACAAGTGATAATGAAGGAATAGGTGCAAACTTATTTAATAAAATCATTATATTATCTTGCACTTATTCAGTGTAAACAACTTTGATTTAACATCATTACCAAAATTAGTTACTAAACAAAATTCGTACTGGTTTTATGTTAGCCTGTCGTATGCCATCTTCTTTGTTGCCTTCGACTTGAAGTATTATTATACATCTGCGTCTTGTCGCCTTGTTCCGATAGCTATCGGAAGACATACGACAGACTTTTTCAGCAGACCCTACTTTACAACCCTAAGATCAGTTATCGCATACCGGTTAGGTTGCACCAAAGTAAAACCTTTTATTTAATCTCTGTTTGCAACTTTAGGTTTTGGATTTATGGTATATTTGATTTTGATTTTTACGTTAAAACTTAAAGATTTAAACTACACCTAATGTACACAACTATCTGTTTTTTAAGAAATTGTAAAAAATAACCATTTTGAAATCATTTAGGCTAAAAATAATTTTAGCACTACTATTATTACTTCTAGTATTTTCAACTGGAATAATTGGTTTTAGAATTATAATGGATTTAAATTGGATAGACGCATTTTACATGACTGCTATAACCATTACAACTGTTGGTTATAGGGAAGTGGTTTTACCTTCAGATGAGGCAAAAATATTTATTACCATTCTTATACTGTCTAGTGTTGTTATATTAGGTTTTGTAGTTTCGGTTGTAACAGAATATTTTATATCTTTCAATTCTTTGAATGATCTAAGACAGAGGCGTAAATTGAAAAAAATTCAAAAAATGGAAAATCATACTATTGTTTGTGGTTATGGAAGAAATGGACAGCAAGCAGCGAATAAGCTTATGGAATTTCATGAGGAATTTTTAGTTATAGATACTGACCAAGAGCTTTTAAAACTAAGCAACCTCAAATCCGAACAATATTTGGTTGGTAACGCAAATGATGACGATGTTTTACTTACTGCCGGAATTGAAAAGGCACGTAATCTTATTACAGCTTTGCCTAATGATGCTAACAACTTATTTATAGTTTTAAGTGCTAGGCAACTGAATAAAGAATTAAAAATTATATCTAGAGCAAGTGAAGAGACAAGCTATAAAAAACTGAAATTGGCTGGAGCAGATAATGTGATTTTGCCCGACAAAATTGGAGGTCAACATATGGCATCTTTAATTGTAAGTCCAGATTTATTGGAGTTTTGGGATAATTTGAGTTATAGCGGCACTAAAAGCGTTAATCTTGAACAAGTTTCTTTTGAGCAACTATTTGACCATGAGAGGTCATGTTCAATTCTAGAGCTGGATTTAAGACAAAAAACAGGATGTACAATCATAGGTTTTAAAACTGCAGATGGAGAATACATTGTCAATCCTAATCCTGAAATTAAGCTTACGCCAAATTCAAAGATTATAGTTATTGGAAATTCTGATCAAATCGCAATGCTACAGGAAGTTTATTCTATTACCTCAAAGCGCAACTAGTTTAAACCACTTCTATAAATCAAGTATAACATTATTATTGCTTCACCGTGTTTGGTTAAACCAATTTTGTCTCTAATATTTACAGCCCTTAAAAGTTAAACTTAGGTTTTTTATAGGTTGTTTTTGGAAACATAATTATCTGTTTGTCATAATCTAAGTTGTATAAATTTCCTTTTTCAAGCTGTTTGGTTGAAAATTGACTCTTGATACTTGACTTGTTCATCTTTGTGTTGATATTGACATCTACGCCACTCAAAAACATATTATTTTGATTCTTAAAAATAGTTTTATAGTGATAATGAATTCTTACAACAAAGTGCAATTTGCTATCAAGGTAACGAGGGATGATAACTTATAAACAAGATTTAGCAATAAATTCTAAATTAAATAGTTACTATAAAAAAAATTGAAATATGAAAAAAATGTTTCTAATCCTCACTACATCATTGCTAATTGCTGCTTGTAGCGATAATAAATCAAACCAAAAAGAGAATGATCAAAAAACCGATACATCTACTTCGCAAAAACTTGACCTAACACAATTCGGTATAAACAAAAATTCAAAGCCTAAAGGTCTTTCAGTTGGAGATCATGTGCCAATGATTACAATGATGTCATCTAATTCCGAAGAAATTTCACTTGAATCCCTTTATCGTGAACAGCCACTTGTGGTTATTTTTTACAGAGGTTATTGGTGTCCGGTTTGCAGCCAACATTTATCGGAATTTGCAGAAAGAGCAATTGAGATAGAAAAAGCTGGAGCACAGATTATAGCCGTAACTCCAGAAACTTATGAAAACACTGAAAAAACAGTAAACAAAACTGGTGTTGATTTTACAATTATATCAGATGCTGATGGTTCGGTAATGAAAGCATTTGATGTTCAGTTTGATGTTACTGACGATTATTACGAAATGATTGAAGCTAATCTCCATGCTTCAATTCGTGAAACCAATGCAAATAATCAAGCGTCATTGCCCGTTCCAGCAACGTTTATTATCGATACCAATGGAAAGCTTGTTTATACTCAGTTCAATCCCGATTATAAGCAAAGAGCATCTGTTGATGATATTCTAAAGAATTTGCCCAAATAAAAAAGAACAAGTCAAAATGTTCAAATTATTACTTTACAAAGCCTTAAACAAAAAAACATTGTATAACTATAAACTTCATTATTTAAAGGATTCTAAAATCAATTTTGCAGTGCGTTCACTTGCGCCAATACCTCCTAATTTTTGCGAGAGCGTGTGGTAATTATCCAACATAATCTTGCGGTTGTCGGCATCTAAAATGGTCTCCAATTCAGTTTTAAGCCGTTTTTCGTTAAAATCATTTTGAATCAATTCGGTTACTACTTCTTCATCCATAATTAAATTTACCAAGGAAATGTACTTCAATTGAACAATGCGTTTGGCAATGTGGTAAGAGATAAAATTTCCCTTGTAACAAACCACTTCCGGAACTTTAAACAAAGCCGTTTCTAAAGTAGCAGTTCCAGATGTAACTAAAGCAGCGGTGGAAATACTCAGCAAATCATAGGTTTCATTCTTTACTAATGCCACTTTCGTATCTTCGATAAACTGCATGTAAAATTCGTCTTCCTGACTTGGTGCACCAGCTATAACAAATTGATAATTAGGGAAATGCTTCAGCATGCTCAACATGGTTTGGAGCATTTTCTCAATTTCTTGTTTTCTACTTCCAGGTAAAAGCGCTATGACAGGTAGTTTACTTAAGCCGTGTTTTCTTCTGAATTCATTTTCGTTTACAGTTGGTCTGTTGTCAATTGCATCTAGTAACGGATGCCCTACAAAATGAACTGGAAAATGATGTTTTTCTTCATAAAAATCCTTTTCAAAAGGGAGAATAACGTACATGAAATCTACATCACGTTTAATTTCTTTAATTCGGTTTTCCTTCCAAGCCCAAATCTGTGGGGAGATGTAATAATGAGTAGGAATTCCTTTTTCTTTTGCCCATTTGGCAATGCGCATATTAAAGCCTGGATAGTCTATAAACACAATTGCATCTGGATGAAAGGTTGCAATGTCTTTCTTACAGAATTTTATGTTTTTCAAAATGGTTTTCAGGTTGGTAATTACTTCCCAGAAACCCATAAAAGCTAGTTCTCTATAGTGTTTAACTAAAGTGGCACCTGCATTTTGCATTAAATCTCCACCCCAAGCTCTAATTTCAGCTTGCTCATCTTTTTTTAGGAGCGCTTTAATCAAATTGGCTGCATGTAAATCTCCCGAAGCTTCACCAGCAATAATGTAGTATTTCATTTTATTTATTTCAGATGGTGAATATATTTTATACTGGCTAGGATTCGACTTTTCGTTTAGCTCAAATCAACTTCATCCTAAGCTAAATTTATTTTCACCACGAATCCAAGACTTTCTAAAACAACCCAACATTTGTTACCAGAAATGTATTTCACTTTTCCTTCCTGACCTTTGAAACCCAATTCACTTAAGTCTATTTTTTGTCCTGGTTTAATGGCTTCTACTTCAGTGCTGACAACGTTTTTACCTTCTAAAGAATCCCGTAGCGCTTCAATTTCTTTTTGGCTCACTATCGCAGGTTTTCTGTTCCAAAACAAGTACCGAATAGCACCATTAAATTCAAATACAATACTGCGTTCAGATTCCTTGCTTTTTACCAGAATCATGGAGGGTAAAACAGGAACTTCTACTTTCTTTTTTCGGTCGCTCCATTGTCTGACTTCAATTTTGGTGGGGCAATAGGCTACAATACCTGCATTATTTAGCTGTTGAGCTAAGTTTTTAGAAGTATTAGGTTTGGTGTATAACACAAACCATTCTTCTGTTTCTTTTTCAATTACTTTCAAGATAGTTAGTTTTATACAAAAATACATATTACTCTTTTTCTTACAATACTATTTGGGACTTTCCTAAGGTTTTTAAAAAGCAGCAGAGTTGTATTGGTTCTAATCATTAAAAGGATGTAAAACAACGAGCTTTATAATATATGAACTTTATGCTATTTTTGAAAAAAATAAAATTTGGAATTTAGATTTAAAGAATTTAGCATTCATCAGTATAAAACGGCCATGAAAATAGGTACAGATGGAGTTTTACTTGGTGCTTGGGCTTCATTAGGACATCATCCTAAATCTATTTTAGATGTTGGAGCAGGAACGGGAATTCTTGCATTGCAGATGGCTCAACGAAGTACCGCAGAATTGATTGATGCCTTAGAATTGGATGAAGATGCATTTGAACAATGTGTAGATAATTTTGAAAATAGCTTATGGAGCGACCGTTTGTTTTGTTACCATGCAAGCTTTCAGGAATTTGTGGAGGAAATGGATGAAACTTACCAAAGCATCATTTCAAATCCGCCGTTTTTCAATCAAAAGAGCCAAGAAAAAGAAAATACTGCACGAAACAAAGCTCGATTTACGGAATCACTTCCGTTTGAAGATTTGCTTTTTGGAGTACAAAAAATGCTTGCGGGAAATGGAATATTCTCCTGTGTTATTCCAGAAAACCAACATCAAGAGTTTATTGAATTAGCTAAACAAAATAAATTATTTTTAAACCGAATATGCTACGTTAGGGGAAATCCAACCTCTGCTGTAAAACGTTGTTTAATGGAATTTTCTTTTGAAGAGAAAGAAATTCAAAAAGAAAACTTGACCATAGAACTGGCAAGACATACATACACAAAAGAATATATAGAACTAACCAAAGATTTTTATTTGAAAATGTAGCTTATATGGAAAAAAACAGATGCAATTGGTGCTTGGGAAATGAGTTGTATATTTCCTATCATGACATCGAATGGGGTGTGCCCAAAACAAACGACCAAGAATTATTTGAACTACTGGTCTTAGAAAGCTTTCAAGCTGGTTTGAGCTGGCTAACCATCCTAAAAAAAAGAGAAAACTTTAGAGCAGCATTTGCAAATTTTGAGATTGAAAAAGTAGCTTCATTTACTGAAAAAGAAATTTCAATGCTACTTCAAAATGAGGGAATTATTCGGCATAGAGGAAAAATTGAAGCTAGCATAAACAATGCAAAAGCAGTTTTACAAATACAAAAAGAACAGACTTCTTTTTCTGATTTTTTGTGGCAGTACGTGGATTATAAACCTATCCAAAATCAATTTGGAAATATGGACAAACTCCCTGCACATACAAATATCAGTAAAAAATTGAGTGCAGATTTAAAGAAGTTAGGATTCAAATTTATGGGACCAACAACAACTTATGCCTTTATGCAGTCTACAGGTTTAGTGAATGACCACCTAACCACCTGCTTTAGATATGCTGAAGTTCAAAAAACAAATCAGGTATTTAAGTAGGGCTTGCTGAAAAACTCCCTAAACATAAATCTAAATTTCAAAACTCAAAAGAAAATAATTTGATATGCTGTACCTAACGGCACAGTAAAAGATTAGGGAAAGTTCACTCTTTTTTACCAATATTAAGTCCCTACGGGACTAAATTTCAAAACTACTTTTCTTATATTCAGTAAATACTTATTGAAAAATGTACTTTAAAAGACTGTTTTCATTAAGACTTATCATGCTAAAGATGCACAATTAATCGAAGTTTTCTTAATATTTCCTTGCACTTTATGGCATAAACAAAAGCCTTGTTACTAGTATTTAAAGGACATTAGCCTTTTTCAGCAGACCCTAAGTAATTTAGAAAATCTACTCTATTTATTTCCTCTGCTCCCAAACTTGCCAAGTGGTCATTATAGATTTGGCAATCTATTAATTTTACTCCTTTTTGCTGCAAATGTTGCACCCACCAAATAAATGCATACTTGGAAGCATTGCTCACTTTGCTAAACATGCTCTCACCACAAAATACCTTTTGTTTCTCAAGATAAATTCCATATAAACCGCCTACCAGTTGGTTGTCCTCCCAAACTTCTACAGATTGTGCATAACCCATTCTATGAAGTTCTAGGTATGCACTTTTCATTTCTTTGGTAATCCAAGTTCCGTTTTGTCCGTGTCTAGGAACACTAGCACAATTTTGTATTACGTCTTCAAAATTCTGATTGATAGTTATAGTAAAGCTTTCTTTTTTGAAAAGCTTTTTCATGCTTTTCGAAATTTTCAAATGATTAGGAAACAGAACCATTCTTGGGTCTGGGCTCCACCATAAAATGGGTTCTCCTTCATTGTACCAAGGGAAAATTCCATTTTGGTAGGCCTGCATAATTCGATTGGGATTTAAATCTCCGCCCATTGCCAATAAGCCATCTGCATTGGCTTGATTGGGATGTGGAAAAATAAACGGAGATGGGTTTGCTGGCATAGTAAAAGCTTCAATAAAAATCAATCTTACTAAAGTTCAATATAAAAATAAGTATCAATTCTAGAAAATCTAGTGGTTAAAACTTCAATAGAAAAATCAAATATATAGTAACGAGCGATCGAGTGGAATAACTGTGGGATTACTAAACCATCGATCCCGCTGAAAAAAGCGGGATTAGTTCAACTAATAATTTTGAATCCGCCTGACGGACGAGCAGGTATATAGCTTCGCTCCTGAAATTTCGGGATTCAAAATTGAGTTTTACTAATAGATAAACAACAATCCAGCTATAAACACCAGACTTCCAACCAAGAAAAGCACTAGGGTATATTTAAAAATTTCATGTGCTTTTAATTTGGTAATCGCCAATAACGGCAAAGCCCAAAAGGGCTGTAACATATTTGTAATTTGGTCTCCATAGGCAAGTGCCATTATCATTTTAGGAATTGATATCCCTAGTTTTATTCCAGATTCTAACGCAATCGGGCCTTGTATAGCCCATTGACCACCCCCGCTTGGCACAAAAATATTCACCAAGCCAGCGCTTAAAAATGTGATAATTGGTAAAAAGGATTCGTTAGCAACACTACTAAAAAAGATAGCGATTTCCGAAACCAAACCGCTGTCTTTCATGATTCCCATAATACCAAAATACAAAGGAAACTGAATCAATATTCCACCTGCTCCACGAATGGCTTCAGATAAAGCTATTTTAAATTGAAATACATTGCGGTGCAATACAAATCCTAGTCCCAACATAAAAAAGTTAAGCATGTTTGGGGTGATGTTTAAGTTTACGATATTATTTGAATAGCTTACTACAAAAGCAACTAATAGCAAGCCACCAAACAGAGTACCTACCCAATCTGATGACTCTAACATATGGGTTTTACTTTTATCTAGTTCCATTTTCTCTTCTTGAAAACGATTGTAAATGGTTGTGGAATTGGAAGAGTTTCTCTTTGCCAAAATCCACAATGTAAAAGGTATAATCAGAATCAACAAAGCATAGACAAGTAAGTTTTCAGTGCTAAAAATAGTTGCTGAAGTTGGAATAGAATCTGGCAAACTACTCCCAAGTTGTATCCATTTTTGTTCAGTAAACAGACTTTGCAAGTGATTGTCTTCTGCAGCCTTTAACGGAGCAGAACCGCTAATACCGCCATGCCAAGCCATCATGCCAACGTATCCCGCAGCTCCTAAAAGTGGATAGTTTAAACTGAAGCCTTCTTTGGCTGCTTTTTCGCCAATTTTCCGAACCAATAAAGCTCCAAAAATCAATCCTAATCCCCAATTGAAAAAAGCAACAATTAAGGTAAAAAAACTAACCCAAATAACAGCCGTTGAAGTGCTATTGACAAAACTAGTTAAGACGTCCAAAAGCTTTTGAATGGGTTTGCTTAAAGCCAAGATGTGACCTAAAACTAAAATCAGCATCATTTGGTATGCAAAAACCAATAAAGCATTATTCCAAATCCCGTTTTCCCAATAACCTAGAATATTCAAGAAATGATTTTCTTCTGCTGGGGAAGAGGTAAACACCAATGCTAAAATGATACTCAGCACACTTAATACAATGGCTAGCGCAAAAGGAGTAGGTAGTATTTTTTCGATTTTCATTTAAAAAACGGGCATTTGTGAAAAATCAAATTGTAACTAATCCGTTTCAAAAAATCCATATAATTATTGTACATAAGTAAGCTATTGTTGTTCATTTGCATATAGTTTTCACGGTAGAGAACGCTGTGCATTTCGCAAAGCACGCAAATGTATATTTATCTAATACTACCAATCTGACAATGAAAAGTCGCGATATAACGCATCCATTTTCTAAACATACTGATTAGTTTCATCAAATTTAATAAGAAAAAATCTTCTCTTGTAGTTTTTCTACACTCTAATCCATTTCAGAACACAATACTTTTATTTCGACTATTTGAAAAGCCAAATAAGTATATTTTTCATCTAATTAGCCTAGCTTACAGGTTTAAAGCACAGCAGGTATTTTTTTACAATGATTTGAATTACATATCTATAGCTCTTTCCCGCCACTCACTTGGAGGCATACCAAACTCTTCTTTAAATTTTTTGGAAAAATAACTTGCATCATTTAACCCTACTTCATATGCTACTTCAGACATATTGAGTAAAGTGGATTCTAAAAGCTCGCTTGCCTTTTGTAAGCGAATAAGTAGTATATAATTTGAAGTAGATAATCCGGTTAGTACTTTCAGTTTCTTGTGTAATTGTGATCTGCTTATTTTAAGATGTTTGCAGAGGTCTTCAATATCAAAATCGTCTTCTTTGATGTTGCGAATCAGTACATCTCTAAACTCTAAAATAAACCGGTCTTCCTGAGGCCTATCAGTAGAAGGTGATTTTTTATTAAGATTTTTGTAGAGTGCCTGCATTTTGGCTCTGCTCTCTAAAAGATTGGTGATAATAATCTTTAGTTCCTCTACATCATAAGGTTTATAGAGATAAGCATCTGCTTTTGCTCTTAAGCCTTCTAGTTTAGACTCCTGATCAGCTTTTGCCGTTAGGAGTACTATAGGAATATGACTGGTACGCCAGTCTAATTTTAAAGTTTCACATACTTCATTTCCTGATTTTTTTGGCATCATGACATCGCTAATGATGATATCTGGTATACATTCTATGGCTTTTTCTATTCCTTCTTCACCATCTTTTGCTATTTCAATAGTATACCCTTGCAGTTGTAAAGCCAGAATTTGTCTTATGGCTTCATTATCTTCAATAATTAAAACAGAATGCGTATCTTTTTTTCTTATAGCATCTTCTTCAAGAGATAAATCTTTATTGTCTGTATGGATATCCGTTTCTAAGTCTGGTAATGCTGTTTTAGCTTTTCGGGTAATTGGCAATTTTATATCAACTCTTGTGCCTTTATCCATTTGGCTACTAAGGTTTATTTCTCCTTCCCATAATTCGACTAATTTTTTGGTAAGATTCAGACCTATCCCAGAGCTGTTTTTAGATTGAAATACACTATCGGACTCATTAAAGTAATCAAAGACATCTTCAATATCGTCGTTAGAAATACCCATCCCAGTATCCTGAATTGAAATACGTAAGGTTTTATCCTCAACAGTATCCACCTTGATTTCAATTTTACCTTTGTTGTTTGTATATTTTAAAGCATTAGATAAAATATTACTAAGAATAGTTTTTAGTTTCTCGGCATCAAAGTCCATCATGATTTCAGAATGTGCACTAGATAGTTGAAGCGATATTCCTTTTTGCTGAGCAAGGTATTGGTGAGCATCTACTATATAGGCTATATACAACAAGATATCTGATTGTATAAAATGAAGTTTCATTTTGCTGGAGTCTAGTTTGCGAAGGTCCAGAATTTGATTCACCATACCCAGGAGTTGGCTGGAATTTTGTTCAATTTGTAGGAGCTCTTTTTTATCTACACTTTTATCCTTTTGCTTTAATAAATCTACAATACTATTAATTACAGTAAGTGGTGTTCTAAACTCATGGGTGATATTGGTGAAAAAATTGGTTTTAGCTTCATCAAGTACTTTAAGCTTGTTGGCTTGATTTTCAATCGTCAACTTATCTTGGTTAATTTTTTGTGTAGCTCGTTTTATCCTAATATTTTGAGACTTTATCCAGATATAACTTATAATACCAAGAACCAAAATAATAAGCAGATAGAACCATAGTTTATTATAGTAAAAATCGTTCACAATGATGCCTAGCTGTACTATATTTTGAGTTGTATTTCCTTGGTAATCAATTGCTTTAATAAGTAGAGTATACTTGCCAGAGGCTAAACCAAATAAAGTTAACTTTGGAACGGTACCCAGTTCTACCCAATCATCCTGTAAACCTTGTATTTTATAATAATAGCTGGTTTGTAAATGCTTGATGTAATTAGACGTAGAAAACTCGATATCTAATTTATTACTTGAAGGTTCTAAAACAATGTCCTTATTGTTGTTTGCCTTATGCGCTATAGAGGTACTTTTTTTTGTTTCAAAATCGTATTTTTCTAGCGATGTAAGATATATTTTTAGGTCTTTTTTCTCTTTAAACTTACGTATAGCCTTTTCTGTATCAATAATGGACACTCCTGCAATCGAGCCAATAGCAACCCGGCCATCTTCAAGGAGCACGGCAGATTTTCTATTATTTTCGTTATGCACAAGCCCGTCTTCTTCAAAAAGATTTCCTAAATGATTAAAATCAGGGTCTAAAACAGCGACACCGTCATAGGTGCCTATCCAATAATATCCGTTATTGTCTTTGGTGATTGATGCAATAGTATTGTATGGCAAACCTTCATTAGTTGAAATTTTTGTAAAAGAATTTTCTAAGGTATTTAATAGTATCAACCCATCTTGATGAGAACCCAACAATAACTGATTGTCATCTACTTTCAAGATGGCATTGAAAGAGAAGTCAAAATCATCAATTTTATCTTTTATGTCGCTAATAGATTTCGTTTTAAAATAATAAAGATGCAGCCCAATGCTACTTGCAATCCAAAGGCGATTTTCACTATCCTTTTGCATATAAAAAAACTCACTTTCTAACTGTAGTTGCTTCCCACTAGCTAACATTTGCTCTGCTTCTTCTGTTTGTGAATTAAATAGCCAAAATTGACTTGACTTATCAATAAGTATAAGCTCCTCTTCATTTAGGACAAAAAAAGATGTTACATAAAATGAAAAATCAAAAGTTTTACAAGCTTTTGATTTAAGATTGTAACTAACTAGTTCATTTTTCTCGTTTATACCCCATATATGTGACTTGTTTCTTGATAAATCCATGTGCTTAAAATCACAAAAACCTTCTAAGGTGGTTTCCGTATTGTTTTCTAGATTGAATACTACTGGTTGAAAGTTGAAAGTCAAGCCAAAGCTATTTGGAGACATGTAAATGAGCTTGTTCTGAGATACAGATACCAAACTTCGTACTTCTTTACTGATTTTAATCATTTGAATTCGTGGCTCAACATCAATTTTAAAAATTGAAGGCTTTCCCGATTCTAAGACAAGCATAGCCTCTAAAAAGTTATTTCCTCTAATTCTTAGAGTAATAAATCCTGAGGTGTTAGCATCTTTAAAAACAGATGAAATATCATAAACCTTATCATTTTTAATGCTGATATGTGCAACGACTTTATCTTCAACCAAGTTTAAGTATATTATATTTCCTTTGGTATCTTTAAAAAACTTAGTACGATAATTTGGTTTACTATTTCGTTTTGAAAATAGTTTTAAAAAAATATCTGATTTAATATCTAAAAACCCGAAATAATGTGAGGTGTTTTCAGTCTGTAATATAAAATTATATTTATCTATATTATTTTCAAATCCACTGCAAACAAGTTTATAATATTTGGAAGTATCTATATAGTTGGAAAGTTCAATGTGTTTTTCTTTTCCTGTTTGTATATTTTTGAAAAATAATTCATTTGTATCTTGAAGATGCACTACTACCCAGTTTTTATAAAAAAATAAAAGCTTTGAATAATTATCTTTATTCTTATTGATAAATTGTTTAAAAACTTTTGTGGAATCATGAAAAACTACTTTTGTTTCTTTAGTGTAAGTTTTTACTTTAATCTGTGAATCTCTTATGGTATAATTGTAAATAGTATCGTTGATGATACCTTGTGTCATCATACCACCTGCTCTATCACCAAACATTGAAATCCCTTTTTTCTTATTAAGGGTATCATAGTACACCACTTTTTTCTCTCTTAAATCATAATAAAACAATTTATTGCCTTCTGAAGCAAGAGTAAACCCAAATATTTTATCATCTATTATTTCTGTAAACTGGTTATAGTCCGTATTAGCAAACGAATTAGAAAATTTAACAAATTTAAATTTGTACCCATCAAATGAATACAGCCCTGATGTATTTGCCTTAGATGTGCTACAGTCGCCAAACCAAAGCATATTATTGCTGTCTGTATGCACATCATTTAGACAAGTATTGGGGTAACTCAGATAATCTTGAAAATTAGAGTTATAACTAATTCTAGCAATTGGAATCTCCTCATTGGCTTGTTCAGTTTGGGCATAATTTAAAGACGAAACCCCTAAAATTAATACTACAAAAAGAAATCGAACTATAGTATATATAAAACGCATTGGTATAAATAAATAAAATTTATTTTAAATGTAAAAATATACTTATTTTGTTTAGAGTGTAAAATAAATGGCGAAAAAGCAACAATACACTGCAATTTACACAATAGTACAAGAAATCGCACAATAGTTATAGTCAGTTGTTTTTATTGATTCTAGATTTGCATATTTATTTACAACGACTTAAAAACTGACAAACGATATCAACTAATAATTAAAATTTGAACCCAATAGATTTAATCAACTTTTAATTTACCACTGTGAAAGACCAGCTATTTTTTTTAATTGTTTAGGCTTTTTAGCAGTAAACATACAAAAACTTGAAAGTACAAATATTTGGTTGTCCAGATAGATTAAATGTATATATTAACTAACCAATTTTTATTATGATGAAAACCAACCACTACTTAACACTACAATTATGAAAAAAACTACTTTACTCACAGCGTTTGTCTTTTTTGCTTTTTCAAGTTTTTTATTAGCGCAGACGACGACCATTAGCAGAACTATCACCGCCAGTACTGATGATGCTGAAGAATTGATATCCACCGGATCGATTCAATTAACCAGTTCTGATCTAGAGATTGTGAAAGACCCACAGGGTCGCAGCGATGGTATAGGTATTCAATTAGTAGGGCTTCGTTTTACAAACATAACTATTCCTGCAAATGCAACTGTTACCAGTGCATTCATTACCTTTCGTGCCTTAGATCCAGACGGTGTAAACCCTGCCAACAATTCTAGCATTGACCTTAGGATAAAGGGACACGATGATCCAAACTCTCCAACTTTTAGTTCAACCAATTCTAATATCTCTACACGGGCACTCACGAGTGCATCTTCTGGTTGGGGAGCGGCAGAAGCATGGGTAACGGGATCCGACTATACTACCCCTGGGCTTGGCGGTATAATCAATGAAGTGATCAGTAACCCAGGCTGGACTTCTGGCAACAGTATTTCTTTTGTCATTGAAGAGGAGGGTGGCACAGGAGGAAGGACTGCTCGTTCATTCGATGGCTCAACTACGTTAGCCCCAAGGTTAGAAGTAACATATACTTTAATAGGCCCTTGTAACGCATCAACTTCTGGCAATTTAGACTCAGATCAGGACGGCGTATCCGATATCTGCGACCTTGACGATGACAACGATGGAATTTTGGATGTGGATGAAAATATAGTAGTAGAATTTGATGGCGTAAAGTACGATAGATTTTTTAGAAGAGATGTAGATTTTTTTGCTGGAAGCTCTCCAATTATAACACAACCTACAATATTTTATAGCCCGAATGGACAAACAGTTTTGGTCTATAATGGTGATACATTTATAATTTATCAAGATGCAGACAACGATGGAACTTTAGAAAGTTATGATTTTTTTGGCTCAGCAATTACAGGTATTTCAAGCCTAAATTTCCAAGGTGATGGTAATTTTGTTGCTCGGGATGTAAACGGTATTGCACTTGCATCTACTGGTACAGATCCCAACTCTCCATACCTTTTAAGACTTCAAGGTAATGGCAGTGTTGTTTTAAGAAATAATCTCGGAAACACTTATTTTGACACTAATACAAATAATCTATCAGCGTCCTCGGCTGTTATTGTAAGTTTTCCCAACGGAGAACCAACTACTTCTAATGGCGATGGATCTTTAGACTTAGACTCTGATAACGATGGCATTCCAGACAACATTGACAACGACTCCGACAACGACGGTATTTTTGATGCATTGGAAGCTAATGCAGGTGTAAACCCTGCAAATTTGGACAGCAATGGACAATTTACAGTATTTAACGCACAAGGCGTTCCCCTTGCAGCCAATGCAGGAGCAGGATTTACACCGCTTAATACAGTAGGTGCAACAGATGCAAACTTTATTAATCTGGATAGCGACGGGGATGGTTGTAGTGATGCTAATGAGTACTATAACAACCAATTTATTGATGGTGGTGATGGAGGTGCATACGGCACAGGAACACCAAGTGTAGACACCTTTGGTAATGTAACCACAGCAGCTTACAACGGTTCTAACATATCAAATACACGAGATGATACAGCAAACATTTGTTTAGTAGATCCCTGTGATGCCTCAACTTCAAATAATCTGGACACGGATATGGACGGTATATCTGATATATGCGACCTTGACGATGATAATGATGGGATTTTAGACTGTGTTGAAAACGGACTAACCGATGCTAGTGTTTCTTCTTTCTTTAATCTTGCAGGTAATGCTACTGAGATATCCTCTAACGAATTCCGGCTTACAGAGGCCTTAAACAACCAAATAGGTTCAGCCATGTCTTTAGGACAAATTGATCTTACAGAGCCATTTAGCTTTTCGCTAGAGGCAAACTTTGGTGATGGCGCAGGTAATGGAGCAGATGGTATAGCTTTTGTTTTTCACAACGATCCAGATGGCCCAAATACAGTTGGTCTTGCTGGAGGATCATTAGGGGCTAATGGTATTCTTAATGGCTTGGCCATTGAATTTGATACATTTGATAATGTAGCAGTTGATTCGCCAAATGCTGTTGGAAATGATATACCAGAAGACCACGCTGCTTTTTGGGATACAGATGCATTGCTTATCTCTGGTGTACCAGACAATCTAAAACCTCCAGTCATATTAAATGGTGGTGACATTGAAACAAACCTTTGGTATCCTATTACTATTACTTGGAACCCTGTAAACCAGCGATTAACTTATAATTTTAATAATACCCAGTCCGACTTTTATGAAGTTCCTGACATAAATGCTTTGTTTGGTAGCTCAAGTGTTTACTTTGGTATCACAGCAGCTACAGGAGGTAGTAATAATGACCAAAGAATACGCGTTCCAGATGCATGCTCGTTACCTTTTGAAATTGACACAGACCAAGATGGTATTGTGAACAGGTTAGACAACGACTCAGACAACGACGGCATTCCAGATGCCTTAGAAGCCAGCAATAGCCTAACCCCAACAGACTTAGATGGCGATAGCCGCCTTGTTAGTGTAGTTAATTCTTCTACGGGAATTCCAACAATAGCAGGAGCAGGTTACACCCTAACCGACTTTGATAGTGATGGCCTTTTTGATCCTTATGAGCTTGATGCCGACAATGATGGTATCCCAGATAATATTGAAGCACAAACCACTGCTGGATATATTCCACCTAATGCAGATGATGAAGCTACTTACGCAGCTAATAATGGTGTAAACTCTGCTTATCTTGGTGGCCTCTTCCCTGTTGACACCGAAGGCGATGGCACACCAGATTACTTAGATGATGATAGTGATAACGATGGCATCACAGACTTAAATGAAAGTTTTGTACTCAACACACCACCAACTGGAGCTGTAGGCACAAATGGTCTAATTGCTGGCGCAGAACCCGCTGATGATTTCGCTTTAGAAACCATTAACGGTAATGCATACGTTAGTGGTAATTTTGGGCTGTTAGACACAAACAACTTTGCAGTAACCAATGGTATAGATTATGACTATCGTAGAATAACAGAGGGAACTTCATTATTCGGTACGCGAATAATAAGCTCATTACAAAACGGTACCGTAGTCCCTAACAAGATAGATGCCTATTTAAATATTGTGTCAAACAATATGGGAGTAGTCATTACCAGAGTGAATGGAGTTGGTTCAATAACCAATGCCGTAGAAGGGATGTTAGTGTTTGATACAGCAGATACATCTGCTAGTCCTAATGGTAGATTTAAAGTTTGTACTCAAGGAGGTGTAACGCCGGTGTGGAGAACGCTTGAGAATTAGTAAGTAGTAATTAGTATTAAGTACATAGAATTAAGAATTGAGAAATGAAAGATGAGAGTTTTGATTGAAGATTTTAGTAACTTCTTAATTCTCACTTCTCACTTCTTTTAAAAGCTTAAAAACAGATAAAAACATGAAAACATTATTTATAACTTGCTTAGCAGTAGTATTCAGCTTAAGTTTAAACGCACAAGAACAAAAATTAGCCATTGGTAAACTATCCGTAGATGGAGATGCCTTAGTCGATTTTGGCACTGAATTACGCGGGATGGTCATTGCACCTATCACAGATGTAACTACCATGACTCCAGCACCAAGTGCAGGGACAATAGCCTTTGACGGCGCAACAGGAAGCTTTAGAGTCTATGATGGTACATCTTGGAGTACAGCTTCGTCTGGTGGAGTAATAGGAGGCGCAGCTGCTGGAACAGATACCTTTCAACAACTCATTGGTGCAGAAACTTCTGCTACTACAGGGGTAGTAGTTATGGGAGAAGATACTGGAGAAACACAGGCTTTTGTATTGCCTAAATTAGAAAATGGCAACCTTAAATTCAACAATCCTGTTACCGGTTTAATATACTACGATACGGCTTTAAAAGCGGTGATGGTGTATAATGGAAATGGGTGGTCGAGGTTTTAGCTCCCTAGCCCGTCTGAGGCGGGGAAACGTATCACAGTAGTTTAACTAAAACCCCCTCTGGGGGTTTGGGGGCTTTTAAAACAAAAAACATGAACGTATTAATATATGAAAATCAACCAATAGCAGTAATAGGTTACAAGTTAATTATTGAAAAGCATTTTAAAAATGCCAAAGTTTTCCCTACAAATAATCAGGAAGAATTTTTAGTATCCTGCAAGGAAAACCCTTTCGAGCTAATTATTCTTGGGAATATAAGCTCTATAAATGCTATGAGTTCATTACTTTCAGATATAAAGACACATCAGGATAATGCCAAAATATTGATTTGTACGGAAGATGAATCTGGAATATTTGACATGTCACTGATGAGTATTGGAGCAAATGGCGTTATTTCTAAAAGAAATAGTGAAGAAGACTTTGTTATAGCTATTAATGGAGTGCTAGCTGGATTTGCAATATTACCACAGAACGCCATTGGAGATTATTCAAGTAAAGAAAAAAACCTAAACCTTCAAAACCCTGTCAAAAAACTATCTAATCGGGAACTGGATGTGTTTAAATTGCTTAGCCAAGGTGAATCTGTCAACAATATCTGTAAAGCTTTAGACTTACACCAAAGTACGATTTCTACTTTAAAGAAAAGAATCATGGAAAAACTGGGGGCAAAAAATATTGTGGACATGCTAAAAGTGAGTCAGGAATATGAGATGAGTTATTAATACCAACCTAAGTTTGTATTTGTAATGTCGCTAAAATAAATTGAATTATTTTTTGCTTAATTGAAGCTAAAAATTCTTTGCATAACCTTAGTTATGGAAATAATTTTAATCGAAAAGTAAGGGAAAAAGAAACGATTTATGAAGACATTACAAAGTCAATTTGGTATAAGATAATAACTCCAAAATCATCAGTAGAAGAGAACTTATTTAACTCGTTAAGTTCTTGAATTTATACATTATTCAAACTAAATTATACTTGAATTTAGTAATGGGCTATTATTTTACTCCTGAAAGTGTTCAAACCGCTAGTGGTTTAATGATTGAGGGTGTAATCTAAACTCTGTCTAAAATTTATTAAATTAAACCTTTTAAAATTTAGATAGAGATGAAAAAAGTAGAACAATCAGAATTTGAGAAAAAAGTATTAGACCAGTTTTTATCTGGTAA
>Ga0307930_1000957_pt1 | contig 23263 bp, 18 predicted proteins | sample OrgLakmetageno46_FD_203161 | JGI IMG/M metagenome (GOLD analysis project Ga0307930, IMG submission 203161) | Saline water microbial communities from Organic Lake, Antarctica - #46 | ecosystem: Environmental > Aquatic > Non-marine Saline and Alkaline > Saline | place: Antarctica: Organic Lake...
GAAAAATGCGCTTGAAGGTATGCCTTGTAAGAAAAGGGCTGAACCCTTTGTAGCGCCTTCATCCAGTGAAGCCCGAGAAATTTTGTCGCTTGCAACCCAAACATGATTGTAGTATTCAAGGGGAAAGCGAGGAAAGGAGTACGGAGGAGGGTAATCAAATGTGTTGACACGTGTAAACCTCAAGATTCGGAAAAATGATAGCTTGATCAATCGATGTTCAATGTCACGACAAGGCCTCAAGGCCTCCGACAAGGGGTCGAATTTCGTAGCACGATCGCCGACTGCTAGTATCAAACTGTGCGACCTAGCAAAGTTTTAGCAAAGCCTGAAAGATTCTGTTATCAGTTAACTCGTTTAACTCTTATTTTCGAGTAAATGAAGAGCTGGACCTCAACTTCTAGTAGTCTGCTCATTCTCGTAGGAAACGTAGCAGCGTTTTCTCCGAGTATGGAATTATCAACTACGGGGCGAATCTATAACCACCTTCCTGGATCAGCACGAAGGTGCACACAACTGGGAGCTGCTCTTGGAGAATCTAATTCGGTGGAATCTCTAGCTTTAGGATTTGACTTTGGGACGTCAGGCGCCCGCGTCATTGCAGTTGACGGTTCAGGGCAGCAAGTAGAGGAGGCCTCCATCCGATGGTCTTCCGAGCATGACGCTGCTAACCCTGACGCATGGCGAGCAGCGGTTGACGATTTGCTCTTTGCCCTGCCCGCGTCTTTGCGTGCTCGCGTAGGGCGTGCTTGTGTGGGTGGCACCAGCGCCACATGCTTGCTAGTGGACGGAGCTAGCGGTGAGCCGAGCCGTGGATCATCGCCTACTCGGCTCTACAACTGGAGCCTCGACAAAGACGGCGCCGAAGAGCTTGGCGGTGAACTAGTGGGCGAAGCTCGGTGCTTATTGGATGCTGCTTGCCCGCCGGGCCACACCGCGCGTGCCGGCACTTCAGCCCTCGCTAAACTGATCGGGTAGATGAAGTGCAGGATATTTTGATAGAGCATTGTCTAAAGAATACACGAGCATTCCTTTGTCTTTGTATCGACCGATTGAATCCCTGCCTTTTTTTACTCATCGCGCCTCTTTGCAGTTGGTGCCTGGAGAAGCCGTTGGAGCCTCAGGAAGTGCTCGCGCATCAAGCTGATTTCATTGCGGCTCACATCTGGGCTGGAGGTAATCTATACATCCTTTTCGCAATCAAACTTGAATGCCTTACGTAGAGCTCCTTAACTACGACCATATGTAGCGTGGGGTCTGATGTTGTGATGTAGTTTTCTTTGCGATACTTCACAAGTACCCATCTTGTACCTTTTTCGTTCCCTGGTGCGTCCTTATAATTCCTTGATTCATACTTCTTGTAAACAGGCAATGCAGCAGTGGCTGCTTCGATGGCACATTACCTTGACAGCTCAGAGGTGGCTAGTAGTTGGGAAGCTGAACCTGCCGTCCCGGGGTTTGTGAGTGACTGGCACAACGCTCTCAAGCTCGGGTACGACGTAAGTGATGATCTCTGTTACCCTGGCTGGATGGTGGGGGAGTCGCTAGCATCTCCGAGTAGTATCATTGGTGACGATGGTGACGATGATGAGGCAGCAGCAGAGGCTCGCAGTGTGGCAAAGGATCGATCGAGTGATCGAGCTCATTCGAGGCAGCCTCGCCGCCCTCTGCCAGATGTGCTCACGCCTGTGTCTCGAGTCCAAGGCCGAGCTCGCGCCAGGCAAAAGCTCTCCCCTCTGACTGCACTACCGCGGGTGGTACAGCCAGGAAGCACGACTGGCTTCTTAACCAAGGCTGCGGTGAAACGGTGGGGTCTGGGCAACGGGCTCCAAGTTCCCTCGGCATCGTCACAAGATGGCAGTGAAGGTAGAGGAGGTGGAGGCTGCCGGATGATTGCAGGTACCACCGACAGCATTGCTGCGTTTCTCGCAGCAGGCGTGAGCTCGCCGGGACAAGCAGTGACGTCACTCGGGTCAACACTCGCAGTCAAGCTCTTGAGTGAGATCCGAGTTGACGACAGCAGCCGTGGAATATACTCACATCGCTTACCGCGCCGCCGCCGCAGTGTCATTGCCAGCGAAGACCGTGACGAGGAAAGCAATGAGGCGCCGTTGTGGTTGGTTGGGGGCGCAAGCAACGCAGGCTGCGCGGTGCTACGAGCTGAAAGGTTCAGCACTAAAGAGTTGGTTCGACGCTCTAGTATGTTCACACCAGGCGAGCTAGCTCCAGCCAAGTACCGGAACTATTATCCGTTGACAGGGACCGGTGAGCGGTTTCCAATGAACGACCCAAGTAAAAAGCCGTGCCTCGATCCCAAGCCAGAAGGATACCCAGACCGCGACGGAGCTAGAACCGAGTACCTTCTGGTGAGCAGAGCACTTCGAATAGAGCTGCACATGTAATTTTTTTTAAGCAGTTTCACTCTTAAAGCTCAATTTTGACAGTCGTTTTATTTATTAACTCCTCTTATCTTCTTTCGCACACAGGCCCTCCTCAGCGCCCTCGCTTGGATCGAAGCCGACGGTTATAGTGCTCTCAAAGACCTCGGCGCCTCACCTCTCACCGAGGTGATAACAGCCGGTGGTGGGGCAGCCAATGATGCATGGACAGAAATGAGGCAGAAGAAACTCGGGGTCCCTACGAGTGCCGCAGCCAACGCTGAAGCGGCCTTTGGCCTCGCGCTCCTCGCTACGTGGAATGAGTGAGCTCCTTTTCGCTTGGCAAAACTCCTTCACGTCCCTATGAGCCCATTATATTTTTATGAGCTCGCCGAGCTCCGGCTATTGATCATAATTCGTATAGTTCGCATTCGCACACTAAATTTTAAGAACCGTCAAAACCGAACTCCATTTTCGGGTCGAGTCCTAGGCCAGGGGCAAAAAATACCGGGCCTTGGAAGAGTTCGCCGAGGTTTACAAAAGGCGTAGGATGGCGACAGGAATCTTTTCTGAATAGGACTGATGGGCAGCAGGATGAATGATGGAGATGGAGATGGAGCATAATGGAGCGGAGGAACGAGGAAGGGGAAGCAAGAAGTGTGAAGAAATCCCTAATCCCCCTGTACGTTACAATTTTGTTGCACAACGCACAACGCACGCACAACCCAACAACCAACAGCAGCAAAAGCTCAAAGCCATCAGCCAGGAGCTACGAGGAACTCACGACGCGTGAGACAGCGCGTCAGATCTCATTAGCCTTTCCAGCTCGCAAATTCCTCTCGACTTTCCGAGGATTAGTAGTTTCTGTGGGAATTCAATCGAGGGGCGGCGTCTCTACCTTTGTTGTCGTAATCCATAGTGTTTTAGAGATCGCTCATCTGAAGCTTCCTCGAGAAGTGCAATTATTGGCATTGACTGACAAGTTACAGCCTGCAGCGTTCGTGATTGAACCTCAGATAAGGATAAGGAAGAGCTAGCGTCGTTCGAAGATGAACTCAACTTCTACGTTCCATAATGTACGTGTCAAGGGTTGCACCGTCTAGTCATTTAGTTTGGTGTTCACGTGCTCGTAGTTCACAATCTAAACTTCCACTCAATGCCCATTTTACAGGACATGAACTTGGGCTCTATCGACGTGCCATTGTTTGTGCGCGGGGTGGAGGGTCATGGTGGCGGAGTAGGAGCTGGTGAGGGCTACGCGGACGACGGAAGCGACATGCATGAGCTTCGAGAGTGCCAGCGACGACTGGCCGAGGCCACTGCCCGAGGCGAAGAAGCGACAGCGCGCTGCATATCCCTCGAGGGCGAATTACAGGGTGAAGCACGGAAACGCATGGCTCTGGAAAAGGAACTGAACGACGTGCACCGCGAGCACAGCAAGCAGATGGCGGCGAAACAGCAGGCTCATGATCAGCTCCGAAACGATTTCGAAAAGCTGCAGCATTACAATTTGAAGTTGCGGGAGGTAATGCGACACGCACAAACATGCTCCATCTAGCCTGTAACGTCAATCGTCTCTCGTGGACAAACGTGTGTTCTTATACCCACGATATGACTTCATAGAGATGCTAGACCGCTTTGCAAAGAGAAATCTCTCGTCTCCATCATCATTCACCACCTTTGTACGTTTCTCTGAACTGAGTCCCTCGTATATGCTGTATATTTTGACGTTCTCGAGAACAGGAGTTGTTGCGAACGAACCGCGAATTAATTGGTGTGCTCGCGAAACGAAATGAAATTCGCAAAGAGGCGGATCGCGCCGCCAGGCAGAATTTGAGGAACGAAATCCGCCAAGAACAGCAGCAGGCAGCGGACGCGGTAGGAATAGTGTTACCAGCCGACTTTGACAGCAGCCTTGCTGCAGCATCTTCCCATGTGCATGGTGGAGGAGGAAGTGGAGGCTTGGTGGCGTTTCCGGGTGCCGCCCCTTCGTCTTCTTCGCAACAGCAGCCGTGGGGACGAAAGTCCTCGTCAGGAGTTGCCACTCCTCCTTCGATGCAGGACCCCTCGCATGCAAATTCCCGAGGAGGAGGTGGAGGAGGGGGGTCACAGCTGCAGACTGCACACCCGCAGCCGGTGCATGCAAGTAATGTGAACCCACTGGCTGCGGCTCGTCACGGGCCCTCAGTGCCTCACCATCATGAAGGAGGAGACCCCTCGAGATCAGCTCGTTCCTCCAATGCCATCCGCGACCTCCGGGACTTCTTTGATATGTGACACAGGCCGAGATAACGGCCTGTGGCACTGAAACTTCATGAAGTAGAAAGTAGGTACATGGGACACAAAAGGACCTCCCTGTAATGCACAATAATACAGGCAGATGCATCTAGGCGCCCGAACTAATACAAACCCAAATGACACAGAAGCCAATGCTGCAGGCAGAGGAGTACTCGCGTGCGTCGTGCGTTGCGCGCAAGTCGAAATTCCATATAGGAAGTGTTTAGAGGCGAGGATGTTTGGACCCCCCCCTCTCTAAAGTGGAAACTGTTCTAGGCGCTCAGCACTCAACAGCAACAGCAGAGAAGTTTTATGAGAAGTTAAATTATGAATGCTCGCGAAGAGCATTACACTTACAGAGGGGATACAGGTAGGATTGACCTAGGGAGTATTGAGATGACTCCTTACACCATTGATTGAACAAAAGTTCTTATTTGAAAACGCCGCAGTTTCGGAACTGCTGACTACGAGAGCGCGCGGTGCTCGGCCACTTTCATCGACTTCGCGCATCAAGGAAAGCGCTGGAGAGTGAAATTCAAGGCTTTGGATGCACGGGGCGCTTGATGTGGATGCTCGTGAAGAGCATTACACTTACAGGAGGAAATATAGATAGTGTTGAGATGACTCCTTACGCCATTGATTAGACAAATTTACTGCCCCGAAGTAGCGAAAACAGCCAGGACTTAGTTCGAACGACAGAGTCGTTATAGTTATAGCTTGAGAAAGGACGAATCAACACAAATAACAAATAACTTAGATCCGGGGTCCGAGGTGTAGGTGGCTGATGACAACAGACACGCAGCGCTAAGTGCTATGTGCTATGTGCTATCGACATTATATAATTTTTACATCCTACATTTTCGTATTCCCTCGGGATTGGTTCCAAGGGCAGTGCACCGAGCGCAAACAACAGCTAGGCCAATTCACATCAAAACAAGAAAAAGGGAAAAGGAATTCGAGTGCCGGCTGTCCCACCGAGCGGGCCTTCCGCCCCTCCTCCCCTGTAAAAAGAAGAGCTGGGGCGTTATCCAATCGCTTGCTGCATTTCGCTCGAGCTTCCGATTATTTTTCCATGTTTGATCTGCACTGATATCTTAGCTGAGAGGGTCTGACTCTCTCTCCTTCATATGAGTGGAAACAGCCTTTTCATTTCTTAGGCTTCCGTAGGCTTCGCGACGTCGATGGAGGCGAGCAACTTGTCCATCTTGTCGATTTGGAGCTGCATCGCGTCGTGAGGAATCATGTTGCCTTCTTCGTCATAGGGCTCTCCCACCTTGCGCAAGTTCGGCGAGAGCTTGAGGCTGATCACCCCGCCGCGGTCGTCGCCAACCACCAGCATGGGCGAGTCCTTGTTGAACTTCACGTGCGTCAGTTTCGCTCGCTTCACCACCTGTTCAAAAGAGAGAGTCGCGTGTGTTCGTGTGAGTCCATGCGTGGGTGGGAACATAGATTTCACAAAGAATTAAACAATGCCGAGTGGCATGGAGGCTGCCGTTGTGAATCATTCCTTAAACTTCCTATATCTGCCTGCCCCCCGCTACCTTTTGTTCGCACAGTGGCTCGTGCTTGTTTTCGTTCAGGTCGAACACGTGGACTTTCCCATCCGCAGTCACCGCTGAGAAGACCGTCGACGAATACGGCGACCAGGCCACGTCACCCACGGCATTCCCGAGGTCGAACGACATGACGGGCACCTGAGAACAATAGAATGAAGGAGAGCCAGCTATAAACGTAGGCGCAGGTGTAAATATGAAGACACGAAAAGATAGGCGGAATCGCTCGAGGGGAATACTGAGCTGAAGAGTCAAATAGAGTTGGGCGGCAGGACAACTACCGGGCATGAGGGAGCCTGTTTTACAGCCAAGGCATCTCGAAAGGACAGATGAGCATACTATATTGCTGTTGTTTTTCGAGTCACTTCTACCTTCAAGTCCCTGTCCCAGACTTTTACGGTCCAATCGGCCGAGCAGCTCAAGAACACCCGAGGATGGAACGGGTTCCACACGAGCGTATACACCGCCATGTGATGCCCTGCATAAGTCTCCAAGTACTGGCCGCTGTAAGCCTTGGAGCACTTGTGCACGTTGCCTTCTTCGGTGCCCACGATGAACAAGTGGTCGTGCACCTGATTGTGATGTGTGCTTATGATTGGTTGGTAGGTTGGTTTTGTTGGTGTGGAGTTTAGGGAGGAGCAATCCAATGGATTCTTTCCTCTGTTTTCTAATATGTTCTGAAACATGCACACTCGTACGTCAAAACAAGGCCAAGCCATCTCCCACAGACTTACTTTATTGAAGTCAAAGCAGCAGCCGCCCGCTAATCCACTGAGAGCAGCTTCCGCGGCTGCAGCAGCGGCCTCGTCGCCATTGTCCCCGCCGTCCGCTTGCTTCGAGGGGGGCGCCACCAGTTTGAGGGCCATCACGGGCTCTATCTTGAGCTCGTTCTTGGACATGAGCCAGTTGGCGACCCTCCCGTCCGAGGACACGCTGAAGAAGTTGAGCTCCTTGGTGTGGTCGTCGTCTTGCCATGCCACTTGCCACACGGGATCGGTGTGCTTCCCCGTCTTGATGCTGCTCGAGTACAGCGGCTTGTTGCTGTCCCGGCGCACGTCATAGACGTGGACTGTGCCGTCGTAGCAGCCAATGGCCAGCAGATTAGGGTGCTGCTGGTGGAAAGCCAGGCACATGACCCCGGAATCGGGATAAAACACGTACTCGGGGTGGCTGGTGTTCTTGAGGGAAAAGCAGCAGATCATGCCCGACCCTTGGCGCATGAAGTCGTAGCTCCCGTAGCCCACCGCAAAGAGGTCCGCGTAGCGCGGGTTCCACTCTAGAGCCGTGACTTGCTTGCGCTTGGTGCGATCGGTCGAGAAGCGCCACAGCGGCAGAAGGGAGCCTTCGCCTTCTCGAAAGGCGTCCGAAGCGTCCTCCCAATACTTGAAGTCTTGAAAGATTTCGTCTTCGGCGTTTTGGTTCACCATCCGCTCCAAAATCTTGAGGGCTTTCGACATGGCTTTGGTGTGCACGTGGTCGTCGCTCGTCTTTTGCGCGGGCGCTACCGACGGCTCAGGGTCGTATTCGGCCCCTACCGAAGTGCCACCGCCGCCGCTTTGGCCGCTCTTTTTCTTTTCCGCTGCCGCCGCCGCTTCCTGCTCTGCCAGCGTCGCGCGGTAATTCGCCATGTAAGAGTCGTAGATTTCCCATTGCGACAGGGTGGCAGTAAAACCCGAAACGGCAGGAGGCGTAGTGGCAACGCCTCGCTCGCGCATGGGGTTGTCCACAGTTTGAGCGGCGCGCTCCGAGTAATTGAACTGGTTCTTGCCGCCGTCCTATTAGGGGAGAAAATAGAAGGAACCACCAACATAAGCAAAGCAAGAGCGCAGATAGTTGATACAGGATGCATTCGGGAAAAGCATGCTCATGTATAGAACACTAGGTGCGCTAGCGAAGTTGTGAAAATGTTGTCCTTCAAACTCTCTGAAGGCCCTGAAGGCTCATGAAAAGGTTATATGCTTTAGCTTACGTCATCTTCTTCGCCGACTGGGTCTTCGCCAGCCTCAGCAGCGGCCATGGCGGCTGCCTTGAGAGCATCTTCGTGGGCTTCCTTCTGCTGCTGGTTGTACGCGGCCTGCTCCTTGGCTTCCTGTGACTCGCGGTGGATGACACATCCATTCATTTCAAAGTGAATGCACAGCTCTTCTCCAGCACCTGGAGGGTCGACTTTGAAGACCTTCTCCTTGTAGTTGTACTTTGTTACATTGTTTGGAATATTGGGGTCTGATGCAGTCAGAACTCGCGTGACTTCGTCCTTGCGGTCCTTCTCTGACAGCTCGACCTGAGTGGGTGGTTTGAGCATGTGATTCGGCGTTGTGACAAACAGGTCGACACCAACCAAGAGAGCAAAGCCCAAGAATCTCAATACTCTTCAAGCAGTGCATAGTATAAATACTGCACCTGATTGTATGGCCGAATAATCTGCTTGTATGGCTCTTGGTACATATCGTCATCGTCGGGCTGAGGAAAAAAAAAAGAGCAAGGGAAAGGCGTTGGAGCATTCCAGTCGCACGACAGAAAGGGGTGTTAAACAAAATATTCATTCAAATTTATTATTACCGGTGGTGGAGGAGCTTTTTTCTTTTTAGGAGGTGCATCTCCTGCCTTCTTTGCCTTTGGAGGCATTGTCCTTACTACTGCCTCTACGCCGAGGAGTCGACTTGCGCGCTAGCGGCAAAACAGTCGAGCAGTCGACAGTCGACAACCAAATAATTACGTACATAATGTACGGATTATATATACGGATAGAGTCATCCCTAATATATTCAGCAGGAAGTACACATCAACAGTTGTTCCAGTTCAAGCTTATGCAAGAAATGGGGATGTGTATCGGGTCTATCTATGGATTCTCAGCCTGTCTAGACTTCGAATGTTTTCTCGAATAGATCATTATTAAAAAAATAGCGGCAGCGCATTTCCCATGTAAAGTCGAGTAGAAGGCACCCCTCGTAGCAAATTACCTGTCTTTTTGCAAGAACACTAGTCCGTCTTCTATCTCCTTTGCGGTACCTGAATTTCTCCACGCGATCTTTATAAGGGCGTTACCAAAGTTAGCTTCAAGGCATTCGTGGTTCAACCAGGGCCAAAGTCTAGTAGAAGCGTCTATTAATGCGCGATTTATCTATTGTGCAAGCGTTCCTCCGGCTGGAAGTGTCCTTCGAATCCCTTAGCACTTCTGGGTAGGGAGGGCGTGAGCAGTCATGGCCGACGCTGAAAGCCTTAATCAATCTCGAGCAGACGGCGCTGGCGGTTTCGAGGACTGGTTCGGCGTCGGCATAGAAGAAAATTCTGACGGCAATGGTCAGAACGACGTTGTGTCAGGTGAAAGTTCTGACACAACTGCCTCTGCGAGCCTGATGTTTGGAGAGGATGCGGAGCCGACGGAGGAATTCATTAGTCTCGAGCCCAACGAGTGCCTGCAGCTCTGGAAAGACGGCTTGGAAGTCCTGAAATTTGGGCGAAAAGGTCAGCCACATATGCGCAATTTCAAGCTTGACGAAGAAAACCACGCACTTCAACGCCGTAGTTGGTTCAAGGAGCACTTCGTCCCCAAGTTCAAGGAAAAAAACACGAGTAAGCCATCACGCTTGCCTGCATGTCGTTCGCTTCAAAAGTTAAGCTTATTTATTTTTTGTTTTATTAATATTGTTCGTCTTTCCAACAGTTGATATGAGCACGAACATGAAGCCAAGAATAATTAGAGGGCAGACCACGCCTGAATTTCATCGTGTCACTTTGAAAGACCGGCATTTTGCTGAGCTGGCACCAGTTTCACTGACCATCGCTTATGGTAAGTACCTTACCATTCCATTAATTTTTCGTTGCGTTCTGTGTCCTAATCGAAGGTGCATGTCGCACAATTAATTGAGTCTTTGCTCGCTTGCGTTTCCAGTTCGTGACGGCGAAAGCCATTCTATCAACATCGCCCTTGTGAACCATAAGCATGTCTTCGAAGAAATGTACGTTAGCTAATCAGATACATCGATAACCTCATCTGCAAGAGCTGACTTTCGTTAATGATCCAAACTTGCTAGGTTCGATGCTTTGGAGACATATATTTGGGGTTTTCCAGCCAAGAGAGCGTCGTCACTACTTATTCGCTGTGTTCGAGGCTTCTTCGTGCGAATACGTCTGAAACGGCAGCGATCATGCACTCGTATCCAGAAGCATTGGCGATCGTATACGATCTTTTCAAAGTACCGCAGAGGACTCAAGGCACTTGTGTCGATTCAAAGTAGAATATTCCGTCGTACCATAGCCCTTACAGCGTATAAGCAGTGGCTGAAAAGTGCCAAAAGAATACAGCTCTTCCGGCGATCATTGATGTCAAGGAGATGGCTAAAATCAGTGGTGCGACTTCTAACCCAAAAAGTAGTGCTTTCAACGACTAGACTTCAAACCTGGCTTCGGTCTTACTGTGCGCGAGCACGGCTCTTGAAATTGCAGCGTGGAATGATTCGACTGCAAGCCGAACAAAGGGGAGCAGGTATCCGTGTCACGTACCGTCGCACGCTGAAGTTTGTGATCAAAATACAGGCAGCTGCGCGTCAACGACCCACTCTATTGGTCTATCGTTCTTGCCGTGCAGCTTGTTGTATTATTCAGTGCTATTGGCGAGCAACATCTGCGTATCGAGCTTACTGTAGAGCAGTACAGGCAATTATATTGCTGCAAACGGCATTAAGATGCCATGTACGTCGTTTGGCACATCGACGACAACTGCGCGCTACACTACGGATTCAAACGAGCTGGCGCCATTGTAATGCCGTAAATCAATTCCATGTATTTCGATCATCAGTTACACGAATTGCTTCCGAAGTACGGAGGCACGAGAGAAGAGCATGGTTTATGCGCCTCCTCACAGCTGCTGTACGTGCCCAAACATTCACAAGAGCTGCTTTCGCGCGTGCACGCTTAAAAGAAGCGCTTTATGCGGCCACACTTCTCCAAAGCATCTCTCGAAAATGGCTGGCCTCCCGTCAGTTCCGTCAGTTGATACTCGCGGTGGTATTTATTCAGTCCCGGCAGCGCAGTCATGCCGCGAGCCACTTGCTTCTCTTAAGAATGAGAAGCATCATCAAGCTCCAGACTGCCATTCGCTCCTTTTGCACTCGGCAGAAATATTTAAGGTCGCAGCGGGGGGTGGCATTGCTTCAAGCGCACTGGCGCGCGCAAGCGACGCGATTTACCATGTGGAAAGCCACTGCTGAAGCAACTCGCATTCAGAGTGCAATTCGGCAGTATTGTGCGCGTTCTCGATTTCTTAAAAAACACGCGGTTGCCCTAAAGATTCAAGCCCGACGTCGTGCTATACCTCAAATGTTAAGGCTAATACTGGTCAAGCGGGCTATAATTTGCATTCAGGCTACTTGGCGGTGTTATTCGGCGCGCATGCGGTTTGCGACAGTTAGAAATGCCGCGGTCTCCATAGTGGTGTGGTGGCGAGGTGCTCGCGCTTTAGCGAGCTTTCAGCGCGTTAAGTTTGCTGCAGTATCGATTCAGGCATGGATTCGATTTATTGTTGCGCTTCAGCGTTATAGATCGCTGTGTTCGTCAACGACACGCATTCAAGCATTGGTAAGGCAGAAATTGGCGATTGCTTCATTCCTTGATACACGACGCGCAACGACTGTGATTCAGGCATTATTTCGCCAAAAACGTGAGATGAATCACTATCGATGCTTTCTTGCAGCCATAATAAAGGCCCAATCCCAATGGCGAGCGAGAGCTGCCTTGCGCATGTATCGTGGAACCACTTCAAATGTGATTAGCCTTCAAGCATTCTACCGGATGCGAGCTGCGCGCCTGTCCTTTGTGAAGAAGCGCTTTGCTGCAACAAAAATTCAGTCGCTTGTACGTGTTTTGCATTCAAGGTCGGTATCAACTCAAACAACCAGAGCCTTGGTCCTCATTCAGTCGAGGTGGCGATGCCATTGGACGTGTACTCGATTTGCGATACATAAAAGCGCAAAGATTTTACTTGCGGCGTGGTGGAGAGGCGTGCATGCTTTGAACCGATTTCGTTGCATTGTGCAGTCGGCTGTAGCTCTGCAGGTGTGGTATCGATCAACGAAAGAAGTACTACGCGCGCAACTTCGCTTTAGAACACTTCGCAAGTCCACCATATGTATTCAAAGTTTGGCCAGACAAAAAGCAGTTCGGCTTTGCTTTGAGCATCAGCGTCGATCAGCAGTAACCATTCAATCCGTAGTGCGTATGCAAAAGAATCAGAGGTCTTTTGCACGGCTAGTTTTTGCGACTAGAAGCATCCAAAAATGGGCACGCGGTCAAAGAGCTCGAATTCTATTATCAAGAATAACTTCGGCAGTATTAATTCTTCAATCTCTTTGTAGGCAATGCTCAGCTCATGCCAAATTTATTTTAATACGAAAGTGCACTATCATGGCGCAGTCCTATTCCCGCAAGTTGCACTGTCGGCTGCAGTATTTGTTGTTACAGTCGCTTATTAAGGTAGCTCAAGCACGATGGCGCTGCGCATTAGCTCGGCAGACTTGGTCGCGCTTGCTGACGGCCACAAAGATTGTTCAGTGCGCGTTCAGATGTCACCGAGCGAAGAGCATTCGAGAGCAGAAGCTCGCCATGGTTGCAGCTGCCGAAGCCAAGAAAGAAGAGCTTCTCACGGCTGTTGAGATTGTGCAGGTAAATTATAATAACTGTAAGAATATTTTTCTCTGATGCTTGCCAAGTTTTACTTAGTGAGCATTAAGCACTTAAGACGGAACAGTAGCAAGATCCTTATAATTCGTGGGCACATCAACCTCGAAGCCATTATAATAGGTGGCACTGTTGAGCTACAATAATTTATTCTGTAAGTGTATTTAGCTGTACTGATTAAATTTTAATTTCGTCGGTGTGCATACCTCTGTTATGTGTGTAGGCAATATGGCGAATGCACCGAGCAGCTAAGTATTTAGAGGAGATGGATGAAGAAGAAGAAGCTTTCGAAGAAGACTTCGATGACTTTGGCATTGAGTCGGACCAAGGAGCGGAACCTCGAGGAAGGCGGCGTAGCATCAATTTCTCTGGCCGGGAGCGGGGCTCATCAGTGTCGGGGCGTCAGCGCCGTGCCTCGATTTCAGGAAATTTCATGTTTGCAGCCGAGATGGCAGAAGAGGATGCGAATGAGACCTTTGAAGAGACCTTGCGTGAAATCAACTCGGTGTTTAAAAGCGTGAACACGAACGGAAATGTGGCCGAAGCTATTCGGAAAGTTAGTTCGAACGAATCATTGTCACGAAGCAGCCAAGGGGCATCTCGAAGACGGTCTTTGGATAGTAATGCCTTCAATACAGGAAACAAAAAGAATACCTCCGAAGGCGGTACGAGGCCATTTGGTATTCGTGTCGGGCGTAAGGGTAATCAGGTGAGACCTCAAACAAATATTGGTGCAATGTCTTCCGAACACATCGAAGGTGGGCAACAAAAGAATGACACTCCGTTGATAACTGCACTTTCATCAAGCACACAAGACGATGATGAAAGCCGTAGTACTGAAGAACTTCCAGTGAAAAAGCGCTTGTCTGTTCTTGACGACGACGACGATGAAGTCCTTAAAACGAGTAGCGACGACGAGGAAGAGCCCGTGGTCGACGGACAAGCTGCCCGGGAAGCTGCTGCGGCCATTAAACTTCAGTCGCTTGCTCGACAAATGCTTTCCATGTTTCGAGTGCGCGGCATGTTCGAGGCACTGAGTAGAGACGAAGAAGAAGCTTTAATTGTCGAGAACCCTGCGGAGGTACCCTTTGGGCGTAGCGAGACTTTTGCTCGCAGTGAGACCGCCGAATTAGGTGTTTACGATGATTTCACGCCTACCTCGCCGCTGCACAGTCTAGCCGGAAGCGAAGGCACATCATTGCCTGAACTTGAAAGTGCAGAGGCGGAAATGGCGAAAGTGATGCACGAAATGGACCTCATGCTTCATGGAGGAGATGAAGCGCCAACCACGCCTGGTGGTAGCAGCAGCAGAAGTAGTAGCAGCATCATCAGTAGTAGAAGAAATAGTAATGAGGCTTTGAAAAGTCCGCCCAGCAATGAGGATAAAGCTTCAGCTGGCACGGAGCTTGGGGATCCTGCATTACTTGATCGTAGAGGCAACACTGCAAAGACCGTGCCAACAATAGCTCCAGCAACGTCGGCTTCACAAGCGCGCCCTCGCTTTTCAATGGATGGAGTCAAGGACATCTTTGATAGACCAGTCGTTCGTCAGAGCCCTGCAATCAGTCATCAAACACAATCCAGCAGTGCATCAGCAGATCCAAAGCTGAAGGGTGCTGCTGCTAAGTGTGCACCAAGTGTCAAGTCGACGAGAAAGTCGAGAGAAATCTTTTGGGGATCTAAAGCAGAGATAGCCCTGCAGCCCACACCTCCTTCTCCGAGCAACCTTCCGATTCCTCCGAGCGGTCTGAATACCCTTGCACACCCTTCTCCAAGAAAACTTCCTCATCCGCCTGCTTCATTCCTCCCCGCTGCGTTGCCACCCAAAGACAAAACCAAAGCCCGTGCTACGTCAAAAGAAGATCCCACTGATGCTACATCAAAGCAAGCTGCCTCGCGTTCAAAATTCGCTTTTTGACTGCCTTGGACTCCCTTACCAGCAAATTATCTTATGCAATTGCATTACCGAAGACAGTTTACATAAAGAACTGAGGGTTAAGTATAGGCTACAAAGGACAGCCCCGGAATCTTACATTCGAAATGCGGACTCGGCGCTTTCGTGTAAGTGAAATGTGTAATCCATTATTACTTACTACTTCCCAGTCAGACTTGTTCTGGAGGATTCATCAAAACGCAGCTTTATGCTATTTGTTGTTGTTTCTTTGCAATTGGGGAGTATAATCTAATCTAATCTAATCTAACTTTGAATTGTCCATGGTAAGCTAATTGCTAATTGGGTGTGTAGCGAAGTTCTAATGCACTGTACTGCTGAAGCACATTATACGAATCGAAAACGAATACATATCACAATCCGCATATCTATGCAAGCACGGTTCGCAGTTCGAAATGATACAAGAAATACGGGGGAGGGGGGCTCTACTTCGGAAATTGCTATATCGATTGAAATATCCCCAAAGCCGAAAGGTACATGGTACGACGCCATGTTGCGCATACATCTATGCACATCATAAGCCAACGTGTAGATAATTTATTTCTACAGGCCATTTTTCGGGCCCTGTGTGCCATCGTCGGTGTTGCTGTCGGGAAAGAAGAGCACAATCACTTGAGCGTTACTCGGCTTCCCGTAGCCACGTGCATCTACGGCTTCTGCGCCAAGGAGCGCTTCGAGCTGCCGCCGGAGTGGACCCTGTGATCCAAAAATAGCACATTGGTGAAGAGCTGTCCTTTGTATAGAGAAGGAAAGGTGCAAAAGTTTAGCGAGATATACAAACTCTCACCTGGTGCGAAGCAACCCATATAGTGCGTTGCGGCTGCGCCCGTAGCCATTGTGCGAAGCTTTTCGATCGCCTCTTGACGGTAGCCTAATAGAACGGCACATAGGTGATGACAAGTGTGAGTTTCGAGCACTTTCGGACCTTACAATAGTACATTCTCTTTGCGTAGGGCATCTCAAATCATTTGTTACCTGCGCTTGGTTGTCAAGAAGCTCTTCGTTGAGCTCAAATTTAGCTTCGGTGTGCGTTTCTTCCTTGGCGTTTTCTTCTTCTTTCGTCTGATTTCTGGCTACTTCTTGGCGTCTCTTCGACTCGTCGCACATGGCTTTCCACATGTAGTCTAGGTTGGTTTCAGAACCCACTTCGCACTCCTCCGAAATACTATCTACATTCAGGCATGGCTGCCAGCGCGAAAGTACAGACTTCGGGTGACGTTTGCAGGGTCCCTCACAATACGGTGTTTCACTTAAGTCATCGTTGGCAACCCACGCAGGTGCTCCGTTGTCAACACTGCTACACCCAGGCATTCCAGCCAGATTTGCCGAGCTGTATCCTATCGACTGGGTCTGCCACGCCCGGCGAAAAGGTGACGTCACTAAGAGATCAGGCGTTCGGCCTACGTCGGCCAAAAACTTGCCAATTTCTACGCCAGCTGTAGCTGCTTCAGTAACTCCAGCAGGATTTAAGGAGTCGTCAAACCACTGAGGAGCATTGGCAGCTTCTCGCCAGCTTTCAAGCACTGCGTTGGCATCAGCGGCAGTTTTCTTGTTTGAAAAGTCCGGGTCTTGTTCGAGAAGCTTCTCAAGTCGGTCAACGAGGGCGAGCCGCTCCGGCCTCAGGACTTTGTTTTTGCTGGCTTGGCCGTGCCGCTGAAAAAACACTAGCTGACCTGGAGCACCTTGTCGTAGTTTTGATACGCTAGAATCGATCTGAATATGAGCCGAGGGTGAAGTCATCTTGTGCGTAGTACTTCTCTAGAGCTAGCATGACACCGACGACACCATAAGTGCCATGATCGGGCTTTAATAATATAGTTGTGAACTTATGGCCTATGGAGATAAGAGTCTTACCAGCATGAATTCTGATGACATTGTGCTTCCAAGAAGAAGCCCCAGCAATAACGCCGGGAATAAGGAATTGGCTTGGAACGACAGTGTGAAGGCAGTCACCAAGAAAGAAAGCTAGAGCCTCGCTTGTAAAATTGAAGCTATTTAGAAAATGTTTGTTGAAGCTTCCTCTCTTGAAGCTTTTATAAAAAAAAAGCACTAGACGTACTACTGTACTGTAGTATGGTATAAAAAGAAAAAAAGAGGGGAAAACCACACTCAGTAAATCCGAGAGAAAAACTGTGCTGCATGTCTCAGTGGTCGAGTGGGTTTACCGTGGTACTGCTGTGCGAAAGATCGAGTGTTCGGGTCCCGGAGGTGATTTTTTTCGGCCAAATAGATCTACTGACGGACCCTCCGATTTTCGCGCACGCGTGCCATTTTGAATTAGCTCAATTTATACACTAACGCATCCCCACAGCCAGACCCGTGCACTATTTCATGGCATAAAGGTCTCCTCGAGTCCTGCTTTTAATATTTTAACTTCTCGGGGCATGGAAGGCACCGAAATGGCTCTCCACGTCCGTAATCACTGAGCGTTACTGGCGCCTTAGTAGCTTTATCCCGGGTTAAATGGGGGTTCCGGTAATTACACGATCGCCGGTTTAGCTCGGGGTCGTAGTTGTAGAAACGAGGGTACGGTGACGCCTTGGCAGTAGAAGGGCCATCTTGTAGCATTTTCAGCACTATCTTACCGATCACTAGCGCGGAACCTGCTTTCTTCGGGGTATACGCAGTCGACTTGCTCTCAAGGTGGAGGGCCTTGCGAGGGTTCCGAAAAACGCTGGAGGACGACCACGACTAGCGTCCGTGGCGTTTGATGGAAGATATATAGGTTGAGCTCTATGATAGGGAGGGGCCGCTAGGCCACAAGCGGCCCGCTTGTATGTTGCTGTTTGTATTTTTAGGGGGGGATTTTCTATTCACTGCCACTCCGCGGACGAGGAAGGAGTTCCTGTCCCGCCAAGGCCTCTTATGGCTCAGGGGCAGAACAATAGGCGCCTTGCGCGCTGAAAGGCACACTTTGACCTCTGCCGAGTGGACTTCGTGTTCCGCATGACACGAGCTTCTTTGCTCGCGCGCCTTCCTCTTTATTGTTCTGCGGAGTGCGCAACACCCACAAATTCCTCGCTTTTTGCAAATTTTTCGAGGAATTTGGCCAATGCCCCTCCCCCTCCTGAATCATTCCGCACTTGCTTTGATTGCGCAACGCACGCGCATTCCCACTTCTTCCCGCAGCATTGGCTTCTGTGCCATTTGGGCTTGTATTAGTTCGAGTTCGAGTTCGAGTTGTTGAAAAACAGAACCCCTCTGTAGGATGCGGTCAACGAAGGAGTGGAATTGGAATGATACAGGGTAGAATTAGCTAAAGGGTTGATTCTCCTGTGTGAAGCGACAGGCGACAAGCGTTTTGTCCGACCTCCACATCTCCAAGCGACGACCGACAACCGTGAGCTAGAGCAACCAAAACCAAGTATTGGCACCTCGTTGATGTGCTGCTTTGATTTGTATTTCTGCCTGTTCTAGTGAATCCCCAAATACAAGGAAATGCCACCGCGAAATTCGAAATATAGCAACAGAAAAGCCTAACCTCTAGTACGAGTCTGACTGAGCTGAGTTCCCTCTTGAATATATCGCCTTCTATTAACGGGGCCTCAAAGCTTTGCTAAATCTAGTATCCTTAAATTTCCCTCGCCTAAAAACGTAGTGTATACTTGTTTGTTCTTTGCTTGTTCGTAATATTATAGTAGATAATTAGTAGGTCGAGTTCCGATGGAAATCTGGAAATAACTACGTCCATCCGTTCATCCTATCGAGTTAAATATAAAAGTAACAGAAAGACCTTGATGTAAGGGCAGCACGTCGCCCAGGACCGGGATCTGCCTTCCTATGTTCATCGAGCGCAGATCTCTACAACTTGGTGGATTTTGATTTGCCCCGCGTGGAAGGCCGGTTCGTCGATAGGTCTTCCTGCTGCTGGCGTGTTGGAGAAAGAGGAGCGCGGTTCCCACCCGCGCTGGCACCAAGGGCTGCGTGTTGGCTTGAATTGGCGGTTTCGAGCAACTTCTTGAGCATGAGCTTGAGCTCGTCGATTCGAGCTTCGCGGTCCTCGAGCTCCAAGCACAGCTGCTCCACCTCCGCATCCCGTTGGGCCACCACGCTCTCCGAGGCCTCCTTCTCCACCAACAAGTTCTCCATTTGTTGCTCGATCTCAGTGCACGTGCGTCGCCAGGCCGCTTCCATGCTGGTGTGCCGCTCCTGCTCCCGAGACAGCTGCAGCCGCAAGCTGTCGCGCACCGCATCCCCCTCTTCGAGGGCGCGCTTAAGGTCGTGCACTTGGGCCTGTAAACTGGAGACTGCACTCGCGGCTCGCCTATTCGCCATCGTATCCGCGTTGCTCTCGCCTGCATTGCTGCCTCCCGGTGACTCGAGAGAGAGCCCTGCGATTGAAGCCGTAGCAGCGGCAGCCGCCTTGGCAGCCGCAGTCTTGGCAGCAGCGGATTCTGCCGCTTTACCTCGCTTAGTGTTGGCTGAAGGGCCAGCAGGCGGCGGCATGGTAGTGTTTTGCTTCTTGCCTTTTTGTTGCTTTAGCTGTTCTTGTTGCTGTTTTAGCAAGGCGTCTTGCTTCTGTTTCTCCGCGCGACGTTCGCGGGCCGCTTTCGCAGCGCTCTGATTGGTAGAGGGCTCTCGCTCGGCTTTTGCCAAAAGCGCCTCGGCTTCTGACATGTCCTGCTCAAAGAGCAAATCATTAGCCAAGGAATTGCCGCCGTTATTGTACGCATTGTACGGGGCAGGGTCGTGATCGTCGTCGAAGTCGCTGCTGGCAACGGACACAATCCGGCTTCGTTCCGCGGTGTTGGTGGGGTAGCTGGCCACGGGCTCCCATGAGACGTTGGAGTCGCTTCGCTGCAGTGCACCACCCAATCCCCCTCCTGCTCCTTGGCCCAAGTCGCTGCTCGCTCGAGGGGACCCGTCCAGACCATCCAAGAGGTCAAAGCCCGACGAATGCTGTGACTCCGAGTGCTGCAGCAGGCCAAAGGATTGCTCTAGACCACTGCCGCGACGCCCGGCGCCACCTTGCATGTTCACATCGCCATCTTCGTCGTCGTCTCCTTCCTCTTCTGGCGACTCGTACTCGGTGTCGTCTCCCTGGTTGAGCTCGGCTCGCCGCAGCCGCTCCCGAGCCTCGGCTTCCTCGTTCCGCAGCGCTTCCAGCTCCCTTTCTTTGCGCGCCACCAGCGCCAAGTCAGGCTGCCCCTGCGACAAGGATGGAGCTTGCTTCGGCACCAGCGCCGAGGCCACTAGACCTAAGCGCGTCTCGTGCTTGCCGATGTTTTTCTTCAGGCTCGGACGCAGGCCCTCGGCATAGCGCAGGGTGTTGATGGTCTGTTGAATGTCGCGCTCGGCCGGGCTCACGCAGCCAATCACCACCGTTTGGCAGCGCCTCCCTGTAAGGGACTCCTCCAGCACCTGGGTCAAGCGGCTCTGCCGAAAGGGGGCGTGGCTCTTCTTGGTGGTGGTGTCCAAGGCCCGAATCACTTCCTTGAGGGCCAGCAAGCTCTGGTTGATTTGACGCCCCTCCATTTGCGTGGTTTTGTCGGTGTTTTCGTTGTCGGCGCCCCGCTCGGACCCTGCCAAGTCGATCAAGCTGAACTTGCCCAGCACCGGCTTGGGGGTGTTTTTCGCGTCTAGCGGGCCGCGTCGCACTAATTTGAGCACCATGGCCGCATGGCTACGGCTGCTCGTGGCATTAGCGCCCGTGGCAGTGGTGGAGCGGGCACCTCGCCCTACGTTGCTCACGGCAATGAAGTCATCCATGCCGTTGCACTCGTGGCTGGCCAGCCCTACCAATTGGAGCACCCCTTTCCCGTCTTCCAAGGCCATGAGTTCCTTGCACCCGTCCAGCAAATCCCGCACTTTTTGACCGTAAATTTCGAACATGGACACCGACAGACACAGGTCGGGCATTTGCTCGAGCGCTTCAAAAGCATCCCGAGCTGCTAACATGTAAACACCGCCGGCTTCGGGGTCGCTCTGAGCAGCGGTGGAGGCATCCATGACTTGCCCACCGCCAGCGCCAAACAGGGTGAAAGTCTTCCCCGACGCCGTTTGCCCAAAGCAAAAGCACGTGCTGCTGCCTCCCGACACGAAGTTTTGAATGAGGCTCTGCACCGACTCTTCGTACAAGCCGGTAGTGGTGTCTTCGGTCCCGTAAGACCCGTCGTAGCAAAACTTGTGTGGGTGCACGTACTTGGTCAAGTCGACTTTTTGCTTGTTTTCCAGGCACACTACGAGGGGGGAATGGCACTGCACGCAGTCGGTTTCCCCCTCTTTTGGGGGCCGTTTCCGCACGATCACCTGCACGGGGTTGGCCTCCTTCTTGGCGGCACCGGGCCGAGGTGCCTCTTGCAGCAGAGAGGCCTCCGCAGCGGCGTACACATTCGCATTGGCAGGAGTGCGCGCCATCGCCCCCCGCGGGGGCTGCGACCGAGGTGGCTCGATCCCTGTAGGCTTGAAGGCATTTTGCTGCGGCTGAGAAGTCGCTACGGACTTGCGACGGTTGTTCGAGGTGCCAGACGCGTTCTCAGAGGGAGCAGCCGACGGAGGAAGCACGCTGTTGGTGCTCCCCGTAACTGCTGACGCGCCACCAGCGGCGCCTACCCTCGCCGAATAGGCACCTTTGCCTGGGGTGCTGCCCACATTGTTGAGGCTGTCGGCGCGGCGCAGGAAACTGTGCGGTTTGGCTGCTTCCTTGTCCTTGCCTGCAGCCGCAGCAGCCTTCTTGGTCTCGTAGGTTTCTCCGTACTTTTCCAGCTCGTTTAGCTCCAAGGTCTCGCGCCGCCGCAGAGCTGCTTCTCGCTGAGCCTTCTGAGCTTTGGTTTCGCGCGGCATCCCTACGCTAGACATGCGGCGGTTGTTTGGCGTGCCTGGTGGTGCTTGCTGCTGCGGCTGCTGAGGTTGGTTGCGCGCCAGCTCCGCTGCCTGTGAGACCGCGTCCGCTCTCTCTTCAGCATCTTGCTGTGCCAACGCTTGGGCCCTTGTCATGCGCTCCGGAGGGCTCGCTAGGCCAGCTTCAGCCGCGCTCTTGGAGGAACGCGTCAACTTTTTGAACCTTGACTTAGGCTCACCTGCGGCCGCAGCTGCGTTGCGGATGGGGCTGAGAAGAACAAAAGGGGGAGATGAGGGTGAGTCAGAGGGAGGGGCAATCAAAAGAAGTGCACAACTAATACGAACGAAGTAGGGCGAACAACTGAAACCAACAACAAAGAAAGAAGGGTTTCGAACTCACCTGTGATCAAATGAAGAGCTAGCTGAAGAGGGCAGCGAAGAAGCTTGCTCGTTGGCCGCCGCGTGTGGCCGGATGTCCGAAGCAGGCACGGCCGGCTCGGTCGCAGGCATCCAATTGTTCCACATACCTCCGTCGTAGCACACCTTGTAGGACTCACCGCTGAAGCCTCCAGGCTCAGGTAAGGCCATCACCGTAGCACTATACCACTTGGACTTGCCACCGTGCTTCGCTTCAACACGTTGCCCCACGTAGAAGCCTGAAGAAGCGGGAGTGGCAGCGGAAGGAGCGGCGGCAGCAGCAGCCGGCGCCGGCGGAGTACCTCCCGAACCCGCTGGTTTAAACAGACCAGGCTGCACGCCGTACTCCGTGACACCCTCCTAGAGAAATGATTTGAATTTTGAAAACAGTGAATTGAGCGCGGTTGTGTCTGTTTGGGCACTAAACGAAATGACGGAATTGCAGAGAGCTGCATGCCGGGAAAAGGTTCTCGATTTTGAAACTATTCCTTCGCATGTAAGACAGGTGCTTACCCAGCCGTTCCACATCCCGCTGTCGTAGGCGATATCTACTGAGCCATCTGCTTTGTTTGTCGACAAAATGTTGCCCAGGTACCACTTGCTTCGACCATCGTACCTGTGACGCAAGAAAAAGTCCGCCAGTTTGTCGTCTTTTGAGGTACACCGTCACAAGTCTATTTATGCCTACTCAACGAGTGAAAATTGCGCTTAAATGAAGAGTAGATGTTAGCACCTGGCTTCTACTCGATCGCCAGGCTTCATTGGACACTCTCAAGCAGCCCTAAAAGAAGTCGTTTGAGTATGGAGCTGTGCCGGGGCGTCAGACGAACGGGTTGTTGTGACTTCGGTCGACGAAGGTGTCGTCATTTCAAGATTTCAACCGCCAAAATTATGCTCTGGTACTAATGTAGTACATTGTGAATAAGGATTTTATAGCACAACTGCAGGCGCTGGCAGGCGGCGTTTTGGTAACATGGTGCGCATCTGATTAGAGTTAAGTGCATTAAAACTGCACGTATATCGTATATCATCTCCTCGATGAATACCTCGTCTCGATGAAAAAAGCCTCTAATGCCCATTGCGATTGCAGGATACTAGATATAAAAGTCGACTCGAACTCGAACTAATACAAACCCAAATGGCACAGAAGCCAATGCTGCGGGCAGAAGTGGGAATGCGCGTGCGTTGCGCAAACAAAGCAAGTGCGGAATGATTCAGGAGGGAGAGGGGCATTG
>Ga0307930_1000958_pt1 | contig 23247 bp, 15 predicted proteins | sample OrgLakmetageno46_FD_203161 | JGI IMG/M metagenome (GOLD analysis project Ga0307930, IMG submission 203161) | Saline water microbial communities from Organic Lake, Antarctica - #46 | ecosystem: Environmental > Aquatic > Non-marine Saline and Alkaline > Saline | place: Antarctica: Organic Lake...
AGTATTTCTTGTTCCTAGGGGGCGTGCTGCACGAGCAACGCTTGCCACCGCCATAACTATGCACGAAACCTCCGTAGGACCTTTGCCGCAAATTGACGACACCGTGTCGATGCCCTGGATTGGTATGCACTTACAAGGAGTACATTGAGGCATCTTTATTAGCACATTCTTTACTCTACCTCGATGTTTTGCGCACCTCTCTCTCTCCTTATTTCAATCCTAGTCATTCAACCTTATCCCGCCATCTCCTTCTACCCTTTCCTTACGTCGCGCATACTTTTCCTTCCCCGTACCAATCCTCACCCCCACCCCAAAACCCTCAACCACAGTGGAGCCGGAAGACAACGTCGAAACCGCGGCTCAAGTGCGCGCCATCGCCGCTGCCAAAGTGTCCAAAGGCGTGGCCGCCCGCGAGGCCGAAAGGCGCACCCGCAAAGCAAAAAGGGCGGGTGTAAGGATCGACGCCGCCGTGCAGCACATCATTTCCCCCGACAGCGTGGAAGGCCTGTTTCAGGCCATGGCGTTTTTAAGGAAGCTAGTGCGTGTTTGTGGGCTTTACTATAGTGGTATTGCATGTGTGCTGCCTTCTTGTGCGCTGCTTTTTATTCCCTTCTCTTTACGAATAGTGCATCTCTTTGGGTACATTCCCCTTTGTTTTTTTTACATGACATGCTCCCCCCACCCCCCTTGACTTATGATTTTTAACCGCAGTAATTATTTTTGCATGTGCCTCCGTCTTGACCCTCTTCATCTGCCTTTCTTTCATGTTCTCAGGAAGCTACAGATATCGCCGCAGCAGCTGAGCCAGGTGTCGAATCAGGGGAGCTGGTGTGCACCGGAAGCGGGCGCAAGATCTTGGACGAGGATACGGTGAGAGATAAGATATTCCATTTATTTTATGGGGGACTTTTTGATAAATTTATTTTCTTGCCATCCTTTCGACTCACATTCCTCATCTCCGTTCGTTTTGATGTTTATACTCTACAGGTGGCGCTCTTAGCGCTTCGCGGGTTGAGTCGTTTTGCTCGAGCTATGCCTACTGACCAATTCATCGAAGCTGGGGTAAGAGGACCTGGAGACTGTTCCTGGTATCATGGTTGATTACTTACAGAGTATTCAAAGAACCAACAGAAAATAAGAGAGCATTGTTCCTTTATTTGCTCCTATATTGGTTCGATTTCTCTGTCACTACTACTACATTGTATCACTGCTGCAATAATGCTATCCTTCGATATATTAGGGTGTAGACCGGTCCTTCGAGCTCCGCAACTTTCTGCTCACCCAATCCTCAAAACTCGCCGATTCGGCGATCGCGGCCCAGCGAGCCGCCAAAGTGGCCGCTTACACAGCGAGCCGAGAAATCGAACGCGCAGCGGAAGCAGCCGCAGCTGCTGCTCAAGCCTCCTCTTTCTCGAATGCTCGCCAGAAGAGTGGCAGTGCGAACAATATTAACAGCGGCAGCAGCGGCCGGTCGGGTCGGCGCGGCTCGGTCCGGCCCGGTGCCGGCGGCCTGACGGCAGGAACAGCAGGACTACCTACGTCTGATGCCGCAGACGCACCACCCCCACCTGCGGTGGCTGCGGCGGCTGTTGCGTCAAAGGAAGCGCAAGCGGCGCACCTGGTGGCGACTCAAGCTGCTGCGAGAGCATTGGATGGAAGCCATTGGCTGGTAAGCAAACCTTGTGCATAGAATAAAGAAAAGACTGGAAGGCATCTAAGATTTTGATTATATCAGCAACCTGCTAACTATAGTCACGATTTGTTTTTGTATTACCAATGAATTAAAATTATGAGGTAGGAGTAAGCTGAAGGCTAGGGATAGAATGAATGTGTGTCTTCACCACATCTCTTCTAGACCCTCTCTTTACGTATAAGGGTTTCGATTTTTTTTTGCCTTTCCCAACCTCAAAATTATGTTGGTGTTTTGCCCACTCTATCGTGCACTGTAGGTCGCCGTGATGCTGAATGTGTGCAATCGCCCAGGAGACCCACCTTGGCTCTTGGCTCAGGTACGTAAGCATGTGCCACGCATCTACTAGTTGATAGCACCGAAAGAGAGAGGCATCAGCGTAAAAGAGTTCACGATGAGATTACTTTGTAGAGATTCGAAAGATATTCTTTGATGCTTTTTTTCATCTTTTTTTTGCCCCGACTATATCTTCTCCTCCTCCTCCTTTCTTTGCATACTCCCAAGGCTCAGGATGCATGTGCAGCTCAAGGAGGCTTGGAGTTGGTCCTCGCGACCATCCGTGACTCAGGCCCGAACCAACCGAGTGGCAACAGTGGCAGTGGCGGTGGTGGCGGTGGTGGCAAGGGTGGGAGTGCGACCAACGAAGCGCTAGCAGCGGCGGCCAAGCTACTGGTGGGAGCAAACCCTGGGAGTGCGTCAAAGCAATCGCAAAGTTTCGGGTCTCCGGTGGCGACCGCACTCCAGGTACATTTATTTTGTGGGCGTGTGCGATAGAGCATTTGTAGGTGCAGGCCTTCTGCTTATTGCAATTTAGCCGCGAGGAGTCTCATCTTTAATTCCTCTCGTGTTCGTACTTTTCATCTTTCTAACGCGAGCTCCGCTTGATAGTCTCTTCATACTTCGCCTGTTTTAACTTTCCATGTACTTGTTCGGCGACTGCTGTAAATTTAACAGGCTCTACACGCTCTCATTCGCAACAACCGCAACTTGCGGCTAGATGCTTTGCTGAAAGGCGCTCTGCCGCTCATAGTTACCAAAGGGATGCTCTATCAGGTGAGCAGACTATTTCTACCATCACTTTTTCAACTGCCAAATACCTCGGCATTCGATGTGCGCGCTTACAATTTCATTTTTCACGAAAAGAATCGACAGGGGTCTATTCGTCACTTTACTCTATACTCTCTTATATTTATTGTTACATATATTTGTCTCACTTCATTCTTGAACGCACTGCACAGTCGTGGCCATCCGTTAACTCTACTACCGAGGATGAAGACAACAACAGCCGCATCGGTGGCAACAGCTTAAGCGAGGCAGCTGCAGCCTTGCGGCCAAAGCCAACAATACCGTTGCGGGACAGCGAGGCAGCGGACAAAATGGCTCAGGAGCTCGAAAAGGCCACGACTGCTGCTGCTGTGGCTAAGCCAAGTGCATCGAAAAGTATGAAAGGTAGGCGGCACCGAGAGGGAGATCCAACAGCAAGCAACACCAGCCAGGGCAACAACGACAGCAATAGCAGTAGCAACCAAGTTTACAAGGCTCCTGTGACGAATAGCCGACCACCTTCTAGTGCTGCTCCTTCCAAGGATAGCGAAGAAGTCGATTGGAATCACGTGGTAAGAGATTGCTCGGCCATTACATTTTTTACTGCATACTAGAACTGGCTTACAGTACTGATGAAGTCCACGCAAACTCTTTGAATGCGCAATTTCCATGTGCACTTTCTCTCTATCTCTCTCTTAGCTTGCACGAGCACGTGCACAATACATGCACCCATTTTTCTAGCCAATACATCAACCCACACTTCACTTGAACATTTCAAAATCGCACTCTCAGGTGCCGCTGATGGCTCCCCCTTCAAATTCACGCTCCGCGTGGCGAATGCAATTGCCTCCCACCGTCGCCAAGAATGCACTGGGTGGGGACAAGAAGGCCCTGGGCCGTCGCGTGTTTGACTCGCCCCTCATTGGCCGGTGATGAGTCATAGAACACAATGTGTTCATTCAGAACTGTACTACTGATGAGAAAATAAGGGCTGCGACTATTATTTTTTCTTTGCGCTCATTTTCACCATGCAATGATGTATAACATATGCAGTATGCACTGAGTTTCACCTATCCTTAATCTGCCACTCTTCATTTGTCTGCCTTCCCTCTTCCTTCCTTTCTGTGACTCTCTCAGGACGGGGCCCGAGCTCTTGATCGTGTCCTACGCGCTTTACACCATCTGGCTGTTGGACGAGTTGCTCACCGACCGGCTGCCGCCGCCTATTGGTTCCCACAAGCGCACCCCCGCAGGAGGTGGCATTCCTCTCTCTAAACCTTCGACAGCAGCAGCAGCAGCAGCAGCAGCAGCAGCTACAGCAGCTACAGCAACAACAGCAAATCAAGCGAATAACAGCAGCAACCATGGGGCTAAGAAGAGCACTCGTGGTGTAACAAGAGACACAGACGAAGAAGTTGGCGAAGGAACAGCGACGACATCGCCAGAGCAGAACTCATTCACAGCAACAAGAGCAGCAGAAAACATGCATGATGATACTAGTCGACCCACCTGGGGAGCGGGCTCAGACTGGGCGCTTCCCGAAGAAGAGCCGTTGAACAACCTTTCTAGTGACGATTCGTTTGCAGCTGTTGCCTATTGTGTAGCTGCCCTCGCGGTGCGTAGATTTTTATGGAGAGAGAAAAGACTTGCCACAATGAAAAAGTCTGCCTCTTCTTTTATCACTTTGCATCTGGCGGTGTTTGCTTATCTTCTGCGGAACATCAACATTTTATTGTTCAGGACCGGTGCATCTTTGAAGAACGAGTAGTTCAAGCATCAGAGCGGTTGCTGGCAGCGATGCGCGAAGGTACCACATCAGCAAGTCAACTCTCTGCCGTCTGAATCCTACCCTAGACCGGAAGGAAAAGAAAGGCGGAGAGCATGAGATGAAGTCGATTTTTTCCATTTTTCGTCGCTTTTAGTTCCTTATCTTGTTCCTCACTTCCAACCACTCTATACCTTTAATTCATCCGTTTGTGTATGTGTACGTTCGCATTGGCCATGTTTATCGTGGGGCCACCATTTACGCCATACTTTATTGTCACATGCAGCGGTATGCGGGTCTCGCTATGAAGCAGTGGTAGCGGCGGAAGTCTTTGCAGCGCGCAGTGCTGAATCGCAGGCCGCGAGTCAAGCGGGCAGTGCTTTCCACAGCTCACCAGGCACTGCTCGAAGCGGCGGCGACTACACAAACCATCAAGGTGGTGGTGGTAATGGTTACGGCGGTGGGAGCTCCACCACGGTTGCCGCAGCCGCCGCGCTGCTGCAAACAGCGGCCGTAAGTTCCGAAGACGCTGATGCAGGCGCCCGTCAGGGCACTGTTAGCTTTGATAACGGTACCTTTGGGGACACTATTGCAGCAGGCGACAATACGTTACGAGATCGTGCTGGGAGTGTTGACGAAATATATGCGGTGCGCAATGACGACGCCAGCAGTGACGGAAGCAGCAGCAGTGGCAGCAACAGTAGTAGCGCTGGTAGTAGCGAGGGAGAGTCATCGGTGATGGCACCGGTATCCGAAGCGAGTGCAGCTGCATCATCTGTGGCAGTGCTCACACCTGAGGAAGTAGAAGCCAAAGCTCGAGCCACTCACGCGGCAACGGCAGCTGCAGTTGCCGCTGCTCCTCTGAAAGAAGTGCCCCTCGTGGTTCTCGAACCTTGGCAACAGCGGCTTCAAGCCATTGACAATGCGATAAAAATCGGGCGCGCCAACGGCTTCATGCAGGGTTAAGGGGGGAAGTCTACGCTTTATTTTCGCACTCTAAGTCAATTGGGCTGTCAATGGATTAGCCCTTGTATTACTTTGCTAGTACTGTAGAGGTAACTTGTGTTGGCCTTTTCCCGTTATAAATCATAACTTTATCTTTATCCTGCTGCTTATGCGCTTATAATTAAATCGAAATGGCCGATAATCTATAATCGAAAGTGATATATGATTCCCGCTTATTGATTTAGATCAGATCCCCAATCGCAAAGAAGCATCACCAAAGAGCGAAGAGCAAGGAGCTGTTTCTGACTGGGCTGAGGCTGGGTGTCTATATTGAGAATCTTTATTGCAAGATTACGTGGAATATGCATAAAGGCGTGAGTTATGAATCTAAACTGCTTCTCCCCAGTAAATTCCAGCGTCGCATGCTATTTATCTGAAAAATAATGAATGCTCTATCAATGGTCATCGGCGAGTCTTCTTCAATGGAGGACCAGACGCCAGCTTTTTCAGAGAAGACAATGTATCCGACGATAATTTCGCAACTCGACCAATACCTGCTGTTTGATCTTCATCTCGACCTGGATCTCCATGAGCAAAAAGGTAAATGCTGACAGTCGCTTTGTCGATTGCTGCCGCCACTTTGTTTCCCTTGGCTTGACTAAGGGACTCTTGTCCAGAATGGGCTCTACGATGGTTCCTTGGCTTCTTGACTACAGCATCTTGAAGATCATCGGCTTGTGAAGATTGGGAACTACACTTTGTTTCTTTGCTGCTCTCTTTACCATCACTTCGACCCAAACTTTTCTGCGTTTCTATTTTTTTCGTGCGCAAGTCCCCCCCCTGAACATCATTGTCTTTGATAGCTGGAATGTTCGTTGGTCTTCCAGCGATTGCCGCTTGTAAATCATACTTATGAGCTGCCATCAATTCGCTATCGAACAAACCCAAGTCCAGGAGTTTGCCACCTATGCGAATTCGAGCCCGCCACTTTTGAGCTGAGACATCAAAATGGACCCCTCTGAATACTGAGGAACCCTTCTTTCGAACTGTAGGCGAAGTGCATTCTTTGTTTACCGTGGAAGAGCTAGTGATATTGTCTTCAATAATTTCATTTCGTAGCTTTGAGGTTGCTGCAGCAGCTGAATCCAATGGAGTAGAATTCTGGCATACCTTCGTTGCAAATTCATCAGATTTAAAATCTGTCTTCTCAAAGGTAGCAAGTTTGGTAACTTCATCCATTTGCCGCTGCGTGCCTGCCCCTGAGGACTCAGTAGGTAAATGTTCGTGATAAGGTTTAAAGCTCATTAGATCAAGCTCTTCCGCGCCCGCTACTCCGATTCCTGATCCCTGTTGTTTTTCTTGATCCTTCGACCAGTCTGCAAGTCGACGGATAATTCGGCCCTGAGTAGTCAATCCCTTCATAATTGCACGGCATATTTGCGAGGGATACACCTGTCAAACAAGAAAAAATGGGTTCTCATGTTACCACAGGTACAGTACTCCATATAATGAGCTTGCATAAAAAGTACAGATAATTTGTTCTAGTACATTAAGAAATGAGGCTGCTTCAGCCTGGCTGCTGCATATTCGCTCGACTTCTTCGTTGAGGATCAAAACCACTGCATACTTGTTCTGGCCTCGTGCTGTGGTGTCCGTAGCAGATGGTGATTTTGACTGTAATTGTCCGCTACCATAAAGTGAAGGGCTTTGGTTTTCAGTACTCGATTTCGGCGAAGCGAACAAGTTGGGGCTGCTGACTTCGGATGGCTGCGAAGTCTGAACTTCTCCGCTAAATTCTTCTTTACTTGCACAAGTTATTACATTCATTGACGTTTCGTCTGCCCTTCTTTTTGCACCAAGGTCTGAGACAACCTGCTGAGTAAACAAAGAAGAAACGATGTGTAAAGATGACGACATCTGAGCTTACAAGAACAGGTTGTTAATCAAGAGCATGGCCGTAATAAAGAGTGCTGATCAAAATTCACCGGCTGCGGTGTAAAAGTAGATGGGAATGATGACGTTGATGAAGATGACGAGGACACGTGCTCTCCCTCCCCAACGTAACAAATCAAGGATTCAGTCGTGGCTCGCAGCGCAGGTGCAGGGTCAACGGTGGAAGAATCGTTGAAAATATTCAACGATTTTCCAAGAGGTAAAGCTGCCTCATTGTATCTGCGCGCAGCCTCATCTTCGTCTCGAAAATAACCCAGATGTACAATCTTAGAGTCCACAGTTATCTGAACGAGCCATTTGCGATCGCGACTACACCAAGACACTCCTTTGTACTTCGAGGATCTTGGACGAGTACTCCGTAATCTAATCGCGCCACTTTCGTCTGATTTCTTAGTGGCCAAGGCAGCGTCATTAGCAACACCACCGAGACTATCGTGATGCATTTGCTGAGACTGATCGGCCCGTTCTGCTACGACGTCCACTCCAGGTAGAGATGGCGAGGGCGCTATTTCGCCCACTGATTCTGATATCATTATGCTGCACCCTCCAAAATTAAAATATGTCGGTGCTTCTCTTTATGCAACTCTATCTGCACGGGAACAATGAAGCTCCTATTTCAAGTGGCGCAAAGCAACACCACACACCCCACCAGCAGCAGCCATCTGACGTGATTTGTGAAACGAAATACATGAAAATGTGTGCAGTGCTTGCTGTAGAGCAGTACACAAAAAACATGTATTTGTGATCTTCCCTGTAGAGTATGCGATTTTTTTCGCGCCTCCCCCGAGGGGAGGACTGAAAAATATTGCACTAGTATAGTATAAAAAGAAAAAAGAGGGAAAAACCACACTCAGTAAATCCGAGAGAAAACTGTGCTGCAACTAGGACTGGTGTTAGTAGCTATACAGGGGAAGGGCGCCATTTAGGCGGCATCATAGGAATCCCGTGGCCCGGCTCAGAAGCCGGGCTCGGAGTTCATGTTGCTATCATGCGCAGTTTCTTCGTCGTGTGCGCTACGATAGTTGCTGCGGTTGGAGCAGCCGCGGGGTGCGTTGGGGGTGCCTACCAGGCATCGGCGGTCGAGTAGGAGACGTGCCCATCCCCGTTGGCTCCCAGGCCCCAAGATACGATTTTTTTGAAACGTGACAACGCGACTCATCGCCCTTGGCGCTAATATAACAGCGCACTTTCATTTCGCTTTTGGTGCGTTCCATTTGAGCGAGTTCAAAGAAGAATCCAAACCCGCCCTATAGCAAGTTAATGTTCGTGCTCCGCGGCCGTTCTCTCACTTGCAAATCAAATCTATACTTAATACTAGAGCTGCTGGACTGCGATTAAGCAGACGCCAAACCAACTGAGCCAAGTGCAGTCCAACCAAACGATGATCCCGGTCCTTGGGTATTCATTAATTCGATCGCCCGACCAATTTTAGGCCTCGCACAACTGAATTACACAGTTGTACTGCAGCCAAGGCATTATGCAATTGGCTGAGTGCGCCCCTGTACTGGGTTGTTTTGACGACGCCGGGAATCGAACCCAGAGCCTTTCATTGTTTTGTTGGACTGCGATTAAGCAGACGCCAAACCAACTGCGCCAAGTGCGCACTTGTTCTTCTAGCCCCAGGCCCCACAGGCTCACGGGACTTCAGGAATTCAGGGCTGGACCGTACTATTACGCGCAGTGTGTTGTTGTTCTGTGTTCTGTGGCAGGAAGCTTGGTCTTCTAGTGTAGTTAATACTTTTTAAAATACCATCACTTCCATGGCCACTCGGGCATGTGTGCCAAATTAGTTTCTTAGGTCTAGTTTGCGCTGCTTTGTATTTCTTCTCTACCTGCTGGTCTTCTAATTCCGGACCTTCGGGGCCTGTCTCAAAAAAATACAAAGAAACGGAGGCCAGCTGTATAGATCGCCGCATATTCGAACTCGAATTCGAACTCATACCAAATGACACAGAAATCATTGCTCATGGAAGAAGTAAAGTGCAGGCGCATATGCGATTCGAGCGAGTAGATGCCCATATTCCTCTAAATCGGAAACCTCACACTCATAGAAGCATTTGAGACCGGCAGCTGGAAGGCATCCATTTGCCGTCGCGTTGTCGTTTTCGCGTTGAGAATTTTGATTTTTTTTATAAGGGTTTGGGCGGCGTGATGCGCATTGCGCTAGGGATATAAGCCAGTGCTGTTTCCTTTTTCCTAGTCGTTATTGTAACCCTCGAAGGGCCCTCGAAATGCACCCCTATGGACCTGAGTCAAGGCCAAAACAGACACTAGGAGACAGTCTCCCCAAGAGGAGAAAGGGCGAATGAACTAAAAAAAAACTATCCGTCACACTAGCACACAACCACTTAAGGCAAGGAATGAATTTCTAGCCGCGTTGTCGTTCGATTTTCGCAATGTGCTCACGGGTCATTGCCACCACCGCCTCGACTTCGGCAACGGTGTGCCACTCGAGCATAAACTTGTTGGTGCGCGGACAGCCACACATAAAGTCGCAGCACCTAGGGCAAGACACAGCCTGCTCGCTACAGTTGCAACACACTGCCGACAAGAAGCATGTGTGCTGACAGGTGTGGCACATGCGCTGGTCGTCGTAGTTCGCGAGCTCTTCTGGGATTTCGGATGCCATTCGGCCTTCATTTGGCAGCTGCGCGACTTTGGAGACGTCCTGCACACCTGTGCTGTAGAGCAACTTGCGGAAATAGTCTTCGTCCGCTTGCAGCACTTCCAACTCCCGCAAGAGCATCTTGCAGCTCTCCAGTGATAGCTCCGGGAGATGGTAAGTAAGCGTAAAAAGAAGACGGTCGAACGAAAACACTTCGCGCTTGCCTTTGAGTCGATAATCTACCACCGAGACGCTTCCATGTTGAATCCAGTCAGCCGTAGCGAAGTTGACCGCTTCGGCGCAGTTGAACCCATAGCTGAACCCTGCATGATAAGCTTGAGGAAAGGTAACGATGAATTGGCCGGCTTCTTGCCGTGTCTTGTACACGGGCACGTTATTGCTCAGAAGCGTCGATGGTGAAATTTGAGTGGTGATGTGATGCTCTGAAATGTAGCAGTAAGCAGTTGAAAGGAAAGTTGAATCTGAAGTCAGGATTGAAAAGCCTATAATCCATACTAAGCTACAATATCTGATGCAGATAAATGCTCTGACCTAAATCTGGGCATTCTTTTAGCCGCAACTTCATGATCTTTTCCATGACAGACTTGAACGCCTTCGCCTTGGCACCAGGGATGCCATACCACTGTTTGCCATCGCCAGAGTGCATATAGTTGATGGACGCGAGGTAAATATCTTCGCGGTGCCAGCAAAACGACGAGTACATCATGCCCAAGTACAGCCAAGGCTTGTTGATGCCGTCGATCGAGTGCGATACGCAGCGGATGGCCGAACCAGGCCAGGTCGAGATGTTGTTGAGGTTCCAGCCACACGTGCGGTAGTACTCAGGTGATCCAAAGGGTGCGCTAGTATCGCCCAAAGGTGGGTCTGATGGCTGTTTAGAGAATAAAACAGCTTTGGTTGAAGCATTAGAGACGGGCAGTCCTGATATACAAGATGGATGTTCTTACCAGCCGCCGGGGAAATCCTGACCAGTACTCAGACGTCGATAAATCGTTGCCATATTCAACCTAGAGATACAACAGAAGCCAAAAATAAGTCTTCAATGTAACGAAAGAAGAGTCTAATCTTGCCAAGCGACTCCCATGTTGTTAGTGCTCGTTTACTAGTGTTACCTGCACTGCTTCACCCGAAACTCCCTTGATGAGTTTCCAGTAGTCACTCTCCAAGTCTCGGTAAGTAACTTTGGAGGGGTCTTCATGGTGTTCTGCAATCCACTTAGCTCGAAAATCGTCGGCCATCTTCTCATACTGTCGCACATTATAGAATTGGCCATCCCCCATCGCCCGCCCTTCCTGCATCAAGCTCATTCGTTGAAGCTTCGTCGCAAACTTTTTCTTCGAGTCAAAATCAACTTGATTAGGGTTCTCCCAGCCTTCAGGCGGCACAATGCGGCAGATACCGAACCGTATCGCCCTTGGCATGATGGAAGAGATATACTTGATTGGGCAAGCAAATTCCTCGATGGTAGGGTAGAAGACCGGGCACTCTTCGATTTGCACGTCCACATTCACGTTCTCGGTGCGCGAATTATCGATAGCTTGGTGCAGAATTTTCATGTCCTCAACATCAAGGTCGTGGTCCTTTGGAGGTTGCCGACGCCGACGCTTCGTTCGCCCCGCTTGATCTTCAGTGTTCCCCACAGGACTGCCATTTGCTTCGTCGGCACCTCGGTCAGGTGCCTTGGTTGTCGGGGATATGGGGGGCTGCTGCAGAATAGGCGGCTGCTGGGGCCCTTTCGGCAACAGATCGCTGGTCATAACATTGGCCATGGTTGCGTCTACCATCAACAGACGGCCAGGATATTATTCAATTTCAGTTTTGGGTTCGAGAGGCGTGTGGTGTCTTAAAAAAGTATTTTGGCCAAAACACCAATTTGTGTGGCTCATGTGCGGCAACAACTCTCATCGAGTGCAATGCAGTCAAAGTGTGCCGACAGTGAACCTCAGGCTCTATCATTTCATAATGCAAAAAGTAGAAGGACATGGAAAGAAAGCGTCTTCGCCGGTGCATGACACACACTCAGAGACTGTCTGCCCACTGTCCATCTCTGGCCGCTGGCCGCACTCTCTACTACACTGCACACAGGAAAAATCGTGCCGACACCGAATGTGGAGAGGATTTTTTTCGAATGTGTGGAGCTAAGGGTGACATACTGGGCTCATGACTCGCATCGCATCAAACTGCATGCACGCACGTGTTTCTTTGAAGGGGAGGGGTAAAGGGGCAGCAGCATGGCACTTACTCTAGAAGTCAGCCGAGACCTGCTGACAAATCACACAGGTCGGTTTTTGTTCCCTACTCTACTCTACCGTAAAAATACAAGCTGAAATCAGCGAGATTTCGATGGATCTACGAGTTCGTGAGTTCCACGATTCCACCTTCTGCGCGAAGTAAGCTCAACTCAAGCCTCAACTACAATGACTTTGCTGTCATTTCAATTTTTATTCTCGTGCCGAGTGCATTCTTTTGCGATGTACCTTTTTTAAATACTGTAGACTCAAAGATGTCGCTGAGTTCCCAAACTTTGACGCACTCGCCACGAGTTGCACTCAAGGTGTTCAAACCTTGCGAGCATATCCTAGCAAGTTATTCTCATGACTTAAACTGACTTCGGTCTACTTACACTGTTTACGAAGGTCTCTGATGAGCTTCGAAAGGTTGTATTTCGTTATCAATTTCATGAAGTAAAACGAAGAAGCAATAGATAGTGACGCTTTGACGGTTTGACGGCGATCTCACTGTGTGTTTTATGCGAAACGTGACACATGAGATAAAGCAAGCTAGGATGCACGCTTGGTATATGCTTGAATTGAAGGCCGCCGCCGCGGGCAACAGTTTCTGCGGGCATACTACTACTACTGTGGATTTAGTATTTGCAATAATGATATTTTCGAAAGAATAGTTGACAGCGAACACTGCAACCATGAGCTAGTATATGTGAATTTGATTTCGCAATCCTTTACTCTTACAAGTGTTTTTTGCGGCTTATTGATAGATTGGTCGATCTGTTGTTTCATTGTTTGGCCTGATTTCGAGTTTTAATCTACTGTAATTTCTAAACAGGGCCTTTCTTATTTCTTGAGATTCTCAGCTAGAAGTGGCAACAAGAAACGTTTCCACTCTCGGTGTGCTAGATATATCCTATGCTTCACACCTGAAAAGCCAAGAATTGCTTCTTTCATACTTCTATTCATCGTTTGACAGCTCTGCCAATGAAGTGATGTGGATTTACACTGCTTTTGTGCATTGTTTGGGCGCAAATTCTATCGAAAAACTGATTCCTATTGCAGGTTTTTACATTGTAGTAGTGGACATAACGCGCGTGATTTTCGAGGCAACCTTTTTCCTCCCAAGTCTCTGGGGGAATGCATGGGAAGGATTTGGAGTAGCAGCACGATTGAGATACCTTACAGAATTCTGATTTGATCGTTAATATTTAATATTTAGAACCCAACTCAAGGTGTTAATGTAATTTACGATATAAGGAGGCCATGCGACCGAATTCGCGTTATCCCTTTTTGTCTTTTGCTTGTGCGATGGCATTCGAATTTTTTATCCCGACTGGAAATAAAACAAACAGACCATAGTTGCGCTGATGCAACAAGAGGGGACTGCACTTGTATACTATTCGAAGGAATTAAGCGGGCTTCCATCTGGTTGGTTTCAAAAATAGTCCCCCGGTTTTTAAGGGAGCTAATTGCTGACCCATATCAAAACATAGTACTGCATGCTGTTCTAATCCCAAGGCAGTATATCACTGTCTACTGGGCAGCTGCATACGTGAACTCTTGTGCGTGGCGGATACCTGTCGAAACCTGGCCCTAGAGTAAATCAAATGGCTTGATAAGGCAACTAAGGCATTCAAAAAGGCTTTGGTTGCTCGCATTTCAAAGCAACTTCTGGGCCAAATTTTGATCCAGAAAAGAACACATCTAATTACATCAAAATCTGTTTGTATTAATCAATACAATTGACTTTTCGGTCGAACTGTAAGGAAAAGATTTCGCCGGCTGCCGCGACTGACCCTCATCGATTCATCTAAAAAAGTAACTTCCACGAAGCCCTTCGGCCTCGGTAGCGGCAATGTCAGTTGAATGGGCGGCCCACGGCTGAATGGCCATCTACGCGGCGGGTTGAGTTCAAACGACGATTCTTCAAAAATTACTTCGAGTGTGGTGTCACTAATGGGCTGAGCTGAGCCTGTCACCGTAATGCACCCGCTCGGCCCACTATCGCTGCTGCCCGCCACTGCACCGAACTCGACCACGTTGAATACTTTTCTACGAGAAACATCTATATTTTGAAAGCTCCTTGCGCTAGTCTCGGGATTGGTAGGTTGTAAGCTATCGTTGTTGTCTCCTGCGTTACTAGTGCTCCCACTGCCACGAGCCGCGCCAGCAAGCCACGACCAGCGGGCATTCTTGTACAAAGTCTCGTATACACCATCACTCAGAGCCTGCATCGCAGCAAATGCTCCAGTTGCGTCACTGCCTTGATTAGCTTTCAAGGCTCGGTCGGTGGGGTATGTAGCAATGAGACTCCATGGCCCGTCTAGCAGGAGCTGAGCCGCTGCGCTCGTTGGCTTCGGCGTCGGATTGCGCTCTTCTAGCAAGCAAATGAGGTCAACGACCTGAGCAGTCTCTCGAGGGTCGCGGGCCGCCCGGCTAACGCCTCGCAGAATAGACGCTTTCAGCTCCGAAGTGGAGAGCTGCTTCGCAGCAGAAGCAACGACGTCTAAACTATTTCCAGTCTCTGTGGAACTAGTCTGCAATGGAGGAAGATAACGTTCTGTAGTGCGAGGAGCTAGCAGCCACCGTGACGGTATAAATCCAGTGTTGATCCCTATCAAACTCAGAAATGTGACCGCAACTAAGCGCGCCATTCTCATAGTTCAGGTGTAACGCTTTCAGGTGTTGCTTGGGACATGATTGGGGCAAGCGGCAACTAGCCGGGCAGCCAGGCAAGAAGCAAGCAGCAAGCGAAGATCTTAGATATTTGACTCGTTGGGATGACGCGACGACGACGATGACGTTATGACGAGATGACGAGATGACTTGATTCTTGATTCTTGACTAATCAAGAGATCAATATCAAGAGTCGATGATTTTCAAAAATGCCTGGCGGTAGTGGTAGCATTAGCAATTGCTAAGAGCTTGTAAGCGTCTCATGAGTCCTCAGTGAGCACTATTCGGTATTAATGGAGGGCTCAAGTTCTAGGAGGCGAGAAGCTCGGGCGCGGCGTCAACGATGCTCTGCCTGTGACACAGGAGGGAACCTGCACCCTTGCCGGGGTTGCGGCTTAGCTTTCCATGCTGAAATGGCATGCTCGGGACGCCGCGCTTCTCGCCACACTAGCGGCAGCGGGAACAGCGAGCTCGCCCCAGGTGCGGCGCTCTTGTGTGCAGCGTGTTCGAATACTCAGTGCCCGGGCTGCCATTCACGGGTGGGCAGTAGCAGCAGCGTTAGTGGCAGCTCCTCTGGCCTTGAGGCATTTGCAACTGGGTGCCATGCTGCTTCGGGCGGCTGCGGACGTGTCTTTCATACAGCATGCCTAGCTACTACTTTAAATTTGCCAGGAAGTACAGAAGCTGCAGACACCTGGCGCTGCGAGGATTGCTCTTCTCCTCCTCCTCCTCCTCCTCCTCCTGATGCTGCGATGGATTCGGGAAGCGATGGAAACGGAAGCGCCGAGAACGTGGCGCCAGCGGCGCGGAGGACGTCTCGAAGCAGTGGACGGAAGGAAGATCGCCTTCCATTGTTGTCTCCTGCAATAGTAGGGCGCGTGTTGAGTCGCTCTGCCCGAGCTAGCCTTGACCACAAGAGCCACTGCCAACCCCTCCAGTCTCGCTCCAGCGACCGCCGCCGCACGATCACTAGCAGCAGCAGCAGCAGTAGTCAGCAGCTCAGCATACTGGCGCAAGTGCCCCGCAGGAAAGACAGCAATTTGTCTTCAAATAATGACGACGAGGAAGGCGAATGGGGGCCGGGCATTCCGTCGGACGAATCGGACGACTGGGACTCGAAATGCAAGAAGTGCGGGGCTTTCGGCAACTTGGTGTGCTGCGACAACTGCCCTGGAGGTAAACGTGGGTGTACGAGAGAGAGAGCAGGAAACAAGCATATGGGCAAGCTAGTATTCGCGCCCTTAACATTCCTTTAGTTTTGTCTGAAAATGTCGATACTGTCTGAAAATGTTACTTGTTACAGTTGCTCGTCTCAACTCTCTTACTTCTGTCGTTCTTTATGTACTCTCCTCCCCCTTTGTATTGCAGCGTACCATTTGAAGTGCGTCGGCCTGACCATTATGCCTACGGGCTCCGACGAGTGGTTTTGCCCGCCCTGTACTACTTTCAAGTCCCTCGTGCAAGCTAAGCGTAACGTTCCGCCTTTGTCTCCTCCTGCTGCTGCTCACGGTAGTGGCAGTGCAGACGAGGCGATGCCTTCTCCTGATACGAACAACGGTCGAGTGACTCGAAGCGGCGGTAGCAGCAGGAGACTTCTTGACATGCCCACTGCTGGCAATGGTGGTGATGGTGGTACTGGTGCTGGTGCAGGAGGTGGTGCTACGAACGAGCCTGACGACGATTTTTGGGACGAAACCTGCGGGATGTGCCAGCGCGGAGGAGATTTGCTGTGCTGCGACGGCTGCCCCCGTGCCTTCCACTGGAGTTGCTTGGTCGGCCTGCGTGGCGTGGTCTTGCCTCCGGTGCCTTCAGTGGCCGACAATGGCATTGGTGATGTTGGTGATGAAAGCAATGGAGAAGGTGGAAGAGGATGTGACGATGACGACGACGTTCCCTGGCTGTGCCCCGACTGCTGTACCCACGATTGCGCTGCGTGCGGCCTAGCACACCCGCCGCTGGTGTTAGGCAACCACATCATTTGTGGGCCTGATGACGATGACGACAATAATGGCGACGACATTGATGGGAAGGAAGACAACCCTCAAGACGACGACGATGACGATGGTGTAGACAATGACGACGAAAATAACAGAGGGATTCTAGCGTTGATTGGAGCTCGCGGAAGGAACCGTTCCGGAAAGAAAGCACGCAAGAGCAAAAGCAACGAGCGTGACGACTCTCCCGGTGCTTTGTCTTCGCTACCAAAGCTCGGCTGCGACCGCATGTTTCACTTGACCTGCGTGGGGCTGTCCAAACTGCCAGAAGGAGACTGGTTTTGCCTCGACTGCACCCTCGCAGAGCCGCAGCTCCAGTTCCTCGCCAAAGCCCGCAAGGAGCATTTGGCCGCCGGCCGCGCGGTGCACCGAGCCCGCCAGGCTTTGGCGGCAGAGAAAAGTAGTTCACGGCGCCACCGGCCTGCAGGAGTGGGTTGGTTCGAAAAGAGTGGCGGAGACCAAGAAAGTAGAAGGTCGACGAAAAGGTCGCATGGAGGCGATGAAGCAAACAGGTCTAGTAAACACAGCAGCCACCGCCAGAAGCACCGCGATGGCCACCACCGCCGTGATCATCGTGATCATCGACACGAGTCTTCCCGGCAGCCGCAGGGATGGCTCGGGCGCGACCCCGAAGACGACGGCAGCGGCCTGTGGGCACCTGTAGAGCTGTTGGATGCACCGCACGAGTTTGCGCACAATGACGAAGCAGCGGTATGAAGTTTGAGAGGGATTTGTGCCATCAATTACAATTATTTCTGAATGCCTTCGATCTCAGAAAGGATAAGAGAATGTACTCCTTCAAGTCTTGGCAGTATACTACTCTTGCTCTTCCGCACCTTTGTTAACTTTGATGCTCTTCTTTCCTTCGCTCGTCGTTCTTTTCTTTTTTACTTCATTTGCCTCTTCTCCAGGTGCTCTTTCGAGGCGGCGAACTTGACGGCCGCTTTGCTCTGCTTCCGAAAGGCACTGCCACTGCTGCCCTGGCGGCTGCCCCAACCACAGCAAGAGGAGCGCTCGACGAAGATACTTACAGTGCTTACATCAACAACCGCAAAGGCAACAGGGAAGGCAAGAAGCGAGGTGGTAGTCGTGTTGTGAGCACTGGGCTTTCGTCTTCATTGCGTGATTTAGATAGCAGCAGTGCCGGCACTAGCACGTGTGGCGCGCTGTCTGCTGCGGCGCTCGCGGGCGATTGCCGTTACTTGTGCCATGCCTCGGATCCTCGGTGGTCGTGGCGGCCGGTGCGCGCCGAGCCTCACCCTCTGCCCTCCTCCTCCTCGTCATCGTCGTCTCGTCGTCGCCGCACCGGTGGTGCGGCCGCTGCCTTCTCCTCCTCCGCGCCCAGGTTTACGGGGCTCTGGCAGCGCACCCCTACTCTGGCCCGCCGAGTCGCGGTATCGTCTGCCTCGCACGCCGCTCATCTGTCGGCACAGCCGCTGCCGCCACCGCCGCTGCCACCACCACTGCCACTCTCAGCAGATGGTGGCTTCAATTATGATGGGGATGTCACGGCTACTATTCCGGGCAGCTCTGAATTACCAGAACCTTCTTCTTCTTGCTCCTCGTCCTCATCTTCGGCTGCAGCCACTGTAGCAGCACCTGCAGCTGTCGCGTCAGACCGCAACAAGCGGCGGCCACCACCGCCTTCACAGCAGCCATTCGACCCCCGCAACGTGATGAAACTCGAAGCGCTCGCGGAAGCCAGTGAGCAGCGGCGCGCGCGGAAAGCGGCTCAGAAGGAGCAAGCACAAGCGCGGCGGTGGCTGAGCCAATGGGAAGAGACGAGGCGCATCGCTAAGGCAACCTTACACCCGTCGTCCCTGGGGTACCCGACTTTCCAACGCTTTGACCCTTTCTTCCAGCGCTCTAGTCAACACCACGATGGAGCAGAAGATAGCGAGGAAAGAAAGAAGGGCGCAGAAGCCACGCGCGATCGACAAGATTGCAGTGACACCATGCCTTCTGCTACTAGTCCTTCTGCAGCTGCTGCTGCTGCCGGGTCAAGAAGAAGTAAGAGCCAAACGACTGCTGTCAGTAGTACTAGTAATCGAAAGAAGGGTGGAGCCTCCAACCATGTGCCCCCCTTGCGGGTGGCGGTGCTTCGCCTGGTGTCGTTTTCGTTGCGGGAGCGCGGAGGGGTGGCCGAGCCGTCGGCCGACTTGCGCCTCGACGTGCGCCACTTCAAGCACCCGAGCGTGGCCCTGAGTCACCCTACAGGATGTGGGCCGGGTCAGGGCAAAGCGCAAGCTCTAGACGCGATTGCTGCCCAAACTCGAAAAGAGAGAAAAATAGCTGGCGAGGCTAATGCGTCAGCGGCGGCGGTGCAGGCAGTGGTAGCACAGGCTGCCGGTGTTGGCGTTGGTGACAGCAGCGCCATAAGCGGCCATAGAAGTCCTTCCCCCAAGCGCAGCCGGCATCTGAGCCCGAGCAGCATCGATTGGGGCAGCGACGAAGAGCCTTTCCCCGAAGACACTTGTGCGACCACTAGAACAGCTGCTGCTGAGAAATCAGAAGAAGAAACTGAAGGAACAGCAGCTGGAAGAGATGATGACGAAGGAAGAGGCGGGTTGGGTGTTGAAGAGACTCCATTGGTGCAACCAACAACTAAAACTGGTGCACAATTAGCTTCAAAAGCAGCTACCGCTAGGATCCTGCCGTGGTGGTATTCGCGCACCGGGCTAGACTCCCAAGTCCAGGCTGCGGTGGCCGCAGAAGAAGCCAAGTTAGGCGAGGTGCAGCGCCTGGTGGACGCCACGCTCTTCCGCCTCGCCATGCAGCACCACCGCCCAGAAGCGCTCGCGCACGCTGCTGCTCTCGCGGCGGCTGCCGCCACAAGCACTACTACTACTACTACTACTACTAGTGGTGGTGGTGGAAGCAGCAGCAGTAGCGCGCTCTTTTCGTCGGTTCCACTGTCGATGCCTCCGATGGTTCGCCCGACCCGCAGTGCCGCCATCTCTTCGGTGGTAAAGCAGCACGGTTACAGTGACGCCAAAGACATCAGTGGCGACCGTTACGCCGCGTCAACTTCAAGTTCAAAGAGGGCAAACCACGACTACAGCAAGCCGTCTGTGCACATCGCCAACCAAGGCAGCAGCAGCAGCAGCAGCGGTGGTGTTGATGAAAATGGGAAAGGTGGCCTAGTGGTGACGGTGTCGTTTGCGTGCTACGAGGGCAGGCTGCGTGCGGTCGCGGTCGCGGAGCTTATTGCCCAGCACATGCGGCGGCGAGAAGACGCGCAGCGTGCAGCTGCCACAAGTCAGAGCAGCAGCAGGAGCAGTAGCAGTAACAGTAGTTCGTTGCGCGGTAATAGCGCGGTGTTGTCCGTAGAGAAAGTAGAAGTGTGCCATTGGGAGCTCCTCAACAACGACGATGACGGAATTGACGACAATTTTACCCTTACAACATCAAAAGCAGACACTCAGTCACCTGCGCCTCTTGCGTCACAACCCGTGTCTCTTGATCCACCCCACAAGCGCCCGCCTTCTCTAGTTCTGAAGAAGAATCAACTGCTGCTGAGCTCCAGCGAGCGGATCTCGGCTCGTCGCATTGGCCGTCGCCGCAGGAGCAGCAGTGGCAGTTTCTCTCGTGGCAGAAGCAGCGACAAAGAAGGCAGTGATGACGGCGGAATTGACATGGATAATAGGAGTACAAGCGGCAAGGAAGGAGACCTTCTTGACAAGAGCCACTCGTTGCGGCGGCCGCGGTCATCATCGACTAGCAATGCCTCGCGCACTTCAACGAATCCAAATCGATCTTCGCACACGTCTGCGTCGGCCGCTGTCTCCTCTCCTGCTGTTGCAGCATCCTCGGTGCATTCTTCACTTCCCCCTTTGTCTTCGTCGTCTTCTTCTTCAGCCCCAGCAGCAGCAGAAACCTCAGCCACTGCCGCAACCTCGTGGGTGAAGCGAAGTGCGTTGGAAGACCAGCACGGAGTCGCCGAGGGAGCGCTGTGGCTGTCGTGGAGCGAAGCGTGGGGTGCGCTGCGGCGCCGGGGCTGGGTGCGGCACATTGGCACCGGCATCGACCTCGCGAACTACTACCTGGCGCCCGGGTGCCCCAAGCCCAAACGGGACGGGAGCGGCTTCGCTGGCGTCGTTTGGCCTCTGGCTCAAAGCCAGGCGTCGAGAAGTGGCGAGCCACCGCTTCGGGGGCGAGATTACTTCACGCGGCCCGAGGCGGTGATTGCCCACGCGCAGCGCGTTTTGCGCGCTGAAGAGCAAGAAGCCCGAGGCCCTGCTGCTGCCGTGGCCTGTACCATGAAGCAAGGGGGGTGGTTGGGTGATGTAGGATAACTAATAACCACCCTTTTGGCTTTTAGCGCTCCAAAAAGCCAGTTACCCCTCCCTATTCCAGACGGCAGTTGAAATACTAAATTGATAATACGAGGCTGAGAACAAACGCAGTAGAATTTATTAAAGGAGGTGGCAGTGTGGCAGTGGCAGCAATAATATAACAATGACCAATGACCCGCCGGGATGCTCGAAATTACCTCCCTGGCATAGGAAATGCAACAAAAAGAGACCGGGGGAGCAGAAAACAGGCAGCTTTTTGCTTTATGTTCCTATTTAGCCACTGACCAAAGGATTCACCTCGTTCCGCAGTTCAAGAACTCGCCGCGCACGCGCCTCTGCCTTCCTCTTTATTGTTGGTTGTTGGTTCTCAATTCTCAATTCTTGTCTTTCATAAGATTGAAATAAAAAGAAATTTTCCGAATATCCCTGTAACCTTTCCGAACTGTTTTTGTTGTTTAAATCCAAGGAATCTTCACGTAAAGCACACGGCCATCAATAGATCAACGTATTTTGATGTTTAGGGGGGCATCTCAAAACTGCTCTCACTGAAAAATGTCTGTCCGTCCGTCACATCAAAATTTTATCTGGGTAAATATTTTCTGACACTTTACGTATGTTCTGACACGTTTTCACGTCACTGACATCAACCATGTTCTGACACATTGTCACGTCACTGACATCAACTACGTTGATCGCGGTGCGGCGGACCCGCGCCGCTGCAGTTTTCGACCACTCAAGTTAATTGCGCATATATTTACATGCAGGTTTCGAGTACAGTGCAGTGCAGATAGATGATGCATTCAGTGTATTACAAATGGGATTCGGAAATGCAAAGCGAAGCTAGTTTTAATAAGAAAGTTGCTTACATCAGAAGAGGGACTAACCAGACACATGCCTCTATGACTGCTGTGTACTTGCCTTTCTTTGTTTTTAAGAGAGTATTAACTAGACAAGACTAGACTAGACCATGCCCGAGTGTCCCAGTGTTTATGTGGTTATGTACTTACAGTAAATGGTGGTAAGTGTAGCGGTCAGCGGTCCGAAGTGGTACTCTCACCAAGGGATATCACTACCAAGGGATTAGTAAGTGATTCCCCTTGCTCTTACCGTCTTTTTGAGGGACACTGTATTTCGATAGCACTCCTAATCATTCGTAAACCTAGAAGGACTCTGGGACGTAGGTTTACGAATGATTAGGAGTGTTTCGATAGCGAGTTTACGGGCCACTCTTCGTCAGCAGCGTGTCTTTTCTCCGAACCTTCTTGCTGTAGACTTTTTTCTATTCTGATAATTACTACAGTGTTTGTTTGTCCAAGAAGAAGGCAAGCAAAAAAGTGTTCACAACAACATAGCCAAGCAGGTAATGAAGGCCGCGATAGAAATCTTACCATTTCTGACGTGCTAACTTTATCGGTGTTCTGAAAACGAACTGTATCCTATTTGTTCCCGTGGCAGATGAGCCACCGTGACTTTTGCGTGGGTGATCACGTGGTCCTCGCGCCTGACTACCACCAGTATCACGATGCCATCAACGGGCCTCTCAAGCCAGGTGACGTGGGCTTTGTTGTCTTCAGCGACATTCATAATGGCCTGGTTCGAGCTCGTGTCGAAGCCGCTGGGTACTCGTGGTTTTACGACTCACGTGCCCTCCGCCGCGCGCCCGCAAGCCTGGGGCTCGGCTCGATCACGACAGGCATGCAAGGGCTGGCGGTAGCCAGTGCTGATGAATCACCAGCAAATCAAGATCCTTCACGTGCTGCCGTTGCCGCTACTCCTGCACCTCTTGGTGCTCCTGCGGTGGCACCTCCTGTCGCGAGTGGGTTCACATTCAGTGCTGGTCCAGCAGCAGCCTCGCCCCTTCCTGTATCGGTTGATGCGCCTGCGGAGGCACCTCCTGTCGCGAGTGGGTTCAAGTTTGGTGCTGGTTCAGCGGCAGCCTCGCCCCTTCCTGTATCGGTTGATGCGCCTGCGGTGGCACCTCCTGTCGCGAGTGGGTTCACATTCAGTGCTGGTCCAGCAGCAGCCTCGCCC
>Ga0307930_1000959_pt1 | contig 23225 bp, 19 predicted proteins | sample OrgLakmetageno46_FD_203161 | JGI IMG/M metagenome (GOLD analysis project Ga0307930, IMG submission 203161) | Saline water microbial communities from Organic Lake, Antarctica - #46 | ecosystem: Environmental > Aquatic > Non-marine Saline and Alkaline > Saline | place: Antarctica: Organic Lake...
TTACCGAACCCATTCCGTCGGCCACGCACTGCTGCTGCTACTGCTGAAGTGTGGGCTTCCCCGCTTCCCCCCAAGAGCTCACAGCGCTCTCGTGCCTGAATTTGGTTGATGTCCCATGCTTCGAGCAGCTTCGAACCAAGTGCTGAAGTGGTGCTTTGCTCTGCTAAAGGAAAAGATCATAATTTTGTCGGCGAAAGAGATGAGTTGACGATGGTGTCAGGTGATAGTGCCCACGGGGAAGACGGTTCAAGGCATCATCAGTATGTCCCCAGTCCTGCGAGTGAATCTCAACCGCACGAACTCCCGACGGTCGATAGTGCTGCATCTTCTCACCTCCAGAACACAGAAATGAATAATAGCGCACTGTACCAAAATCAGCAGTTGTCCCAGGTGCAGGCAAGCACGTCACCATTACGGTCTGCGCTCTTGGAAGACAGCAGAGCGAGTTCAGTAGAAGTAATCGACAGCGGAAGATATAGTTCCTCCAGAGAGGGTGCCAACATCCTACATAAACCAATGATCATGCAGTCATTGCCGCCTCCGCCGGCTGCAAATCATACGGTAAACTCAGTCAAAGATTCGTTTGAAGCAATGCACACAATAATTTCATGCACAGGTATCTCTAACCGCTTGATTCTTGCATACACAGGGTTACAACTTTGCTGGACCGTCGACTCCACAATTTTCCTCCAGGATACCAGGTCTAGCGGCAACACATATGTTCCATTCCCTGATGCCTCCTACGCCTCTGCCGCAGCCGATGCCGTGGGGTCCAATGAGCGGCTCATACGGGACCGGGACTTCAAACAACATGTTTTATGCAGCACAAATGCCACCGCAGATGCCACCACCGTCACTATTTCCGCCACCGCCGCCACTGCAGCCCATGTACTATGGGTCATCTTACGGTGCATCGTCAATGATGCCAAGTGCCATGGGGGGCTTTGGGTCTGGAGGGCTAGGCATGCAGCCGTTGCCTTTTTCGACACCGCACAGTTTTCACTTGATGCAGCCACCGCCTTTGATGCAGCCGCTGAGGCAACTCACCAAAGCTGAACTCGTCCGCGAGCACAAACGCGCTGCAAACCGCAAGTCAGCGCTCGTGAGCCGTGAGAAACGGCGGATGTTTGAGGACGAAGTTATGCACGCCTCGCGGCGGTTGAAGTGGCAAAAGCGCATTTTAGACATGCTGCCAGACTTGATCATCAGCGTGAATAGACACGGAAGCATCTCCTATGCATCTCGTTCTGTTCTCGAGCGACTGCACCTTTCATCGCGGGTCTTAGGAACTCCTGTGTTCGAAGTTGTGGCCCCTGAGGCGCGAGGAGCAGCAGCAGTGCTATTGCAACAATCGACCACTCAGTTGGGTGAAGGGCCTCATCACGCTGAAATTGACCTCATCGCTTCGACTGGCTTGATAATACGGTAACAAGCAAATGCATATTTTTTTACGCAAACATGATACAAAAAGTGTACCTAAGTTAAATAATCTAATTCTTTTTTAAAAATACATTGCTCTTGTATTGAATTCATGTTCTTCTTTTCTTCTTTAGGTGTGATGCCTCAGCCACCGCAGCTGTTTCAGAAGACGGCTTTGTAGAGGCCGTAGTGTCCTTAAGGCCGCAAATAGATCTCCAGTTACCTCAACCTTCTGTCCAAAGTGCTATTTCTCCGCTTACGGAATCCATGTCACATGCGGCGTCATCTTCGTCCTCCCTCGAATCGGCCGTTCTCCCTAGTCGCGCGTCGGAATCTAGTGATGTATAAGTTCGAAGAGATGATTGTTAGTCCACATCTTTCTGTCCAAGTAGAAAACGATTTCTATTTTCGGCATTCATTTGTTAGAAAAAAGTGATGCCCATGAGCGGTTTTGCTGGTCACTTCACCAATTGCGATTACGAGAAGTGATTAAGTATAAACCTGTAAACTGACAACGCAACGACAAGGCCAATGCCCAACACCATATCACATCCATTCCAGTCGAACTACTTTTAGTTTAGGTCGGGTTTGCCGGATAGAGCTAGGGGTAGTGTTTATTTTTGTCGAAATTCGACTACATATGGCTGTGGCTGAAAATAAGTGCTTAAATCTTATTGAATTTAAGATTTAAGCGCGACTGAGGTGTTCTCTCCCCAATGCGCAACACGAGGATCACAGCATTACAGTGCAGCTTATACAAATAGCTTTCTAAGATCAGATGGTAGCAGAAACTGGCCCTTCGGGGCCTGTGTCGAAAACTTAGATCTCCAAACTAATTGTTACGACATAGAGGCCGCTTAACACTTAACATAGTTATATGAACCCTAATTTAAGCTCCCTGTGTTGTTCAAATTCCAAGCCGAGAATTGGCAATGGCGAGGAGGGCCTGCTAACGCTAGTTTGAAAAGAAGTTCATGACGAATTACAGAGCAGCTCCGCACGGTAATTTACAGGAGCTGCAATACTTCTTGGAATGCGATTAAGCAGACAGCAGACGCGCACTTGGCTCAGTTGGTTTGGCGTGTGGTTAATCGCGTTCCAACATTTTTCTCTTGAGCGACACTCTCAGAGCACGGAAAAGCGAGGCACTTATAATCGCTACCACCACTTTCATGGCAACTTGGGCATGTGCGCCTAATTAGCTCCTCTTCTAGTATTAGCTCCTCTTCTAATAAAAGCTTCTTTTTGCTTTGTACTCCTACCTGCTGGCCTTCTAATTCCAGCCCCTGGGGCCTGTGTCAGAAATTCTTAGTTTGAGCTGTTTTGCTTTTTATCTCTACCCGCAAGCCTTTTGATTCCGGCCCCTCGGGGCCTGTGTCAGAAATATCAAACTTAGTCATGATCATCCACCCCCCTAAAGCTACGGACTCGCAGCGCCTTTGGCTTGGGCCCGAGAGAACTTCCGGGGGTTCACCTCCATCGCTTGGAAGGCCACATATGTCGCTGCTTCAGGGTGCAGTATCCTCTTTATACGCCAGTTGCTTTAACTCTCATTGCTTGTAGTTGCGTAGAGTTCACTTCCTCTGCCACTGCCGCTTCCTCTTTCTTCTTCACTACCCCGAGGTAGCCCACGCGTTTCATAGGGTAGCGTCACTACGGCCAGAACTCCGTCTATGTCCTCTTGGTGATGTGGAGGCTAGAATTGCTTATAACAGCCGTTACATCTAAACTAGTGATCATTATGCTCCTTCCATTGCTGAATTCAAAATTACTGAAATCTGATGTAAAACGAGTTCCTGATCCTTTATATTCTCTAATTCAATTGTATCGTCTGCGTTAAGCTTCAAAAAATAAAGATTTGTTGGTTGTTCCTCTTTTACCAAAATCATTATCTCTTAAATAGCATTCGCTTGACCTCCTGATGTAATATCATTGTTATCGTTGACTACAACAAGGGTGCTCTCGTTGCTGTCGTCTTTTTGGCGCGTGATTAGACTGGGAGTAGCTGTATTTTCCCTACCCCTGCCTGCAGCGCAGCGAGTGCCAATATGGAATATGGATCACGAGGCGCCGAAAGGACGAGCGGGCCACTTTGGTCCATTATTTCCACTTCCATGCCCACTCTGGCCTGTGAACCTCATAAGGCAATCGGGTAGATCGAGACGCTCCCACAGTAGCAAAGAAGTCTCCCCTCGAGAGGGTCTCAGAAAATCACTGAATTCTTGAATTCATCGATCATCAAAATGAAAAATGTGCACCAATCACCTTAAAGTGGTGTTTCGGGAGGCCACATCAAAATCAAAATGGCGAACAACTCTTTCCCCTAGCTAGAAGCAGTACGTTGAGAGTAGCAAGGCGGTCTTGCTTTCAGCTGTACCTAAGTGAGCAGTGTGTATTTGGAACAATCTTTCTTTCAGTAGCGACGCCGAGTCATTGAACAATTATACAATTATCGAACGCTGAATATATCGTTACTTTCCATATCTTTATCAATTGTGGACCGTTGTCCTCATAATTGACAATCTTGACATAGTAGATATCGTTCGTACATTGGCTGCGCTATGCTCGTGCCGGCTCGCAGCTGCCTTCGCTAGCGAATTCGTATTCAAATCTCTAGCCATGGTGATTTCTCGTCGCGGCTCGGCAGTCGCAGCGAATGACCATGGAGAGGATACTGGGGTGCTGCATCCAATTTCTCGAGGCCGCTCTCGGCGGCGAGCTGTCGTATGTGTCGCAGTAGTTTCAATTTTGTTTGGCCTTTATTCGTTCTCTGCGTCGGCTTTCTTTTCCAGCGATCATGAAACTGATGCCTCGTCAAAGCAAGCCAGGGACTTGTTCATGCAGCGATGGTGGCAAGCCCAGACCGATAATGCTCTTCGCCGGCGAGAACTAGTCGACTTCCACGAAAACGATCCCTTGGAGCCCTTCGAGCCTTTCAAAACTACTACGGGAATAAACGTGTGGGATCTATTTGTGCCGACTGTGACCTGCCCTGACCTTGAAAGAGTCGGGCCTGTTGGCGATGGCGGGAAATGGGTTTGCGCTTTGGATTCTCTCTCAAATCAGCCAGTAGCATCGGAGCGCTCGTGCCTGATGTATAGTTTTGGCATAAGCAATGATATTTCGTTCGAGATGGAGATTTTGCGTCGAACCTCTTGTCATATACATGCGTTCGATCCTACTATCGGTTCTCTCCCTTTCGACAATTACAATGCTTCTCTTAGCATGGCAGCTCAGCAGCGGATAACTTTTCACAAGCTCGCCCTTGGCGGGCATAGCAGCAGCTCAGCGGAGCACTTATTGCATGAGACTATGCGAGGCATTATGGGAAGACTGGGGCATACTTACGTTGATATTCTTAAGGTAGACGTCGAAGGAGCAGAATGGAAAGCTTTTGATGGGTCACCGTATCTTCCTATTGGCCAACTTCTTATCGAGTTACACTATCAAGGACTTCCCCAACTTCGAAACTTTTTTGCTCGTATGCAAGCAAATGGCCTTCATCCATTCAGTAGGGAAATAAATTTGCAACCCGCTATCGCTGGAGGAATGCCGGTTGCTGCTGAGTACTCTTTCATCAATCCGAAGAATTTCTTCTCTGGGCATCCACTTGGCATTCGTATACCATCCCAGGTAGCACATGTAGCCCCACTTGACAAGCCCATCAAAGCAGTGATATATTTCTTGACGCAAAGGAAAAGGACTAAGCAGCTCATGGGTGCTCTGACTCTTTTGTACAAGCACTCGTGGTTAGACTACCCTTATCCTGTCGTAATATTCCACGATGACCTTGAGCTTGAGGACAAACGCACGATACAGGCCTCTGTCTCCGCTATGCCACTTCAATTTTCAAATGTTGACTTTAAGATCCCAGCTGCTACTTCAATGCAACCAATTCCTGATCGAACTGCATGCGCGCCTGAAACAAGTACCGTAGGCTACAGACATATGTGCCGGTTTCACGCAAATGATGTTCACAGACACCTTGACGCTATCGGCCATCACGACAGAGAATTTATTTGGAGACTAGATGATGATAGTTCAATCACACACCCCATTGGATACGATGTGTTTCACTTCATGTCGGTGAACAGGCGTAAGTATGGCTTTGTCAATTTGGTTATGGATGATTCTGCTTGTGTCGAAGGGCTTTGGGCAAACGCAAGAAAATTTGCTGAAAAATATTCGAGTGAGCTGCACAACGAGAGTTTTTTCGAGACATGGAACGACCCGCTAGTGTTCTACAATAACTTTGAAATTTCGCACGTCTCTATTTGGCGAGATCCACTCTGGGTCAAGTTTATGGATTTCATCGATACGCATGGAGGTATATACACTTTGCGATGGGGCGACGCACCGTTGCACACAATTGGAGTTAGTATGTTGCTAAGTAAGCACGATATTCATTCTTTCTCAGATGTTGGTTACATTCACAATCCTTTTATCAAGCAGCTTCCTCGAGGCCTACCGAAACCAGATGCGAACCCATTTAATGCCGAAAATTGTAACTTTTACGGCGAATGGCGATGCAGTTATTCTAATACCACCACGAATATTACCAGTGGAGCAAATATGACGACCTCACGCGATGTGCTATTTACATTCAGCAAACAAGGCCACGAACGGGCACTTCGAAAGACAATAGAATCTATTTATGAACACTACGCGAAACAACACCCCACGTCTATTATAGTATTTTACAATCAGAACAGTGCGATCAGTGCTGGCATTGTGCGCGAAGGTATTGACCAAGAAATGGATCTGATCTTAAGTTCAATTAAACTTCAAAGTTCAGCACAAGAGGAAGATGCAATGGAGTACTTCCTTTGTTTCAAAGCCCCTGCGGTGCTAATGGCACGTGGTTATGATTGGATTTGGCGCTTCTCCGACCACACGGAGCTCTTGCACCCAGTGAGATTTAATGTCTTTGATCGTATGATACAACAGAAAAAAAGATTTGCGTACGCTGAGGTAATCAAAACTACGCCAGGAAGTCGCTTTGAATCCTTGTGGAATATAGCAGACAAGATTTGCTCAGTTCGAGAGTGCTCACCAGCCTTCTCTTCGTGGGACCGCCTTTCCGTTATTGTGACATCCTTTTCTATTGGCCAATCAGCCACCTTTTCTACGTCAGCTGCATGTAGGGCACTACTTGAAGCTGCAACATTGAACTGGGCTTACTCAGAATCTGAGTTGCGCACTGTTTGTATAATGATGTCGCTGAGTTTTGAGGAACAGTGGCGTATCGACGACATCTTGTACAACTCTAGGTGGTCGCACGAAGATGATGATGCTGATAGCACGTTTCAAGCTCTTCCCCAAAGACAATTGGATTTGTCTTTCATGCCTCAACGCTTCGGCTGGCTGGGCGGAGACATCGCTACGTCGGTGCCCCTGCCGTCGAAAGCCTCCGATTTCAACGGCTCTCCAGGCAAGCTCGTTTGGCTGTTCGGCGATTCGATCGTTGGGTCTTCCAACAGGAGACAACGTCTTCTCAATGGCCATTTCATGATTGCCAATAGCGTAGCAATAACAACTCTTGCCCCCCAGGAAGCATGTCTCGCTACCGTGAAGAACATGAGCAAAATTCGATACTACTGGAAGCATAATTCGGAAGGCCTTCCCAGTGCAGTATTTGAAGTTCTAGATCCTTCGAATGGCACGTGTTCACATGGGTCTTCAAAACTATGGCCAATTTCTGGTCTCGCGATTATTGATGATGCGCACTCAGTGAAATTAGTGCTGTTGTGTGTTGTTGCTTGCCCCAATCACGCTGGTTACGGTGCCTTCACAAACCTCTTCGACTTTGAGGTCGTGAATAGTGCGGTGATCGTCGTCCATAATCCTTTTGATTCACCTGATGACTGGGTGTTCGACTACACTGTGATGCCCGACAGCTTGCATGGCAAAGTGTCTTTGTAAGTACACGATCTATTATTCTTCATTTGAAACCATTTCTCATCTCATCTTAATTTTGGTGATTTCTTTGTGCAGGGTGTCTATGAGCGAATCTGATGGAAACCTTTATGCCAGCAAAAGCAGTGACATTGTTGTCCTCGGGTCGCTTGAAAAACAACAAATCGTTCTCAAAATTAAAGCTTCCGATTTAGTGTCTTTGAAGCTCGACCGTTTTGAATTTCTCTCTCCAGCATCCAGTAAATCTGCGTCGTGGAGCCCTTTAATTTCTAGCACGGAACTCCCTCGTTCTATGTTTGACCGCATGACAACTGAGGCGACTTTCTTTCGACGTGGAGGTATCTGGTACATTTTGTCGCTTCACATGATGGACCAGCACTTTCGGCTTTGCCAGACTACAGACCTTGGCTCTGATTGGACCTGCAGAAATATAGCTGAAATCGAGCGACGCTGGCAGACTCCACAATTGATATCTTACGCTGGTAAAGCTCACCCAGGCCTACTAGGATTATCGTGCGACAGCAATGGTGAACTCCAGATTGTTGTGTCTTTCGTCACAAACACGATTCGCGACATTGGGTTTTTGTTCACACCCGAGTATCGTGAAACTTACACGCCCAAGTTCATGGTCGTTTCAATTTAGTGTATGGATATTGCATCAACCCATTTCCATTTGTCAGATAATCAAAAGTCCGCGTGGCGTTGTGCTGCCCTAGCTGCGTTTGCGTGGAAAAGTGCACCTCTTTTTCTGTCAAGGAGTACGTTCGTTTCAAACCGACCGATTTTTTAGTCTAGTCTAGTCTAGTCTAGTCTAGTCTAGTCTAGTCTAGTTAATACTCTCCCAAATACAAAGAAAGACAAGTACACAGCAGTCACAGAGGCACATAAAGAATACACCTGAGCTGCAAATGCGCTAGCGAATTCGCTCCAGAAGGCCAATTAAGGCTCCAACTGGCGCCTTTCCTCCGAACAAGTCGGCGGGACTGAGTGCTCGTTCGTGTGTCACGTCCCAGGTCCACGAGGCAATTCTCTGGGCTATTTTTTTGCCCCAGCAGGGCATCGATTTTTTAGCATAAGATTTTAATTTTATATCTGTTGTTGTACTGTGCGTCTTGTACTTATATTTGAATGATAAAAATGGCAATTGGAGCTCCACATGAAGAATTTCGTTTGGTTTCCATTTCTAAGAGCACCCCCTAGCTCTCGCTCTAGAAATGGGATTAAATTGGTGAGTAGGCACCGACTTCATTGTATCATAAAAGTATTACCGTGCTACAAAACATTTCAATTTGGAATCCCACGCGCTGAGCGACCAGCTAATGTGCTTTCGATCCCCGTAATTCCGGAGATAAATGTGATGTTATCTCAATTCCTTCAAATTCCCCTTTTATAGACACTTTGGCTTATTCGATGAGACGTTTAGCACCCAGCTTGAAGTTTTAAGTTTGAAGGAAGAAAATGTGTGCATAAACAGCAGCTTATATAACCAGAGGTCTACTGCCTACTGGAACATGGAAGGTCCTCTGGCGGCATTGGTGTTCCACATGAAGCCGTTGATTTTCCAGGCCACGCTTTCCGTGTTGCGGTCTGAGTGTGGGTTGGGTGGGCACCCGCCATGGCTTGAGCGGGGGTCGTTGGTGCCGTTGCCAAATTTGTGGTAAAAGAGAGCGCCTAATGTTGGAGGGGAAAATGGACAGGAAAGAAGCAAGGGAAATAAGAAGGTCATGGTTTAAGTCAGTGATCCTGTTTGATGACCTACGCAAGGGAAAGACATTATTCGCATCTAATTTGTCGCAGATCGTAAAGAAGAAGTATGTAGCAGCTTCGTGGGTTGAAGGACTAAGTGGTGAAGAGTTAAGACGCACCGCCGCCAGAGAAAGGTTTCACGCGTAAGCCGCGCGAGCACTCCGGCATGCCCTCATGCTTCACCTTGCTTGCAGCTGCTAAAGCTGCAGCGTCCCTGTTCCCACTACCTTCGTCGTTGTTGTGCCCAAGCAGTGAACCATCAGGAGTGGCCACTAGGCGTGCTTCACCACCGTTTAGCGGGTCTTTGGCGAGGGGGAAAGTGGTTTCGCCTCCACCGCCGGTCGGAGAATTGAGGTAAAACATGAGGGTGCCTGCGGTGTGAATGCAGGTGCATGGAGACATAGAAGTCGTGGTCAGTAAAGGTAGAAACAGTGAAGGAAATGTCATCGTTGCGCAGAGCACAGTAAATAATGCCTATTTCTCTCCCCAACTTGAACAGAAACGACCGCTACTCCTCTCGACATCTGCTTCTTTCTATTCCTCAGCAAAATTTGCCACCGCACTTACAGTGGCGGTTAGGCTCCACCCAAGGCGGACCGAGTACGTCTTCGTCTAACACCGCTTCCGCTTCATCACCGGTACTACTTGTGCTCTCGCTGCTTGAGCCAGGCCATACGAGCTCGGGAGGTGCCTGTACTGCGCTTTCCCACGCTGACCGCACCCAAGGTGCCAAGTCGGGCCTTCCTGGAGCACTTTGCCTGCTCTTCTTCTTCTTCTTCCTGCTCTTGCTGGTATCATTGTCGTTCGAGCCGCCCAATAAAGTCGTCAACAGCTGGGGAGGAAAAGGAGGAGGAGATAAAATGTCACACACACACAAAGAAGTCCTTGTCATGATTTTAGTACATAAACTAGTAATCGTCGTTTACTCAAGTCACCTGCACGAGCCAGGAACTATCGCAGACTGCATGTCTTTGAAACGTGGCTCACAAGTATTTTCTTACTGTCGTTAAAGCTCGTGCGCACCTGCGTGGACCCTGCAGCGTGGTTGGTGCTTAGCCACTGGTGCCAGTCCTTCCCTAGAGCATGGCTTGCAGGGGAGCTCGGTTGAAGGAGCTCTTTGATCAGAGCAAGTTCAAAAGCATCGGAAGAGCCACCGGGGGAATCATTTCGGCGCCATTTACGGGGGTCTAAAGGGGAAGTCTGCAGGGTGGCGGCTGCTGCTGCTACTGCTTCTACTTTTTCTGTGAATTTCTTCTCCTGCTGTTTCTGCTGAGAAGGCAATTTACTGGTAGGGGCAGCAGCGAGAGCAGCAATTCCTGATTCAGTTTTAGAGCGAAGGCGGTCGACCAGCCACGCGATCCACACGTCAAAAGGCGGGCCTAATTGCGGGTCGAACACGCCGGAAGCTTCGCGGTGGGCTTGCAAGGCGGCCTGAAGCAACGAAAATGGAGGTGAAAACATAGACAGGGTAGGGCGATGAAATGGAAATTGAATTCGATGGCTGTACTGAAAGATTGAAGTTGATTAGATAGCAGTCCCCAACTGTAGGCATTATAGGAACAAAGGCAAAGTAATCACAGCAGCTCTGCAGCAGCAGCTCTTCTTACTTGGTTTGGGTGCCTGTAGTCGTGGAAAGTGTCGCGGTGGGTCTTGTACCAGTCCCCGGGGTCATAGCGCAAGAGCTGAGGCCATTCCGTCCATTCGAGGTCAGGCAACCGCGCAGCTACTTGACCGGCGCGCCGCACCTATTGGCCATGGTCAAAAGCGAAAACCCAATTTGACGAGGAAGGGAGTGTAAGATGAAGGAAAGACTGATCACTTAAATCAATTTAGCTAGAAAAGCGGAGCCGAGTTTTGTTTCATTTCATATCGCCCTTACAATCGCGTGGCTCGGGTGCTGGCCGGTGAGGAACGCCGACTTGGACGTGCGGTAGTTTTCAAACCCCGGGCTGTAGTGCCTTTCCGGAGACCGCATCATCGAAGCTTGGCCCGACGCAATCACGGCGCTTTGCAGTGCAGCCCCCAGCACTTCTTCCACTTGCAGCACCTTGGGCTCGAGGGAAAGGGTGCGAAGCACCACCGACGGCAGCGGGTCGGCGTTTGTCTGGCTGCTGCTGTAGCCGCTTTCGCTTCCGCTGCTGCTGCCGCTGCTGCTCCCATAGTCGTGCGTGCCTGGCGCGCGGCCAGCTCGAAACTGAAAGCCGGCGGTTACGCCGCCCCACTGCCAGGCTTCGCCCTCGCGCAGCAGCTGCAGCACGCGCAGGCCGCGCTCCACGCCTGGAGCACTTTTGATGGGCCTGCCGCTCACCGAGTACAAGTAAAGGGTTCGCCGCGACGAGAATGGCCGAGGCGCAAGAGCACGCGCAGCTACCGAAGCCTGAATCAATGCAGACAATGGTATGGATAATGAAGCAAGCATGAGAAATAGCCCATTATACCTGAAGAGGAAGTGGTTCCTATAAGCTAATTTCATGCGATCCGACGAGAAGCTACAGTTTTATCATAATGACATTTCCTAACCAGGGTGCCTAGGCAAGACGGGTGGTACTGAAGCCACACGCCATCATTGTCGCCGTTGCCGACCACGAACACAGCGCCGAAGTCATCTGGCTCGAACGAGCCGGCTGCCGCGGCACTCGCATTGGTCAAGGCGCTCGGCACAGCTTCGGTGACTGGTATCTTCGCAGAGCTACTTCTGAGCAGAAACACGCGGTCACTGCACGAGGTTGCAGGCGTACTGGGTTTTGAGTTGACTGAACTGCTCCGACTGAAGAAAGCAGAAAGCTTTGATGCTTGAGCAGCGGGCGCTGCAGCCTGCATGGGTGCATTCTCGTCGTCGACGGCTGCAGCAGGCTCAAGCATCCAAGGCTCCCACAAGGTGTCAGCTTCAGTTTCCCAGGGCTTTGCATCGGGAAAGTCGTTAGCACATTCTACAACATCGGAGGAGTGCACTACAGAAGCAAGGTAGCTGAGGGCGAGTAAAATTATCGGTAGACGCTCTATCCTTGTCATCGTTGATCAAATATTAGTTGTCCATTTCATTCACGCATTTTTATGACGACTTCTTCCTCGTGCATGAGCACATGAGCACCTTACATTATACTAAATTAGAGCACGGAGCACACAAAATGGCAAGGATGCCACTTCGTGGCCATAACATGCAGCCGTACCTAGTATTGATCATGCTCAGTGCCATCCTCAGTGTTGCTGCTGGCGGTATTAGTGAGAAGCATTTCGAGCAACAAGGCACTGTCTTTTCACCCGAGGGTCGTCTTTATCAGGTTCTGTCATGTCGATCATAGAAAGTTTAGTGCTGTTTGAGCATGTCTGAGGAGTTGCCTTCATCAGAACGTCTATTCCTACCTTCTTTCAGGTGGAATATTCTGCACTAGCAGTTGAGCGACATGGCGAGCCTTCTGTTGCGGTGAGGCCAACCTCTAGTCTTACGTTCGATTTAAGCTCTTTCTTTTGATGTACCTCATCAGTATCTAAAATTGATACCTTAGATTGCTTAACACTTCATTCGTAGGTGCGTGGAAGAAACGCAGCTGTATTAGCAGCCAGGCGAAGACCACTAGGCCCCTTAGTAGAGGCATCTTCGGTGGCAGCAGTGCACCGTGTGTGTGCTGGCGTGGGCTGCTGTGTGGTAGGCGTAGCTGGGGATGAACTTCGGCAAGTGGCTGCCTTGCGCACGCATGCCCAAGAATTCCGAGCAAAATACGGCCACGCGCCGCCGCCAGCAGTGCTGGCCAGACTAATTGCGGATGACGCTCAGCACGCTTCCCAGACCGGCGAGACGAGGCCACTCGGCGTGACGGCCCTTCTCATTGGCGACGACTACGGTGGCGTCGGTATCAGGAGAGGTACAAATACCGGTACGATGGCCCTTTACCGCGTGGAACCTACCGGGCAATTTTACCGGTGCCGCGCGGCAGCTGCTGGGCGTGCGTACGAAGATGCTTCAGCGTGGCTAGCAGATCGCCTCTCTGAGACGGAAGCTGAGACTTCCTTCGGCGATGCATCTTCTGATCACAGCACAAGCCCAGTCGACGAAGACACAGAAGCTTCCGAGCTGATTCAGGTAGCGCTGCAATTTTTGTTGCAAACTAAACCCCGCAATTCGGAGGATGATGGTGCTGGTAGTGAGTGTTACACTGATGGTAGCGCCGCTGAATTAGGAAGCAGTTCTAGTGTGGACGACTTTCAAGTTGGAGTCGTGAGTGCAGCAGCTGGTTTTAGGTTTCTCACAACGGCTGAGTTGGCAGCAGCACTCAAGGCTGCTGAAGCGAGCAAATGAAGTGTTAAATACATGTGAATTCCAAAAAGTGAATGTGTCTTTGTTTAAATGGATTTGCATTCCCAGGCACATCAATTCCACTGGGCCGATAGCGGGTGAAAAATGTTCGTTGCGCTCCTCGCACGTACTTCGTCTTTGGCGCTTCTGCTTTTGCTTTGGAGCCATAACCATATCCATTATAAACCCAATTCTTTTAGAATTGGATGCGGAGTAAGGGGCAGAGAAAGAACTCCTTAGCCATAAACAGACCTCCAGGTGAAAAAAATCGATGTCTCTGTTGACTGTTGACGCGCCGTGTGGTTAAGTGGTTGCGGCTAACGCCAAGGTACTAGGGCTAAGGCGGTGTCTGTATAATTTATACCCTGGATTATGTTGACCCCCGAGGGACTGAGTGGTGCTGTATTTGGCTAAACATAAGAATATCTCAAAACCACAAATGAAACAAATAACCATGAACCTCAAAAGTCTAGGAGTTAAGGCGGGTTTATCGTGTGCGCTGAAGGACTAAAAGCTTTGACGCACTCGCGAGCGGCGTTGGTCTCTTCTGTCATCACTGGGATAAAAGAGCCCAAGCCCTAAATTGGGAATGAACCGGGCGAGTGCGTGCTTGCTCCCACCGCGAGGAGGTGGCGTTTCTTCGCCGGACGACAGGGGGCGGTAGCCTTCGCCTCGGCCGTCGGTGCTGGCGCGCGACTGCAAGTAGCCCGCTCGTCCGGGCCCAGTCCTGCCGTCAAAGTACGACGGTGCGTTGGCGTAGTCGTTCATGCTGGTGGTGCGCGCGCTGTAGTAGCCTTCCGATGAATGCATGGAGCGGCCGCCGTCGATGCTGTCGCCCGGAGACGTGGGCAAATCAAAGAGCACGCGCGGGGGGCGGTGCATGGGGTTGAAAGCACTGCCACCGCCGCCGTGGTTGGAGGGATTCTGGCTGTATCTATGCGAAGCCGAGCGCGACGCGTTGCGAGCGTCGGCTTCCAGCCGTTTGTTGTTGGCGCGCTCCTCCCTGTAAAGCTCCTCCAGGGTCTCCACGATTTCGATGAAAGGAGGCCGCAGCTCGGGGGTGGCCGCCCAGCACTTCTCCATCAGCGCGCGGTACGCCGGCTGCTCGTGCATGAGCAATGGGCAGGTGATCGAAGGCCGGTCGCCGCGAAGCACTGCATCCACAATGTCAAACCTGTGTACATAAACACAGAGAGGTACATAAGTATGTCGTGAGACGGAGTGTCTAAACAAGAGAGAATAGTTGCAAACCTGCAGGCACGAAGCATCACCCTCTCTGTCTTAATCTTTATATCAGACGAACCTCGATGACAAGTGGTCGAAGGGGGCGCGCCGCTCCGCAAGCTCGTACAAGCACATGCCAAACGAGTAGGTGTCGGCGGCGAGCGAGTAGGACGTGGTGGCGTCTTGGCCGTTGTTGAAGATTTCGGGCGCGCACCACGCCACAGTGCCCACGTTGGAAGTCATGGCCACGCCCGCGCCGTCGGTGATGTACACGCGCCCGCTGGTGCTCCCTGCTGCTGCTGCTGCTGCTGCTGCTGCTGCTGCTGCTGGAAGAGGAGGCAGAGGAAGAGGAGCGTCTAAGGTGGGCTCCGACCCAAAGGCAGGTGTGGAGTCAGCAGAATCGACGGAAGCAGGCACTGCACGCCGAGGTTTCGGCATGGCCACCGCCACAGAGTTCAGAGGAGGGGGAGGGGCTGGATGGCCAGCGTTGTCGTCTTCTTCATTGTCTCCACCAGCCACCCCTTCCCTTCCGCTGTGGAAGCCAGCGTCGCTGATACCAGAAGCAGCAGCGGAATTCCTCGTTTGTTGACGAGGGTCTGCCAGCTCTGGATCAGACGCTAGACCCACTTGAGCTTCCACGTCATCGAGTGCTGTGGGCAAGAGGGAGTTGAGGCCCGGGGACAATGCATTCACGCCTTCACTGCTACCAGTGCTGTCACCCTCGTCGCTGTTGTTCTCATCTCTACCGAAATCGTCTTCTGCATTGCCTGGGGACGCATTTATGAGGCTCATGACGTCAGAATCCGGCTGTTGCATGAAAGAACCTCGCAGCGCAGGAGATGCACTCCGGTGGTTGATCAAGTCAAGCTCTTCAGCCACCTGCTGTGGCAGCAACCGAGACATGCCAAAGTCCTGTAGAAATAGCCAGAAATTACAAAGATGAAGACCACAAGAACAGCAATAATCAGAATGTATGGAAAGAGCCAAAGTGTTCAAGTAATGCATGAAGTAAAAATCCAACCCTTTTAATAGCAGTACTTGGGTATCTCCAACCATGATTACCAAGCTTCGACGACAGAAAAGATTCCTAGTACTAGTTGTCACGCAACTGACCGTAATTTTCACGACGAACTTGTCGTCAATCACGAGGTTGGAGCATTTGAGGTCGCGGTGCACAATGGGTGGAGACTGGGAGTGCAAGAAGAGCACCCCACGGGCTGCCTGCAGCGCGCAACTGAGAATGATTTCGTAGGACCACCGGGAAGCGGACTCATGATCACCAGACTCGCTTTCAATCGAATCGCGCAAATTGTTGTGGCCGCCGCTGCTGCCGCCGTTTCCAAAGTAATCGCTGTTCGATCGACCTCCGTCAAAGAACGAATCGCGGTTCGGGTCCGACAGCTCCTCCGCGACCCATGGTGTTTCTAACCGGTCGCGTGCGAAAGCACCGCCGTAATGAGCGGCGCGGTCGGTGTCCTGGAGCGCCTGTTGCTGCGCGGCCGCTGCTTGACCGCTAGCGCTTTGCCGCTTGGCCAAGTTGTTGCCATAAAGCACGTCCGCTAAGGACCCGCGGTTCAAGTACTCGCAGATGATCCCAATGGTGCGGTCGCCGACCTTGAAGCCCTTGGTGAGCGTGACTCCGTTCGTGCCAGACGCCATCACTTGCGCGGGGATTTCGTGCTTGTCCGCGTAGAACTGCGTCACGCCCATGATCAACACCAGGTTGGGGTGCCGCAGACGCGACATGAGGTACGCTTCGGCGCGGAAACGAGCGATTTCGTCGTCGTCCATTTCCATCATTTCGTGGGTCTTGATGAGCTTGACCGCCACTTGAGCGCTGCGAAACCTCGCACGGTACACCACGCCCATGGCACCCTCCCCAATGGTCTTTTCCAGGGTCAATTGTTCAAACGGGACCATCACGTCCTGAAGCACTAATTTCTCAGTGAGTTCCGACAAGAAGTTTTGCACGCCTTCTTCGCGTCGCCCGTCCAGGCCCAAGGTGCGATCGTCGGAGGACTTGGACCTCAAGAGCCGTCCACGCAAGTCGCGCAACGTGTTGGCTTCTTGGTTCACCAGCTCTTCCATGTGGCCTTCTTCCATTTCTTTCACGCGTCGCCTGTAGACTCCAAACGCACCGCCCCCGACCAGCAGTACCAAAAAGCAAGCCCCCGTAGCGATCATGCCAACGATCGCTCGTGATGACAGATTTTCGCACCCGTCGCCAATCCATCCACTGTAGCACTGGCACTCGACCTCGTACCACCCGCTTCCATCTTTGATCGCGCACTCGCCCCGCTTGTTGTGCTGCCAGGGCCACGCCCAGCTGCCCTGAGAGCACTGCAAGGGGCAACAGTTGCTCTCAAACCAGTTCCCACTCGCGTCACCGCCCCGTGACCACCTCCAGTCCTTGTCGTCATTGTCACACGCTGATTGATCGCCACGACGAGCACAGCCAAAGCCATTCTTCTTAGTGTCAAAGTCATCAGACGCACAGAAAGAACAGCCGTTCGCTAAACATGTGGAGCAGTTGAGTTGCACTTGTGACGCCTCGCTTCGGCTGGCTTGCCTTTCCACTGTGCTGTAAGAAAGAACACTGTCGCAGGTTAATTGCTCCACGGATGCGACGCCGTGAAACGTCACTTCTGGGTTGTCGATGCTGCTCGAACTGCCGCTGCTTTGATTGAGAATGCGCCAGGTCATGTTGACGTTGTGCGCACTGAGCACTTGCACGTTGGCCGCTTTTGACGGACTCACGACTCCGAAATCTACCACCTGTAGCGTTGTATTCAAGCACACGGTTATTCATGGATTAGATAAGTATTTAAGATCGAGATATTCGGTGTCAGCAGCATCTACAAAGTCAAATGTTTGGTTTTGTTTATAAAACCAAAAACAGTCTTCCTATGGTTCTCAGATTCTCTTCAAAATCATACACCGAAGTCAGCAGGATCATCTCCCACAGTACACACCATGGAAAAGCGCGCTAATTTCAGTTCTTTGTGGTCACCATGAGTACTGCACAGCAATAACCACTGACCTCCCACGTCGCCGTCAGCTGGGGCGTGCCCAAGTCTTGCGGCCAGCCGTCGGCCGCCGTCGAAGGCTTCACCACCACCGACTCCGGCTGCAAAGCCCGTCGGAGGTCGACGACCCCCGCCCACCCGCTCGACGCGTTGTGAACGTACACGTACGCCTTGGTGCGGTGCGCGCGCGTCAAGGTTTCAATGATTAAACGGCTCGAAGCACCCTGAATCGCTGCACTGAGCACCTGGAAGTTATTCGACGAGTATGGATTTGCTTTAAGAAGAAAACCAATCATGTGATATGATGATTATCTATCTTGAATGACAGCACTAATTTGGGCGAACCCAAAAGGTGTATAGCTGTATATACAAGAAAGCAACAAGCAATTCACCTGCAGATGATAAGGCGCTGTCGAATTGGAATACTCGTCGTCGGAATAAGCGTCATCGTTCCCGACGACTGTGCCATTATCAGAACCATCAAATTCATCGTCATCTCCGGACACTTCGCAGGCTGCGAGTTTCCCTATCCGGTCCCGCAGAGGGTCGTAGTTTTCGAGCCACAAGTCGCCGTCCAAGACCACCATAGAGTTGTCGTCGCCTTGGACGATATTCTCGCTGGGTTGGAAGTTGCTGCTGGTCAAGTTGGCTGTTGGCACGGACCGGATCGTGAGCTTTTCAGTCCACACGAAGAGCGCGGCGTTCTTGGCGAGCACGAGCCACGCGTTGTTGAGCCAAATGTCGTTGAGGCTCACCTGCTGCAGGAGCCTTGGGGGCAGGTGGACCTCGCGCGAGCCCCGGCCGCCCCACAAACCCCCCACCCCGTTTTCCGCGGCGTCGGCCAATTGGTTGTCGAGCGCCAGCACAACGCCTGCAACGGCGAGCGGGAGGTCGTTGTTGCGCGCCCGGAACGAAAGCGCGTCTTCCGCCATGGCCTTGAACGCCTGCGCAAAGTGCCCTCCGCTGCCCCACTCCCAAGTATCTTGCATGAAGTAGCCAGGGGCCCACCCGTAGTCTTCCTCGGCCTCCCCCGCCAGCGACGCCAGCGTGTGCACGCTGAGGGCCACGTACACCCACGGCTCAGTGCGCCCCAGCTTGACGCTGCCCCGCACTCGCAGCAGCGGGCAGCGCGGCAGGTCGCTCGGCACGTGACTGGGACTGCTGCTGCTGCTCGTGCGGTTCAAGGCGTATGCTTCGTCGGCCGCCGCAAAGCCATCGTCTTTCGAGGCGCCGCTCGCGTACCGTGCGCTAGGGTTGCAGCTGTACTCGTTGCTCACGTCACCGTTGCTGCTGCCGCCGCCATTCAGCGCGTAAGGGGACACCAGCGCGGCGCCCGACAGGCCGAGGACGCCGCGGGTTCCAATGGTCAAGTCGACCGCCGTTTCCAAGGTCGCATTGATGAGCTTCAGCACGCCAAGTACGTGGTCGTTGCCCGTCATAATGGTGCTTGAACCCGTGGAGGTGCTGGCCTCGGCTTCTGGGTTGAAGGTGTTGTGGTCGTCATCATCGACGTCGTAGTTCTTGTACACGTTGGAACTGCTGCCGCTCGGTTCTTGCGGCACGACCTGCACCAGTGCACCCACGGCCCAAATCCCAAACCCAGCCGGGAAGGACGTGTCGACCACTAATTTGCCTCGTCCGGGCCGTGTAGCACCCGCCGTGCCGTCAGTAGCCGTTGGACCGCCTTGAGCTTGAACTTCAGGTGTGGTAGCGGCAATATCACTGCTGTCACTGCTCTCACTGCTGCTGCTAGCGCTACTTCCACCACTTTTACCACCACTGCTACTCGTGCCGCCCACGGCCGCTTCCGCATGGCTTCCACCCAGGGCAATCACCAGCGCGTGCAGGGACTGGTTGCTGCGCTGGTCGCTGCTGTCCGTTGGGTTGTGGTCCCAGGGCGAGTCGAGGCCTTTCAGCGTCAGGTCGGCGCCAATCGCCACCAAGTCAAAGCATTCCGCCAAGCCTCTCGCTCCCAGTAAAGCTGCCCAATCCTCGCGTCGCCCCTCAGCCGCTCCGGCATCAAACGCCGCCGCTGCCGCTTCAGCGTCACTCAAATCCCCTAAGCCTAGGACCTGCGACGCGCGGCAACTAGGCCAAAATCCACACCCGGTGAAGTTCGCGGAAGAAGGCGGTGGGCTGTTTGCACCCGATCCCCCTGTAGCCCCCACCACCGCTACCTGGCTGCCGAACACGTAACTTTCGTGGGGGTTCGCTTTCTCGTGCGGAATCGTGTACTTGTGCATGAGCTTCGCCTCGAGCGGCCCCATGGTCCGCGATTTTGGAGGCTGCGGAGGCACCACCACGTTCCAACTGAAGGTGGAGTTCTCGCCCTCCATTCCACCGCCGCCAGTAGCAAAGAGGGCCCCACCGAGACCCGGGGACAACAGCGAGCTGTAGGCGCGGTTGTGGTTCAGGTCGCAGTTGGTCAGGCGCACCGAGCCGGCAGACACCGCCAGTGCGCCTCCATGGCCGCCCTGGGTGTAGTGCGGGTTGTCGCGGGCGCTCCACGGCGGGCAGGTGTTGGGGCAAGCTCGGTTGAAGGTGAAGGTGCAGTTCACGCACTGCGTGGAACCCTTCACGCTCGAGGCTGCGCTGAACGCCACGGACAAGGCGCCCCCAAAGGCGGGGGCGCGCACCCCTGCGTGGGCCGAGTTGTTGGCGAAGAGGGTCGACTCAAAGAGGGGGGCGCCCGCCACGATGGCCACCGCCCCGCCGCTGCCCCGCGACCCGTGCACGCCCGAGGATGCGAGGGCCTGGCCCCAGGCCGCGTTGTGGCGAAAGATGCAGCTCCGCACCCGCACTTGGCCTCGGGCTGGGTCCACGACGCTCATCTGGGAGAGGAGAGTGGGAACAGAGGTGACCGGAGGACAAGAAAAAGAAGCGTAAGAAAAGAGAAAAAAAGAAAAGGTGCTCCGAAACGAATTGGGAGAAAAAAAAAAAAAGAAGGAAGATTGAAATGGGTACATGAGGCAAACATAATTGGCCTTTAAGAGTGGTGAAAAGAAATGAAAGGGCCATGGAATGGTAGGTGCTGTCGCTGATGCTGCTAATGCTTACCGCGCCTCCTAGCGAGCCGCCACCCTGACCGCCCGCTTCTGCCACGTTGTTCTCAAACACCACGCGGTCCAGCCAGGCCCCTGAGCGCTGCAGCGCTATGGCACCTCCACTGCCAGAGCCGCACTGCAGCTGCTGCCGTGGCTGCGCGCTATTGCTGCCACCGCTCTGGCTGCCGGCACCGCCCGACTCGAAAGGGGGGCATACCGCGGCGCGGTTGCTGCTGAAGACCGAGTCGGAGACGCGCAGGACACCGTCGCTGAGAGCAGCAATGGCCCCGCCTCTCGCAACGCGCTCGTATGCCTTGTGATGAAAGGGAGTGAGAGAAGAGAGAGAGAGAGAAAGGATACAGTGAGGGAAACGGAGGAGAAGAAGGAGATGGGAACAGGCATGGGCGGTGGCATACCATGCGTGCTCAAAGGTAGAAACCAAGATGATTGAACCAAAAAAGGCATAAAACTGGTGGAAGAGCTAGTCTTGAATTGTATTCGTTCTCTTCTTACCGTGTAGGCCACGTTGTATTGAAAGGTGCTGCTCGTGATGTTGGCTTCGCTCTTGGTCTCCAGCCACATGGCGCCTCCGTTGCCCCCCACCCCCGCCGAATTGGCGTTGAACGAGCAGTTGGACACTTGCAGGCCCAATTCCAGGCCTGCGATCGCACCCCCCTGTAAGGGCGCCAGGTTGAAAATGTTGGCGGAAGCGGTCACCCCGTCGCTGGAGACCGTGTCCAAACGGTTGCGCGCCAGCACCGACGACCGTAAAAGCACGGTGTGGTAAGACGCGTAGAACGCGCCCCCTAGGCAGGCGGATGCGGAGCCCGAGGGCGAGTTCACGAAGTTGCCAGTAAGCACGCAGCCGTCGAGTAAAATTCGCCCGTCTTGTGCGCTGCGGTCGACGGAGCTCTGCGGCTGGTTGCCCCTGCTAAGTCTGCTGCTACTGCTACTGCGGCTGCTGCTACTGCTGCCAAGCAAGGAGCCTCTGCCTAAGGCAGATGACGAGTCTAGGCTCAGGTCGAAGCTGGAGGTACTTCGCGTGAGGGGGGTCACATACAGGGCCCCACCGCGGCCTCCGGTGAGCAAATTGGCGCGCACGCCGTTGTCGGCAAAGGTGCAGCGGTGGAAACTCGCGTCCTGGGCTTCCACGTAGACGGCTCCTCCTACGACTTCGCAAGCTCGCGCAGCAGCGCAAGCTTCCGACGGCACCACGCGGTTCCCTTCAAAGTGGCAGTCTTTGAAAATGGGGCCGAGAGGGCTACTGCTGCTGCTGCCGGAATCTAGGTCGTCGTCTTCGTTGTCGGTGCTCGTGCTCTGCAAAGCAACTGCGCCGCCGCTGCCCTGTGCCGCGTTTCGGACGAAGCGGCAGCCTTCAAAGTTAACGTCGCGAGTGCCAAAGAGCAGCACGGCGCCGCCTGAGGACGCTTCCACCTCTCGACTGGCGAGCACCGTACCGTAGTCGTCGTCGTTGTCAGCCGCCGGCACCATGCCGCATTCGGTGAAGTTGCTGTCCCGCACCGTCACACTCACGGGCCCTTCGGCCATCAGTGCACTGCCAAAAGTCGCTGAGAGGCCTTCGAAACTGCAACGCTCGATCGACAGGGAGGTGCCTTTGGCGCCGAGCACAGCAATGCCGGTGCCGTTGAGAGCCGACGACGCATTCGCAAAGTGGGCATCGTACACTTCGAGTGTGGCATTGATGGCCTGAATCCCGCGGCAACCCTGTACACTTAAACCTGAAACATGTCGCACGACGCCCTGAGTGCGTAGCCACAAAATATTCTCGCCGCTGCTGCTGTAGGTAGGGCATTGCATGATCGTGGAGTCTTTTCCAGCACCCACCAGCCTCAGGCCAGTGCCAGTCACACCGCGCTCGGCGGACAAACCGTAGTTGTCAATTCCCTTATATATACCAGCCGCAAGACGCACCGTTCCATTGTTTGCAGCGCGAGACATGCCACAGGATAGCGATGGGCATGGGGTAGCTGAAGTGCTGCCGCAGCTGCTAGAATTGCAGGAACTGTTCGAGGGTGACACGAAGACTTCTGGCAACAAATTGGCAACAGCTCCTGCGAAATCGAAAACAAAGGCACATTGGAAGTATTTGAATAATAATTTCATAAACAATCCCTTAGAATGGCTCAAAAATGAACACAATTGGGTAAGCGAGATCATCGAGTACTGAGCCAACGTGCCGTCGGCAAGCGAAGTATATGCAATGAGGCATTCCCGGAAGATACAAGAAAAGCAGTTTGGAAGCCTATCAAAGAACGCTAACCAGGTGCAGTTGCCAGGCTAGCGAGGAATAGCCAGCTAAGCATCATCCAGGACCACGGACGACACCAGCTCTGCTGCCTATTCTCCATTCTCAAATTCTCGTGGGAGAGGTCATGCATGTCAGGTGCCGATGCGATCGTGGGTTGGGGGTAGGGCCAGAGTTGAAACACGTCGGTAATGAAACAACAGAAACGAAACACGATTTTCGCCGGCGTTTCGTTTCTCGAAACAGACCGGCGCATTTCCCTGGGCGTTTCATGTTTTGAGAAACGAAAC
>Ga0307930_1000961_pt1 | contig 23223 bp, 18 predicted proteins | sample OrgLakmetageno46_FD_203161 | JGI IMG/M metagenome (GOLD analysis project Ga0307930, IMG submission 203161) | Saline water microbial communities from Organic Lake, Antarctica - #46 | ecosystem: Environmental > Aquatic > Non-marine Saline and Alkaline > Saline | place: Antarctica: Organic Lake...
AAATATATCTTCCATAACGCAAGGGCTGAACTACGAACTAGAATCCTCCAAGATTAACGGATTGTGAACTGATTGTGATGCACATGAGATGCCAGATACCTGAGCACCCCGAAGGGTGCTCAGAAAACACGTTAGCTTTGCTTGTTTTTTTCGCGGCGCCGAGAAAAATCTGTGATTTCCCTTATATATATAACTATATAACGAGCTTTGAAGCAGGTCGTGATTGCGTGATATAGCCGTTATACTGCGTTACGTACAGCAACACAATATTACGAGGAAGAAATACTTTTACCGCGTGGCTAAATAGAACTGATACATATCGAACAACAGGTCTCTGTACTGCCGTACTACTCCAGAAGCTGCGCTGCAGCTGTGAACAGATAGTGGAGCATCTATAAAAACATTCACGATTTTAGTGTGGGTTGTAGGTTATAGGGAACTCAGCTCAATGGATTTTCATGGAGAATAAACTGCTCAAACGCATTTATGCGGGTGGGCACCTAGTAGGAAGATAATTCGTAAGCATATGGACACCAAAGACTTCTTTGCATTGAATTATTGAAATCGTTGATTCAAGAATAATTGATACAAGTAAGCGTGGTATAATTTTTCAATTTCATCTAAAGTTTTAAATAAAAACTTTTCATAAATGATTGCACTTGCCTGTGCAAGTAGTCGAGCCGGTGCTGCACTTGGAATAAACTATCATTAAACACTAAATCAGGCAAGTATGGGTATTTGGGGGAAAAGTATGCATGTTGGAAGCTCGCTCCCCGCCTTGAGACCCAAGGCCGGGCGCGTGTACCCCCCTCCCGAAGGGTACAAAAGAAAAATTTGAGGGAGATGGACCGGGATAAGCAGAGCAGCAAGCACACGTTTGGTGCTTGGAGCGATCCAACCAACAAGTTTGTGGATGGTTGAATGGCCTCACATCGATCAGTTATGCTGGTCCAGCTCCCGGATGATTCCTCCTTAGCGGGGAATGGGAATAGTAACTGTTCTTCTGATCTTCTCGTTTCTCGTCTTTGTCTTCTCTTCTCGTCTTTGGCTCTGCGCCTGACTGCGGTTTCCGGCGCATCACTTGCTCAGCTGTCTTACGCGGCCCACGCCGCTACTCCAGCTGTGCGGCCAGGGTTGTTGTTCCGCACCTTACTGCTTACTGGCATAGTACACTTTGGCGCACTCAGCAACACATTTCGGTGGGCCACTTCTTTATAGCGTAATGCCAAGAACCCAAACCAAGTTTTGTCCATTTCTAGAGCTTGAGAGCTATAAGACATCAAAACTGTTACTTCTATGCTCACAACGGTCAGCAATTTGAGAGTAGTGTGTACACCGGTTCATGTTAATAGAGGATAACTTCATGGAACAGAATGTAGATCGCCTTCATGAGATAAATTGTTCGATATGACCCACTTATGAATAATAATATCAGTAATTATAAGCACAATATGTCAAAATTATTCTACAAACTTGCTAATTTTTGGGTATCGCCCTTTCAGACGCCATTTATCGTTAGCACTCACATAGGTATAGTAATTTACAAGGCTTACTTAGATTATCATATTATGCACACCGAAGAAGAACTTTCACATGTGCGACAGTAATTTGAGGATCAAAGTTCGTAGCAGTGGCAAAATTGAAGAAAAGATGCCTACAATACGAACTTATAAACTTTTAATTCTCATTCTTGTCCAATCGGCGTGGAATGCACTTCTCTCTAAAGTGGAGTATAATATATTGATGGAGAACCTAAGATCAAAATCCCATCATACAAAAGCTTTTCTTAAGCGATTTTTCACTCGAAGTATTTATTTAAGGGGACCGACCCGCAGCTTTAACCCTTTTGTTCGCCAGGCGAAATCAAACGAAATCGAAGTAGTACCAAAGGATTTTACCTCAGTTTGCTCTGGGATGTTACGAAATCCATCAGATAAATGCATTCTGGATGATGCTGATTCAGAGCTAACTAATATCGGACCTCAGAATCAATTAATATCACCAAGATCGTCATCAAAACTCTCCTGGTCGGATATCAAATCTTGCAACGAGTGCTCAGTGTGTTTTGACGCGCTGCGGCCGGACAGTAGCCGTAGTAATACGAAGATTCGCGCAAACCCATCGTTCGAATGTCTGTCTGTGGTCATGTATTCCACACTGCATGCATCAAAGCTTGGATGGTTTCTGGAGGTCCAAATTGTCCCAACTGTCGTTCGAGCCAGCAAAAACTCATGCTTCGCATGAGATTAGCGACTGGTTGATTGTAAAAGCTGCCGAACTATATTTTAGAGATGCATTTTAGAAACAAGATTCAGAAATCAAATCAGAAAAAAACATTGTTAAACGACATTGCTTATCAAAAGGTTTGAATTATAATAGGCGAAAAATCGTCAGTTAATCATTTCGAAGGGTGCAAATGAGTTGCGAATAAAGTAAATTCGCTGCTTTTTCTTAGTGGGCAAGAAGGCAGTCTGTACGCTTCTTGTCTTCGTGTGCACAAGCTCTTCACATTCCTCTTGAAATAAACATGGTGCTCGAGAAACTATAGGAATATATTATACATTGTAAACTGTCGAGAACGGAGTCTTCCAAGTACAAATCCCCAATATTTATTTCAAAGAAAGGCGAGTTGTGATTAAAGTAGTGTGTGGAGTAACCGGAGGCTCCAGCGGTAAGAATTTATTGAAGTATTACGGAGGTATATGACAACAGCATTTCCCCTAAAACTCGCAAGCATCTAAGCTACTCACGAAACCGACCCGTTACCTGACCTCGCAAATAACCTGAGTTGAATTAATCATCTTGGACTTGTTTTGTTATGTATACGCAGGGGCAGGGCCGAAAAAAACAGCTTCGTTATGAACAATTGGCCTCAGCAAATCGCGCTCGTACGCTTGTTGTACACTACAGGGCCAATTTTGTTTTATAATTCCTGAAGGAAAGCAGCTCGGCGAGATAACCGAGCTTTACTTACAAGGAACACACGCCAGGAATTCTCGTTGGGGTTGAAAGTAAGGTTGGCGATTGTAGTGTTGCATTTTCTTTTTCTTTGCGTGCGGCATCTATTCTTTCTTGGAAGGAGGAGTTCAGCTGGCGGTGCTTCTTATATCCATATTCTGGTTTGGCCTCTCGACACAAGATATCCATAAGTTACCATTCGTGTTGCAAAGGGACCTGCTTCCATGCTAACTTCACCCATATGCCCTCGATCAAATTACAGGCTTTCCTTCGCTCCTATAAAATTAATAATATAATTATATTAGCGCATTATTATATTAGAGCCAAAGTTGACTCACCTTCTATACTACGTACAGTCAGTCTGTACCTCCTTGCTCGCCGTTCTCGCTGAAGTGCATCTCAATATCTCAATCATAGGGACCGAGAGCTCATTGTCACTAAGCTAGAGATCAACAACAGCTGCGCGTCACAAACATGCTCGCACGCTGGCCTAGTCTAGGGCGGGTGATGACCCGTCCTCGTGTTCAAGTTGTCACGAGGAGTTCTTCATATGGCGGTATTGGTGGCAAAAGCAAGAGACCGGCATTGAGCTTCCCTGACGCAGTTGAGGCTGAACTTTTGCTTGAGCGGGCTAAGAAGTCAGCTGCTGCTAGAGCCGCTGGTAACAGAATCACTGGCGCGGAAAAGAAATCTCGTACAGGCGGTAAAGGTGGTAAAGGTGGAAAGGGAGGAAAAGGTGGCAGGGCCGTAGGAATGGGCAAAGGTGGAAGAGAAGCTGCTGAGTACGCTACTAAACTACGTCGCGGACCCACGGGCAGTGCAGTCGAGGCTTGCTTAGCAGAACTAGTATCTGGACCTATTCCGCACAATGTTGTGCATTATGCCGCAGCTTTCCACCGGTTGCGTGAGCTGAAGCAGTGGCGCCGTGCCCTGTCGGTGATGGAGCAATTGAAGAACGACTCGACCGTGTGGGCCGACTGTGCCGCCGCTGCAGGCTCTAGCGTGGACGACGCTGATGCCCGCGCCGACGCCGATGCTCGCCAAGCCGCGTCCGACCCAGCATTTGCGTGGGCGCTGGAGTGCCGGACCAAAGTACGCCACTTGCACAACGAAGCCCTCGCAGGCTGCGCCAAGGCCGGGCTCTGGGAAACGGCGTTTGACTTGCTCGAAGGCATGCGCGAGCGAAGCCGTAGCAGCAGCCGCCGGTGGACAAACGGCAGCCGCGGAAACGGCCTACCAGACGCTAATGGAGGCGGTGGTGAAGATTGGAGCTGGATGGAACCCGACGCTCGGAATTACACGGCGGCGCTGACCGCATGTGCGAAAGCCCCAGGCTACGGCGCCACCGCCAAAAGCCAAGCTGGACGCAAGAAATCCGTTACATCAGCCCCGTGGGAAGCAGCGCTAGGCTTGATGAGTGTTATGGAAGAACGCCGCGACCCGCTCGATCAATACGCGTACCACGCGGCCATTTGTACGTAATATGGCTTCATTGTTGTCTGTGTTTGTGTGGTTTTTGACCATTTTGGGATACGACGGTGTTGTTTACATGTAGACATTATTCGTGCTCCTCGACGCATTTTTTTTATTCTTACTTTGATTCATTCTCTCTCTCTTCTCTTTTTAAGATTATGATGCTTGTGTCAATCCTGAAAATTTGAATTTAAAAAAAACACTTTGTTTCTGTGCTTTTTCAGCGGCGTGTGCTCGAGCCAAGCAGTGGGCTTTGGTGCAAGGCCTGGTGCAGCGGATGCAAGTGCGCGGTGGGTTCCCCGTAACTCCCGCCACGCTCGATGCAGCCCTTCACCCGCAGTCGGGGGTCCCACTGCAGGCTGCTCTGGCTGCAGCGCGCGCCCTCAGCCGCCAACTGGACTGTCAGCGCGAGCTTCTTTTGGCAAACCACGGCAGTAATGGCGACGGTGACGAGGGTTCATTGAGCGCAGAAGAAAGTGCAACCACCACGCAGACGTGGGACTTTTCGGGTGCTTCGAATGGGAAGGCCTCGGCGGACTTTGCAGCCGCAGTGCAGAACCCAGAATCCTTAGCCGCGCTCCTGCCGGCGTCGCTGCCTTCTGCGTACGTGAAGTCGCGCCTCTTGTCCTTGTGCCGCCGCGACGGAGCCTGGCAACTCGCGGTGGCGCTGCTCGATTTACCTGTGCAAAACGACAGCAGTAGTAGCAGTCATGCGGTGTCGGCCTTCCGGAAGTCCGGCCCCGATCACGCCCACCGGGAAGCGCAAGCAAGCGCCGTGATTGGCACCACGCAAGTGCTGCAAACGCTGTGCGAAGCGAAACAGTGGGCGCCGACTCTGAAGCTCCTTGACCGCGTGTTCGACGAGAGTTCTGCAGAAGTGCACGGTGGAAACATGCGTGATGACGAAATACACGCTGATGGTAGAGCTTTATCCATTGGAACATGTGGCGCAAGAATGCGTGTAGACGAAGTGTTGCTTCGTGTTGCTGCTCAGGGATGCGTAACAGCGCACGGGGCCGATTTATTAGCGGCTGCTGCCTCGAACTTAGAGGCTGGTGACAGCAAAGATAGCACAACTGTCGAATCGCCTGAGATTGGGTTGGGAACAGACTCTGAAGGGAAAGATGACGCAGGCCTCAGCCAAGTGCTCGAGTTCTTCGCAGCTCTAGCTCCCGGTGGGCGTTACGCCGTGCCGCCAGCTGCTGCGACCACTGCGCTCACGTCGGCGGTGGCAGCAGCCGCAGCCCTGGATGAAGATTCTTCTTCGTCCTCCAGCTCGAATGCTCCCTTGGCGCGCCGTGCATTCCTGCGAACAGCCGCCGTGCGCGCTGGCCGAGCTCTTTTGGCGAATGCATCGGCACCAGCCGAGGTCGGCGGCGCCGGCTTAGTTGCCAACGAGAAGTGCTACTCGGCGCTGCTGCAAGCGTGCGACCCCGCAGCTCTGCTGTCATCGTCATCGTCTCAACCGTCACCACAACAAGGACAGGCCGCAGCTTCCGGTGGGGCCTTATCCTCGCGTGTGAATCGCAGTGCTTTGGCGCCAGCGCTTCACGACGACGACGACGACGCCGAGGAATGGTACCAAGGAGGTGCGGTGAAGGCCTCTGCAGCGGCGTCTGGTCGAGTTTACGACATCACACGGCCGGCTAGTAGTCAGGGCGACAGGAGCAAAAGTGACGTTGCTGCGCTTGAGCTCTTGGCGTCTGAAGCGGCAGCGGTGCTTGATGACATGCGCGCAAATGGCCTCCTAGCTCCGCTTCCCGAACCAGCAACACCAACTTCGCAGGACAGCCAGGTGAGCGCAGATGCTGCTGGCTTTAGTAATAATGGTCTGGGAGAGGAGGTCGACTCTGACACAGCATTAGGTTTCAATGACAACAAATCGCTCTCGAATGAAGATGGAGACGGTGACAAACTTTCACACGACGTCAGCAAGCTGAATGATGCCATGTTAAATTTCGACGAAAGCGAGTTCGACGAAGCGGCTTTCGATGAGATGTCGGCTGTGTTCGGCGAGGCTATGGATGCTGCTGAAGAAGAACATGAAGGAGACCTTGAGGACAATAGCAGTGGGTTTATGCCACAAGGAAGCCATCGCCAGGTGTATTACCCGCCGCCGTCGAGGGCTCTGCAAGTCGCCGCCGCGCGCGCCCTCTCTTCTACAGGGGGACATTGGGCCAACCTCGACGCCCTCTGGAGCGCCGTCCACACTGGAGCGGCCGCAGCAGCAAAAGTGGCAGCGGCGACTGGAGCAGCCGCGAATGAGGCACCTGCAGCGATGGCCGCTACCAACGCCGCTGCTGCTGCAGCAGCTGCCGTTGTTGTGGCGCCACCGTTGCAGCACGCAGCTATGGCCGCTGCGGCTGCGTCAGCGCACGACGACGCATGGGCTAGTGCATCGGCTGCCGCTAGCTCCTCGGACGACAGCACCGACCCCGCGTGGGAAGAAGACGGCCGCGATGCTGCCGGTGCGGCGGGTGCCGTTGCCCTGTGCAATTACGTGACCACAACACGAGCGCGGCTCCTAGGACCTCATGCCCGCATCAGCAGCAACAGCAGTAACAGCAACGAAATCGTAGACGCTTCCTGCTTGAACGGTGCTCTGCTTGCTCTTGTGAATGCCGGAAGGCCTCTCGCCGCGCTCGCTGCTGCGCATGCCCTCGCGCTTGATTACCCCAGCGCTCCTGCAATCCCCTCCCGGCGACTCTTTGCTGAGCGCCGTCCTCGCATGGACGCCACTTCAGACGGTGGTATTGGTGGCGACAGCAATAAGAGTGTGAGCCTCTTTCCCGCCTACGCGGTGCGGCCTGACTTGGGCACCTATCATGTTGCCATGCGCGCAGCGATTGGTTGCGGCGAGCCGGACTTAGCCCTGGCCGTGCTGGCTGACCTCAAGGAAGCGTGCGAAAATGGCGGCCGCAAGCATGATCTTAAGCCAGACACTGAGACCCATGCCTTGGCAGCAGCTGCAGTGAGCGCCCGTGAACAGCTCGCTGCGGTATCATCAACTTTTGAGAAATAGGAAGAAGACTTCAATTGCAATCAAACTTTTGCGAACGGTTATGTTTTGGATAAATCATGACCTCGGTGACTTCTCGCAAGGGTTTCCGTTCAGATCGGATTAAATTCGCAGTGATCTCAGAACGAGGGGAATCATGATAGTTGATAGCGACTGATTGATGATAACTGGTTGATAGGGACTGATTGATGATAACTGGGATAGAGTAACTTACACTTCGAGCTCCGCGTGAGATTAGATATGCCGGCGAAGTCAAAGGCAGGTTGGCTTTCATCTTTCATGGCATCTTGGCGTTGGACGTTGGACATAAATCTTAAATGGTCAACCAAATTCATCGAGCTCAAAGTCAAAGTCTTCTTTTCCGTTGTTCGACTTGCCGCGCATTAACAATAAGTAATAAAGAGATTGGGCATTAGGGATAGTATCTCGATACATAGGTACTAAGAGAGCGGGCGATGCGGTCCACCGATGCGGATGCGGCCTTTTCGGGCGATCGGCAGGGTGGGCCCTAGTGAACGCGATTTCCATTCGCAAACCAGTCAACCAGTCCGAGACAATAGGCATTTACTGGTTTACTTCTGGACTTCTGAAGCCAGAATTTTACGACCCCATGCCCAATTAAGCCGATTGAATTTCTGTGCTCACGTGGCCTCAGAACTAAATGAGGAGAAAAGCACATAAGGGGCTCAGAGTAAAACCAGACTTATCCGCTCGAATAGATAACGGGCCATGCGGCATGCGGAGCGCACATCGGCAATGAGCTCAGAGAACAAGACGGTTATCTCAATGTTCAATTCTCTCGTCTGCGTCGTCGTCATGGTGGTGCGAGTGTTCATCGTTGTCGATGGAGCCTGGAAGCGTGTACGCGCCTAAACCTACGCTGTAGCCGTCGTACGTGGCGGTGTTGTTGCCAGTTGCTCGGCTGTACGCCGTGTGACCATCCTCTGGGCCATTGTTTCCGTCCATGGTCTCACCTTCTGTCGGGCTCGACTCACCATTGCTATCCTCATCGCCGTCTTCGCCGAACTGCTCACGGTGGTCGCCGCCCATGCTGCTGCCAGGGCTTCGGCCCATGTCGCCCCCTACGCTCGGGCTCAGGGCGTCCCCGCTGCCGCCTATGCCCCGTTCCCCAAAGCTGCCCACGTTGATGTTCCGGACTACGCGAGTGCTGGTTAACGTGTCTTCGTCTCCGCTTTGGTTGGGGTGGCGGCCGGTGAGGCGCGAGGCCGCGGAGGAGGTGGCAGCCGACGACGAAGAGCTGGACGAGAATGCGGTGGACGAAACGGAGGACGATGACGTGGATGATGAGGAAGAAGAAGACGACGACGAGGAAGAAGAAGAAGAAGACGAAGAGGAAGACGAAATGTAGTCGCCGCGGGTGGCGCCGTCCGTGTGTTCGTCGTATATTAGGTCAGCATCTCGTTGAGCAGCTTCTGCTAGATCGTTCAAAAGGGCGAGCTTGTCTGCCTGATTCAATTGGTCTAGACGGAGCAAGCGCATTTCTAAGGAAGACGAAAACGAAGACGAAGGAGAAATTGCTGCCTCTACTGGCGTCGGTCTGCTTGCGCCGAATCCTAGTTGAGGGTCAGTGACTGGAGGTTGTTCTGACGGTTCAAGCGCTCCTCTGTTAGCTTCCGATCCTTCCAAACTCCTTCCCGCCTTAAGTGCTTCCTCTGTGTGCTGATCTTGCTGTGCCAATTGAGCAAAGTCGCCAAGCAAGGTCAGCTTTTGAGCGGCAGTCATGTTTGACAACGAGCGCAGTTTCTTCAACAGGTCTTCCAAATGCACTGGTGCAGAGACAGTAGCAGCTGCTGCTTCGGATGAGCCTTCAACCGCTGCTACGGATGGGCCTCTTGAGCTGCCATTGGAAGTACTCTTCGGGCCTGCTTCTTTGTTGCTTTTTCCTAAGTTGGAAGATGGAGAACTTCGCCTGGCAGCATTCGCTAAATCGTCTAAAAGCGCAAGTTTCTCCGACGAGCTCAATTTCTTCAGCGCCAGGAGCCGCGATTCCAGGGAAGCAAAGTCGACGGGCGCAGCAGTGATGGAAGTTCCTTTTACAGGCGGTGACTGAGCACGCGGTGCCGCCGTAGATTCGAGCTGGCTTGGATGAATTGCCGCAGCATCTCTAGAGGAAGTAGAAGCAATTGGCGAATCCTTCGGCGAACCTTCCTCACAGTTTCGGCGTGCCTCCGCGGCTAGATCCTCGAGCAGGGACAGCTTCTCAGCCTTGTTGAGGTTTTCGAAATACAAGAGGCGCGCCTCCAGCTGCGCTCCATGCCGCGCAGTGGCAGCCAAGTGCGTCAAAAGCACTAGCTGTTCATTGGGTGATGTGTGGTCGAACGCGAGCAAACGGCTTTCCAGCACGCTTATCCGAGGCAGCAGTGATGGCGCTGCACCCGACTGGCGCTGCTGCTGCTGCTGCTGTACAAGTGGTGGCGATGCTTGCTGCGTCGCTCGCAGCGAAGTTGGCGACGTGGCTGGCGCTTGAGACAAGGCGCTCATGGTGGAGGAGCTGTCGTTGTCGTCGTCGTTTTGATCATTGCAATGGCCGATGCGACCAAGGTTGGGACTGTCAATTTCACCGTTATATGCAGCGTTCATCGGCCTATCAATTACGGTCTTAGGCACAATGACTTCGGTCTCGCTTTCAGGCAGAGAAGCGAGGCGATGGGTCGCATTTGATGGCGTATATGTGGCCAGGGTAGTCGCTGGGTTAGTAATATTTGGGGACCCACCGCTCATGCTGGCTGCAGGGCGATTCTCGTCGTTGGTATTACGACTGCTCCCATGCGCAGCAGCAGCAGCAGCAGCAGCAGTAGTAGTAGTACCACCACCTTCTCTCAACTGCGCTGCCACTGCAGCAGCCATAGCGGACACCATCGCCTCAGGGAAGGCCATTCCTGCTGTTGCACTAGTTGAAGCAGCAGCGACGACACGCCGTTCTTCGCGGGCGGCCGCTAATTCTTCGTGCAGCGCGTGCACCACCTGTTGCAACGCAACCACATCTTCACCGCCCGGTGACGCCGCCGCATTCGTAGTGGGAGAGGTTGCATTGCTCATTTCCACAGCTTGCTCGTTGAGCTGCGCTTGCAGCTGAGCGTTGGCCTCACGGAGCTCTGTTGCTTCAGCCTGGGCGCGTGAGGTGGCTGCCTCGTGACGATCCACCTCCAGCTGCCACGCGTCATTAGCGCGCATGACTTCTTCCGCCGCTTCGGCGCTCGCGTCGTCGGCACGCTGCTCGGCTTCGGACGCTGCGTCCTGGGCGCCCTGCAACAGCTCTGCGGTGTCCCGCCACCGCGCTTCCCAGGTACTCGCCGAGTCCCGCGCTTCTTCAGCGTCGGCTTCGGCGCGAGCGATCTGGCCTTGCAAGTCTTCAACCGCTGCCTGAGCTTCATTGACCAGCCGGTCGTTGTCGTCTTCAGCTTCGCGGAGTGCCTATTGAACAGTCGTCAGTGATGATGTCACAAATCCCAGAAGTAATCGAGAGTGAGCATCATGCTGATAGCAGTACGGTCCTAAAGTTGGGGGTGAACAATCATCGTATGAGTGATCGTGCACTGCCCTACCAACTTATTTTCATACCTTCGTCTTTTCAGCGAGATTCCAGGCGCGAATCTTGAGCTGCTCTTTCAAGTCAAGCACTTCGACTTGGTACTTTTCCTTAAGGGCTGCCTCATCACGCGCCAGTGCTCCTGCGGCGGCCAACTCCTCTTTGCACTCTTCCAGCTCGCTGCTTAATTCAGCTGCCTGCGCCTTCGCTACGGCCAGACGCATACCCGCAGCCACACCGCTGCCCGGAGCTGCACCCGTGCCACCCGAAGTCTGCGACCCTTCTTGTATCCCCATGGCAATGTTCCAGAGCTGTTGGGCGGACGAGAAGCCGTCGTGTTGGTGCGCAGACCCCACCGGAAGTTGATCGTTGGGCACCGAGAGTTCCTCGGACGCTGCAGCAGCAGCAGCAGCTGCTGGTTCGTCGGTGAAGAGTGGTGGCTGCAGGGTACCCCATCCCGCTGGGCGGTTAGGTGAAGCCCCGGCCGTCTGAGGGCGCATCATGAGCGGGTGCTTCTTCGTAGTCTTCTCTGGGTGGCCGAAAGTAGCAGGCCCGCGTTGAGGAGCTTGAGCGCTCTGAGGTTGCTGCGTGGCAGCCAGCTGCGGCTGCTCCTTGGACGGAAGAAAGCCATACGAAGTGTACAAGCCTTTGTAGTGGCTGCTGGTCGCGGGAGAAGCGCTCTGTGGGCGCCGCTGCAAGTGCATCGGCTCGGAAATTATTGATGGGCGATGCTTCTCAAGCGATGTCTTTGTGGGACTCCAAGTAGCTTAGCTGAAGTAGACTCGCCGACCTAGAAAACAATTTCAACGAAAATGCCTCTCCTATTTTCGGAATCGGCCTTCTTGTGAGATACTTTATGAGAAATACTATGAAACGCTCGAGAACAGAACTGAGTGTACGTCGGTTCAGGCTTCAGGACGTTATCACGCCGGCCAGTGCAAGTGCTTGCCGCCTTCAATACTCTTCAGGAAAATGTGAGCTGTAAAGCTTTTAGGCAAGTGCACTTGATGGTTCATTGCTTAGGAATCATAGCGCCCTGAACGACAAACTAAAAAGAGCGCAAGCTACAATGGTATTTCTGCAGCAGCTCTGGCTAAAAGTTAGCCAACATGTTTGAGCCGATAGAGCATGAGCGCGCTGTACGCGCTACCTTTTAACCTCCCTAATATAGTATATTCGCAAAGAGTTGTTGCCTTCTTTGTTGGGTTTGGATCTTTGGATTTGTTTTCGTCACGCTGAAGAGCACTGACCATGAAGCCACGATCAACCTTAATACTCTTTCTATTGATAGTTGAGGGCATCAGCGAAAAGGACTCTCAGCGTTCATGGAAGAAGGTGCACATTTTTTTGTTGCTTTCGAGTGCATACACTTGTGGTAGCTGAACTAGCTGCGTTGTGAGATGATACAAGCATGACCGCGGCAGTTAGTATTAGTGTATTTACTAAGTGACCACGAACAGATTGTGAATCCGTTCAGGGATGGATTTCTGTCCTTTCGAGGCTTCCCGTCGATTGCTAGGTCACTAGATTTCACATGCACTTTCCTAAGGCTTTTCTTTCACTTACCGAACAGGTGAAAGAGAAACCAGACAAAGGCCCTGAACACCTCCATGGAAAAGTAAGTTTTGCTACCAAGCTCGCGAATGCTGGCAGCGACAGCGGCGGTGGTGGTGGAGCTAAGAAACACGGCAAAGGAGGCAAAAAGGGCGGCCCTGACCTTTCAAAGTATGCTGGCTTGCCCGATGACATTTCTTTGGGCAATCTTCCGAAGGTATGCGGAGCCAAGAGCTCTAATTGCGCTAGTCCAAAAAAAAAGATCTAGCTAGAAAGCTAACCTGAACTTCTGCGTACGTTGCTAGAGCAATGGCGGTGGCATCATTGGCAGCAGCAGCGGCAACGGTATGTTTGGCAGCGGGAAAGGGCCCGAGTTTCCCACTTGGGCGTGTGCAGCGAACCGGATTCAAACGGACTCGAAAATCGTTCGCCCTACCCGCACCGAAATGGTTGACACTGAAGGACGGCCCATACATGCGCACGGCGGCTCATTCCTCGCGCCCGGTCAAGGCGGATCGCCTCACAAGCGCTGGTGGTGGTATGGCGAATCGGCGAAAAACAATCCTCTGAACGGTACACTTTGTGGGTGACTTTTGAGTGCACGGCTTTCTTAATCTAGTGGTGGAATTCGTGCCTTTCTCGTGCATTCTATTCTTGTGCTTGAATCTAACGTACTCTATACGCTATTAATTTTCTGTGCTTTGAAACACAGCGGGTGTGAATGCTTACTCGTCGGGCGATTTATTGACTTGGAAGTACGAGGGCGCGATGATTAGCCAAAAGACAATTCTGGGAAAGCTCAGAATGCTGAAGTCAAGTTCTGCTTTTGAAGTGGTGTGTATTAACGGAAGAATATCAAAAAGTCATATTAAACGGAAGACTACTGCTGAGGTGTAGAGAAAGTTTAAATCCTTCTCTCACGCTAAAGTACTCACCCCCACTCATTTCCGATGCAAAATGTGCAGGTGCGAACCAACGTGTCCGCAGTGGTCATCGTCGAGCGGCCAAAAGTCGTGTATTGCCCTCTGACCCACAAGTACGTGATGTGGTTTCACTTGGACCATCGGCAGGAAGCCAAGCCGCACTACCATTGGCGCTTAGTGGCCGTCGCCACTGCCGAGCACCCCAATGGACCGTTCCACTTGCACCACGCCTTCCATCCTTCGGGCTTGCCGAGCCTCGACGTCACCCTGTACCAACTCCCCGCCGACGACGACGTCGGCAACAAGGCGCACGACGTGTTTTTGGTGCGGGCCATCGACAACAAGTACATTGGCGCGTCCAAACTTCGCCCCGATTTCTTGGACGTGGCGGATTCCTCGGTAGCCATTTTAACTGCGGGGAAGCGAGAAGCCCCGGCCCTGTTTCGGTGTGGGGGCATGTACCGCTTGTTAGTGACGGAAACCGACGGTTGGAACCCCACTAGAGTGCACTTGTTGAATGGCACGAAAGGCTTGACGTCGCCCGATGCGTTCAGCGGAAGAGCCGTGCGCAAAAACGGTCGCATGTCGCCACAAACGGCCCTGTTCACAGAGGCCAAATCGATCACTCCGCCTGGCGTGACGTCAAGCTTTGATTCCCAGGTATGTACACGCATGGCATTGTTTCTTCTTCTTCGTTTATTATTCATTCCCTGTTTGCCTTCTGCGGATTTCATGTCTTATTCGTAAAATGGTTCCATATTTCCATAATTAAGTGCTGTTCGTGCTGGTGTTGTTTTCCAAAGGTCATGGCAGTGATTCAGCACTGCGACGGTTTTGGGCGCCCCTATTATATTTACGTCGGAGATCGGTGAGTCAATTGCTTAATTGCAGCTGCAATACACCGGAACTGTAATCTAGTTCATGTATGCGAATCGTTCATGAATGCGAATCGCATGCCATACTCGTCAAATTTCGTCTTTTCTCTCTCTCGCGACTTTCATTTTTCCTGACGCATCGCTTTGCTTTCTTGTTGGATTGGTTTGGAGCACAGGTGGAACGTAGGCGCAGGGAAGAAAGGCATAGGCCACGCCGGTTATGTGTGGCTGCCTCTGTCTACGCCGCCCAATCAGCCCATTGCTCTCAATTGGCGAAAAGCTTGGGACCTGTATGACCCCTGGAATACGAACGTGTTCTGATTGAGGTGGTAGGAGACTTTCGACGTTGGTGTATGCCTATAATTAGTGCAAAAGCCTTACAGTAGCAATATGAGCTCTAAGGGCACTGTATACGTCGGTGTTGGTATTCAGTTGCCGCATAACAGCACAACCCGAAAAGCGCCCTCAGAAATAAGTAAAGGATTGGTGAAGGGGCCTGTTGTTGTTAGTTGTTCGAAATCCAAAACCACGAGCATAAGTTATCATAAGGCCTTCTGGCTAGGACTTCTAAAGCGAATGATAGCAGATAGCAGCTGATAAAATTTGAAATCAGGCCCCTGGATAACTGGAAATCAGAAATCCTCCGCATCTTTTATTTTTATTCGAATCACCCCTACCTTCATTCACATCCACCTTTCCCTTTATATCCAAGATTCAAGATGAGCTGACATTATCCGTTATTTTTGATATATAGCGTTATGTAGCATAATTAAGTCCAACCACATGGCCACCAAAGCGAACTAAGTTACTTAAAAGTATAGGGCTGCAGACATCACTTCCAGTCGGGCCGCGGTCGCCCGTTCGACCCACCGCTTCCCTGGCGGCTTCCTCCTTGTGCCGAGGCTTTTTGCTGGCGGGCGCGGTGGGCGTTGGCCATGCGTGCCACTTTGGACGGGCACGCGCGTACCAATGGCTCAAACGTGCAACCCGCTTCTTCTTTCTCCAGCGCTTGGGCCTTCAGCAAATCGAGTTTCGCTTGGCGTTGGGCAGCGGCGTTGGCGATGCGCTGCGCGTAGGTGGCGGCGTCTTCGGCGGAGCCCAGTCGCAGTTTGGACTCGTCTTTCACCGCTTTGGTGGTTAACCGTGGGCGGCCCGTAAAGGTCCGCTCTTCATCTTCGGCCGCTCGTGCCATGGCCTTGCGGACGGCCGCTTCTCTGCGAAAGGCAGAGAGAGTAGGTGCGTGCGAAACATTGAAATCGAAAGACACATATTTAGAGTTTCATATGAACAGAAGCACTGCACTGTTACGTCCAATAATGGGGTTCAGGATCTAGAGAGGCGCACACGAGCACAACTCGTTTACCTCTTCCGAGCGTCGCCGAGGGACATTTCTCCGAACGATCTAGCGCGCAAAGCTGCTGCTTTGGCTGTGATGGCTGGGGTGTGTTGGTTGCTGGCGCCGCGGTCACCGGAGAGGCTGGTGCCGCCGTTTTGAGCGGCGAGCTTCATCACTTGGCCAATGCTCATCACCTAGAATGCACAAAGATGAAGAAGTGCAGCTATACAAGTCTACATGCGAGGTAAATACTGATCAAAACATGAACCTCAATGAAGCAGAAGACAGAATTGAATTCGAAAGCAATTATCGTGTCTTTTACCTGAGAAGGGGGCTCAGGGTAATCGTAAAGCAGACTGCTCCCACTGCCTCGCCCGTAGCCGCTTTCGCTTTGCTGTTCGTTGTAGTAGTAAGCTTGCTGTTGTTGCTCGAAGCTGGGTTGGCCATAGGCACTGTTGTTGACGTCATTGGCAGGCCACGCCCCATACGCGCTATGGTGGCTGTTGCTGCGGCTGCGGCTCCGGCTGGAAGGCCCTCTTTCCTGGGACGCGCGGCTGTGGCTCCCGTGCCGCTCCAGCACGTCCACCGCCAGGCGCTGCTCGAACGAACCTCGGCCGGACTCGGCCACCAAATGCGACGACTTGGCGTTGATGTTGGGTTGGAACGACGGCGTCGCTTGCTGGGCCAGCCGGCGTGCGTTTTCCGCGCTCCGCGCCAGGTGCTGCGCTTGCCGCGTCATCATTTCGTGGAACGCGCGAGTGGGCGCGAAAGGCACGGCTGCACCGGCGGCGGCAGCTGCGGCGTTGGTCGCCTGGTTCACCTCCTCTTGCGTTGGCGCCGTAGGGGCTTGACCTTCTAGGTTGCCTTCGTCGTCATTGCTTTCCTCCTCGTGGGAAGCATCTCGGGAAACGTCACTGTCATCATTGCGTTGGTCATTGTTTGAAGCATAGGCGCCTTCAGGCAGCGGTGGAGTACCTGGATAACTCCCTGGGTACGCGTCAAGCAGTGACGTGGAGACGTCGGAAGCGTTCAGCAACTCGCGGTGGTTGCTGCCTCCTCGATTCGACGGCGGCTGCAGCTGCGGTGGTGGCTGCGCGGCAAATGGGCCGAACTTCCTCGCTACAGGGGGGACATGGCCGTCGTTGTTATTAGCAGCGGCGCGGCTGTCATGGGCTTGGTGTGCGCTCCCATAATTAGACGAAGAAAGCATCTGGGTACCACTTCCTTGCGAGGTATTTTGAGAATTTGACGCGTTCTGGTTTGGGTCGGGGCGGTGGTAGGTGCGCCCAAACATGAACGAAGGAGGAGGCCCGCCGCGCTTGTTATCCGAAGCATGGTGGTTGGTAGGTGCCGGCGTGTGCAGCAAGTCAGAGGCTTCCCCAGGACCACTGCCGTTGCCACTACCACTATGCGCTTCGTTGCCTCCGTGTGCGCGTTGCAATCGGCTTTTTGGAGGCGGGCCTTGGGTGTTGCGCGTGAGGCGCTCGACCACTGGGGACTCCACGTATCTACATAAGAGAGAGAGAGAGAAGGAAGAAGATAAGCAGAAAGATGAAGAGAAAATAGTGCTCAAAGGGCTGTAGAAAATAAAAACAAGAGAAGCAGCAGCGAAGAATAGATGGATGTGGCGATACTCAAGGGCGTAAAATCGCAATAACGAAAGTGAGTGAAATGCTTCATGATGGGCGATGATTGAGTTACCGGCTCGCAGTGGGCATCGCGCTGGGGTTGATTTTGTTGGTGGTCGGAGTGAACGTGCAGTGGCCTGCGAGCTCCGTGGCCTGTGCTTTAGCCCACGCCATAGAGGAGTCGCCGTTGCCGTGCGCGTGCTGCATCGCAGCGCGCAGCCAACCGTCGCGCTCGTCGTCGTGAGCTCGCGCTGCCGCCTTCGCCGCCGCCGCTGTTGATGATGAGGAAGATGCAGGCGCTCCTCTCCGTTGTTGCTGTTGTTGTTGTGACAGTGGAGCTGAGGGTAGCCCCGACGCAGAACCACTACAGGAAGCATCAAGACCCTCGGAATTCAGATGGGACCATTGGTCTGGCGCATAAGGCGCGGCTTCGTCCGAAAACACGTCAGCAGCAGCGAACCGTTCGGGAACTGATGCTGACGGCCGGTTGGGCTGATTCGGAGGCGGAGGAGGTGGAGCGTTGCTGGCAGCATTTAACCCAGCAGCTCCACCAGCACCACCACTACTGCGACCGCGAGTAGGGCTCAACGCAGGCTGCAGGTGCCACGACGACTCTTGCGCCTGTTGCGCTTGCTGCTGCTGTTGCTGGGCCGCGCGCTGCTGTTCGCGCTTGTCCCTGTAGGCTGATGGCGGAGCAATCGGGGGGTCGTCCGGTGGAGCCGCGGGAGCCCGGCTGTGCGCCCAAGCCGCAGTAGGGGCCGCGAAATGAAAGCCGAGTCCCGAAGCCGGCACGACGACGCTCTTGGGCGGCGGCTGCGCGGCGGGTGGGCCCTGGAGCACCGTCTTGACGGTCTTGGCGAGTTTCACCGACGATTTGGGAATGTTGGGCGTGAAAGTGCACGCTTCCCGGTAGCGCGACTCCTTCCAGCCAATCAACCAGAAAAAATATATACAGAAAAAGGTGTGGGACAGGTCTTGAACACCAAGATGACTATTTCAATGGCACTGTAGAGAGAAGAAGAACAAACACTCGCATCATGCACGTGTATGACAAGCAAGCTAGAACAAGAACCAACCAACACCGCATACCTCTTCAGCTTTCAAGCGCTCCACAAACGCGCGCTTCTTTTCAGCAATCGCGCCAGCTTGTGAGTACAAGCGCTCGGGGCCGTGCACGCCGTGGTTGCTGCCTCGTCGCCGCAGAGACGCGCCATCAGCCGAGCTCCGCGCGGAGTCAGGGTTCCCTCCTACGGAACCTCCTCCTTCTAAGGATGTGTCAATCGACAAGCCATTTGGGTTACCACCGCGTCCACTGTCGTCGTGATGGTGGTTGTTTGGTGGGAGATGGTCAAAAGCACTGCTGCCGCTGCTGCTGGCACTGGTGTTGTTGTTGGCTACAGGTACGCCTCCACCTCGATCGAAGCTGTTGCTGTTTCCGCCGCCGCTGCTGCCTCGAGGAGCTCGCGGCGACACTCCTGCTGTGGCTGTTGCCTGTCGCAAAGGCGGCGGTGTTGGTTCTGGAGGCATAGCTCGCGCGGACCAGGCTGCTGTTGGTGCTGCGAAGCTTCCTCGGCCACCGACGCCGCTGCCGCTGCTGCTGCTGCTGTTGCCGCCATTCGCAAAGCTATGCGCGGGTTTCCCATTCGTCGAATGCTGGTTGGGCTGCGCCTGCGAAGAAATGGAAGAGGGGTCACCCATGGGCACCGACCGCAGTCCTTGGGGTGGCCCGTTCCACTCTTCCGCTTCGGTTGAAGACCAGGTAGGCGGAGGTTGAAGTGCTTCGCTGTCATTGGCTCGTCGACCGTGCGCTTCGGGCGATGCTTTGTGTTGCAGGATGGTCGAAATCATCGACTGCCTTTCCGCACCACTGAAACCAGAAACCGTGCCAGTGGCGTCCTTGCCTGCGTTTCCCGTCATCGGAGCTGAGAGGGCAGCGTCCGCAACCAGGGCAGCGGTATGTGCTGCGGCCTCTGCTGTGGCAGCGTGGGTTGCTTCGGATGGGCGAGTATGGTCGTAGGCTTCCATGGAATGATGGTGTGCAGGGCCTTGAGCGTGATTGTAGTTGCTAGTACCAATTGTTTCCGCATAAATTGCCGCAGACTGTACGTGAACGCCTGCTCCAACGCCGGCACCGATGCGGCTGCTGAGATCAGACTCTTGCGACACCTCAGCCAGCGGTGGGAGAGGCAACTCATCATCCAAATCGTCGAAAGAGTCGCGTCGCTGAGCGTCCTCTTCGTCTTCTTCAAAAGGCTCGTCTTCCTCAGGAGTTGTAGGTTCTGGCGGATAAAGCTCTGTGTTGGAAGGGTGCCTGACGGGGCTATGCAGCACCTGATCTTGCGTCTTCTGCTGTGGACGTGGCGGAGGCCCAGGGGGCTTGCCACCGGAGCTCATCTTAGCTAGAAGCTCTCCCTTGCTGATACTTCCAGATTTGAGCAGAGCCACCAGGCTATTAACGTTTCCAGCGCTCATTATGCGCCACGTAGAAGGCCGCCCCTGCTACAAGGCCGACGATATACTACGCGACGGAGCGCAACTGTATGATGATGGATGATGTGCTGATGATGTGCTCCTTCGATGAGAAACCGAAGAAATCGCAACGGCTATGATACTTTACAGGGGGATTTCCAAAATAAAAGTAACCGCTTCTTATGCTTTGAGCTTTGTGGGTGTGGTTTATGGGTTTATGGGCTCGCGAGGTTGTTGTTACTGCTGTTGTCATGCGCCACTAATATGAGATTTCCATGGTAAGAGCTCTCCATTCGGTTTCTTTATATCACAATATCAGCTTTCGTATTAGCCTCGGTCAACGCGTTAAAACCCTCACCAACGAAATTCAAGTTTCAAGTTTGACGTTGGAAATTCAAATAATTTATAAATTCGAATCACCAGAAAGGGAATGAATGAACCCAGGCCTCCGGAAGCTTGCGACTGTTTCTCGCTAGTTCGTGGCTTCGAAAATTGGTTGGGTATGGCAGCAATTACCACATGAAATTGTACTCGCCATAAGCCAACTACGAACTACGAAAGAGGCAAACAATAAACAACAACAACACCACCACAACACATAACACGCAACAACAAATATAACTAGAAAAGGCCAACCGCCTCCCGTTGCGCTGCAATGGAAGTAACTTCTGTACCTATGTGTTCTCTTACGGGAATTAGTATAAAAGGCGCGCGTGACAAGCATAAAATTCTGGGGTTATATCTATATCTATATCAAATACATTTTTTTTAGGAGGATACTACATGTCACGGTGCTTATTATGCCTCTCATTGTTTTAGCAGAAAGTATTGTTGTCTTTTGGGGGCCCCGTAGGGCCCCTGGTGTTAGAGCTAGATGCAAGTCAAGGGCAGGTAAGTAACTCCCTTCTTTCCCGGATAGACTTCAAGGATGAATGCGTTGACAATTGTGTTGTGGTGGCTGCCGTGGCTCACCTAGGCCACTGACTCAGCCTCATCTTCTGTGCGCGTGTCACATTCGCCGCGCCAGACAACCAAATGGCTAGCATATGGTTGTCATACTTCTGTCCTTCTCTTTGATTGGTGCATTCTCTTTCTCGTTCTATTCCAGCTCTGTGATGTTCCTCAAACACTGAACATCCAACATTTTTGAGCTGATGCCCGCTGGTGCTAACGAGTGCGCTTTACTTTTCAAAGCGACTGTACAAGTCCGAATTTGAGTGGAGTATGCTGGTCGTATCACTTTCCGGAACTGCTGGAGTTGGGTCGTCAAGCATCCCCTCGATAGTATCCTCAGTTTCTGTTTCAGCATCCACTTGGGCTGCTACAGCAGCAGCAGCAGCAGCAGCAGCAGCAGCTGCAGCAGCTGCAGCCGCCGCACGGGAGGCAGCCGAGGTGGCAGCTGGTGCGCGATGGTATACCGTTAGACCCGCCATGGTACACGCAAAGGCAACGCCATATAGTGGGCTCACAGCTACGCCTTGTGCGAACCATGCAAACAGCACCGCATATACATCTGCTGTCAACAAGCTCAAGTTGAAAAGCGCTGCATCCGCGCCCACCAAGAACCATGACGTCAGCGCGTACGCTGCCGAAAGCGCACATGTATACGCTCCCCACGCGAGGAGGCCAGGGCCATTCCGCCATAACGGCACTTGCCCACTGCTTGAGGCAAAAAGAGCATGCCGCTCAAAGATCAATGCTTGCACGCAACTCAAGACAGCACCGCAGACTCCGAGGCGGCCTAGGAAACGAGGTGGGCCTGCGCTAGAGCGCACCCACGTTTCTTGCGTAACGTTAGAGACTGCATACAAAAAAGCGCTGGCGATGCACAGCAAATCGCCAAACCAAGCCATTGGATACGGATCATCGTCTGGTTCACAGCACAAGGACAAAGACAAACGAGCAAAGCAAATTAATCTGGGTGCAACCTGTCAGTATTTACTCAGGTGTACTATACGTCGCTATTAACGCGCGTCTTCAAGGCCAAATGCACGTTTCGTACCGTTCGTCGAGGTGCTGCCATCAAGCATATCGGATAGCACAATTGTCAGCACGCCACAAAAGCAGAGCAATGCTCCCGCAAAATGCTGCCACGTGTAGTGTGCTCCCAACACCAACCACGAGAGTAACATAACGAACGGAATAGTCGCACAGTCCAGGAGCATAGCCGAGGTAATGGAAGTGTACTTGTACGCCCATACTGCCACCACGTTAGCCTCGACGTCGACGCATGCTAAAAGTGCGTATCGCCACCACACATCGTTCAATACTTCAGAGGGAAGTGCTGATGATCTCGTACCATCTGGGGTCTTGCCCATTGAATTGGGCGAATCGGGCGCTAAAGCTGCAGTGGCTTCGTAAACAGATTCTATTGATTCTTGTGACACATTTCTACTACCGCTGCAGCCAAAATACGTTCGTGTGGGTGAATACAGTAGAAATAGCGACATGATGACGTAATTTGGGCAGTTTTGCGCTGCAGGCATTACACTATTGCCTGTGTACTGGTTGAGCAACGTAGTGGCAGCTCCCGTAGAAGCAATCAGTACTGAGAGGACTTGTCCGACAAGAATAGAATAGGTTGATTGAGACAACAACGTTGTACTGGCCTTGCAAGGCGAATTCATGGAGTATGGTGCACCATTCGTTGAACCTTTAGATGGGCGCGCATTTTCCGCGCGAGCGGAGATATCAATTAGGTGGTCAACGGAGTCCATTGATCTGTACGAAGTCTTGTCCATGAGCGATGCTCAAGCAAAGGTAAAACTCGATATTTCGACGAGCATGAAAGTCGGTTAAAGTATCAGAAGTAATTTGAAGCGGATCTAGCTAAATTAGCTAGGAAAGGGACTAAAGCAACAATTGAAAGATCCGCTGAGGAATCGTGCTTCGATAGGTGCTAACTAACGAGTGGTAAGCCTACTACTTGTGCTAGTAGCTACGTCGGTAGAGGAAAAAATGAGTAGCCACTTCAGTTGCTTTTTAAGACGCAGTTATGACGCAGTGAAGTTATCGACCATCCATTTTGGCGACAGGCCTTCGAGCCTTCAAGGTGCTTCTACTCTGATGAGTCGTCTCTGATTAGTCAGTCACTCAGTACGTACAGTACGTACGGTACTGATCTGATATTTGATCGACTTCTGATGATGAAAACAAGGGTATACCCAAGAGGGCAGCAAAAACCGAACAGACCACTGTTAGGCGTTTTTTTTCGGAAGTAGCTCTGAGGTGGCTAGCCCACTGTGGTGGTGGTGGTGGGGTGGTCACTGAAAGTCTACCAAAGGCGCCCCCATGGCATCCTAAAGTCATGCTAATGACTCTAGAGGCTCACTACAGGTCTACAGGTCTCACTTGTATGCTTTAGCAGCGATTGGAGATGCTGAGACCTTGCTCAGTCTGGGCCTGATTCCGATGAGGACCGAATTGAGGTGATAATAA
>Ga0307930_1000962_pt1 | contig 23198 bp, 13 predicted proteins | sample OrgLakmetageno46_FD_203161 | JGI IMG/M metagenome (GOLD analysis project Ga0307930, IMG submission 203161) | Saline water microbial communities from Organic Lake, Antarctica - #46 | ecosystem: Environmental > Aquatic > Non-marine Saline and Alkaline > Saline | place: Antarctica: Organic Lake...
CAACAGCCACCCGTGGCGGCGGTTGGTAGCATGCCCAACGGTCAATCAGCAGTCCCTCCTGCTCCTAGGGTAGTAGCTTCGATTCCACCTGCTAGCAATGCTTCGACAATGAGTGGGGCTCCTGTGGCCACCAGTAGTGGCGCTAGCGGGAGCAGTAGCAGGAAGCGCTCGGAGAAGCCATTAGCCGACCGCTCCATCTCTGAGCTCGAGGCCCTGGAGACCAAACTGGCCAACCAATCCGCGAACTTGAAAGCCAAGCTGGCGAAGCACAGCCAAGCGAGAGCGACCAAGCCGCGGCCGCCGCCGCCGAGCTGGGCGCTGGTGCCGAGGCGACGCGCGCACTGGGATGTGCTGGTGGAAGAAGCCGGGTGGCAGGTGCGGGGATATAGCTCTCATCCGTGTTTCTTACTCAAATAACGAACTGATACGAAACGATGTGTCGTCTGTTTGATATCTCAGCGGCACGTGTGAATGTAGCTTAGGTTTAGACTCTCTTTGTGCCATTGGTGTGCTTTTCTGAACACTTCTTTGCCTTGGCGATGGTGATCCTCATAAATACATGTATGTATGAATGTATGTATGTAGGCGCTGGACTTCGTGGAGGAGCGGCGGTGGAAAGCGGCTGCTCTAGGGGCCTCGACGGCAGCTGCAGTGCGCGGGCGGAAACAGCAAATGCAGCGGGCTCGGCAACAGCACGCCGAAGTTGTCGCGAGCAGCGTTGCCCACGCAGCTCGGCTCGCGCGTGCTCTCCACCAATGGTATGACCTGGGGGCGGGCGCAGCATCCGACCACCAAGCGAAAGACTCCACCACTGCCGCCGCCAACGATGCCACAGCCGCAGCTGCTACAGTAGCAGCTAGTAGTGCCATTTCCAACACCCCCGCCAACGACGCGATTGCGCTCGGGCAGCCTCCCTTGCTTGCCTTACCGCCGCTCTCATCAAAAGACAACGCGTCCTTCTTGAAAGCTGAAGCCACCGCCGCTGCAGCGCGCATTGCCTTAGCAGCTCCTTTGGGAGACGCGGAAAAGACCTCCGCTGCGATAGCGGCCAAAGTAGCCAAGGCGCAGGTCGCTCAAGCAGCTGCTGCCACCGCTACAGCGGAAGCTGCTGCAGCGAAAGTGGCACTCTCTACGAGTACTTCAGCGATGGACACGGAACTAGACTCGTCGTCTTTGCCAGCGTTTAGCAGTGAAGACGCGTCACTTGCTGTTTCAGCCACCGGTGGCGAAGAAAGTGACGCTGCAGGCCCAAGGGAAGGTCGCGAAGAGTTATTGTGGCCGTCTCAATCTCACGCTAAGACTTGGCTAGACCTCGTCTCTGGGGCTAGTGGCTGCGCATTCCTCGCGGCCTCCCCTGGCAGTGGTGCCACCGTGTGTGCGGCAGCGTTCCTCAACGAACTCTTTTACGCCAGCAGCCCAACAGCCTCTTCTTCTTCCTCGTTACACTTGCCGCTCGTGTCTGGTCTGCCCTCCTCCGCAGGAGCAGCAGCAGTGACAGCGGTGGGCGCGCCGCTTAAAGCACCAAGTGGGACCAACAAGGCGGGTGGAGCAGCTGCAGCAGCGGGGAGGGTCACGCCACTGCCATCGCTTACACCTGCAGGAGGCAGCGCCACCGCAACTAGCACCAACAGCAGCAGCAGCAGTGGCAGTAGCGCTACAGGCGCAGCAGGCCGCCGGGTGACGTTCGGTCCAGGAACTGAGGCGCGCGGGTCGGCTCTCGTAGTGTGCCCGGCGGCCTCCTTAGTGCGATGGCAGGCCGAACTGGCGGCGTGGGCGCCGGGCTTAACCGTGGCGGTGATTGGGCCGAACGCGCTCAGAGATCCCCTTGCGGACTCGAGCGGCGTGCATGCGCAGTCCTCATCGTCGTCGTTGTCACTCGAAGACCGCGCGGTGCTGCTGGCAGAGCAAGTGCAGGCCGCCCATGTCGTCTTGGCGAGCCCGTCGTCGCCGCTGCCGGTGGCGTGCCGAGCCGCCCTCGACAAGAAGCAAGCTTTTCATTTGGTTCTGTGGGACACCCGCGGGGGCAGCGATGACGGCAGCAACAATAGTAGTGACGACTGTACTGACAGCGGCAATGGTGACGACAGCAGCGGCAACAGTGACTGCGGCAGCGCAAGCGGCGGCGGCACCTCAACCATGGAAGTGGTGAAGTCGAATGACAAAGCCAGCCACAGTGCAGCAGCCGCTGCTGCTTCATCTGCTGCTTCTTTGTTGCCACCCGACGTTGATGGGTGCCCGTGGTGGCAACTCACGGCATGCGCGCCTGCGTTCATGCACTGCCCTCGTCGCCTCTTGCTCGCTGGTTCTGCTCTGTCGCAGCATGCCCCTGCCCTCGCTTGGCAAGCAGCCTGGCTCCTGCCGGCCACTTTTCGCAGCCCCACCCACGCGATGCGCTGGGGATCAGCTGCGGCGGCGGCGAATGCGTTGAAGAAGAAGGTGCAAGCTCAGGAAGACGAGGCACAAACTGCTGCTGCTGCTGCTGCAGGGGTGAAAAGTAGTGGGGGCGGTGACGAGGAGGACGACGACGAAGGCGATGACGACGACGATGATGATGGAGTCGAGGAAGAAGCAGAGGATGGGGCGAAGACTGGTCGCCAGAGTGCAGACAGTATCCGGAGCAGGAGTGAAGAAGTAGACACGATGGTTGGCAGTTTGCGTCAACTCGTGTCGGCCTTACGCCTCTCCTTAACCTGCGCAACGGCTCCTGCTGCCTCGGCTACTTCAACTGCTACCTCTGCAACTTTAGCTCGTGTTGTTGAGACGCAGGTCGAGTGCCCCATGACTTCAAGTCAAGCAGCCGCGTACAGGCACCTGTGCCAATTGCCTGCTGTTGCGCACGCCCTCCGTGGGGAATCCGCCGCTGCTGCTGCTAGCGCTCTTACCTTGCTGCGGCACGCGTGCTTTCATTCAAATAAAACGGGTGATGGTGGTGGTGGTGGTGCTAGCGACAAGGCTGCTGCTGACAACATGAACGATGGAGGAAAGATGAGCGATGGAGAAGAAGGCACCTCAAATGCCGTGAATGCGGGTTCAGGTTCTGGTAGCAGCCCGTCTCTGCACCGCAGCGACTCCCTACAGTCGGTAGGGTCAGCCGGAGGCGGTGGCGGTCCGAGCGGCGGATCAGCAGCGTGCAGGGAGCTGGTCGAAAGGAGTGGCAAATTGCACCAATTAGGGCCTCTCCTCGACGATCTGCTGGGCACTGCAACCACCAAAGTCGTGCTGGTGGCGACGCTGCCCTCAACGGCGATGCTGGCCGCGTCATACCTGGCAGCTCGAAATCTGCCGCACGACAACGCCGTGTACGTTGGAGGCAGGAGTAGTGATGACGTCAGCAGTGCGGACGACTTGTTCCCAGCTGCCCCGACCTCAGGCCCCGCGCTCGCGCTGTGGCAGGCGGCGCAGCGGTCGGTGTGGCGCTTCAACCGCGCTGCGAGGAGCCGCTGCTTGGTGGCCGCTGCCTCGGTGCTCGGAGGTGGTGGTGGTTCGAACGGTGGGAGTAGTTGCAGCCTTGGCCTCGCGCCCCTTGCAGATGTCATCATAGTGCTCGACGGGGATTTCTCCCTTGGGGGCAATTACCATGCTCCTGCTCATGCTCCTAGAGCTGGCGCTGCTGCCGCTGCTGAGCATCTCTCCGTGAGCAATGATTTGAGGACTGGGTCAGCAGAAACAGCCGTCGCTGCGCTAGTGGCGCGGCGACAGGAAGCGCGTTCCCACAGCAGGAGTAGCAGCACTGGACCCTTAAAGGTGTTCAAACTCGTAGCCGCCGGTACCCTAGAAGCTGTTCTCGTGAAAAGCCCGCACGGTTTAGCGAGTCTTGTGGAGCAGCCTTTATCGGCGTTACTAGGCCCTTCAGCTGAAATACAATTCGCCGAGCCACCGCCTCTTGCCTCTGGCAAAGCATCAAGCAACAGTAAGGGCAGTAGCAACCGCCGTGACAGCGTTGATGGCTTTAAATTATTGGAGCTTGCTCCGGCTGTCACTCAGGGTTCAATCAGTAGCAAGGACACAAGTCCATCAACTGCAGCAGCAGTAGCAGTAGCTAACATGGTGCCACGGGCTGAGCGAACAATTTGGCTAGCACCTCCTTTGCCCACGAACCACAATGACGACGACATTATTATTGAAGGTGCCTCGTCCACTCTAGGTGGTGGTGGCGCTGCCGCGATCGGTGGCGAGACGGTTGTTGCTGATGCTAGTAGTACCGCCGAAGCTGTCGCGGCGCGGCTCTTGGCGGTGTTCGGTGCTGTGAAGGCCCAATCCAGCACCCTCGACGCGGCCCAAGCGCTTCTTTGGTACCCTAAACCCACGGTTATAGCAACGAGCACCACGCGGCCTGCAACCTTGAAATCACCGGCGCCGGCTCTTCTAGCCGGTGCGGCAGTTACGGCCAATGCTTCAACTGCTGTGGCACCAGTACCTGCGGCTGCTGCGGCTGCTGCTGCTGCTGCTGCTGTGACTTCTGCTCCAGTGTCTCTGCCACAGCAAGCTCAACCGGGCGCAGATAGTAGTGCTGCCACAGCCGTAGCCCCTGGTGCCAGCACGAGTACTAGTGCAACCAACAGCGCAGCTTCAGCGGCTGCGCCTGGAGATAGCACTACTGCGGGTGCAGCAACTGCAGCAGGAGCAGGGGGTAACCAAGCTCCAACGACGGCAGCACCACAAGCAACCATTGTGCAAGAGTCCCTCGCGGTGTTTTTGGCGGCCGCGCAGGCCTTAACCGACGCGGGAGTCGACGTTGTCCCCACTTTGGGGGCGCCACCTCTGCTGCAGGACGGCTCGCCGGACCCACGGGCAAGTTTACCGGTGCCAAGGCCGCTGGTTGGTGCAGGCAGTGCTAGCACTGGCGCGGGCGAAGCCTCTCATCTATCTGCTGAAGCAGCACCAGTAGCGGTAGCACAGGCAGCAGCAGCAGCAGCAGCAGCGGCCTCAGCCGCTTCCGTGCAGGCCATGGCGGAGCGCAGCGCGGGAGTGGTGGCGGTCCCTACATGGCACACCCACGAGCTCGAGCAGCGGCCTATGCTTGGGTTGTCCATCGCGTACCTCGACCGGCCGCGGAACAAGCGCCCCAAGCACCATTACCGCGCGCCCGGAGACTTCCGAGTGGGGGCCACCGTGGGCGGTTTACTCCCTGGCGCTTCCATCGGTGGGCCCAAAAACAGCCGGCGCGCAGCGGGCAGTGGCGCGGCTGCGGCTGCGGGCGCAGGCGCCGGTGGTAGCGGCAGTGGCAGCAGTAGTGGCGGTGCTGGTGGCGGCGGCGGTGCCGGAGGGGGTGGAGATGGCAGTGGCGGCAGTGTTGGCGGTGCCGGTGCCGGTACAGGCGACGGTGTCGTAGGAGCAGCGCGACGCGGAGGATTGGGCGGTCTGCAACGGCGCACGGCTCAGATGGACCCCCGCGCCCGGCAGCGCCAGAAGGAAGACATGTCTCTGGAGCCTTGGCTGAGCGCCGAAGACGCGATGCTCCAGCGGCAGGGCGCCCTGTATGCTCCCAACTGGGCTCTCGTGGCCCTGATCTTGAACTGCCGGCCGGCGCTGCCGGGCCGTCGCCGGTCGCCGCGCCAATGCCAAGAGCGTTACGCCGAGCTCGAGCGCACGCGCCCACCGACACCAGCTCCGTCGGCTACGCCGGCCTCCGCTGTAGCAGCAGCTGCAGCCACAGCAGCTACTGCTCCATCTACTACTCCTACCATGGTTTCCCCAGCCGTAGCAGCAGCAGGAGCACCAGCAGTAGTGCCGTCAGCAATTGCAGGTGCAGCTTCGGCGGAGGCTGCAACGCCTACTTCAGGAACTCCCGCAGCGGCAGCTGTCACCTCGGCAGGTGCTCCTCTGGCAGCTGCTCCAGAGCCAATTCCTGCTGGTGTTGCGCCTGCCGCAGCACCCGTGGCAGGCCAAGAAGCAGGAACTACAGGGACTACGCCGCCAACTGCGGGTGTCCCACCACCAGTGCTGAGCTCGACAGAACAAGGCGTGGCAGCAGTCAGTGCCTTACATGCTACCACTAGCGAAGAACCAGCGGCAGTCGCCGGAGCTGTCCCACGTCCAACTTCTACTCCTGCTACTGCTGCACCAGTCATAGCCAATGTCACTGCCGCTCCTACGCCTGCTCCTGCTTCTTCTTCGGTACAAGTTGCTACTGCCAGTGGCAGTGCCATCGCCCACGTGACCACTAGTCAGGCAGCAGCGTTCTTGCAGGCGGCGCGCCCCGGTCCGTTGCGCGCGCCGTGGCCTGCCTCAGCGCGACCTGGGGTCCTCGGCACCACCAACAGCGGCAGCGCTAGCAGCAGCCACTCCGCAGCTGCAGGAACAGCAGCCGGAACGGCAGCAGGAGGCACGAATGGTGGCACAGCAGACGATGCTCGAGCAACGCCGTCCGTGCTGTCGGTGGCAACTGTGAGTTTAAGCGAATACACAACGGCCCGCAAAGCCTTCAGTGCGCTCATGGTGAGTGACCGCAAAAACGCAAAAGCCGCGCCTCCCATTCCTGGCACAGAGTTGGCGAATGGATTGGCAGACGGCATGAGCAGCGGGCATAGCTCTGGGGGTGCCTTCGGTGGCGCACCTGCAACCGCAAGCGGTGGCAGTCCAGCCCCAGCGGGGGTGTCCCCCTTAAAGGGGGTAGCTGCCGAGCACCCCAGCCACAAGCAGGCAGCAGAGCGCAGCTGGCTCCCTGCCTGGGGTGCGCCGTTTGGCCAGGCCACGACCACGATGCACAGTACTGATGGTAGCAGCAATGGTACTAGCAGCAGCAGTAGCAGCAGTAGCAGCAGTAGTGGAGGCATGACGCCGCTACAAGTGATTGCCGTGCTCCGAGGAGAAACTCAGCTGACACCTTTGTCGAAGCCAAACCAGGTAGCGAGCACTACAAACAGTGCAGCCAGCAGTAACAGTGGTGTTGCGTTAGCGGCAGCTGCCTCAGCACCGGCACCAGCACAACCAACATCGTCAGCTCCTGTTACAGCAACACCAGTAGCTGCAGCGTCTACAAACGCGGCACCACCAGCGTCAGCAGCACCGCCAGCAGCTTCGGTGGCAGTAGCAGGAAGTGTTCCAACAGTTGCGACGGCCGCTGTGGCATCTGAAGGGCAGACCAGCGAGCAGATCAGCGGCACTGCCACTGGTATGGCGCCACCGCTAGTGCCGCCGGCATCGGCACCCGCGGAGTAAATTCATTATTTTTATTTACACCGAGTTGTTTCAAATTTCCTGTTTCGCAACTCAAGTTACTAAATACTTTCTGGCTCTGAGATACGACATCCATGTCTTATATTCTGCCTAGATCCCGGGTTCTATAATCCAGGAACGAGGAACCTGAATCCCAATGATGGCTATCTACTTATCTACACCTACTGGCCACTGGCCATGCGAATTAATATGCCCACTCGCCTACTTGATTCATATTTTCAGCCAGCTCGTGTAAAAGAACACCGGTTCTACGCCTAGCCCCACATGCCACATGCAACACTTTCCTGGTCATGAATAGCAAAACTTTTTCACTATTTCGCTTATCCGTTTCTATGATATATTAGAATTCCCGTAAAATCATTGCGAATTGAATGGCATTTTTGTTATCCTAGAACTATCCACAAAGAAGAGCCCGCACCCTACAACTAACCAAGGTCCTCGGTTATAATCCACCAATGAGGCGGCGGGACTGGCGCAGCTACTCCAAGTTGCGCTAGAGCCACCGCAGCACCGCAACAGTGGTGTCTTTCTCATATGGACCAAATGAGGACAAATCCGTAGCCACACGCAAACATAAAGCGTCAAGCGCCCCCGCACCGGTCCCGAAAAGAAAAAGACGCGAAGCCCCGGGCGAGCCACAAGCACAAACCATTGCAGCGTGCTCGATGATTGAGGTGTCGCCATCGTCATAAGCCCACGGCTGCATATGTGAGGTCCGAAGCGGTGACACGATTATGTCGGTTGAGATAAAGAACGTGCATTTCTTCTTTTGTCAATGCTTTACCGTGCCAAACTCGTAGATGCGATAGGGTACCATTGACATCATTACATAAAACCAGCTCACGAAGGGCCTTCGATGGAACTGTTGCGCCGCCCTTGAAAGCTACAAGGAGACCATTTTTGTACACTTCAAGTCCCCTCTCGCTAGAAGCTGCTACAATGAAATGAATCCAGGATGACTCTTCGCCTTGCAAAACACCGTTGGCTATTATCTGCTTGAGAGGTTGCCCTTCGTCCCACACCGCAAAGACCACTCCAACGCCATCTACACGAGTTTTCAAATAGCTCTTCGATGCTCCTTTGAATTCAACGAAGCGCACATTTCGAGGAGGAGGGCCAATAAATTTGATGAACACTTCAATAGTCAGGTCACCACCCCATTCCCATGAATCTACTGTAAACCCGTCATTTTTCGCAAAATTTGCTCCTTCGGCCGAGCAGCCTAGCATTGCCGTATTTCTCACCGCTAACAACTCGGACTGCGAATCCTTTGAGGACAAGCCATTGCACGAACGAAAATCCCATTCGTGGTCGGGTGTGTCTATGTCGCTAAGCCATTGTGGATTAGATTCCTCCTTTGAAGGGCTTGGCATTCCTTCTGATCTCTGCGCAACGCCTGAACTTAGGGCTTTAGATGCCTCTCGCTCGTGCTTTTCTCGAATTGACTTGGCGGCCGCGGCTTCCCGAGCGTCTTTTAGGGCCTTTGCCTTTGCAGCTGCCTCCGCATGTAGTGCCTTTGCAGCTTCCGCAGATTGAATTTCTTCATTTGCTGCTTTCGCTTTTGTACCTGCGGCGTCTACCACGTGTCGCCGAGCTTCATTAAGCAACTGAGTCAGCGAGTCGTCTTTAGCTTCCGAATCTCGATCAGCTGAACTCAGGTCCGAATGGAATGGAGCTGTGGAAGGACCGAAAATATCTTCCATCACACCTCGTCCATCAGCCTTAGATTCGTGATTCCTTGGACCTCTATCCAATGATGGTGCTGGTAGGTCTTCGCATATGGTCCTCAAAGATTGGGTCACCGGAACAGCATCTGATTGTGACGCCAGAAACTTTTCAAGGTTGATGTAACGAGTTATATCAGAAAATTGCGTAGGAGTTTTAAGTATGCTACTACACACTTGATCATGACCGTGCTCTTCTGGAATCCAGTCATTGCAGCGGTTTCGTTGCTCCCAGTCGTACTGCGGGAAGCCACACCATTCTGGCAACCGCAGCAACCGGTAAGGGTACATCACGCGGAAGTCGAGCCATTGGTCGTCCTCCAGTGCCGCGCTCATTTCTGAGGCGATTCGACCTCTTCTAGCAGCATCTCCGTATGCTGTGTCCAGAGTAGTGTTCGTAATTTCAGGTATCAATTTAGGAATAAAGCGCGCATCATGAGCTGTGAAGAAATGATAATATGAAGCTGAAGGCAAAAACCTTGGCACGCAAGCAAAGCGCTCAGCTGATTTCGATGACATAATGAAGATCATATCCGCAGTGTTCGAATTTCCCGAATTGTGAAACATGTAATTATCAACATCATAGCTGACTAAGGACAATGTACGATGTATTTGTGTATCAGGGCGTATGATAACAACGCGGTCGTAGCGGCTTCCGCGTGCAACTTCTTGATTGTGCATCAGCTCCAAGGCCAGATATATGCTGACATAGTACGAAATACTATACAGAGGCGGAGACCCCTTTGGTTGCCCCCTTTGGTCTCTCCTGCCATTTCCCTCAGCAGTGGCAACTGCTTTTTCGAACCTGGGTAGCCAATCCGATTGCCGCTCAAATCGGCTCTTGAAAGGTCGGAAAAGACGTATGAGCTCATGCTGCAGTGCAATAGTAGGCGCCCATGAAAAGAGAAATACATCTATTTGAAAATTATTTGGTTGGAAAAGAAAGCGCTCGTAGTGCCGTGCGACTGGGCCTAGGGCGATAAATTCGGCAGGATCGCCTAAGGCTGCCAAACCATTCACGTTGTGCGCCTGCTTGTCCCTATACGACACGCTGCCCACGAAAGCCACAGCTATACGATTGTTTCCTGAATTCATCCAGGGTGGAACTTGAGACCATGCTGAATCTGGCACACCATCGCGTTTGTGACCTGGCGCTTTGGTAACATCAGGAGAACCTTCGCATTGAGACCAGCTAGTATTTTGAGCATAGTATGCGTCGGCATACAGGACGCCATGGTAAAATTTAGAAGGCCATAAAAAAATTGCCAAGCTGACTTTGACAATACTTGAATACAGTAACATGCAAGAGAAGGTCGCGTTCGTAAAATGTTTGACTGCACTTCGTCTAGTAAGGAGAGAGCTGTAAAAACTTAGCTTCTATTTGATCAGTAGTAGCTACTGTGGCCAATTCTTGGCTACAAATCTGTAGAGTACTACGTAGCTAGTAGCTCTACTGTAGTAGCTACAGTAGCCATCTGTATCATTAGCACTAAATAATTGCACTAGACAGCTAAACAGCTAAACAGTCGTCTGTACTGCCTGTACTCGACTCGGCAACTGCTGTCAAATGGGGTACTTCGTAGAGGCAGGATACCTCGTCGGCACTCTCGCTTTCACGTGACTCTCTAGCCAGTAGCTCGAGTATATTAAGTCAGCCAAAAGGTGTTAAGGCGCCCATAACGACAGCCAAAAGAAGCAGATTGCTGGCCCTTCGACTAGCGCTGTAAAATTGGCGCTCATTGTGTTAAGCTTGGTCTCGGAAAGTCTATGGCATCACTTCCAACGCCATACGCTGTAGCCAACCCTATGATAGCAGAGTTCGTGAGCAAGAAGCGTGCTAGAGAAGTACCAGATGGTGAGGTGGAGAAGGGCGATAATAGCGATAACTTAAAACAAGGAAGCAAAAAGAAAGCTTATAATCGTAGATGCAATGAGCCCGGCTGCGAAAAATTTAGCCAGGGTGCTACTGATACTTGTAGCGGCAAATGTATTGCCCATGGTGGTGGTCGGCGCTGCATTGAGCCGGGTTGCAATCGTGTACGCCGTAGTGCATGTGGTAGATGTATAGCCCACGGTGGTGGCCAGCGTTGCGATGAGGTGGGCTGTAATAAGCTGAGCCAGGCCACCGGCGGCAGGGGCACGGGCGGCAAGTGTAAAGAACACGGCGGCGGCCGGCGCTGCGACGAACTGGGTTGCGATAAGCCGAGCGTGGGCACAAGCGGCAAGTGCACTTCTCACGGCGGCAGTCGGCACTGCGATGAGCCAGGCTGCGGCAATGTAAGTCGACGTGCAAGTGGCAAATGCCATGCTCATGGCGGTGGGCGGCACTGCGATGAGCCAGGCTGCGACAAGATGAGCCAAGGCTCCGGCGGTAAGTGCAAACCTCACGGTGGCGGCCGCCGTTGCAATGAGCTTGACTGTGGGAAGTATGTCCACGGTTCTGGTGACAAGTGCTACGCCCACGGTGGCGGCCGGCGCTGCAATGAGCCGGACTGCAACAAGATGAGCAAAAGCGGAGGCAAATGCAGTACTCACGGTGGAGGGCAGCGCTGCGACGAACCAGGTTGTGACAAGTTGAGTCGGGGTGCCGTCGGCAAATGTGTCGCCCACGGTGGCGGCCGCTCTTGTTCTGAGTTAGGCTGTAAGAAAATGGGCTTGGACGCAAGTGGCAAATGCGGCACTCACGGTGGCGGCCGGCGCTGCGATGAACTGGGCTGCGAGAAGTTAACCACTGGAGCAGGCGGTAAATGCACCACCCATGGCGGCGGCCGTCGTTGCAATGAGCCTGGCTGCGAAAAGTTGAGCCAGGGTCCTAGTGGCAATTGCTCCACCCACGGGGGTGGTCGGCGCTGCAATGAGCCAGGCTGTGAGAAATTGTGTTGGTTCTCATTTGGTAAGTGTTTTACCCACGGCGGCGGGCGGCGCTGTGATGAGCCCGGCTGTGAAACGCTGAGCAAGGGCCCTAGTGGAAAATGCATTGCCCACGGAGGTGGCCAGCGTTGTATTGAACCAGATTGTAATAAGTTGAGCCGGGGAGCAAGCCGTAAATGTAATTTTCACGGTGGCGGCCGGCGCTGTGGTGAGCCGGACTGTGGAAAGTTGAGTGCAGGCGCAGGCAGTAAATGTGCAGCTCACGGCGGTGGTCGGCGCTGCAATGAGCCATTGAGCCAGGCTGCGATAAATTGAGGCAGGGTGCTAGCGGCAAATGCATCGCCCATGGTGGTGGGCGGCGCTGTGATGAACCAGGCTGCAGTAAGAATACCACGGGTGCTGGCACCAAATGTTATGGACATGGAGGCGGTCGGCGCTGTAACGAGTTGGGCTGCAACACGTTGAGCCAAGGCTCGCTTGGTAAGTGCAAAGCTCACGGTGGTGGTGAGCGCTGCACTGAGGCAGGCTGCGAAAAGTTGAGCCAGGGACGTGGAGGTAAGTGCATTGCCCATGGCGGAAGCCGGCGCTGCATTCAGTCGGGCTGCCATAAATTTGCTAATGGTACTAGCAGAAAATGCATCATTCATGATGGCGATAGCCGCTGCGATGAGCGATGAGGCGGGCTATACCATTAAAAAGTCGGTCGAAGCAGAAATGGTTGCGTTGGAGGCGCAACTACTTATAGCTAGGAAGAAGGACTTGAATGCCGGAATGCGCTTCGTTTAGCGGGAGCGCAAGTGGCAAATGCCTTAACCACTTACATATTATTACACTTTTTAATTTATCTGGTCGGCTAGCGTCCGATGCCGTCTGAGAAAGAAGATCGAGACAACGCCCTGCTGGGGTGGAACTACAAAAAATGCCCGGTGTAATTCCCCGTGTAATCTGCAACTGGGTCATCACAACACAAGAAACAAAAACGAGAATTCAGTCCCGCTGCCTCATTCGGAGAAATAAGGCACCAGGGCGAAGATAAGGAGCCCCAATTGGCCTAATGGAAGAATTCTCAGTGTATTCGGAGCCTAAGTGCATGATCTACATGTGCCTCCATGAAAACTGTGTCCTTGACCTGAATGAGAACAACATCCGTTCGGAAAAAGGATGTATAGGAATATGAATTGGCATTCAAATAAAGCAAAGCAATTGTAATCTTGTGCAGCGTACATGATTGGTCTTTGTGCAAAAAGGTCTTTGTTATGGGAAACTTAGGGCTAGGATTATGACTAGGGTACTAAGTATGCTTAGGGATAGGGCATTCGAGAGAGTTATTGTTATCCTTTCGTGTCTGCCGTCAATTATGAGATCATTTCCCCTTTGTTCTTCTACATCAACTCCTTCTTATATCATTGAAAATTGTCACATTTCTTCCGGATATCTTTATGAACGCAACCTGCTGATCTGATCAACTCGATATATATATTCTAACAGATGCAATATTTACTAATACGCAAGCATACTTTCGAAGAATGGGGTTTGAAAAGAGTGAAGGCGAGAAAATTAGAGGACAGAGATTTGCGTAACAAGAGAAGAGTAAATTCAATGTTTTTGCTGAGAGTTGGCAATTATAATTGACGCACGGCGATTATGATATTCAACAGGCATTCATTCAGAAATCAATTTCATTTTTGTTGATTGAGGCATTCAAGAACGTTTAATTTAACACTTGAACAAATTGCACGAGTCCGCACTAGCAGCTGCACGTTGCGTGTATTTCGAAGTGGAAAGACCTAACGTCCAATGTTCCTTTTCTCTCCAAGTTTATCAGCAGTAATGCAAATCTGGGATTTACATATACAGTCGTTGTTGGCGTTTCAGCACTAATTTCTTCGTACTTGCCACGAAGTTCATGCAGTCGTCATACATCTACTCAAGAGGGTTGGATCACTGCTGCTATGTTCCTCCCAAAGGCTTTATGGCTCGCACCGTATTTCTTACTCTTTGGGCTGCTGTACGTTGGGCGCCTTTTCAAGCGTAGTGCCCATTTTGCTTCATACATTTCTGAGAAGCAGCTTCCGGGTATTACATTTTCACAAAAGCACGGATCTTCCCAAATGATGAAAACTTCAATAATCACAGTTGCTACAGGAGGCTACGACGCAACTCTCCTTGCGACATCCGCAAGAAATCATGGAAGATTTCAGAATCCAATGATAATCATATCTGACAATCCGAACTACGACGATGAATGGGATAAATATGATGTGGTAGTTATTCATGTTGATAAACCAAAGGATTCGCTTGATGCAGTTAGTTTGAAGACTAAAGTCTTCGAGATCATAGACTCAGCCTTTGCAAAACAATCAAAAGGCCTGCAAGATTTGCCTTTAACGAGTAATCTGCTTTATCTTGATGCTGACATTCAGGTGAATTCTGATATTGAGTTTTTTCTGGACGCGGTCGGCGATTGGGATCCAAAGTGTAGTATCTATGCAGTTCCAGAGAGATGGTATGCAGCAAGCACCTGGAATACGGGTACAATGCTTCTAGACCGACTTCATTCCGCAAATTTTTTGAGAGAGTGGAACAATATTATCGTGAACAATTATCAATACATCCGGAAGGGGCAAAATGTGTACAGTAAAGATCAATGGGCTCTGATGAAGTTGCTTCTAGAGGATAATGCGAATCAATACAAGGTTTGCCCTCTTCCAAGTTCTGTGAGCTTTGCAGCGGACTTCATGACTCGCTATGTGTGGGGCGCGTATGACTCGACGTTTACGCATTTCACGAGCTCGAAAAAAGACTTCGGATTTTCAAATAAAGATCACACCTCCAAAGATATCAGTACGTCCTTGAGGCAATAAGTTTTTAAGAGTCCATAATGTTTGGATAAGAGCACGTGTTGAATTTGCATATTTGTTGCAAACAAGCGTCGTCGATCACATGGCTACCACTTTGTTATAACTCGGCTACAAATATTAAGCCAAAGTCTCACTGCCGTCATCACCGATCTAATGAAAGTGGGAGTAATAATAACACCTGTTATAGCAGCTGCTGCTGCAGCAACACAGCAGAACCTATAAGCCCCTGAGTTGCATTACTTGCACAATCCCATGCAGATGGAATGGCTAACCCAGGGCTGAAGATCCTGCACGCGCAGCGACGCAGCGAAAGAAACTCATGAGGAAATAGGGATGAAAACTGAGGGCCTCGGAGGGCCAAACACACCACCAACCCAGCAGAGCATTGGCAACTCCAACTATTGAGCCTAGAACTTATAAGCCAAGGAAAAACTACAATGAATTACGGCAAAGACACTTCCACTAGTTACTGGGTTTGCTGGGTTGCTGTAGCATATAGCAGCACTACAAAAATACAGACCACCTAGTATAGTAATGGCACATTTTCTCATCTCGGTACCAAAATCGAGCGACAAGATTCGGTAAAGACATAGGATATGCTTAGTAAATCGATCTGCTAGGGAACCAGGGCCTGAGAGAATCAAGGAAGTCGCACGTGGGATCTTTTCCTGTAGTGTAGAAATATAAACTCTTTTGAGGTGCGAATCTACATGACACTGCACTTCCGAAGACCGCCTCTGATGCAGAAATAGGTGTACCAGTCCATGCACTCCCGGTCAAGTCCGCGTGGCATGAGGTCCGCGAGCACTCGCCGGTCGCGGTGCAGTGTCTCGACCTCGCCAATCATGCCGCCTGTCGACTCGAAGGCAGCGTCAAGCAGCGCTTCGTAGTCTTTGTTCACAGCTCGCACTAAGCTTGAGCGCTCGTCGTGCGTGTTGCTTTAGATGGCGCGTTAGAAATCGACAGGGCGGAAAAGACCAGCAGTGAGGGAAGAAGGGGCACAGGGAATGAAGTGGCTCATCAAACCCTGAAAATACGTCAGGACAACAAACTTCTTCCTACTAGGCACGAGGCCAAAAAAAAAAGATAACTTACCACTTTGCGCACATCCATCGAATGAACTCGTGGTGGCCTTGCAGCGCTACTGGAAACATGTGCGCTAAAGCAGGGTTGTTTGTGAGGTCTATTTTAGCTAGTTTTGACTGTAAGCCTGCTGTTGGAGGGAAATAATTCATGCGGTTGTTGCACAAATGCAACTCTTCGATGTTGGGCAAGTTGGCTAGTGTTGGCGGCACTGTCACCAGGCGGTTTTCGCCTAAGTTCACGAAAACCAGGCCTGCACACAGGCCCAGCTCGTCGGGTAGCCTAGTGAGCTTGTTCCCGTTGGCTCTTAAAACATGCATGGTTCGAAGCTTGCCAATTTGTTTCGGTAACGACGCGAGCTTGTTGTTGGAGCAGTTCAATTCGCGCAAGTGTATTAAGTCGCCAAGCTCGGGTGGGAATTCAGTGACTGCGTTGAAAGACACGTCTAAGACAAGCAATTCCCGGCCCATGGTCCACACTACGTCGTCTACGAGAGTCCAGCCTCGATAGGTCAGCACCAGTCTGCCGTCGGCCTCTGGAGTAGGGACCAAGTCGTCATACTCCTCCATGGTGCTGCCAGAGTTCCGTGAACGTTAATCAATATACAACTAGATATAGAGGGCTAGAGTCGAATTCCCAGTGCAGCTCAATCTCTTTGAGGTATATTCAAGTGCACGATCAAAGCCACGTCTCGCTCCTCCTTCGCAGTAAGCTACGCCTAACTCTCATCGGTTAATAAGCATTTTTTTACACTCTCTCTCAACCAACGACCAACAACGACCAACTCAACTGTTAACGCTTTGATCTAATATAATATACTACGATTCAAAAAGCGCTCAGGACCGGACGAGGGCAAGCCGCCAAACCGCCCACGGTAAGTCAGGGCCCTGGGCTGCGCAGCGTGCGATTCACGCACCATTCGTGTTAAGACCGTCGTATATAATGAATGTTAGTAACTGCAGCATACCCTGGAAATGTTATAGCCGGTTCTCTTATGTCATTTTCAAATTACAGGAGGCATGGCGAGATCCCCTGCTGATGGAGACTGGAGCGACTCTGAGTTCGACGAAAATTCGGACTTCCAGTCATCGCAGGTGGGCTTTCTTTTTCAGTATTAAATATTCAAGCTAATTCGACCGAACTCGCTTTAGGTTAGATGTGAGTGCTGGGATCTGTAGGCATCAATTCGACTTTTTCATGTCTTCGTGCAGGAGGGAATGGACGCAAAGGCGACACCGGTAAAAAATGGGAAGGGCCCGATAAAGAACCAAGCGTACGACGAGGCGGTTGATTTGAGTTCGAGTGACACGAGCATATCGCACGGCAATCCTACTCCTCAAAGAGGAGCCAAGGTGCGTCGCTATGTTTAGTTCTAAGGCCGTTCCTCGGAACGTTAGAGTTACAACTGTATTGAGAAGGACAGGGTAATGGCACAGTAGATACCAAATACAATGCCTACACCGACCGGCATAACCTGTTAGCTTTCAGCTTGTTCTGGGAGTTCAACTGAGCGTAGTGGTCTGAATCTAGCTCGAGTAATATACGCTCTTTGGCTGCGGTTCTCAGAGCAACTGTCGCTAGAGCATTACACCTGCCTGGTGTTGTTCCTTGTGAACTAAGTAGTCGTAAGGGAGCTGAAATTAGAGTCAAGAAGTCGCTACTTTCTCAACTGTTGAACTCCTTTATGTTATGTTAGCTTTCGTTCTTTTTTTTTTCATTTCGTAGATTGCTTTCTAACTCTCGAACCAAATTTGTCTTGGGTGCCAGCCCACGGGTGACCAGGGCGCGTTCGACGAAGGACAGGACGAGTCTGGGAGTAGCTCGGAGCCCAAACCAGGCCGCAGGGACAGCGGAAGTGGCGCCAAGGGGGCGCCGCCTCAGTCCAAAGCCACCGCTGGCGGCGGTGGGGCAGGGCCGGTGGCGAACAAACCTTTCGACGAAGCGCACTCCTTGGGAGACGAGTCCGGAGACTTGTCGTCGGAAGACAGCATCATGACCAACGACAGCGAACCCAAGGGGGGCGGCGGGCGCAGCGGAGCAGGAGTTGCAGCAGCGCCTGGAGCTAAACCGGGAGGAGGAGGAGCAGGAGCAGAAAGTGCTCCTATGACTGGTTCGACTGCCGTGTCCTCGTTTGCGCCGCAACAACAGCAGCAGCGAGCCGGAGAGGACGCGAAAGCGAGCGCCAACATAACGGCGAGCAAGCTAGACGAGTCCTCCGAAGCCAGCGAATCGGATGAAGACGACGACGACGAGGACGACCCCATCGGAGGCGGGCGCAGCGGTGGTGTTGGCGGCAGTGCTGCTGGCGTCGCAGGTGGTGGGGCCGCTGGTGGTGGAAGCAGCGGGAGCGGAGGAGCGCGCACCCCCGCAGCGGGGGAGTACAACCCGAAAGACTTTGCGCACTTGCCGGTGTCGTCGGAAGTGAAAGACTTGTTTCAGTACATTTCCCGCTACAAGCCCCACGAGGTTTGCCTATGACTGTGCGTCTGTGTGCGTGTGTAGTTTTGGAGGGTGCAGAGCAGAGAAATGAGACCAGAGAGTAATGTCGTTTCTCTTGGTGCTACAGTGAAGCGAATATTCAACGAGAACTGCTGCTAAATTCTTTCACGCCTACTATTTCTGACATCAGGTGGAGTTGGACACGTCGCTGAAGTGCTTCATTCCGGACTTCATTCCCGCTGTAGGCGAAATGGACGCGTTTATAAAGGTGCGAGGGGAGATGTGCACGCGGTAGTAGGGAATGAGGGGAGAGAACTACAAAGAGAGACACATCACATCTCCTTCACAAAACGCATTGGCATTCGCGAGGAAAGTATGTGGTCCTGTGGTCCTGATGAATTGCCACTTTTTCAACACCTTCGCCTCCATCATGCGTCATTCGCAGGTGCCGCCGCCCGACGGGACGCGGGACGAGCTCGGCCTCAAAGTGTTGGATGAGCCCGCCGCGCGGCAGTCGGACGCCACGGTGCTCGAGCTGCAACTGCGCGCGGCCAGCAAAAAGCAGCACGGCGACTTGGCGATTCGGAGCATCGAAAACGCCGCCAAAAACCCGGGGGAAGTAGAGAAATGGATCAAGTCGATTACCGACTTGCACCGCAACAAGCCCGCGGTGGAAGTGCATTACAAGCGAAACATGCCGGACGTGGACAGCTTGATGCAAGAGTGGGCGCCCGAATTGGACGAACTGCTGCGGGACGGAAGCTTGCCGCTCCCCAAACCGGAAATGGACTTGACTACGGAAGAGTACGTTACAGAAATTGTGTAGTTCCTCGTTTTCTTTCGTTACTTTCCCTCTAACTGGACTCGTTTGGATTGTATCTCCGGACTTATTCAATGCTTTCAACCTTGTCCATGTCCCCGCACTTTAATAATGTCGATTTCTGTGAACTGTTGCTCAGGTACGCGCGGGTGTTGTGTGCTCTGGTGGATGTGCCTGTCTATGACTCAGTTCCTGAGTCTTTGCACCTGGTCTTTGCGCTTTATACCGCCTTCAAAGAAAACCCGCATTTCGCTGCCCGAAGCAAAGCAAACCAAGCCCAGAACATTGGCGCGAACAACGGTGGCGGCCCGGTCAGCAGTGGCGGCGGCCAGGGATCTAGGAGCGGAGGAGGAGGGCAGTTGATGAACGTGGACGGCGCCGATGTCTTTTCTCTCGAATAAGAAGTGCATTCCTTTCAATGGCGCTTAACACACAAGCCCTTTGAGAGCTGACTGTGTTTCATGTGTCATACATAAATAAGGGACTTCGCTCGCTTGAAATCTATTTTGTTTGATATAGCTCGCTGGGTGGATTGGCGGATATGAATGCCCCCCTAGTGTATTGAGTGTAGTTTAGAAGTAATTTACACAAGGAGCAAATCTTTCAAACTCCCCCTGGCAATTTCTAATGTTACTCGCCGTTCGCCGTCGTCGTCCCAAGAGCAAAATCATACCACATCCCAGTCGAACTAATTTTGGTTTAGGCCGGGTTTACAGGGTAGGGTCAGGGTTGGTGTTTGTTCTTGCCTGAATTCGACTACAGTACATGTGGCTTAAAGTAAGTGCTCAATTGATTTTAAGCGCGACTGGGGTGTGCTCTCAGCAAAATTCGAAAATTAACAGAAATTGGCACTTTCTTTGGGTGCCCTAGCAGAATATTTCCGAAGACGCACATACAACAAAGATAAATTGCACAGCGGCAACAAACATGATTAAAATACTAGGCCCAGGTGAAGGCAACTTTCTTCCATGTGCATGCTTCGCTTAAATGAGCTCGTTCTTCTGTAATGAGCTTTAAACATCCGGCGCAGAGACAAGGAGGAGCGATGTAGCCTTCCAGCCAACTAGTATTTTATTTGCCAAGTACAATAATTATCTTAGATGAATCGCTGGGGAAAAAGTTATGCACCGCTTGATTTGGTATTATCTGAACATTCGATAGCATTAGTTTATTTTTGATACCATTGCAACATTGCAATTTATTTTGTGCCACAGGGACTAGGCTTCAAGCACGAGCATGCCCATTAACACCGGCAGCGGTTTAGGAGGCTACAATTCGCTGTTCCGAAGGACAAGAGCTGAAGAGCTAGCTGTTCCTTCAAAAGTTTTTACACGGACAATTACAGATGTCATCACACTGCTTCGGAAAAGTGTTGGAAGTAGTGCCTAATCCCGGTCAAATACCTAGCGGCTGAGCAGCTGTGTTGAATCCCGAATCATCCAGTATCCCTGTTCTATTCTGATATTGTTACTGCTAGAAATTCATTTGTTATAAATATATTAGCTAAATTAAAACACTACATATCCACAGAAAGCCCGGTGCATGAGCACGGGGAACTACTACCTACTCAAACAGTGGAGATGACACCAGGGGCGGTATCGTCAGGTGGTGGTGGCGGCGCAGAAGGTTCCGCCGGAGCTGGCAGTGCTGACGGTGGTGATGGCTCTAACGCCGTTGCCTCAGAACTCGAATCTTTCTCTGCAGCTGGCGGCTCTGAAGGCGACGCTTTTGGGGTAGAATCAACCGCAACACCCACACTTTTCTTTTCTGAAGTCACTGTGGAAGACCCTGATGGAGCACTGGATGATGATGACGAGGAGGAAGATGACGACGAGGACGAGGACGACGAAGAAGACGACGAGGACGAGTTTCGGTTCACTTGCTTTTTACGGGTGCACGTGCCTTCCAGGACAATGCCTTTGTCCGTGGCCCACTTTCTAAACGCCGAAGAATTGAAACGATTTTTCACGCCATTTTCGGTGCGTCCTTCTAAGCCTTTCGCGATGGCGGCCCATTTGTTGCCGTGAATTCGGTGCAGTTCTAAGAGCTGGTTGTTCTCCGGCTCCAACCTGCGATGTGAATGCGTGAGGATCGATGTAGTAATGCGCGTGTGAGCAGAGGAAGAAGACAACATTTGACATGACGAAACAATGCTCGATGAAGAGTACATGTAACTTTAGCAAGAAGTGCTTCCAAAAGTGAAGTAAATAGGTGTATCATGATGAATTCGAAATGAAGACAAACAAACAGTAGTTCATTGTATTACCATTCCGCTTTCACGATGCTTTTGTCCAAGTGGTTAAACCACCGCTCTCGGCACTGTTTTCCGATTCGCCCTGGCAATTGCTCCGCTACTTGTGACCACTTCACCTGTACAAGGAGGAAGAAGCACACGTTACGGAGTGTTTCAAAGTAGAGGCAGGAAGAGAAGAAACTCAAATTGTACTGCATGTTCAAATTCAGGGGAATGTGAACTCTCCGAGACTTTTAATGAAGCTAAGTATTTGTTGCATCACAGAAAGAGCAAGCGAGCAATCGAACAAGAGAGTTTGAACGTTCTACTTCGATCCTCGCCTATATTACGATAGTGAATCATCAAACCTTGTGGGCACCGTGAGTGGCCACAGCTTCTGTCACCACAGCGTCTTCTTCATCGGTCCATGGCCCTTTCTTCAAACCAGGCTTGAGCACCTTGTTCCACCGGTGCAAACATTGCACGTCCGTGAAGTCACCGCTTCCGTCGTCAATCACCGAAGGAATGTTGTCTCCTGCCGTGGCGTCAGCGCTACTGCTACTACTACTGCTGCTGTTGTCGTTGCTACTGCTGACAGGACCCGAAGAAGAAGAAGAAGATGAATCAGGGACAGGGTCTTTCATGCGCGCAGCAATTTTCTTCCATTCTCTCGCGCCGTGGACCGAGACAATGTCGCAGAGCCGTTTGTCCTGCGCGGGGGTCCAGTTCGAAGGTCTTACAGGGAGGGACGCCACTTTGGCGCGCTTGCCGTCGGGCCCAGTGGGGCCAAAGGGCATGGGGTCGTCGCGAGGCCTCTTGGTCGCACTGCTCGACCGTGATTGGCTCTTTCGGCTGCTTCGGGGATGGCTACTACTGCTGCTGCCACTGTTGTTGCCCAGACCGCTGAGGATGCCGCTGCTGAGGTCTAAATGCAGCATGCCATCGCCGCTGTCGCTCCCCGCATCAAGGTGCCAACCGCTGCCTCCTCCACTTACGTCACCCGCCCCTGCGTGAACCTGTTGTTGGGCGGTCAGCACCGCCAAGTACGCCGCGTGCGCGTCGCGCGTTTGGTCGTCTTTGCTGCCACCTCGCTGAGCGCAAGCCACGGCAGCGGCGTGGGCATGGTGTGCAGCCAATTGGTGGATAGCAGCCTGGGCTGCGTCACTCTCCGACAATTCTTCGAGGGCGTTGCCAGTACTACCGTCAGCCGTTGCAGCACTTCCTTCGCCGCCACTACTAGCTCCATTCCCTGAACCTGGTAACGCAAGGCCCATACCTAAAGCTGGCCCGTTGCCTAATCCTTGAGCAGCAGCTGCAGCGTTAGTTTGGTTCGTACCGTTCGTAGCGGTTGAATTGAGTCCAGAAAAGCTTCCCTGCTGCTGTTGGATGAGCATCTGCAATAGAGCTTGTTGCTGCTCGCTACTCCCCTGTAGATTGGCCATTGACCCTGCTTGAGCAAGCTGAGCAACGGTCGCTGAAAAGTCGCCAGTGAAGGCATTGCTAGCGTTCAAGGCAACTGAAGAAGTCGAAGAGGAACCGGCAGCAGCACCAGCAGCCGTGGAATCTGATGCGCCATGATGAGCGTGCAGCCCAGGTGGAGGAATGTCTTGACCGTCGGTTGGAGGCACCAAATGCGCCACGTCTTCGCCTTCGGCTGCTTTGTCCCACGCCGACTTGAACATGGCTTGCTGCTCTTGGTGCCGCGCTAATATAGTTTGCTGAGACAGAGCAGCGTGCAGCATGTCCTGCTGCAAGCGCTGTAGCTCTTCCATCTGCGGGGAAACAAAAAAAAACAATCAACATAGGAATCGTGCGTTAGTGCCTCGGACAGAAAAATAAATAAATACGTAAATAAAATGTCGATGTCTCATCCTTGGGCAGACAACGTAGACTACTTCAGTAGTGGGTTCAACAAGCACGAGCCTCGAAAGGGGATAGCATTAGCTCATTTTACCGAAGTCGTTTCAGACTGATGAGCTTCTTGCAAC